>Ga0074199_1000040_pt1 | contig 307922 bp, 298 predicted proteins | sample EPASupsiteSAE347_FD_64528 | JGI IMG/M metagenome (GOLD analysis project Ga0074199, IMG submission 64528) | Bioremediated contaminated groundwater from EPA Superfund site, New Mexico - Sample SAE3-47 | ecosystem: Environmental > Aquatic > Deep subsurface > Groundwater > Contaminated ...
CGGGCGCCAACCCACGGGGGGAAAATTTTCTGGAGCCCGCCCCGGAACCCGCCCCGCCTGCCTTTTCCGACGCCCCGGCTTTCGATCGCCAAGCCAGCCGGTCGACCGCCAAATTCACCCGAAAACACCACGAAGGCATTGACCAGCCCGTTCATCACCGACATCCGGTGCTTGACGCGATGCCGGTCGTGCCGGCGCTGCGGCGGGATGGGCGCAAGATAAGCTGCCAGATGACGCAACACCGGCAACACGGCACGCACCTGATACTGCCCGCCGAGATTGATATCGGGCGGAATGTCGCCACCCTGCTCGAGGTCGTGCAGCACGGCACGCATGGCCGCGTTGGCTTCGCCCGGCTTGAAAAAGCGCTGGCTGGGCTCGGCCCGTGCGGGCATCCTGGCCAGGCGCAACGGCGGCTGGGTGAGATGCAGGTCGACCCAATAGACACTGTCTTCGTGCGCCACATTGGCAAAGATGAATGAGGGCAGGAAATGCATGATCAGGCGCTCGGCCAGTTCGATCTCGAGCGGCATCAGGCTGTCCATAGACGCGGCCTGGAACGCCACGGCCTTGACGTATTCCTGCTGCGCACTGGACATGCCGCCCTGCAGCGACAACATCACCCGCTTGCCGGCAACGCCCGCCGCCTCGGCCATTTCCATGGCCCGCCCGAGACGCAGCCAGATGGCGCCGGGCGTCGGACCATAATGGAACTGTTCCCACTTGATGATCGCACCCAGCGCGGCAATCAGACGCGTCGTCAGCGCCGGCAGCAGCAGCTTCAGGGTTTCGGCGGCGCGGGGCTTGTCGGACGGAGTGTACAGGCAGCGCTCATAAGCCGCCGCGAGCAAGGTCCAGAAACCGTAATTGATCGACCACAGACGCTTTTCATCATTGCGCGTCAGGCGCAGGGTATGCAGATATTCGCGGGAAAGGCGCTTGAGGTGCGGCAGGGCGGCATCTTCCAGCTGACTCGCCGCATCGAAAACACGATCCAGCGGAAACTCGTCCGCGGCCAGCAGAGACTCCAGCCAACCGGCGATTTCATCGAGCGCCTTGAAAGCGTTATCACCGGGCAACTCACCGATCACCCGGCGCAACTCGCGTGCGTCGGCCAGCGGGTGTTCCGCCTTCTGACTGAGCAGCCTTCCCAGCCCTGGCATCTTGTCAAGCACCATTCTCTCCCTCTCCTGCAGTTCAGCTCCCGATTCTAGTCGCTGATCAAGGATAGGGGCATAAATAATTTAATTCGCCAGTCGCCCGGGTGCCGGCCAAACACTCTTGTCACAGTGTGATCCGCAGCGTCGCCGGGACTGGTAAAATTCAAGGATCATTCATCCGGCCAGCCGATACCCATGCAGCAATACCTCGACCTGATGCGCCACGTTCTCGACCAGGGCCATGACAAGTCCGACCGTACCGGCACCGGCACCCGCTCGGTCTTTGGCTGGCAGATGCGCTTCGACCTGGCCAAGGGATTCCCGGCGGTCACCACCAAGAAGCTGCACCTCAAGTCGATCATCCACGAACTGCTGTGGTTCCTGCAGGGCGACACCAACATCGCCTACCTCAAGGAAAACGGCGTCCGGATCTGGGACGAATGGGCCGATGAGAATGGCGATCTCGGGCCGGTCTACGGCAAACAGTGGCGCCGCTGGGAAACGCCGGACGGCCGCGTCATCGACCAGATCGGTCAACTCGTGCACAGCCTGAAAAACAATCCGGACTCACGCCGTCACATCGTCTCGGCCTGGAATCCGGGCGATGTGGACAACATGGCGCTGCCGCCCTGCCACTGCCTGTTCCAGTTCTACGTCGCTGACGGCAAACTGTCCTGCCAGCTCTACCAGCGCAGCGCCGACATCTTCCTCGGCGTGCCCTTCAACATCGCTTCCTACGCGCTGCTGACGCTGATGCTGGCGCAAGTCTGCGGCTACCAGCCGGGCGACTTCGTGCATACCTTCGGCGACGCCCACATCTATTCCAACCACTTTGCCCAGGCGCAACTGCAACTCGCCCGCGAGCCCCGCCCGCTGCCGCAAATGTGGATCAACCCGGACGTCACGGATCTTCTGGCCTTCCGCTTCGAGGACTTCCGTCTCGACGGCTACGACCCGCACCCGCACATCGCTGCGCCGGTAGCTGTTTAGGCCATGCCCATGCGTCTTACTGAAACCTCGGGCTGGCGTGCGCTCGCCGACCATGTCAAACAACTACGCCAGAAGCATCTGCGCAGCCTGTTTGCTGACGATCCAAGCCGTTTCGAGCATCTTTCCTGCCGCCACGGCGACCTGCTGGTCGACTACTCAAAACAGCGCCTGACCGGCGAAACCATGCAGCTGTTGCGCCAACTTGCCCAGACCGCGGATATTGCCGGCTGGGCAAGGCGCATGCGTAGCGGCGAAACGATCAACCACACCGAACAACGCGCGGTACGCCATGTCGATCTGCGCGCCGGTGACGCAGCACCACCCGAAGTACGGAACGTGCTGACACGCATGCAAGCCTTCTGCGAGCGCGTACACAGTGGACAGTGGCGCGGCTATAGCGGCGAACGCATTACCGACATCCTGAACATCGGCATCGGCGGCTCCGACCTCGGCCCGCACATGGCGGTTCAGGCTCTCGCCGCACGCCAGCACCCGGACATCCGCGTCCACTTCGTCTCGAACCTCGATGGCGCCGATCTGGCCAACATGCTGCAGCACCTCAGTCCGCGCAGCACGCTGTTCGTGATCGCCAGCAAGACCTTCACCACCCTGGAAACCATCACCAACGCCCGTACCGCCCGCGACTGGCTGCTCGCCGCCTGCGGCGACCCGAGCATGGTGGCCAGGCACTTCGTCGCGGCCTCGACCAATCTCAAGGCCACCGGCGAATTCGGCATTGCCCCGGAAAACGTCTTCGAATTCCAGGACTGGGTCGGAGGCCGCTTCTCGCTGTGGTCGGCGATCGGCCTGCCGATCGCGCTGGCTGTCGGATTTGCCAATTTCAAGGAATTACTGGCCGGTGCCCGCGACATGGACGAGCACTTCTTCAGTGCCCCCGCCGAATCCAACCTGCCGCTGACCCTCGCCCTCCTCGCCCTGTGGAATACCAATTTCCTCAAGGCGCACAGCCATGGCGTCTTCCCGTACAGTCATTCGCTCGGCCTGCTGCCGGCCCACCTGCAACAGCTGGAAATGGAAAGCAACGGCAAGCATGTCGATCGCCAGGGCCTGCCGGTCGACATCGCAACTGCCCCGATTCTCTGGGGCACCGCCGGCACCAACGGGCAGCACTCGTTCTTCCAGTTGCTGCATCAGGGCAGCGAGCTGGTTGCCAGCGACTTCATCGCACTGGCTCGCTCCGATTTCCCGCTCCCCGGCCATCACAGCAACCTGCTCGCCAACTGTCTCGCGCAATCCTCTGCCCTGGCCTTCGGTCAGACCCAGAAGGAAGCCCGTCAGGCCGGCATCCCGGAAAGCTTGCTGCCCTATCGGACCTTCCCCGGCAACCAGCCTTCGACCACCATCGTGCTGCCCGAACTGAGCCCCTTCACGCTGGGCCAGCTGGTCGCGCTTTACGAGCACAAGGTGTTCTGCCTCGGTGTATTGTGGAATCTCAATTCTTTCGACCAGTGGGGTGTCGAACTCGGCAAGCAGCTGGCCAGCCGTCTCGCCCCCTGCCTGCGCGGCGAAGCAGCCAGTGACACGCTGGACAGCTCGACGCGCGGCCTGATCGACCACCTGCGCCAGTTTCGGACCTGAACATGCCTGACATCATCATCATCGCCGCCGTCGCCAGCAACCGGGTCATCGGTCGCGACAACCAGCTGCTCTGGAACATCCCGGAAGACATGGCACACTTCAAGACCCTGACTGCCGGTCAGACCGTGGTCATGGGCCGCAAGACCTGGGAGTCGCTGCCGCCGCGTTTTCGCCCGCTGCCCGGCCGGCGCAACATCGTGATCACCCGCCAGGGCGACTATGTCGCCCCCGGTGCCGAAATCGCCGGCTCGCTGGAAATCGCCCTAAAAATCGCGTCGACCGCTGGCGCAGACGACCAGCCGGCTGACAAGCATGTTTTCGTGATTGGTGGCGGGGAGATCTATCAACAGGCGATGGCGTTCGCGACCCGCCTCGAACTGACCGAAGTCGATGACGCGCCGGAAGGAGACACGCGCTTCCCGGAGGTATCTCCAAGCGACTGGCAAGCCGAGCAGCGCAAGCCGCTAAACAGCGCCAGCGGCCTGCAGGGACATTTCGTCAGCTACCGCCGGCGCGCCTGAAACGATCAGGCTTGCGCCTTAGCGCTTGAAAGCGACAGCGCCCGAGATGTTGGTGCCACCAACATAGGAGTTGTAGGTTGCACCGGCATAGGTGGCATCGACACCGGAGAACAAGCCACCCCCCGTTGTCCCGGTCGCCCAGGTGAACGTTGACGCCAGCGGCACGGTTCCCGTTGCCCCGGTCACCGTATAGGTATTCGAATTGAAGGGCACCTGCAGTGCCATCGAGACATTCATGGTGCTTGCACCGAAAGTGGCGGTCAGCGTGCCGCTCGGCGAACCCGTCGCCGTACCACTTGGCACGCCGGTCGGCAGCGTGAAGCCGATCAACTGATAAGTCGCGGTGACACCGTTCAGTGCAGCCAGCTGGCTGACCGGCGTTTCCCGCCCGACCACATAGTGGAAATCGGTCAGCGGCGTATTCGACTGATCGGTTCCCGTCGCCCAGCGTCCCCAGCCAATCGCCCCATCAGCCGAGCCTGACTCACCCAGGGTCTGGCCGGTAAAAGTTCCGCTTTGATTGGTTGCCGCAAGCAACTGGCCTGATGCCCCGAACTGGGTTGTGGCATCGGTCGCAAGGCCACCGGAAACCCCATGCGACCAGGCCAGCGCGTAGCCGGGCCCGGAAGTCAGCCGGTTGGCATTGATCTGGATCGCACCATCCTGGTTGCGGAAATCACTGCTCGAGAACAGCGGCAGCAGTTGCTCCCCGGGCTGGGTCGGCGCCAGTTGCGGCCGGAATTCGACGCGGCGCAGCACACCGTTGGGGCCTTCGATCACCGCCGAGTCACCACTGACCAGAATGGCACAGCCGCCACCGTTGCAAACCTCGATCGCGCCTTCACCGGTTGCCACGGCAATGCTTTCGGCGCCGAGATAACTCAGCGTGTATTCGGTGCCACGAATACCGATGGTCGCCACCGAGGTGGTCACCTTGTAGCTGTCCCTGTTGAAGCGTCCGACCAGTCCGGTCAGGGTACGCAAGCCGCCCTTGAGCAGCGTGAAGAAGCCCTGCTCCTTGCCATCCGGCTGACCGCTGAAGTGATAGCTGTCGATGCGGAACTCGGTATTGGGCTGCAGCGAAATGATTGCACCATCATCAAAACGCAACTGGGCACGCCCCTCGCCGGTGCGCACGGTTTCGCCACTGACAACTTTCGCCCCCTTGCTCAGGTTGCGACTGCCGGCGGCGGCACTGAGGGCCTGCACATCGCCGATGGCAAAATCGATATTGGCCGCACCTGCCGCCAGGCAGGACAAGGGCGCCAGCAAGGCAAGCGCCGGCAAAAGACGAAACGGGCTCATGACATTGCCTCCAGCCATCAGAATTCACGCCGAATGGTCACGGAAACCATTTCGCGGTGGTAATCGTTGAGTGCGGTATTCGAATCGTTCAGGCCGAGAGACAGTTGCGGCGTCAGCGTCCAGTCCTTCTCGACGGCATAGCTGGCCCCCAGCAACATGCTGTACTGCGCATCGCGCCTTTTGACCAGGAACGAGGGGTCGACCGCATCGTATTGCCGGAACTCGCCGGACAGGCTGCCGAACAGCGTGGTTTTTGCACCGAGACTGGCGCGCGCCCCGAAACGCAGACCGACGCCATCAAAGGAGAGGTAATCGACATTCGCCGCATGCACCTTCTCGCTGACCAGATAGGCGCTGCCATAACCGACCGCACTGTCCCGCCACATATGGGCATAGGCCGCGCCGGCCACCCAACGGTCGGCATCGCGCACCGACTGCGTCAGGTATTGCAGATTGCTGTACTGGCCATAGACACTGATCTGGTTGCGCGCATCGTAGTTGTGCTGCCACTGCGCAGTCAGCCCGTTGGCCATGCGAAAACGCTCTTCATCGACGCTGATGTGATTGGACTGCCCCATCAGCGTATAGACATTCTTGCCCTGGCTGACGACCACACCGACATTGGCGTCGATATTGCCCAGATCGAAGCGATCGGTCCGGCCGTTGAACCGGTCAGTTCCCGACACCCCGGCCAGCACGGCAATACCCGGCGCGACCGGAACACGTACATTGAAGCCGCCCCCCAGCTGGGCAAAATAATCGGCATTCGCCTTGCTGTCCTTGGAAAGGGTGGCCGGCAAGGGGCTCAGGCCGGGAATGACCACCGAATTGCGGTTCGGCCCCAGATTCAGATTGGTGTCGTAACCCAGCGTCAATTCAAGATAGCCGTTGCTCGTCGTCTTTGACTGGTTCTGCACCTGACGGGCAGCGCTGATATAGCGCTCCAGGGTCAGCGAGACATCGGCCGGGACGCCCAGTTTCTGGACGGTTTCGAATTCCTTGCGGGCAGTATCGGTTTCGCCGAGCGCCAGATAAGCACGGGCAATCTCGGCCCGCGCCCGAACATGGTTCGGCTCGACAGCGAGCACCCGCTCCAGCGCGAACACGGCGCGGGTATTCTGACCGACATCCAGAGCAGCCAGGCCCAGCAGGAAATCGTAATACGGCTCGCCGGCCCGATTGCTTTCCTGCGGTTCGAGCAGGGCAAAAGCCTGCACCGGTTTGCCGGCATCGAGCAGCAAACGCGCCTGATCGGTCAGCGTGTCGGCTTGCGCCAGGGGCATCTGCAAGGCAAGAAGGAGCACAGCGGCGAGGCCGGCCCGTAGTCGGAACTGCTGGATCAGCGCTGGAGCCCGCATGACACTATTTCCCTGAAGGAGAGGTTATGGGCGAGCGACTGGCCGACATCGGATCGGCCGTTGTCGTGGTCGGGCTCCCCCCTGACACCGGAACATTAACGACAGTCGGCGCCTGCGGCAAGTCAGGCTGAACGGCAGCGCCGGGAATGGCGGCATTCCGCGGCTCGAATTGCGGCCGCTGGTTGCGCTCGTAAACCCAAACCGTTTCACCCGGACCGATCTGCTGACAGCCGGCATCGCTGCACACCTCGACCCGCCCGGCATAGGTCGTCACGGCCAGGCCGGTGCCATCGAAAACGGCGCCGTACTCGGTACCGCGCACGCCGATCGTTGCCACCGAAGTGCCGACGCGGTACTGGTTGTAATCTTCCTTGCCAAGCAGGCCGGTAATGGTGCGCATCGCGCCCTTGATCAGGGTCATCACCACACCATCGCCACTGCTCGCGCGATTGCCGCGGTCGACGAAGCGAAAGGCATCAATCCTGAAATTGCTGCCTGGCTTCAGCGACATGCTGGCACCGTCGGCAAAGCGCAACTGCACCTGGCCATCCAGCGTATTGATCGTGTCGCCGGCCTGCAACTCACTGCCACGAACCAGGGGCCGGGCAGGCGCACCAGGAACCGTGACGGTCGGCGAGCCGGTGACAAAAACCACTTTGGCCGCCGCTTCGGCAAAGGCCAATGCCGGCATCAACAAGACCAGGAGAGCCAGCAAGCAGCTCCATTGTTTCGTCATTGCCGGCATCATGGTTTACCTCACACAATCAACGTAATAGCGCCCGTCATCCCCCTTGACCAAACCATGGACGTCGGTCTCGAAACCGGGGAATGCCGCATTGAATTCTCGGGCGAATTTCAGATAACTGCAAATGGTCCGATTGAAGCGCTCGCCCGGAATCAGCAGCGGAATGCCCGGCGGGTACGGCGTCAGCAGCACGGCCGTAACACGCCCTTCCAGTTCGTCGACCGGTACGCGCTCGATATCGCGGTGCGCCATCTTGGCGAAGGCATCGGCCGGGCGCATCGCCGGCACCATGTCCGACAGGTACATTTCGGTGGTCAGGCGGGCCACATCGTTCTGCTTGTAAACGCTGTGGATCTGCGTGCACAGATCGCGCAGGCCGACGCGCTCGTAGCGCGGGTTCTTCTGCACGAACTCGGGCAGCACCTTCCACAGCGGATGATTCTTGTCGTAATCGTCCTTGAACTGCTGCAGCGCGGTGACCAGCGTGTTCCAGCGGCCCTTGGTGATGCCGATGGTGAACATGATGAAGAAGCTGTACAGGCCGCACTTCTCGACGATGACGCCATGCTCGGCGAGGTACTTGGTGACGATGGCAGCCGGAATGCCGAACTCGTCGGCGAAGTCGCCATCGACATCGAGGCCCGGCGTGATGATCGTTGCCTTGATCGGGTCGAGCATGTTGAAGCCGTCGGCCAGGTTGTTGAATCCGTGCCAGCGCTCACCCGGTTTCAACATCCAGGCATCGCGTTCCTCGATGCCTTCTTCGGAGAGGTCGTCCGGACCCCAGACCTTGAACCACCAGTCGGCACCCCACTCTTCATCGACCTTGCGCATGGCGCGACGGAAATCGAGGGCCTCGGCGATCGATTCCTCGACCAGCGCGGTACCGGCCGGCTCTTCCATCATCGCCGCCGCCACATCGCAGGAGGCGATGATCGAGTACTGCGGCGAGGTTGAGGTGTGCATCAGATAGGCTTCGTTGAAGATGTCGCGGTCGAGCTTCTGATTCTCGGCATCCTGCACCAGGATCTGTGAGGCCTGGCTCAAACCGGCGAGCAGCTTGTGCGTCGATTGCGTCGAGAAAACCATGGACTCCTTGCAGCGCGGGCGATCCGCACCAATCGCGTGGTAATCGCCGTAAAAGTCGTGGAAGGCGGCGTGCGGCAGCCAGGCTTCGTCGAAATGCAGGGTATCGATCTTGCCGTCGAGCTCTTCCTTGATGTCCTCGACGTTGTAGAGAATGCCGTCGTAGGTCGATTGCGTAATCGTCAGCACGCGCGGCTTGGCCGTCTTGTCGGTAATGAACGGATTGGCGGCAATTTTCTTCTGGATGCTTTCCCAGGCGAATTCGCTCTTCGGGATCGGGCCGATGATGCCGAAGTTGTTGCGCGTCGGCATCAGGAATACCGGGATCGCGCCGGTCATCATGATCGCGTGCAGGATGGACTTGTGGCAGTTGCGGTCAACAACGACGATGTCGTTTGGCGCCACGGTCGAGTGCCAGACGATCTTGTTCGAGGTCGACGTGCCGTTGGTCACGAAATAGAGGTGATCGGCATTGAAGATGCGCGCCGCGTTGCGCTCGGAAGCAGCGACCGGGCCGGTATGGTCGAGCAGCTGGCCGAGTTCCTCGACGGCGTTGCAGACGTCGGCGCGCAGCATGTTCTCGCCGAAAAACTGGTGGAACATCTGGCCGACCGGCGACTTCAGGAAGGCGACGCCACCCGAGTGGCCGGGGCAATGCCACGAATACGAACCGTCGGCTGCGTAGTGCACCAGCGCGCGGAAAAACGGCGGCGGCAGCGAATCTAGATAGGCACGGGCTTCGCGCTTGACGTTGCGGGCGATGAATTCCGGCGTGTCCTCGAACATGTGGATGAAACCATGCAGTTCGCGCAGCACATCGTTCGGGATATGGCGCGAGGTACGCGTTTCACCGTGCAGGAAGATGGGAATCTCGGCGTTGCGATTGCGGATTTCACTGACGAAGGCACGCAATTCGGCGAGGGTTTCTTCCGGCTCCAGCGCCAGCTCCTCGTCGTCGATCGACAGGATGAAGGCCGAGGCCCGGCTCTGCTGCTGGGCAAACGAGGTCAGATCGCCGTAGCTGGTCACCCCCAGCACTTCCAGACCTTCCTTTTCGATGGCTTCGGCGAGCGCCCGGATGCCGAGACCGGAGGTGTTCTCCGAGCGAAAGTCTTCGTCGATGATGATGACGGGAAAGTGGAAGCGCATTGTGTATCCTTGAAAAGCGGCGACCCGCCGCAGCGGGTCACAGAATAAGACGGTTTTGTTACAGCCTAGCGAAAATCCGCGGGCATTCCATTTTCAGATCAATTGTGACGCGAAGACAAGCCGAAGACGACCATCGGAAGTCCCTGTGGGACAGTGCGATTAGCACGGCGAGGTGAAGTCGACAAAGTCACGGTTGGTCTGAGAATGGAATCAGATTTTGGGCAGGGTCACGCCGACCTGCCCCTGGTACTTGCCGCCGCGGTCCTTGTACGAGGTCTCGCAGACTTCGTCGGATTCGAAGAACAGGACCTGGGCACAACCTTCGCCAGCGTAGATCTTGGCCGGCAGCGGCGTCGTGTTGGAGAACTCGAGCGTCACGTAGCCTTCCCATTCCGGTTCGAAAGGCGTCACGTTGACGATGATGCCGCAGCGCGCATAGGTCGACTTGCCGAGGCAGACGGTCAGCACCGAACGCGGAATGCGGAAATATTCCATGGTGCGGGCCAGCGCGAAGGAGTTCGGCGGAATGATGCAGACATCGGACTCGATCTCGACGAAGGACTTCGGGTCGAAGTTCTTCGGATCGACCACGGTCGAGTTGATGTTGGTGAATACCTTGAATTCGCGGGCGCAGCGGATGTCATAACCGTAGCTGGAGGTGCCGTAGGAAACGATCTTCTCGCCATTGGCCTCGCGCACCAGTTCCGGTTCAAACGGCTCGATCATGCCGTGCTCTGCCGCCATGCGGCGGATCCATTTGTCTGATTTGATGGCCATTTTTCCCTGCTACGGTCGACAAAAATAAAGGCGGGATTTTACCCGCCTTTGTGTGGGGTTTTGGCAAAAACTTAGGTGTTCTGCACCACGATGTTCGGGAACTTCGAAGTCATGTCCTTTGCCTTGTCGGCGATCTTGACCGCGACCCGGCGGGCGATACCGCGATAGATCTCGGCCGTGCGCGAATCCGGCGCGCCGACCACGGTCGGCTTGCCGCCGTCGGCCATCTGGCGAATCGCCATTTCCAGCGGCAGGCTGCCGAGGAACTCGACGTCGTAATCATCGCCCATGCGCTGACCGCCGCCTTCGCCGAAGATGTGCTCGGCATGACCGCAGTTCGAGCAGATGTGAATGCTCATGTTTTCGACAATACCGAGAATCGGAATATTCACTTTCTCGAACATTTTCAGACCCTTGCGCGCATCGATCAGGGCGATGTCCTGCGGCGTGGTGACGATCACGGCGCCGGTTACCGGCACCTTCTGCGCCATCGACAGCTGCACATCGCCGGTACCCGGCGGCATGTCGACGACCAGGTAATCGAGATCGTGCCAGTTGGTCTGGCCGAGCATCTGGTCAAGCGCCTGGGCGACCATCGGGCCGCGCCAGACCATCGGCGTCTCGACATCGACCATGAAACCGATCGACATCGCCTGCAGACCATAGGCCTCGAGCGGCTCCATGCTCTTGCCGTCCTTCGACTCGGGCTGCTCGCCGGCCAGGCCAAGCATCTGCGGCTGCGAAGGGCCGTAGATATCGGCGTCGAGAATGCCGACGCGGGCGCCTTCCTGAACCAGCGCCAGGGCCAGGTTGACCGCCGTCGTGCTCTTGCCGACGCCGCCCTTGCCGGAGGCAACGGCAATGATGTTCTTGACGCCGGGCAGCAGCTTGACGCCGACCTGCACACTATGGGCGACGATCTTGCTGTACACATTGGCCACAACCTTGCCGACACCCGGCACACCGGCGACGGCCGTCTGCACCTGCTGGCGGATCACTTCGATCTGGGTTTTGGCCGGATAACCGAGCTCGATGTCGAAGGAGACATCGGCGCCATCAATCCGGATGTTCTTCACCGCTTTGCCGGTGACGAAATCCTTGCTGGTATTGGGGTCGACCGCCGCAGAAAGTGCAGCCTTGACTTGCTGTTCTGAGAGACTCATGAAAACTCCGGTTGGGGCGCTTTGGACAAGCCGGGAAATACCCGAGCTATTTTGTCCAGTATACCGCAAGCGGCGAACTGCTTCAGCCTTGCTGCACGGTATCCAGACGATAACCCTGACCATAAACGGAAGTCAGCATCAGGCCGCTTTCGCCGGCCAGGCCGAGCTTCTTGCGCAGGCGGCTGGCGTGCGTGTCGACGGTGCGCGTATCGACTTCGTTGTCGCGCACCCAGACGCTGGAAAGCAGCTCTTCACGCGGCAGGACACGGCCAATATTGCGCAGCAGGACGACAGCCAGATCGAATTCGCGCTGCGTCAGATCCACTTCGACACCGGCCAGGGTGACACGCCGCCCTTCGAGATCCATTTCGATACCACCGATGCGCAGCGGCCCCGGCCGGGCCGACTTGCGCCGGCGCAACAGGCCCTGGACGCGGGCCATGAATTCCATGTAACGGATCGGCTTGGGAATGAAGTCATCGGCGCCGAGACGCAGAATGTCGGCTGCACTTTCCTCTTCGGTGCGCGCCGTGCAGAAGACGACCGGCACATCCCAGCCACACTTCTCGCGGATATGTTTCAGAACCTCATCACCGCCGATATCCGGCAAGGTCCAGTCGACGACGAAAAAATCGAAGGAGCGGGTCTTCATGGCCTCAATGCAGGCCAGCCCTTCGCTGAACACCTCGACCTGGTGTCCTTCGCTCTTGAGCAGGGCTTTCAGCACTTCAGCCTGACTACGGCTGTCTTCAATGACGGCAAAATTCATGGGATCCCCTTTAAAGGCGGATTTTGCCGCCTTGCATGCGCATCGGCAATACGCAGACTGACTAATTTTACCAAGCCAACACAATCGTTTACCTTTCTGACACAAGTCGAAAAATTGCCGGCGCCGCGTTAAACGGCCGGGAAAGTGACGCATCGCGGTAAAATCGCGTTTTATTCATTCGCATTCCGCTCCCATGTCGCGCAAAATCCTCGTCACCTCCGCCCTGCCTTACGCCAACGGCGCCATTCACCTCGGCCACCTGGTCGAGTACATCCAGACCGACATCTGGGTCCGCTATCAGAAGATGGCCGGCAACGAATGCTGGTACGTCTGCGCCGACGACACGCACGGCACGCCGATCATGCTGCGCGCCGAGAAGGAAGGCATCACGCCGGAGCAACTGATTGCCCGCGTACATGGCGAGCATTCGCGCGACTTCGCCGGCTTCCATGTCGGCTTCGACAATTTCTACAGCACGCACTCGCCGGAAACCCGCGAATGCGCCAACGACATCTACGCCAAGCTGAAAGCCAGCGGCCTGATCGAAACGCGCACCATCGAGCAGTATTACGACCCGCAGAAACAACTCTTCCTGCCCGACCGTTTCATCAAGGGCGAATGCCCGAAATGCCATGCCAAGGACCAGTACGGCGACAACTGCGAAGTCTGCGGCGCCGCCTATGCGCCGACCGACCTGATCGAGCCGTACTCGGCCATTTCCGGCGCCAAGCCGGAACTGCGCAACTCGGAACACTATTTCTTCAAGCTTTCCGACCCGCGCTGCGAAGCTTTCCTGCGCCAGTACACCAGCAAGGCCAACGGCACGCTACAGGCCGAAGCCGCCAACAAGATGCAGGAATGGCTGGGCGCGCCGGGCGAAAACAAGCTCACCGACTGGGACATCTCGCGCGACGCGCCCTACTTCGGCTTCGAGATTCCTGATGCGCCGGGCAAATACTTCTACGTCTGGCTTGATGCGCCGATCGGCTACATGGGCTCGTTCAAGAACCTGTGCGCACAAAAGGGCCTCGACTTCAACGAGTGGTTCAAGCCGGACTCGACCACCGAGCTCTACCATTTCATCGGCAAGGACATCCTCTACTTCCACGCGCTGTTCTGGCCGGCCGAACTGGCCCACGCCGGCTACCGCACGCCGAGCAAGATCTTCGCGCACGGTTTCCTGACGGTCGACGGCGCCAAAATGTCGAAATCGCGCGGCACTTTCATTACCGCCGAGAGCTTCCTCAAGACCGGCCTCAATCCGGAATGGCTGCGTTATTACTTTGCCGCCAAGCTGTCGAACACCATGGAAGACATCGACCTCAACTTCGACGACTTCTGCGCCCGCGTCAATTCCGACCTGGTCGGCAAGTACGTCAATATCGCCAGCCGCTCGGCCGGCTTCATCAGCAAGCGTTTCAATGGTCAACTGGCGCCAGCCGATGAAAACCTGCCCGCCATCAAGGCGATCCAGGAAGCGGCCGGACGCATTGCCGATCTTTACGAAGCCCGCGAATTCGGCAAGGCGATGCGCGAAGTCATGGCCCTGACCGATGGCGCCAACCAGTACGTCGATAGCGTCAAGCCCTGGGAACTCGCCAAGCAGGAAGGCAAGGAGGCCGAGCTGCACGCCGCCTGCTCGAACGCGCTCAACCTGTTCCGCCTGCTCACCGTGCTCCTGAAGCCCATCCTGCCGATCATCGCCGGCAAGGTCGAAGCCTTCCTCAACATCGCGCCGCTGACCTGGACCGAAACGCAGGGCCTGCTTGCCGCCGGGCACGGCATCAACACCTACGAGCACCTGATGACGCGCGTCGATCCCAAGCTGATCGAGAAGCTGGTTGAGGCCAACAAGGAATCGCTGGCCCCGACCGCCGAAGTCGCAGCGGTCGACGTCAAGAAAACGGCAAAAACCGAACCGGCTGCCGCCAAGAAGGAAGCTGCGCCGGTCGCCGACGGCCTGTGCAGCATCGACGACTTCATGAAGATCGACCTGCGCATCGCCCGCATTGCCAATGCCGAACATGTCGAAGGCGCCGACAAGCTGATCCGCCTGACGCTGGATATCGGCGAAGAAAAGCCGCGCCAGGTCTTCGCCGGCATCAAGGCCGCCTACGATCCGGCGACGCTGATCGGCCGCCAGACCGTGATGGTCGCCAACCTGGCGCCACGCAAGATGAAGTTCGGCATGTCGGAAGGCATGGTCATGGCCGCCTCCGATCCGGATGGCAAGACGCCGGGCATCTACCTGTTGTCTCCCGATTCGGGGGCGCAACCGGGCATGCGAGTCAAATAATCCGGAACCAAAAAAAGGGCCTGAATTTCAGGCCCTTTTTTTATTGCAGCGCAGCAAACCCCGGCCCAAACCTCAAGTAACACTTTAAGTTAGCAAGCCAATCCGGCCCCCAGTTTTGTCCTTTTCAAACTATCCACAAAAACTGTGGATAAGTCTGTGAATGAATCGTGGGTGAATGCGCTAAGTCACCGTCCCACAAGGCTTTTCCTTACCCTGCCTCAAACTTGAGCTAAACACTAAGCCATTGATTTAATTTAATATATTAAATCGATATGTAATTTAACAAATCCGTCATCGTCAAGGGGTTGGCGCAAAAAAATATTGTGCCCACTGTGTATAAGTCGAGGCTTGACTTCATGGTTGTCAAGCGGTTTCACAACATTTTTTAACAGCATCGGGCAAAAAAAAGCCCGCAGCGCACCGACATCATCGGGCACTGCGGGCGGCAGCAAGCGCGCTGCGCTGCGTCAGATCAATCCTTGAGCAGCACCCACTTGCCACCCTTGACGGTCATCATCACGCGCGAACGCTGATCCATGCCGTTATGGTTCTGGGGCGTCATGTTGAACACGCCCTGCGCGCCAACCACTTCCTTCGACTGCTCAAGCACGTCGCGCAGCGCCACCCGGAACTCCGGCGTGCCCGGCTTGGCCTTTTTGAGCGCCAGGGGAATCGCTTTCTGCAGCAGCAGACCGGCATCCCAGGTATTGGCGCCGAAGGTGGACATCGTCCCGACCCCGTAGCGACCTTCGTAAGCCTTGATGTAGCCGAGCGCCACCGCCTTGATCGGGTTGCTGTTCGGCAGATCGTCGGCGGCGAGCAAGGGCCCGCCCGCCATCAGCGTGCCTTCGACCACCTTGCCGCCGAGGCGGATGAAGTCGTTGGTTGCGACGCCATGCGTCTGGTAGATGCGGCCCTTGTAGCCCTTTTCCTGCAGGCCGGCCTGCGGCAGCACGGCCGGGCCACCGGTTGCGGCGATGAATACGGCATCCGGACGCGCCGCAATCACTTTCAGCACCTGGCCGGTCACCGACTGGTCGGTACGGCTGAAGCGTTCGTTGGCGATGATGGAAAGCCCGGCCTTTTCCGCCAGGCCGCCGAAGACCTTGAACCAGTTTTCGCCGTAGGGATCGTTGAAACCGATGAAGCCCAGCGTCTTGACGCCATTGGCCGTCATGTGGGCGATCACCGCCTCGGCGATCAGATCGTCGTTCTGCGTCGTCTTGAACACCCACTTCTTCTTGTCGTCCATCGGCAGCACCACCGACGACGAGCCGACCGTGGTCAGCAGCGGCGTCTTCGACTCGGCGACAAAATCGAGAATGGCCAGGGCGGCTGGCGTCGTCGTCGGACCGATCAGCGCATCGACCTTGTGTTCGGCGAGCAGTTTCTTGACGCCGGTCACCGCATTGGTCGGGTCGGACGCATCGTCGAGCACGATGTACTCGATCTTCTGGCCGGCGATCTCATTCGGCAGCAGGGCGACAGTATTCTTTTGGGGGATGCCGACCACGGCAGTCGGACCGGTCGACGAGGCAACCACACCGATTTTGATGTCGGCCTGGGCGACACCGGCCAGAACGAGCAGCGCGGCAAGCAGGGAAAACCTTGAAAGCATGGAAACACCTCTTGAGGCAGAATGAGCGATTCCGCATTATAGCGACCACAAATGTTCAATTCGCCAATTCGCCCGCCCCGCCCGACCCTGACCGGGCCGATTTTTCTCTACGCCCTCGCCGATGTGTTCGGGCTTTCCTGCGTTGCCATCGGCGGCAGCTGGTTTGCCGGCGGCAAGGGCGCGATTTTTACCGGTTTTCCGACGTCGACCGCTGAGGCCGTGGCCTGCACGCTGGGCGGCGCGGCCGTGATGTTCTGGGCAATGGGCAAGATCCTGCGCGAGATTGCCAAACAGACACCTGCGATGCAGGCCCGCTACGACGCCTATATCGCCGCGCACCATCCGGACAAGGTCCGCCCGAAGGCGCCCGAGTCAAGCGCCGACTGACTATTCGCCGGCCTTGGCGGCCGGCTTCAGCCAGGCCGGCAGCTCGCGCTCGCCGGCATTGTCGAGGATGTACTGCCGGATCAGCCGGCGCACGACCTGCGACGGCGTCAGGTCTTGGCTCGCACATATTTCTTCGAAAATCTGCTTCTTTTGCGGGTCGATCAACAGGGTCAGGCGGGCGGTGCGCTTTTCCATCGCAGCCTCCAGGGAATCAGATTGCATCATGTTAACATATGATTAACATTGACGAATAACCGGCTGCTCATATAATCACCGGCTCACTCCCCGAGCGCGCGCCATGAAAATCGCCTTCCATCCCAAGTTGCTGGATTGCCTGCCCGGCTACAACCGCGCCCAGTTTGCCAAGGACCTGGCTTCCGGAATCACCGTCGGCGTCCTTGCCCTGCCGCTCGCCATGGCCTTCGCCATCGCCTCGGGCTGCTCGCCGGCGGCCGGCATCTGGACGGCGATCATCGCCGGCTTCATCACCGCCGCCCTGGGCGGTTCGCGCGTCCAGATCGGCGGCCCGACCGGCGCCTTCATTCCCATCGTTTATGGCATCGTCGCCCTGCATGGCTACGCCAACCTGATGGGCGCCACCATCCTCGCCGGCATTTTCCTGCTCGCCATGGGCCTGGCGCGCATGGGACAGCTGATCCGCTTCATCCCGGTCAGCGTCGTCATCGGCTTCACCAACGGCATCGCGGTGGTCATCTTCCTCGCCCAGATCAAGGATTTCTTCGGCCTGAAGATCGACAACCTGCCCGCCGAATTCTTCCACCGCATCAAGGCCCTGGCCGCTAACGCCCACAGTGTAGACCTGCCGACCCTGGGCCTGGCCAGCGCCTGCTTCATCTTCCTGATTTCCTACAACCGCCTGGCGCAGCATGTCGCCTTGTTGCGCCGGGCACCCGGCCCGCTCGCCGTGCTCATCGTCGGCACGCTGGTTTCCTTCCTGTTCGACCTGCCGGTGGAAACCATCGGCAGCCGCTTCCATGGCATCCCGCAGGAACTGCCGGCGCTCGGCTTCCCCGACCTGTCGATCCACGATTTCGGCAAGCTGATCTCGCCGGCGATCACCATCGCGCTGCTCGGCGCCATCGAGTCGTTGCTCTCGGCGCGCGTCGCCGACGGCCTGATCGACGACCGCCATGATCCCAACCAGGAACTCGTCGCGCAGGGACTTTCCAACATCGCCGCCCCCTTCTTCGGCGGCTTCGCGGCGACCGGCGCCATCGCGCGCACTTCGACCAACGTCAAGACCGGCGGCCGCACGCCGATTGCCGGCATCATCCACGCCCTCGTCCTGCTCGGCATCGTGCTGATCGCGGCGCCGCTCGCCTCCTACGTACCGCTCGCCACGCTGTCGGCGATCGTCATGGTCGTCGCGGTCAACATGGGCGAATGGCACGAATTCATGGAGTTGCGCCGCTACACCAATAATTACCGGGTGATCCTGCTCGCCACCTTCCTGGTCACCGTGATCTTCGACCTGACCATTGCCGTCGAGCTTGGCATGGTGCTGGCCTGCCTGTTCTTCATCTACCGCATGTCGGAATTGACCCGTATCGAGCGTCGACCGCTGCGCGAGGAAGCCGATGATCCGCATCTGCTCTACCCGGACGGCACGATGCGCGTCGCCGCCTGGCAGATGTTCGGCTCGCTGTTCTTCGGCGCAGTGAACAAGCTCGAAGTCCTGCTCGATCCCGCCGCCGGCCACCCGGAAGTCGTCATCCTCGACATGACGCAACTGATCCAGCTCGACACCACCGGCCTCGAAGGTCTGGAAAGCCTGCTCGACAAGCTGAAGAAGCGCGGCTGCACGCTGCTCGTCTGCGGCATGAATTCGCAACCGGGCTCGCTGCTCCAGCGCTCCGGCTTCATCGACCAGCTCGGCGACAACAATGTCTGCGCCGATCTCTCCGCCGCCCTCAAGCGCGCCTACATCCTGCTACCCGACCTGATGGGCGGCAACGAAGAAAATTACTGAAAAGGAAAAACCGATGTCCCTGCCCAACTGCCCGCAATGCAAGTCCGAATTCACCTACGAAGACGGCGCCATGTACGTCTGCCCGGAATGCGCCCATGAATGGAACAAGGACGCCGCAGCCGACGCCGGCGAACAGGCCAAGGTCTGGAAGGACGCCAACGGCAACGTCCTGCAGGACGGCGACACCGTCACCGTGATCAAGGATCTCAAGATCAAGGGCTCGTCGTCGGTCGTCAAGGTCGGCACCAAGGTCAAGAACATCCGCCTGATCGACGGCGATCACGACATCGACTGCAAGATCGACGGCATCGGCGCCATGCAATTGAAGACCGAGTTCGTCAAGAAGGTCTAAGATCTAGGATCAAACCAGGCAAGGAGAACGGCCATGACCGCAGACCAACTGAAGGAAGCTTTCACTTCACCCTGGCCGTTCTTTGGCGTCAGCCCGCACGGCGACGTGCTGGCGCGCTACGTGCCGTTCGGCCCGGTCTTTCGCTGGAGCCGCAACCAGATGATCCCGATGCCTGTCCAGGGGAGCGACCTGTGCTGGCTGCTCCAGGCCGCGGCCGAAGAAGGCCACTCGATCACCGACACCGAACCAGCCCGCAAGAAATAGGCGCTCAGCGCCCGAGCCCGGCCGCCCAGGCTTCCGCCGCCGGGCGGACGATCTCTATCCACGGTCCGGGATAGATGCCGATCCCGGCCACCATTGCAATCAGCGCGACCAGCACCAGCCATTCGCGCGGCCGCAGGTCTTCGGCCTGCGCCACTTCCGGCCGCGTCACCTGACCGAAGAAGGCCTTGCGGTAAAGCGACAGGAAGCCGCCGGCTGCGATCGACAGCGCGAACAAGGCGGCCAGCCCGGCGCCGGTATGGCTGTGCAGGGTCGCGATGATCAGCATGAATTCCCCGGGAAAGCTGCTCGTTCCCGGCATGCCGACCCCGGCCAGACCACAGATCAGGAAACCGCTGGCCAACAGCGGCATCGTCTTCGCCGCACCGCCCAGGCTATTGATATCGGTCGACCCGATGCGCTGGCGCAAAAACTCGAGCAGGATGAAGGCGCCGCCGGTCGCCACGGCAAAGCTGAGCAGCAGCGAAATCGCGCCCTGCGCCGCCTGCGCGGTGAACGCCGACAGACCGAGCACGGCAAGGCCGACGTGGCAGATGCTGGCATAGGCCAGCCCGACGCGCAGGTTGCTCTGCGCCAGCATGCCGACCGCGCCGTAAAGCAGCGCCAGCGTACCGAGACCGGCAAGCAGCCAGTGCAGGTCCTGCGCCGCCAGCGGTGCGAGCGGAATGGTGAAGCGCACCAGGCCGAAGGCGCCGATCTTCAGGCCAACCAGCAGCGCGGTCAGCGAACCCGGCGCGGCGAGCGCGAACTGCGGCAGCCAGGTATGCAGCGGCACGAAGGGCACCTTGAGACCGAAGCCGAGCAGCAGGAGCAGGAAGACCGCGTACTGGGTCGAGCGCGGCAGGTCGGCGGCAAGCAGCAGGCTCAGGTCGAAGGTCGGCGCTGGCTGGCTGGCGGCAAGCAGGATGAAGGCAAGCAGCAGCGGAATGCCGCCGGCCAGCATGATCAGGAAATAGCGCGCCGCAACGCGGCCGGCATCGACTGTCGCGCCCCAGCGCCCGAGCAGGAAATAGATAGGCAGCAGCGTCGCTTCCCAGAAGACAAAGAAGAGCAGCGTGTCGAGGGCGCAGAAAATGCCCAGCGTCGCGCTCTGCAGCATGAGCAGCAGGCTGTAATGCAGACGGCGATTTTCTTCGATGCTGTTCCAGCTGGCGACCAGCGAGCCGAGGAAGAGCAGCGTCGTGGCCGGCAAAAAGAGCACCGACAGGCCGTCGACCGCTACGAAATACTGCACGTTGAGTCCGGCGATCCATACCGCCCGCTCGACGAACTGGAAAGGCTCGCCGGTCGGCACGAAGACGAACAGGATCCAGGTCGCGAGCAGCAAATTCAGCAGCATGCCGGCCGCCACCAGATGCCGGGTCAGGCGCGCCGGCAGCAGCCAGAGCAGCGCTGCCGTTGCCAACGGCAGGAAAATGAGCAGGGAAAGCAGCGGCAGCTTCATCGCACAAACCTCGTGGCAATTGCCTGACTGGCAGCTTCCGTCAGATGCAGCCAGGGTTCGGCAAAGAAGCCGATGACCAGCAGGGCAAGCAGCGCAATGCCGCAAACGACGTACTCCATCGGCTGCGTATGTTCGACCTCGACCGCCCCCGCCTGCCGCTGGCTGAGGAAGGCGCGCTGGAAGGCCCAGAGCAGGAAGCCGGCGGCGGCGACGTTGCCAAGCGCGGCGGCGACCGTGGGCAAAGCACCGAAATTGTCGATGGCCGCTTCAAGCACCAGGTGGGCGGCGTCGAAACCCGGCGTGCCGGGCATGCCGACGATGGCCAGACCGCAGCCGAGGAAAGCGATGGCGAGGAAGGGAATGCGCTCGAACAGGCCGGACAGCTCATGCAACTCGGTGGTGCCGGTGCGCCGGAAAACAAAGCCGACGATGAACCACATGCCGGTCACCGCCAGCCCGAAATTGGCGGCGAGCAGCACGGCGCCCTGGATGCCGGATTCGTGCAGGCTGAACACACCGATCACCAGCAGGCTGGTATGGCTGACCACGGCAAAGGCAAGCAGCCGGCGCAGGTCGGACTGCTGGAAAGCGAGCGCCGCGGTGAAGAAGATCCCGGCCATCGCGAAGCCGACGACGTAAGGCTGCCAGTAGGCGACCGCCGTCGGCGTCAGCGGCAGCACGAAGCGCAGCATGCCGTAGATGCCGACCTTGACGCCGACCATCAGCGCCGGCGCGACGGCGATCAGCCCGTGCTGCGCCATGTTGGGCAGCCAGCCGTGCAGCGGAAAGAGCGGCGTGCGCACGGCAAGGCCGTAGAACAGCAGGTAGAAGGCGGCGGTCTGGAACTTGCCCACCGGCAGCGTCTGCTGCAGGTCGAACAAGTCGAAGCTCCAGCGCCCCGCGTGCGCCTCGGCATGCCCCCAGCCAAGCACGACACAGCCGGCGGCGAAGAGCGCCCAGCCGAACGCCTGATACTGGACGAAGCGTGCCAGCGCCTGCGTCTCGACGCGCGAGGCCGCCCAGTGCCGGAGCAGGAAAACGACCGCCCACAACTCGAGCGCCGAGAAAGCAGCAAACCAGGCCAGATTCAGGGTCAGCAGCATGCCGACCAAGCCGCCTTCGGCGAGCAGCAGCACACTAAACAGCAGACCCGGCGAGATGCGGCTGCGGCTCATGCCGTACAAGGTCATCAACAGCGTCAGCAAGGCGGCGAGCAGCAAAAAGACCAGACTGATGCCGTCGACCGCCACATGCCAGGCAAGCGGCGCGAAACGCTCGGCCAGTTGCAGCGCCGGCAAGGTCGGATCGATGCGCCCGACGACGTAGACGAGCAGCAGCAGTTCGGCCAGCGCCAGGCATTTTCCTGCCAACACAGCGGTCGACCGCTGGCGCAGGGCAAAAACCAGCGCCGCGCCGCACAGCGGCAGCAGTTGCACGAGCAACAGCAGCGGCAGGCTGCTCTGCTGCGTCCAGAAAATTTCAGTCAGCGCCGTATTCACAGGATCACCACGAAAGTCGCCATCACCGCCATCATCAAATAGCGTGGTTGTTCAAGCAGGTTTTCCAGCGTCCGCAGGTAGCTGCCCAGATGCTGCAACAGGCGCTCGGCCGTGCCGCCGCGGCCGCGCAACAGCAGGCGGTTCTCGATCCGTTGCAGGAGGTCGGAAACGCCCGCCAGGGCGCGCCCGGGCAGGCCATCGACGCGCACCAGCGGGCGCTCCGGCTGCACGGCATGGCCGGCACCGGGCTGGCCGATGGCGCGGTCGATGAAATGCTCCTCAAGGCCGCGCACGTCGCGTGCGAAGGATTCGGTCGGCTGCACGAACAGCTTGTCGGCCAGCGTATCCAGCCAGAAGCGCTGCAGCGCGGCGGTGTACAGCCATTGCCGGCGCTGCAGCCAGGCCGGTGGCGGCGCCGGGCGGGCGCGCGTCAGGTCCAGCCAGGACGGCGCCAGCAGGAAGTGCCAGACGCGCCAGCCGGCATGCAGGCAGAGATGAATCAGCGCCAGCGTCGTCCAGCCGAGGCCGATCTCGACGAACATCAGGCCGACCTGGAAAACAGTGGCGAAGATCAGCGCCGACTTGACGTCACTCTGCACCAGGCCGCACAGCCAGGCGTAGAGGGCCGTCGCCGCGCCGGCCACGACCAGGCCAAGCATGACGTCGGGCACTTCAACGAGGAGCGGCTCGAGGCGCAGCATCAGGTAGACGCCGGCATGCACCATGACCGCGCCGTAGAAGATCGCCGAGGACGGCGTCGGGCCTTCCAGCGCGCGCGTGATCCACGGCGTGAAGGGCAGTTGCGCCGACTTGGCGAGCGCCGCGATGACGAAGCCGATGATCAGCAGGCGGGCATTGACGACGCTGATCTGGTGCGCCTGCGACAGCGCCGTCCACTCGAAACCGCCGAGCCAGGCCGCGGCAAGGGCCAGCGCCAGCAGGAAGCCGGCATCGCCGCCGCGATTGGTGACGAAGGCGAACAGCGCATTGCCGGTCGCCACCGGCCGGTGCCAGGCGTAACCGATGAGCAGGAAGGACGAGACGCCGCACATTTCCCAGCCGACGAAGGCGAGCAGGCCGTTGCCGGCGAGCAGCACGAGCTGGATGCCGGCCAGGAAGAAGGAGAGCGCGATGAAGAAGCGATGGAAGCCGGCTTCGCGATGCAGGTAATTGGCCGAAAAGCGCGTCACCAGCCAGCCGATCAGCGCGGTCAGCGTGCCGAGCGTCAGCGACAGCGGGTCGAGCATGAAGGAGAAGGTCGCCTCCCAGTTGCCGTTGCCGAACCAGTGGCCGAGCCGGTGATGGCCGGGTGCGCCGTGCAGCAGCGCATGCAGGTCGATGGCGAGGAGCAGCAGCAGGCCGGCGAAAGCCGCCAGCGACGCCAGATTGGCGGTCAGCGGCTCGCTGGCATCGCCTTTGGCGAGACCGAGCAACACGCGCGCTGCATTGATGACGACGGCGAGCAGCGGCAGGGCCGGCACCAGCCAGATCCAGTCGTGCAGCGCGGCAAGCATTTCCAGCATCAGGCAGCTCCGAGAATGATGGCCGGCGCCAGCGGCTCTGATTCGCCGGCAAACCAGTCGGCCGAACGCGCCACTTGCGGCAGCGCACCGCCGCCCGACCAGGGCAGCCAGCCGCGGCGCGGGCAATATTGTTCGAGCGCACCGGTCAACGGGTCGCTGGCGGCCAAAACGACCCAGGCATTGCCGATCAGTTCCTGCAGCGCCGGCTGGCGGTGCAGGATGGCGGTGAGCACGGCCGGCGTCTGTTCGACGACGACGAGCAGGCGCATCGGCTCGTGGATTTCGACCATTTGCAGCGGTAGACCGGTACGCAGATCGGAATCCGCACCTTCCATGACGCCGAACAGGCCGGTGATGTTGTGGGTGATCTTCGAGCCGCAGCCGAAGAAATCGTTATTCACCGTCGAGAAGTAATACTCGAGCGAAATCCCGGCCCCGACCGGACCGGCCGCAAGCAGGATGCCTTCGACGATTTCGCCCGTATCGTCGCCGACCGGATCATAGGAAATCAGGAAGACACGGCGATCAAGGAAGAGGCCGCGACTCATCGTGCGGCGGCCGATGAAGGCGGCGGCATTGGTCGCGTGACCGAGTTCCGGCCGCGCCTGCGAGATGTCGTTGGCGCGCCCGCGCATGTGGCGCAGCGCCAGCCAGGGATTCGGCCGCTCCGGTGCCGAGGCGAGCCGGCGGCAGCGCTCGGCGGCATGCGCCCGGCAGGCCTCGCCGACTTGCCGGACCAGGGTTTCCAGCGCCGCCTGAAAGACGGTCGGCACGGTATCGAGGTCGTACCATTCGACGCCGTCGTCGCAGGTGTTGTGCTCGGCGGCGACGAACCAGCAAGTGTCGGGAATGCTCAGGCCGCGCACTGCCAGCCCGGCGCGCACCGTCGACCGGTTGGCCATGCTGGCGAAAACGCGGGCATTGGCGCCGCCATGCTTGCCGGAACAGGCGCCGCAGGCGTAGGCCGAGTAATGCGGATTGTTGCGGCTGCCCGAGCCGTGGCCGAACATCAGGACCAGCGGCGCAAAATTGTCGGTCAAGCCGATCATGCGCAGGAAGGCTTCCACCCGGTCGACCTGCTCCAGATCGGTAAAACCGGCCTGCGGTTGTGCGGGCGTGCCGGGACTCGCCTCTTCAGCGGTCAGCGCCAGTTGCGTCGGCAGGCGCCCTTCGAACCAGGTCCGCCAGCGCTTGACGGCAGCACCGAACCAGCCCGGCGCCAGCGTCGTTGCGGTCAGCGCAGCGAGTGCCGGCACGCCGGCCAATGCCGTCAGCAGCGGCCCGCCCAAAGCCCGCCGGCGGGTTGCCTGGTAGAGGCGTTCGCGCCAGCGCAGGCGGCTTTCACGCTGCGCGACATGCCGGGCCAGCCCGGCCACCGCGGCGGGCCGGACGGTCTCGCGCACGAGGTGGGTCGGTTGCACGACGACCGGGCAGAGCGCACTCTTCTCCGGATCGTCGAGGCCCTGCCACCACATCGGCACGCCGAAGAAACCGGCAGCGCCGTAGGTCATGATGTCCGGCGCGATTTCCTCGAGATGGCGCCGCGTCCCCTCCTCGCGGTCGTCCATGCACATCACGACCTGGGCGGCCGGTGCCGGAATGGGGAAATGGCGATACTGGTTGGCACGCAGGCCGGCGAACAACTGCTCGCGATAATGCCGCTCGTAGGCGAGCAGCCAGAGCTGGCCGCGCTCTGCATCAGAGAGTTCGGCGGCAACGACGAGCAGACGCTGTGCCGCAGCCGGGGTCAGCGCGTCGAGCACCGCGGGCGGCAAGGCCAGGTGACGCAGCAGGCCCGCCAGGCGCGAGGCGAATGAGACTTCGACCGGGCGAGCCGCGGCGATCTGCGCCGCCATTTCTGCCCATTTTTTCTCGTCGACCGCCTGCTGCTCATCGGCCAGCAACAAACGTCCGGCAGCATGCTGCAAGGCCTCGTCCAGACCGCCGCGGCGCAACGCATCGCGCACATAGAACTCGGCGGCCGCGGCCAGGTAATAGCCCTGCAGTTCGTCGAATTCCATGGCCGAGCCGGTCAGCCGGCGCAGCAGGTCTTCGCAGAGCAGGCGCTCGAGCAGCACGCGCACCGCCAGGTAATCGAGCATCGCGATGCGGCTGCCGTCACCGAAGCCGGGATGCCGGTCGCGCCACAGGAACATACCGGACCAGCCCGGCTGCTCCAGCGCCAGGCGTTCGAGATAAACCGGCCAGTGCACCTCGTCCGGCAGCAGGCGGACCAGTTCGGCGAGCAGCACCTCGCCGGGATCGTCCGGCAACTGCGCGATCTCGTCGCGGATACTGTGCAGGTCGCCAATTTCCCAGAAGGCATCCGACGCCGCCGAGGCGCGCCAGGCGGCGTAAAAGCCCTGTTCGCGCGCCGGGTTGCGCCAGGCCGCGACGCCGAGGTCGAGATGCGCGGCGAGCTGGCGCTGCAGCATGCTGCGCACCGTTTCCAGGACATCCTCGCCACTCAGGTATTCGAGCAGGCGACGCAGCGTCCAGTCCTTGCCGACCCGGGCGCACAGATCCAGCCAGCGCCGATTGGCGAGCGCCGGCCAGTCCTCGCCTGTGGCCGTATCGGCTGCGCCAGCGGTCAACCTCGTCGCCTGGGCAAAAAGCGGATCGTCGGCCCGACTTTCGCGCCGCAACCACTCCTGGCGACTGGCCGAAGGCAGTTCGGGATTCTCGAGCAGGCTGGCGAGCAGCACGTCGCGCCGGCAGCAGCCGGCGACAATCTCTTCGTCCAGCCCGGCCAGACCCGACTCGACAAATGCCGCCTGCAGGTCACCGGCGTCGATCCGTCCGGCCGCATACGCCGCCCGGAAACGCTCTTCCGGCCAGTACATGCGAGCGCCGGTCAGCGCATGGACACTGGCCAGCGCCTCGGCGAAGGGCAGATGCTGGAAGCCGTGCAGCGTGTTGTGATGGACGAACTCGCGGATCGGCGCCTGCGCCGGCAGGATGTGCGTCAGGTGCTCGATCCAGTGCTGCAGGCGTTCGCGGACGGGCAGTTCGGCAGCGGCGTGCATCTCAGGCTCCGAACAGGCGGGCAAGCTGGCCGACGCTGCCGGCGACCAGTTCGAGCAGCGGGGCCGGCCACAGGCCGAGCCCGACGATGGCAAAGGCAAGGATGCCGGCCGCGCTCATCTCGGTGCGCGTCATGTCGGCCAGTTGCATCGGTTCGCCCTTGAGGCAGAGGCGGCCGATTACGCGCAGGCTGTAGGCGGCGCCGATCAGCATGGCGATGCCAAGCAGCAGCACCCAGCCACTCCAGCGTGCGAAACCGCCGATCAGCGCATGCAGTTCGGCGATGAAGCCGGCGCTGCCCGGCAAGCCCAGCGCGGCAAGCAGCGCGAAGGCGATGAAGAAGGCAAAGCGCGGCGCCTGCCCGGTCAACGCGCCATAATCGGCCAGATCACGGCTGTGCGTGCGCTGGTACAGCAGGCCGACGAGCAGGAAGAGCAGGCCGGCGGTCAAGCCGTGCGCCACCATCTGCATCACCGCACCGGTCAGGCCGGTGACGTTGAGCGTCGCGATGCCGAGCAGCACGATGCCCATGTGCGAGATCGACGAATAGGCGACCATCGCCTTGAGATCCTGCTGCCGCCAGGCAAGGATGCCGCCGTAGAGCAGGCTGACGCAGGCGAGCAGGGCCAGCCAGTCCTGCGTTGCGAGCAAGGCGGCGGGCAGCGTTTCGGCGGCGCGGATCAGGCCGTAGGCACCCATCTTGAGCAACACGCCGGAGAGCAGGATGGACACCGGGCTGGGCGCCTCGACGTGGGCCAGCGGCAGCCAGCCGTGCAGCGGGAAGACCGGCATCTTGACGCCGAAGCCGATGAACAGGCCGGCAAAGATCAGCAATTGCATGTTGAGCGGCAGGCCGCGCCCGCCGGCCGCCATGTCGGCCATCGCGAAACTGTGGCCGGGTGCCGCATCGTACAAAAAGAGCAGCGCGACCAACATGAACACCGAGCCGCCCAAGGTGTACAGGAAGAAATTGAGCGCCGCCTTTTGCCGGTTCGGCCCGCCCAGGCGGTCGATCAGGAAGAACAGCGGCAGCAGCGTCGCTTCCCAGAACACATAGAACAGCGACCAGTCGCGCGCGGTGAACACGCCGAACATCGCCGATTCGAGGAGCAGGACGAGCATGAAATAGAGGCGGGCGCCCTCTTCCATGCGCCGCGAGACAAGCACGGCGATCAGGGTCAGCAGGGCGGTCAACAGCACCATGGCGAGCGAAATGCCATCGACGCCGAGCGCAAAATAGGAGCCCAGGCGCTTGTTCCAGGCCTGGCTTTCGAACATCTGGATGGCGGCACCGGCCGGCTCGAATTGCGCGGCCAACCAACCCGAATAGGTCAGCGCGGCCAGCGCGAAGAGCATGGCCATCTGCCAAAGCGGCAGGGCGCGCCGGGCCGGCAGCAAGGCAACGGCTGCCGCCCCGAGCACTGGCATGAAAACCAGTACCTTCAACACTCCCAGATTCCCCCGGCGGTTTGTGTAACCGTCATTTTTTGCATTCCATAATTATGCCAGTGCCCCCGCGGCAAAAGGCAAACAGAAAGTGGTTTGACAGCCCCTGCCCGCTTCGCTAAATTGGTTGTTTCCCCAACCCACAGATCAAATCTTAATAAGGAGATCACCATGGCCGTTCTCGTCGGCAAGCAAGCCCCGGATTTCACCGCCACCGCCGTCTTTGGCAACAATGAAATCAAGGACCTGAAACTCTCCGATTTCAAGGGCAAGCCGGTTGTCCTGTTCTTCTACCCGCTCGACTTCACCTTCGTCTGCCCGTCCGAGCTGATCGCCTTCGATCACCGCCTGGAAGAGTTCAAGCAGCGTGGTGTTGAAGTGATCGGCGTCTCGATCGACTCGCAGTTCACCCACCTGGCCTGGAAGAACACCGCAATCAAGGACGGCGGCATCGGCCAGGTCGGCTACCCGCTGGTTGCCGACGTCAAGCATGACATCTGCCGCGCCTACGACGTCGAACTCGAAGATGCCGGTGTTGCCCTGCGCGGTTCCTTCCTGATCGACAAGACCGGTGTCGTCATGCACCAGGTCGTCAACATGCTGCCGCTCGGCCGCAACATCGACGAAATGCTGCGCATGGTCGATGCCCTGCAGTTCTTCGAAGAACACGGCGAAGTCTGCCCGGCCGGCTGGAACAAGGGCAAACCGGGCATGACCGCCTCGACCGAAGGCGTTGCCGCCTACCTCGCGAAGAACGCCAAGAAGCTGTAATTCGCCACTGTCCCCCTGACGGGACGGAACAAAAAGCCCCGCCTGCCGCACCAACGGCAGGCGGGGCTTTTTTTATCCTGACAAAAAATCCCGGAAGGGACTAAAATTTGACACTTTTGCAAGTTCTGGATCAAAAGCAATCATGGCAGACACGGAATTTCTCAGCACCCGCCAAGCAGCGTTACGCCTTGGCGTATCCCTCGGCACCGTACAGAACATGGTGGAAAGCGGCGCCCTTGATGCCTGGAAGACGGCCGGCGGCCATCGCCGCATTCCCGCCACCTCGGTCGAGGCCATGCTGGCCAGGCGCAAGAGCCAGAGCGCCTCACCGGAAACAGTCGCCAGCCTCGACATCCTGATTGCCGAAGACGACCCCATCCTGCAAAAGCTTTACCAGGCGACCTTCGAGCGCTGGAACCTGCCGCTCCAGCTGCGCATCGTCGACAACGGTTTTGAAGGTCTGCTCCAGGTCGGCCAGCGCATGCCCGATGTCCTGATCGCCGACCTGATGATGCCCGGCATGGACGGCTTCGAGATGATTCGTCGCCTGCGCGCCAACCCGGATCTCGCCGCCATGGACATCGTCGTGATCAGTGCCATCGACAGCGCCGAGATCGCCCAGCAGGGTCTGCCGGAAGACGTCACGGTATTTGCCAAGCCGATTCCCTTCCACGAAATCAAGGGCTTCATGCTCGGTCGCCTGGCCTCGCGCCAGCGCCCCGTGCGCTGATCCCGCACACAGTGACAGACCGCCAAACGGCGGCGTATTATCCGGCGCAGCGCTGACGCCTTATCCCGGTGGCGGCAACATATAAAAAGCAGGAGACGAAAATGGGATTTTTTGGCAACAATGGCGCGCTCGACAAGATCGACCGCGATATTTCGGCAATTGCCGATGGCAGTGCCGATCTCTCGCTGGCGGTCGGCAACTCCGGCAACGACGCCTCCGGACGCATCTCCGGCAACATCAACCGTTTTTTCAGCCGCGTCCGTGATCTGATTTCCCACGCGCGTGTCCGCAGCGTCAGCATTGCCGCCGACGCCGCCCGCATGAATCACCTCGTGCAACAGACCGACGATGCCGTGCGCCGCCAGGAGGCGCTGGCAGGTGCCGTATTCGAGTCGAGCAACCGGGTCAACCAGGCAGTCAGCGAGGTTGCCACCAACTCCGACGCCATCCAGGCCTCGACCCAGAACAATCTGGATCTCGCGCAACGCTCCCTCGAACAGATGGAAACCGTGGCGAGCACGATGCGCTCGACCAACGAACACATCGAACACTTTTCCTCGACGGTCAGCGAACTGCATACCAGTTCAATGAAGATCAACGAGATCGTCTCGCTGATCAACGACATTTCCGACCAGACCAATCTGCTCGCCCTCAATGCGGCGATCGAAGCCGCTCGCGCCGGCGAAGCCGGGCGCGGCTTCGCGGTGGTTGCCGACGAAGTGCGCAAGCTGGCCGAGAAGGTCAAGACCGCCACCCAGGTGATCGGCCAGAACACCCAGTCGATGATCAACCTGGTTGCCGATACCTCGAGCAAGACGCAAACCATCGTCGGCGAGGTCACGCGCGCCAACGAATACATCGAAACTTCGGCCGCCGACCTGACCACCATGGTCGGTGACTTCAAGCGCACCACCGAACAGTTGACGACGATTGCCGGCGCCATCTACAACCTGCGCGAAAGCAACCAGAGCATCCACGGCGAAGTCGAGGAAATCCGCAACCACTCACTGGACATTTCCGGCCGCATGAAACAGTGCCTGGGTTCGGCCAAGACCTTGCGCGAATCGACCGAAGACCTGCAATGCACGCTGGCCGACTTCCGTACCGGCAACAGCATGTTCGACACCCTGCACGACAAGTGCACCGGCTTCCGCGACCAGGTCGCAGCAGTTCTGCAGCGCCTGAGCGACCGTGGCGTCAATGTCTTCGACCAGGCCTACAAGGACATTCCCGGCTCCAACCCGAAACGCTTCACGACCGCCTATGACGGCCAGTGCGACAGCGAGCTGACCCGGATGTACGACGATCTGCTGCGTGACATGCAAGGCCTGACCTATTCGCTGGCGGTTGATACCAACGGCTACGCGCCGGCCCACAACGGCGTGTTCTCGAACCCGCCCAGCGGCGACCCGGCAATCGACCTGACCAAGTGCCGCCACAAGCGCATCTTCAACGATCCGGTCGGTCTGAAACTGGCCAAGAACCAGAAGTCTTCGCTGTTCCAGACCTACGTCCGCGACACCGGCGAAATCCTCAACGACCTGTCGATGCCCATCATCATCAACGGCCGCCACTGGGGCGCCGTGCGCATCGGCTTCAAGACCGATCTGGTAGTTTAGAGGCAGGATCGAGGATCAAGGATCAAGGATCAAGGATCAAGGATCAAGGATCGAGGGGGAAGCTAACAGCTCGATCCTCGATCCTAGGCAACTAATAAACGATCTCGACGTTTTCCGGCTGCAGCCAGCCCCTGAGTGCTTCGAGCAGCATGTCGTCGAGGCGCACGCGGTAGTTGTCGCCGAGCATGATGTCGCACTCGGCCTGACCGTTGTTGTAGTGGATGCGCACCGGTGCCGGCCCCGGCGCAAAAGGTTGCAGCAGCGACTTCAGCTTGCGCGCATCGGCCGTATCCTTCATCTGCAACAGCAGATACTTCGAAAAACGGGCGCGCGCTTCGCCTATGGTCATCAGCTTGTCGGCAGTCACGCTGTTGCCGCCGGAAAACTCGTCGTAGCGGACGCGGCCTTCGATGATCAGTACTTCGTCGGTGACGATCTTGCTGCGTTCGGCCTCGAACAGCTCATTGAAGACCGTCACCTCGATCATGCCGGTACCGTCGTCGAGCTGCACGAAGAGCATCTTGCCGCGCCGCGTCATCTGCGTGCGCACGCCCACCACAACACCGGCCAGTGCCGTTGTTTCCTTGGACGGCTCGAGGCGGTTCAGCGGCCGCCGGATGAAACGCGACAATTCCTTCTTGCAGGTGTTGTACGGGTGGCCCGAGAAGAAGAAGCCAAGCGCCGTCTTTTCCTGCATCAGCAGTTCTTTTTCATCCCACGGCTTGACCGTCAGGTACTGCGGTGCATGTTCCTCGGCGACCGAACCGATGTCGAACAGGCTGGTCTGCATCGCATTGCGCTCGGACTGCTCGGCGAACTCCATGGCAATGCCGACCGAAGCCAGCAACTTGTGGCGATCCGTATCGATGCAGTCGAAAGCGCCGGCCTTGATCAGCGCCTCGGTAGTACGCCGATTGACCATGCGCTTGTCGCAGCGCTTGCAGAAATCGAACAGGTCCTTGAACGGCCCACCGGCATCGCGCGCGCGCAGGATGTCATTGACCGCCTGCTCGCCGGTGCCCTTGACCGCCCCCAGACCGTAACGGATGGTCTGGCGGTCGACCGGCTCGAAACGGTAATTTGAGGCATTGACGTCCGGCCCGAGCATCTTGAGCTTGTTGGCCGGCCCCACGGCATCTTCGTAGAAGATTTTCACCGAGTCGGTATTGTCCATGTCGGATGACATGGTTGCCGCCATGAAGGCGGCGCAGTGGTGCGCCTTGAGCCAGGCAGTGTGATAGGTGACGACGGCGTAGGCGGCGGTGTGCGACTTGTTGAAGCCGTATTCCGCGAACTTGGTCATCAGGTCGAACAACTGCTCGGCAAGCGCCGGGTCGTAACCCTTTTCCTTGGCACCGGCGGCGATCGTCTCGCGGTGCTTGGCCATTTCCTCGGGCTTCTTCTTGCCCATCGCCCGGCGCAGCATGTCGGCGCCACCCAGCGTGTAGCCGCCGATGATCTGCGAGATCTGCATCACCTGTTCCTGATACACGATGACGCCGTAGGTCGGCGACAGGCAGGCGGTCAGGTCGGGGTGGAAATAATCGATCTTCTGCTGGCCCTTTTTCCGCAAAATGAAGTCGTCGACCATCCCGGAACCCAGCGGGCCGGGACGATAGAGCGCGAGCACAGCGATGATGTCTTCGAAACGGTCGGGCGCCAGCTTCTTGAGCAGCTTCTTCATGCCCTCCGATTCGACCTGGAAGATCGCCGTCGTATTGGCATCTTTCAGGATCTGGTAGGCGGCCGGGTCGGTGAAGCCGAGGCTCATCAGGTCGAGCTTCTCGCCGGTCATGCGGCGGATGTACTCGACGGCGAGCTCGATAATGGTCAGATTTCGCAGACCCAAAAAGTCGAACTTGACCAGACCGACCTTCTCGACGTCGTCCTTGTCGAACTGCGACACCGTAGACGCATCACTGCCGGTCGCCTGGTAGATCGGGCAGAACTCGGTGATCTTGCCCGGCGCGATCAGCACGCCGCCGGCGTGCATGCCGACATTTCGTGTCAAATCCTCGAGTCGACCGGCGAGGTCGAACAACTCGCGGATGGTTTCGCCGTCGCCGTCGCCTTCCATCATTTCCTTGAGCTGCGGCTCCTGCTCCAGCGCCTCGGCCAGCGATACCGGCTTGTTCTGGACGATCGGGATGAGCTTGGAAATGCGGTCGCACATCGAGTACGGCAGGCCGAACACCCGGCCGACGTCGCGGATCACCGCCTTCGAGGACATCGTACCGAAGGTGGCGATCTGGCTGACCGCGTCCTCGCCGTAGTGCTGACGCACGTATTCGATGACGCGCCAGCGGTTGTCCTGGCAGAAGTCGACGTCGAAGTCGGGCATCGAGACCCGTTCCGGGTTCAGGAAGCGTTCGAAGAGCAGTGCGTAGGCGAGCGGATCGAGGTCGGTAATGAGCAGGCTGTAGGCGACCAGCGAACCGGCACCGGAACCCCGGCCCGGCCCGACCGGCACGCCGTTTTCCTTGGCCCACTTGATGAAGTCCGCCACGATCAGGAAGTAGCCGGGGAAGCCCATCTGCAGGATGGTGTTGCATTCAAACACCAGACGCTCGTCGTACTCCGGGCGGCGCTTCAGGCGCTCCTCCGGGTCCGGATAAAGCTGTTCGAGACGGAACTCCAGGCCCTTCTTGGCTTCAGCGACGAGAAACTCGTCGATGGTCATGCCTTCCGGAATCGGGAAGTTGGGCAGGAAGTTCTTGCCCAGGGTCAGCTCGATATTGCAGCGCTTGGCGATTTCCAGCGTATTTTCGAGGGCTTCCGGCAGATCGGCGAACAGTTCGGCCATCTCGGCCTGGGTCTTGAAATACTGCTCTTCCGTGTAAATCTTCGGCCGCCGGTGATCGCCCAGCACGTAGCCTTCGGCGATGCAGACGCGTGCCTCGTGCGCCTGGAAGTCGTCACGGTTCATGAACTGGATGGGGTGCGTCGCGACCAGCGGCAGGCCCGTCTCGCCGGCCAGATCGGCCGTCTGCTGGACGATGGCTTCCTGCTGCGGCTGACCGTAGCGCTGCACTTCGAGATAGAAGGCGCCGGGGAAAATCGCTTCCCAGGCCTTGGCGCGTTCACCGGCCAGATCGAAATTGCCGTTGATCAGCGCTTCGCCGACATCGCCGAGATGCGCGCCGGACAGCGCGATCAGGCCGTCGCAGCCGATTTCCGTAAACCACTCGCGGCGGATTTCGGCGCGGTCGCGCCGGCCTTCGACGAGGTAGGCCTTGCTGAGCAGTTCGCACAGTTGCTGGTAACCGGCACGGGTCCGCACCAGCAGCAGCAGGCGATAGGCATCCTCGGGCGATTCCGGGTTGGCGATCCAGACATCGGCCCCGGCCACCGGTTTGACGCCCTTGCCGCGCGCGCCGCTGTAGAACTTGACGAGACCGAACAGGTTGGCGAGATCGGTCAACGCCATGGCCGGCATGCCGTCGCCGGCGGCGCGCTTGACGGCGTCGCCGATGCGGACGATGCCGTCGGTCACGGAGTATTCGGAATGGAGGCGGAGGTGGACGTAGCGCGGCGAATTCATGGGCGCAATTTTACCGCGCCGGGCTGCCTCCTCCGGTCCGCCAATTACATTTTCTCCGGGCATCGGCTAGATTAGCGAACCCGAATAAAAACCATGGAGACCCAGATGACCGCTGCAGAACCCCTCGTCCTCCGGCACGACCGCGCCGACGGCCTGACCACGCTGACCCTGAACCGTCCGGGCCAGTTCAATTCGCTGTCAAAAGAGATGTTGACCGCCCTGCAGGCCGAACTTGACAGCATTGCCGCCAACGACGCCGTGCGTGTCGTCGTGCTCGCCGGTGCCGGCAAGGCCTTTTGCGCCGGTCACGATCTCAAGGAAATGCGCGCCAATCACAGCAAGGAATTCATGCAGGCGCTGTTCAAGCAGTGCGGCGACCTGATGCTCAGCATCACGCGCATGCCGCAACCGGTGATCGCGCGCATTCACGGCATCGCCACCGCCGCCGGCTGCCAGCTGGTGTCGATGTGCGACCTGGCGGTCGCCGCCGATGTCGCCCGCTTTGCCGTGTCGGGCATCAATGTCGGGCTGTTCTGCTCGACGCCGGCAGTCGGCCTGGCGCGCAATCTCGGGCGCAAAAATGCCCTCGAAATGCTGTTGACCGGTGAGTTCATCGACGCGCTGGAAGCCAGGGCCAAGGGCCTGGTCAATCGCGTCGTCCCGGCCGACGCGCTGGATACGGAAATTGAGCGCCTGGCCGGCAGCATCATTGCCAAGAGCGCCGTCGCCGTGCGCATGGGCAAGGGCATGTTCTACCAGCAGCTGGAAATGGGCCTGGACGAAGCCTATGCCTATGCCGGCGAAGTCATGGCCTGCAACATGATGAGCGCCGATGCCGGCGAAGGCATCGACGCGTTCATGCAGAAACGCCAGCCGATCTATACCGGCGCTTAAACCGGTCGCTGCCAGTCCACCGGCAGCAATTCGCGGGCCGGACGACCGATGTAGTAACCCTGGGCGCACTGGATATCAAGCTTGACCAGTTCGTCCAGGACCTCGGCCGACTCGACGTACTCGGCGACCACCGTGATGCCCATCTCGCGCGCCAGCGAGCGGATGCTGGTGACGAAGGTACGATCCTTCTCGCTGTTCAGCATGTTGGCGATGAAGTCGCCCTCGATCTTCAGGTAGTCGATCGGGAAGCGGCGCAGGTAGTGGAAGGACGAGAAGCCTGAACCGAAGTCGTCGATCGCCAGCTTGAAGCCGTCGGCCTTCAGGTCGTTCAGGAAGCGTTCGAGCACGGCCAGGCTCTTCACGGTATCGCGCTCGGTAATCTCGAAAACGATGTTGTGCGGCGCAATGCCGCTCGCCTCGATCAGGCGGCGCAGGTCGCGGGCAAATTCCTTGAGCACCAGCGCGCGCGGCGACAGGTTGATGAAGATTTCGCCGGCATGGCCGCGGGCGGCCAGCGTGGTCAGCGCCTGTTCGATGACCAGCATGTCGAGGCGATGGATGACACCCATCTTCTCGGCAATCTCGACGAATTCGTCGGCCCGGATGACATCGCCGTTGAGCTCGATGCGCGATAGCACCTCGTAGGCCACGATGCGGTTTTCGGCAACCGAGAGAATCGGCTGGAAGAAGGGCACGACGCGGCGCGCCTCGATCGCCTCGAGCACCATGACGCTCTTCAGCGAAATGTCGCGGAAGATGTCGACGACGTCTTCCTGGGTCGGAATCGCGACCTGATCCTTGCCCGCCGCCTTGGCGCGATACATCATGTTGTCGGCAAAAAGCAGCAGGTCCTTGGCGCTTTCGGCATGATCCGGATAGACGGCCAGACCGATCGAGGCCGTGCCGCGCAAGCGGATGCCATCCGGCGTCATCACCTCGATTGCCTCGATCGCCATGCGCACGCGCTCGGCCACCATCGCCACGGAGTCGGCCGCCGCTTCCGGCAGCAGGGCGACGAATTCGTCGCCGCCGTAACGCGCCAGGATGTCGCCATCGCGCAGCGCCGCCTGCACCTGGCGGGCAAAGTGCTGCAGATAGGTATCGCCGACCGCGTGGCCGTAGTTGTCATTGACCAGCTTGAAGTTGTCGAGGTCGATCAAAAGCAGGCCGAAGCTGTAGCCGTGGCGCTGGGCGCGGCCGATTTCGTAGGTGCTCAGTTCCCAGAAAACCCGCTGGTTGAACAAATCGGTCAGCGGATCGCGCGTCGCGTAATACTCGAGATCGCGCGTGTATTTGTAGATGGCCTTGACCGAGCCGACGACGTTGAGCAGCGTGGACAGGATGCTTTCCATGACGAGGTAGCGGGTCTCGTCCTCGAGCATGCCGGCATGCACGCCGATGCCGACGATGCCGCCGATCTTCGGCCGGTCGACAAAGAAGGATTTGACGCGCACGGCCACCTCGGCCTCGCTCAACTCGACCACCGGCGCCGTCGGATCGGCGACGTGATGGTGGATGTTGCAAGCGCCGATGTCGGCAAAGCTCGGCACGTTTTTCAGCTCGCGCCGGATATGCTGCTCCATCATCGCCCGCGTCTCCGGCGAGGTCGGGCCGCGCCAGAAGATTTCCAGATCGAACAGCTCGTCGTCGATCTTGAATACCGAGAACAGCGTATGCGCCGTAATCACGCCATTGATCTCGGTGAGCAAACGGCCAACGTAATCGCGCCAGTCGCGCACCACTTCGGAGGTGATGACGAATTTCTCGAGCAGACCGATCTCGAAGGTCAGGATGTCCTTGTCGACGGCAATCGCGCGCAGCTTTTCGAGCAGGCGGCCGAGGGCGGCAACGACGCGGTTGAGTTCGACAAAACCGAGATCGGTCTTGTCGAGCGCGATATGGCGCAAGTCGCCGACCGCATTGACCTGATCGAAACCGGCCAGCAAGCGGCCGACCGAGCCTTCGATGCGACGCCCGACCCACCACACGGCGGCCAGCGCGAGCAGACCGACGATGGGCAGCAGCACCGCGAAAGCGAGCATCAGCTGATGCCGCGCATCGGCCAGCAGGCCAGCGTATTCCTGGCGCACTTCGACGGCACCGAGCACCGTACCGACCTCGGCGTTGGTATGGCACCCCAGGCAGCGCGTTTCGGCGACCAGCGGGTAAACGTGGCGAGCATAATCAAGGGTGTCACGGCGCAGGGGCTGACCATTGGCGAAGACGCTGCGCAATTCGTCGTCGAGCGGCGGCTGCTCGATCTCGTGATAGAGGGCTTCGACCACCGGGCCGCGATAGATCTGCACGGTCAGGCCGCTGTCCTTGCCCGATTCGGCCATCGCCTTGAGGAAGGCCGTCGCCTGGCTGCGCTGCCAGCCCTGGCTCATCAACTGGTACATCGAGGCAAAGGCAATCCGGCTGGTCGCTTCCGAGGTACGCGCCGCGTTGGCCCGCACCAGGCTGTCGAAAACCCGCTCCAGCGACCAGTAGGCTCCGCCGAAAAACAGGGCAGCGACAATGGCCGAAGCCCCGAACAGAAAATGTTTGATCCGCATGATTCATGCCTTGTATTGATGACGTGATTATCCCCGAAACGCCATGGCAACAAATTCGCAATAACCCGTAATTCTGCAGGTAATAACCGGTAATTCGCGCTAGCCGCTAAAATCGGGCAATCCTGTTCGGCAAATCCCGATGATGCAGCCCACCCGCCCCGTAGCGTATTGCCCGTGAACCTGTCGCAAGGCACGCTCCGCTGGCTGGCTGGCGCGCTCTTTCTCGGCGCGCTGGGCGCTGCCGCCTGGCGCACGCCGCAGCCCGCGGCGCTGACTTTTGCGCCGCCGCCCGAGGCCCGACAGCAGCAACTGCCCACCCTGTTTTTGGCACAAAATCTGCCGTCGACCGCTGCGGCGCCGCGCCATGCCAGCCTGACCGAGCTGCCCGACGGCCGCCTCGCCGCCGCCTGGCTGGCCGGCGATGATGACAACGCTGGCATCTGGTTCAGCACCTTTGGCCGCGACGGCTGGCGAGCCGCGCGACGCATTGCCAGCCGCGAAAGCACGGCGGGCGGCACTTTTGCCTGGAGCAGCCGGACCGCTCGGCCACTGCTCCACGCCGAGGGCAGCTGGCTGCATCTCTGGTACGCCAGCCACAACCCGCTTGGCGGCATTTTGCTCAATCACAGCCAGTCGACCGATGGCGGCGCCAGCTGGTACAAGCCGAGCCGCCTGCCGACCTCGCCGCTCGCCGGCAGTGGCGGCGAACCGGGCGGACCGCCGCTGCTGCTCGCCGATGGCGGGCTGCTCCTGCCGCTGGCGCGTGAATTCATGACTGCCCGCGGCGAATGGCTGCGTCTGGCGGCAACCGGCGAGGTCATCGCCAAGCAGCGCCTGCCGGCGGCAGCACCGGCCAGCATCGCCCTGGATGCGCAACAGGCCCTCGCCGTGCTGCGCGCCGCCGGGCAGGACCAACTGGCCGGCAGCCAGGATGGCGGCCAGACCTGGCAGAACATCGCCGCGCTGCCCGGGCTCGCCCCCGCCGCACCGCTCGCGCTGCGCCGTCTGCACAGCGGCAAGCTGCTGCTCGCCGGCCAGACGCCGTCGGGCACACTGACCCTCTGGCTGTCGGACGACACCGGGCTGACCTGGCGGGTAAGCCGCACGCTGGAACAGGCGACCGACGCTACCGCCGATCTTGCCGAACCGGCCCTGCTGCAGGGGCGCGACGCGCGTATTCATCTGCTTTACCACGGACCGGCGCAGCAGCTGCGCCATGCCGTCTTCAGCGAAGCCTGGCTGAACGGGGAGGCGCCATGAACCTGCCGGCCGCTTACGGTCTACTCGCCCACGCCGTCATTTTTGCCGCGCTGTTCGCGCTCATCCCGTTTGGCGAATTCCGCACCCGCGCCGTGCTGACCGCCAGCATCACCGCGCTGCTCGCCGGCATCGCGCCCTTCCTGCATGGCGTCTTCGGGCCGCCTTCGCTGACCCTGCTGCAACTGGCCATCCTGCAGATTGCCGGGCGCACGCCGTCACCGCTCTCGTATCGAGCGGCACTCGGTCTACTGGTTTTTTCCCTGGTTTTTTATCCGCTGGCGCTGGGCTGGGGGCCGTTCGACCCCTACGCCCTTGGCTACCAGCCGCTCGCCCTGCTCGCCGCACTGCTGCCGCTGGGCGGCCTGCTCTTCTGGCGCCGCCAGAGCCTCTGGCTGCTCATCCTCGGCGTCGACCTCGCCGGCTATGCCGGCGGCCTCTTTGCCAACCTCTGGGACGCGCTGCTCGACCCGCTGCTGCTCCTGCTCGCGCTGGCCGTCATCGTGCGCCGCTGGCGTGCTAGCGGGTCAGTGACTCGCTGATCAGCTTGCGGATGCTGCCCGCCTCGAAGGGCTTGTCGCAGATCGCCGAAACGCCGGCCCGCTCGACCGCCGCCAGGCGACCCATGTTCTGCTCGCTGGTCACCATCAGGATGGGCACGTTGTTCTGCCAGCTTTGCGTGCGGATGTATTCGGTCAGCTCGCGGCCGTCCATCTCCGGCATGTTGTAGTCGGTGATGACCAGGTCGACCATGGTTTCCTGCAGCAAATTGACCGCCTGCTTGCCGTCGACCGCCTCGGTGATGCGCTCGATGCCGAGCTCTTCAAGCAGCCGGCGCAAATGATTGCGCGAGGCCATGCTGTCATCGACGAGCAGCACGCGCAGACTCTCGACTTCGGCGATATCCATGTCTTCCGGCGGATTCAGGTAGTCGGCGGCGGCATACAGCGCACGTGACAGCTGCTGCTCATTGAAGGGCTTGGCGACGATGCTGCAGGCACCCGACTGGCGCACCGGTTCCAGCACTTGCGGCCGCGTCTCGCTGGAAACGAGGATGAAGGGAATGGTTTCCAGATCGGGATCACCGCGCATGGCGGCGACCAACTCGGTGCCCGCCATATCCGGCAGGTAGAGACTACTGATCACGACCCGGCCGACGGCGGCATTTTCGGTCAGTGCGGCAAGCGCCGCGGCGGCGCTGTCGACGACCTTGACCTCGATGACGCCCTGATGTTCGAGCATGCGCGTGACCAGATTGGCCTGCATGTGGGAAGGCTCGACGAGCAGGACGGACAGGTCAGCCAGCGAGGTAGTCATTGCCATGCGCACACTCCGGAAAGCGGGGTAATGCACGCACTATAGCAGCCGGCGGGCGGCGATGGACAAGCCGGAACGACGGCCAGCCGGCCATCGCCCCGGAAAACCGATCAGCCGCGCAACTTGGCGGCGATGGCGGCGACGCGCTGGCCGTACAGCTTGGCCGTATCGAGATCGCCCTGCGGGATTTCCTCGACGCTGGCGTCCGATGGCGACTGCACGAGCAGGCCGACCGAGCCGCCCAGGCTATTGACGTCGAGGCGGGTCGATTCCTTCTTGTTGCTCGGCAGCAGGCCGAGGCTGACCCAGATGCCGCCGTGCTGCGAAGCCAGCGTCTGCAGGGAGATCAGCGTCGCGCCCTTGTCGCCGACCGGGCTGGCGCTGTTGGTGAAGCCGCCGAACACCTTGTCCTGCCAGACGCGGCCATACCAGGCCTTGGACGAGGCATCGGCAAACTTCTTGAACTGCCAGCTCGGGCCGCCCATGTAGGTCGGCGTGCCGAAGATGATCGCATCGGCGGCAGCCAGCTTGTCCCAGCCACCTTCCGGCAGGTTGCCTTCGGCATCGATGGCGAGCAGTTCGCCGCCAGCGCCGCCGGCGACGACTTCGGCAACGCGTTGGGTATGGCCGTAGCCGGAGTGATAAACGACGATGGTTTTGCTCATGCTGTTTTCCTTTTCAGGTTTATTGGGGTGGGGGTTGGTCAAGCCTGCGCCGGCAGGTCGAAGAGCAGGAATTCCGCTTCCTCGTCAGCCAGAAATTCAAGGAGTGTTTCGTCGGCGATCTTCGCACCATCACCGCTCGCCAGGTTTTGCCCGTTCAGCGACAGTCGACCGTGTACGACATGCACATAGGCCAGGCGGCCCGGTGCCGGACGATATTGCGCCGTCTCGCCGGCACCGAGCAGACGCGCCCAGAGGCGGGCATCCTGGCCGATCGTCGTGCTGCCGGCGGCGCCGTCGGGCGAGGCAACCAGACGCCAGTCGGCGCGCATTGCGGCGAGCGGCAGCGCTTGTTGCTCGTAACTGGCCGCACCGCCGGGCGCGGCGGGCTCGATCCAGATCTGCAGCAGATGCGTCGTTTCGTCGGCCGAGGGATTGAACTCGCTGTGCAAAATGCCCTTGCCGGCGCTCATGCGCTGCACCTCGCCGCGCTGGATGATGCCACCGTGACCGAGGCTGTCTTTGTGCTCCAGCGCACCCGACAGAATGTAGGTGACGATTTCCATGTCGCGATGGCCGTGCCGACCGAAGCCGGTGCCCGGCGCGACGCGGTCCTCGTTGATGACGCGCAGCGCGCCCCAGCCCATTTCGGCCGGATCGTGGTAATCGGCAAAGGAGAAGCTGTGCCGCGCCTGCAGCCAGCCATGATCGGCATAACCGCGTTGTTCGGACGGACGCAGGATAATCATGGCAACTCCTTGTGAATGATCGATATGGCTTAGTCTCCATACTAGGCGTAGAGTTCGCGCCATAACAGCGAATTATTTCGGGCTTATCGTTCAATAAAATTCACATGAAAATCACCCTCGACCTGCTGCGCATTCTCGATGCCATCGATCGCCACGGCAGCTTCTCGGCCGCGGCCAGCGCCCTGCACCGCGTGCCCTCGGCGCTGTCACACGCCGTTGCCAAGCTGGAGAGCGAGCTCGCCGTCCAGCTCTTCATCAGGAGCGGCCGCAAGGCAACGCTCAGCGCCGCCGGACAAACCCTGCTCGAAGACGGCCGCCACCTGCTGCGCGCCGCTGGCGAACTGGAACGCCGCGTGCAGCGCATCGCCACCGGCTGGGAGGCCGAACTGCGCATCGTCGTCGACGCCATCATCCCGGTCGAACGCATCTATCCGCTGCTTGAACGTTTCTACGCCGCCGGCCACGGCACGCAGATCCGCCTGACCTACGAAGTGCTCGGCGGCACCTGGGACGCGCTCGCCACCGACCGCGCCGACCTGGTGATCGGCGCCCCCGGCGACATGCCGGCACGCAGCGGCCTGGCCAGCCGCCTGCTCTGCCCCGATACGAAATTCGTCTTCGCCGTTGCCGCCGGACATCCGCTCGCCACCTGGCCCGGCGTCATTCCCGGCAGCGAACTGGCGCGCCACCGCGCCGTCGTGATCGCCGACACCTCGCAGGAACTCGACGCGCGCAGCATAGGCATCATCGAAGGCCAGGACGCGCTGCGCGTTCCCGACATCCGCGCCAAGGCCAGCGCCCAGGTCGCCGGCCTCGGCATCGGCCACCTGCCACACTGGCTCGCCGCCCCCGAACTCGCCGCCGGCCGCCTGATCGAAAAACAGATCGCCAGCCCGCGCCCGGCCATGCCCCTCCACCTCGCCTGGCGCTCGCGCCAGATCGGCAAGGCGCTCGCCTGGTTTCTCGAGGAATTGGGGAAAAAGGACGAAATCGAAGCGTTGACCGCCGGGCTGTGAGGGAACTTGCGCCAGAAAGCCTTGAAGCAGCATGATCCCGGGAGGAAAATGGAGTATTGCCTTTCCCCCAACCAGCTGTTCATAACAAAGAGACAACCATGATCCCGATCGAACTTTTCTCGCACAAATCCGAAACCGTACACGTCGCCGCCGGCGAAGCGCTTTTTCGCGAAGGCGAGGAAGGCAGCCTGATGTACGTTCTGAATACTGGAAACGCCGAGGTCTTCATCAAGAACCGCCTGGTCGAAACCCTCGAACACGGCAGCATCGTCGGCGAGGTCGGGCTGGTTTCACCGGGGCCGCATTCGGCCAGCGTCATCGCCAAGACCGACTGCGAGTTTGTCGCCGTCGATGAAAAGCGCTTCCAGTTCCTTGTCCAGCAGACGCCCTTCTTCGCGACGCGGGTCATGCGCATCATGGCCGAACGCCTGCGCGCCACCGACAAGTTGCTCAGCGCGGCAAACGCCTGAACGGCGAATGCCGGCGGCGCATCAAAACTCGATCTTCCCCCGCCCCTGCTTGATCGCGCCGCGCTTCACCTTGCTTTCCAAACGCCGCTTCTGCGAGCCGTAGGTCGGCTTGGTGGCACGGCGCGGGCGCTGGACGGTGGCGGCGGCTTCGACCAGTTCCTGCAGGCGGGCCAGGGCGGCGGCGCGGTTCTTTTCCTGGGTGCGGAATTCCTGCGCCTTGATGACCAGCACGCCATCCTTGGTCAGGCGCTGGTCGCCGAGGGCGAGCAGGCGGGCCTTGACCGCATCGGGCAGCGACGAGGCAGCGATGTCGAAGCGCAGGTGCACGGCGCTCGACACCTTGTTGACGTTCTGGCCGCCGGCGCCCTGGGCGCGCATGGCGCTGAATTCGATTTCGCCGAGCGGGATGTCGATCATGTTTTTGCTTTCCGCCACCGGTCGACCGGTGAAAAATGGCCTTTTTGCGGCGTTGACCGGCGGGCGCCCTAGTCGGCCTCGACCCAGTCGATGATCGCCCGCCACTGCTCGAGATCGCGCTCGGCGCGCGACGGCGGCAGATCGAAGATGGTCATGCCGGCCGCCGTGGCCTGGACGTAGGTCTGCGTGTCGCGCAGGTAGGCGAGCACCGGCAGGTCGAAGGTGGCGAAAAATTTTTCCAGCTCGCCGGCGGCGCGGGTACGCGCATCGACGCGCATGCCGATCACGGCGACGTCGGCCTTGCCCTTGCGCACGGCCTTTTCCGAGAGCAGTTCGGTGAGGAAATGGCGCGTCGCCAGCATGTCGAACATCGACGGCTGCACCGGCACGATGACGCGCGTCGACAGCTTGAGCACCTTTTCCAGCAGCTTGCCGTGCAGGCCGGCCGGCGTGTCGAGCACGACATGGCTGGTGCCCTTGGGCGGGCGCGCGATGTTGTCGTGGCCGATATCCCAGGTGTCGATGCTGGGCAGTTCGAAGGGGCGGATCGCCAGCCATTCGCGCGAGGACTGCTGGCGATCGATGTCGCCGAGCATCACGTCATGGCGTTTCGAAGCGAAATAACCGGCCAGGTTGGTAGCCAGCGTGCTCTTGCCGGAGCCGCCCTTGGGATTGGCGACGAGAAAGGCTTTCATGCGGTCTTTTCCAGTTTGTGCAGGGCCTGGCGCACCAGATTGACGTGTTCGCGCAGGGTATAGACGAGGTCGGTGAAGCCGAGCGGCACGTGCAACTGGCTGGCTTCGTCTTCCAGCGTATCGAGGCGCAGGCGGTATTCGCCGGCACGCTCGATATCGGAATGCTGCTTGATGTCTTCCTCGAGGAACTTGAGCTCGCCGTAGATGCGGAAAATCTTCGAGCGCACCCGCCAGGTGTAGATCGCCGGGGCGATCTTGAGCAGCGGGATGAGCAGGGCGATGATCGGCACCAGCAGCACGATCAGGCGGTCGATCAGCACCGCCAGCCAGAACGGCAGGTAGCGCTGCAGGAAGGGCGAACCGGACTTGAAATAGCGCGCCGCGTCGGGCGACAGCGGCAGCATCTGGTCCATGTAAGACGGGAACTCGCCGGCATCCTGGAAGAAGCCGGACTTGCCATGCACGTCGCTGAGCGCCTGCAGGAGCAGGGTTTGCAGCGCCGGGTGCAGGTCGTCGCGGATGATCAGGTTGGCGGTCGGCGCCAGCACCTTGATGTCTTCCGGCGGATAGTCGCGCACCAGGTCGGCAACGCCTTGCGGCAGCGTCAGCCGGGTCAGGAAGGGAAAGCGGCGCTGGTAGGCGTTGGCCTGGGCGAAACTCATCAGGCGCACGCCGGGCGAGCGCAGCAGCACCTGCACCACCGGCGCGCTTTCGGCGGCGATGATGAAGGCGGCGTCGATGCGCCCCTGCTGCAACTCCTCAGCCGCCTTCAGGCCGGCGACCGGCACCAGATTCTTGCCGAGCGGAATCTCGTTGGCGACCAGCAGTTGCTGCGCCAGCTGGCGCACGCCGGAGCCTTCCTGGCCGATGGCGATGCGCTTGCCGCGCAGATCGGTCAGGCGATCAAGCTTTTTCTCGCCGCGATAGAAGACCCAGACCGGCTCGTAGAACAGGCTGCCCAGCGAGAGCAGGCCGGAATCGTCTTCGGCATCCGGATCCTCTTTCGGCGGCACGACACCGCCCTGTACGAAGCCGATCTGCGCCTGGTCATTCTTGAGACGCTCGATGTTCTCCAGCGAGCCGGCCGAGGTCTTCACTTCCAGCGTGATGCCGTTCTTGGCGAGGATCGCCGCGTAACGGTTGGCGAACTGGTAGTAGGCGCCGGACTCGCTGCCGGTGGTGATCACGATGTGTTTGGGCGGCGCCGGCTCGACGAACTGGTAGGCAACGACGAAGCCGATGCCGACGATCAGGAAGATCCACCAGGCGGTGGCAAACAGGTCGCGCAGCGACAGCAGACTGGCTTTGATCCTGGCCATCATGGAAGCAGTATGGTGGAGCCGGTGGTACGGCGGGCTTCGAGATCGCGATGGGCAAGTTCGGCATCTTTCAGCGCATAGCGCTGGTTGACTTCAATGCGCACGCGGCCGGAACCGACCATTTCGAACAGCTCGGCGCCCAGCGCCTCGAGATCGGCGCGTTTGGCGGTGTAGTTCATCAGCGTCGGCCGGGTCACGAACAGCGAGCCCTTCTGCGACAGCAGCAGCAAATCAAGCGGCGGCACCGGACCGGAGGCATTGCCGTAGGCGACCATCATGCCCATGGGGCGCAGGCTGTCGAGCGAGCCAATGAAGGTGTCCTTGCCGACGCCGTCATAGACGACCGCGACGCCTTCACCACCGGTGATCTCACGCACGCGCTGGCTGAAATTCTCGCGGCTGTAGTCGATGACGTGGTCGCAACCGTGCGCCTTCGCGAGTTCGCCCTTGGCGGCGGAGCCCACCGTGCCGATCACCGTCGCACCAAGCGCCTTCGCCCACTGGCAGGCGATCAGGCCGACGCCGCCGGCGGCAGCGTGAATCAGCACGGCATCGCCGGGCTGCACGCGATAGGTCTTGCGCAGCAGGTAGGCGGCGGTCAGACCCTGCAGCATCATTGCGGCGGCCGTTTCGAAGGAAATCGTGTCGGGCAGCTTGAGCAGGCGATGCGCCGGGATGTTGCGGACTTCGGCATAGGCGCCGACCGGGCCGCCGGCATAGGCGACGCGATCGCCGACCTGGAGATCCGTCACGCCGTCGCCGAGCGCCTCGACCACACCGGCACCTTCGAGGCCAAGCCCGGCCGGCATGATCTGCGGATAAAGGCCGGTGCGATGATAGACGTCGATGAAATTGAGGCCGACCGCGGCATGGCGGACGGTCGCTTCGCCCGCGGCGGGCGCCGGGACAAGGACTTCCTCCCAGCGCAGGACTTCCGGACCACCGGCCTGATGGATGCGTATGGCGTGGGGCATGGGGATCTCCTCGTTATCTTTTTTCAAGACAGCGAGATTATCACCCTGCCGATCTGCGATCTAGCGCGGTCGACGCCGGAAAACAGGCATTTTTCAGGCGTCGACCGGGTAAAAATCAAACCGGCGTCAGTTTGGCGTACTCCAAAGCCAGCCATTTCATGCCGGCACCGCCGAAATTGACCTGGACGCGCGCATCGGCGCCACGCCCTTCGGTCGATACGATGACGCCGAGACCGAACTTGGCGTGCTCGACACTCATGCCGATGCGCAGGCCGCCGCTGACCGGCTCGGCATAGCCGCCGCCGAACTGGCCGAAGGCCGGCACTGATGACGCCGGCTCGGCCTTCTTGTTGAGCTTCTTGAGCAGGTTTTCCGGGATTTCGTCGAGGAAGCTGGACGGCACGCAATAACGCGTCTGGCCGTGCAGCATGCGGGTCTGGGCGCAGGTCAGATAGAGCCGCTGGCGGGCGCGGGTGACGGCGACGTACATCAGGCGGCGCTCCTCCTCCAGCCCGTCGCGCCCCTGGTTCACCGAATTCTCGTGCGGGAACAGGCCCTGCTCGAGACCGGTGATGAACACCACGTCGAATTCCAGGCCCTTGGCGGCGTGCACCGACATCAGCTGGACCGCTTCCTGGCCTTCGCCGGCCTGATGCTCGCCGGCTTCGAGCGAAGCCAGGGTCAGGAAGGAGACCAGCGCGCCGCCCTCGCCGATGGCACCTTCGTCATCGACGAAGGTGGCGGCGGCATTGATCAGTTCATCCAGATTCTCCAGCCGGTCCTGGCCTTCCTTCTCGGTGCGGTAATGCTGCGCCAGGCCGGATTTTTCGATGACATGCTCGACCACTTCCGGCAGCGGCAGGCCTTCCGTCTCGACGCGCAATTGCTCGACCAGGCGAATGAAGGCACCGACTGTCTGGCCGGCCTTGCCGGTCAGCGAAGCGGCCGCGTTGTACAGACTGGAATTCATCTGGTGCGCCGTGGCCTGCAGGTTTTCCAGCGAGCGGGCGCCGATGCCGCGCGTCGGGAAATTGACGACGCGCAGGAAGGCGGTGTCGTCGTCCGGGTTGCCGAGCAGGCGCAGGTAGGCCAGGGCGTGCTTGATTTCCTGGCGCTCGAAGAAGCGCAGGCCGCCATAGACCTTGTACGGCACGTTCTTCGTGAACAGCTCGTTTTCGAGCACACGCGACTGGGCATTGGAGCGGTAGAGCAGCGCGATCTGGGTCGGCGAAATGCCATCGCGCACCAGTTCGCGGATTTCCTCGACGACAAAACGCGCCTCGTCGAGGTCGGAATAGCCCTCGAAACAGCGGATCGGCTCGCCCTCGCCGGCGTCGGTCCACAGGTTCTTGCCGAGGCGCTCGCGGTTGTTCTTGATCAACGCATTGGCGGCAGCCAGGATGTTGCCGTGCGAGCGGTAATTCTGTTCGAGGCGGATGATGTTGTCACCGGCATATTCGCGCTCGAAATCGCGCATGTTGCCGACCTCGGCGCCACGGAAGGCGTAAATGCTCTGGTCGTCGTCACCGACCGCGAAAACCTTGGCGCCGCCGCCGGCCAGGAGTTGCAGCCAGGCGTATTGCAGCTTGTTGGTATCCTGGAACTCGTCGACCAGGATGTAGCGGAAGCGCTCCTGGTAATGCCGGCGCAGCGGTTCGTTGCGCTGCAGCAATTCGTAGCAGCGCAGCAGCAGTTCGGCGAAATCGACGACACCCTCGCGATTGCACTGGTTTTCGTACTCGGTGTACAGCTCGACGCGCTTCTGCGTGAAATTGTCGTAAGCCTCGGCCTGCGCGGCGCGGATGCCCTGCTCCTTGTGCGCATTGATGAAATGCACCAGTTCGCGCGGCGGATATTTCTCGTCATCAATATTGAGGTTCTTCAGCAGGCGCTTGACCATCGCCAGCTGGTCGGCCGTATCGAGGATCTGGAAGGTCTGCGGCAGCCCGGCTTCGCGGTAGTGCGCGCGCAGCAGGCGGTTGCACAGGCCGTGGAAGGTACCGATCCACATGCCGCGCGTGTTGATCGGCACCAGCGCCGCCAGGCGCGCCGTCATTTCCTTGGCCGCCTTGTTGGTGAAGGTCACGGCCAGCAGGCCGTGTGGTCCGACCTGGTTGGTGGACATCAGCCAGGCAATGCGCGTGGTCAGCACGCGCGTTTTGCCGCTGCCGGCGCCGGCCAGGATCAGGGCATGCACGGGGGGCAGCGTAACAGCCTGCAGCTGCGGGGAATTCAGGTTGGCGAGGAGATCGGACATGACTCGATTTTCAGTCGGAACTACAGGCGCTTCAAGCGCCGGAAAATACCACGCGGATAATTGGTATTACCAATTTGTTGCAATTGTGCAACGCAGCAATTTTCGTCGAACGTTTTTTTACGCACGATGAAAACCGCGCAAGTATACTTGGCAAAAAATATATTGCAGTGCACAAAACTTTTTGCCCACAAGGCAATCGAAACAGCTAGTGGTCACCCCCACGAAGAATGTAATAAAAGGAGTAACAGCATGAAAGCACCAAAAATACTGCCCTGGATCGCCCGCAAGGCCGGCATCAGCGACGAGCTCGCGCTCAAGCTGTGGCGTCGCGCCGTCTCGGAAGCAGAACACATCACCGGCAAGACCGAAGGCTCGGAATACTGGGGCCTGACCGTCGAACGCTTCCTCTCCATCGTCGAGAACGAAGTCGGCGGCACACCGCAATACGCACTGACCCCGGCGCCGCAACTGTCGTGGATGTGGCATCACCAGACCCGCATGTCGCTGCTCTCGCTGGCCGCGGCCGAGAATGCCTACCGCTTCTGGCAGACGTCCTGGGAAACGGTGTACCCGCAAAAAAAAGCGGCCTGACCGGACGCCGCTGAAGCCGGTCGCCGGTTGGCAGGAGCGTGCAGGCTCCGGCTGACTGCGGCGGTTTCTGTAGCGGTTGTTCGGTCTGGATGAACGCCGGCGTCCGGGGGAAGAGTTTTTATAACCGCCCCCGGGGGCTGGGAGTTCATGGGTTGGCTGGCTGATTTCTGGGCGGTCGACCTGGGTTTTATATCGATTTTCCGGGCTGAGGATTAAGCACATTTGCTTTGGTCTCGGCTACGGGAGATGTTGTCCTTGTTTGGCGGCTTTGTTCCGCCTTGCGGGCGGGCATACTTTCTTTTGCTTCGCCAAAAGAAAGTAGCCAAAGAAAAGGCGACCCCAGGCTACGCGGTCGGCGTTGCCGACTCCCCTGCGCTACTCGAAGGACCGGGCGGCTGCGGAACTCGGCCCTGCGGGCCTCAGACAGTCCTCGCCGAAGGCCCCCGGCCCTTCTCCGTTGCTCGGCGCTCCACATGGGGACCCGGAAAGACGTCGCCGCCGAACCGCTCAAAATGGTTTTGGCCATTTTCCAGCGGTCGACCGCTAAAAAACACCCTTTTTGCTTTTTCCTGGGCAGAGCCGTTGTTCCGGGACGCCTTTCGGGTCCCCCTGAGAGGCGCTGAGCAACGCAGGCTGGCCGGGGGCTTTCGGCTTGCGTCTGTCTGAGCCGCAGGCGAGTTTAGCAAGCCGCCCGGACGGCCGAGTAGCGCAAGGGACCGGGCAACGCCCGGCGCCGACCCGGGGGTCGCCTTTTCTTTGGCTACTTTCTTTTGGCGAAGCAAAAGAAAGTACGCCCGCGCCGCAGCGCGGAAACCAGCCGCTAAACAAGGACAAGATTCCACCAAAGAAGCGCCCCTCACCGGTCAACTCCCCCAAAAACCCCAAAACCAGCCGAATCCCACCCCTCATAAGGTAAAATCGCCCCCTTCCGAATACCTCCGCAGGAGCCAACCCGTGCAAATCGTCTGCCTTGACCTCGAAGGGGTCCTTGTTCCCGAAATCTGGATCGAATTCTCCAAGCGCACGGGCATTCCCGAGCTGATGCGCACGACGCGCGAAGAGCCGGATTACGACAAGCTGATGACCTATCGCCTGAACATCTTGCGCGAGCACAAGCTCGGCCTGCCGGATATCCAGAAGGTGATCGCCGAGATGGGCCCGATGCCGGGCGCGCGCGCCTTCCTCGACAAGCTGCGCGAGGATTACCAGGTCGTCATCCTGTCCGACACCTTCTACGAATTCGCACATCCGCTGATGCGCCAGCTCGGCTGGCCGACGCTGTTCTGCCATTCGCTGGAAGCCGACACTTCCGGCATGCTGGTCGCCTACCACCTGCGCATGCCGAACCAGAAGCAGGAAGCGGTCAAGCGCTTCAAGGAGCTGAACTTCACGATCGTCGCCGCCGGTGATTCCTACAACGACACGGCGATGCTCGGTGAAGCCCACGGCGGCATCCTGTTCCACCCGCCGGAAAACGTCATCCGCGAATTCCCGCAGTATCCGGTCGTCCTCAATTACGACGACCTGCGCAGCGAAATCGACAAGGCTTTCGCTCGCGCCTGACGGCCCGGGCGCAAGCCTCAGGCGCAGCGTTCCGCCCCGGTTCGCTGCGCTCCCCCTCATCTTCCCTGTTTCAGGCACTCGCCAACATGCATCGCGACCGTTTCTACACTCTTTCCGCTTCCTGCCCCGACCAGGTCGGCATCATCGCCCGCGTTTCCGGTTTCATCGCCGGCAATGGCGGCTGGATTCTCGAGTCGAGCTTCCACTCGGACGTGCTGAGCGGTCGCTATTTCATGCGCATCGAGATCAAGGCGGATTCGCTGCCCTGCCTGCTCGCCGAGTTCCGCGAACGTTTCCGCACGGAAGTCGCCGAACCCTTGTCGATGACCTGGCAGATCAACGACAGCGCCGTCAAGAAACGCGTCGTGGTCATGGTTTCCAAGCAGGAGCACTGTCTCTACGACCTGCTGGCGCGCTGGCAGGCCAAGGAACTCGACATCGAGATCCCGTGCGTCATTTCGAACCACGACACTTTCCGCGGCTTCGTCGAATGGCACGGTATTCCCTTCCATCATGTGCCGGTCACCGCCGACAACAAGAAGGCGGCCTATGCCGAGATGCAGCGCATCTTTGCGGATGTGCATGGCGACACCATGGTGCTGGCGCGCTACATGCAGATCCTGTCGCCGGAATTGTGCGAGGCGCTGGCCGGCAAGATCATCAACATCCATCACAGCTTCCTGCCCAGCTTTGCCGGCGCCAAGCCTTATCACCAGGCCTACGAGCGCGGCGTCAAGCTGATCGGCGCGACCTGTCATTACGTGACGGCCGAACTCGATCAGGGACCGATCATCGAGCAGGACGTCATCCGCATCGATCACTCCGATTCGCCGGAAGACATGGTGCGCTACGGCAAGGACATCGAGAAGACCGTGCTCGCCCGCGGCCTGCGCTACCACCTGGAAGACCGGGTGCTGGTGCATGGCAACAAGACCATCGTCTTCCGCTAAGCCGATGCTGATCCGGCGCGAAGATTCGCTGCTGCTGGTCATCGACCTGCAGCAGAAGCTGGCGCCGGCGATTCATGACGGCGAACGCGTCGTCGCCAATTCCGTTCGCCTGCTCGAAGCTGCCCGCCAGCTCGATGTGCCGGCCTTCGTTTCCGAGCAATACGTACGCGGCCTGGGGCCCAGCCTCGAGGCCGTCCGCGCGGCGGCACACGATGCCCGCTTTTTCGAGAAAACGCATTTCTCCTGCACCGCCGAACCCGGCGTGCTCGATCTGCTACGCAGCGCACAAAAGCAGCAGGTCATCCTGACCGGTACCGAAACCCATGTCTGCGTACTGCAGACTGCTTTCGGGCTGCTCACGGCCGGCTTTGAAGTCTATCTGGTCGCCGATGCAGCCTCTTCGCGCACGCCGGAAAACCGCAGCGCCGCCATCGAGCGCCTGCGCGCCGGCGGGGTCGGCATCGTCACCACCGAGATGGTGCTTTTCGAGTGGCTGCACGCCGCCGGCACCGAACAGTTCCGCGCCCTCCTCCCGCTGATCAAGTAAGTCCCTGCCTGGCGGTCGACGCCTGGAAAAAGGCCAAAACCGGAATTGCCGGCAAAAAAAACGGGCACCCGAAGGTGCCCGAAGGAGAGAGACTACAGAGATTTTCAGGTTGGCACTTGGCAAACCCGAGGCTGGTCGCGGGACCAGCCTCCAAACAACGATCTTAGTGGTGGTAAGCGGTTTCACCGTGCGAGGTGAGGTCAAGACCTTCACGCTCTTCGTCTTCCGGCACACGCAGACCGATAACGATATCGACCAGCTTGTAGGCAACCAGCGAGACCACACCGGACCAGACGATCACGGTACCGACACCCCAGGCTTGCGAGATCAGCTGAGCAGTCATGTCGTAGGCACCAACAGCGTTGGCAACATAGTCATAGACGCCCGTGCCGCCGAGAGCCGGATCAGCGAAGACACCGGTCAGCATGGCACCGAGGATGCCGCCGACGCCATGGACGCCGAAGACGTCGAGGGAGTCGTCAGCACCAAGCAGCTTCTTCAGGCCATTGACGCCCCACAGGCAGACCACACCAGCCAGCAGGCCGATGATGATGGCGCCCATGACACCGACGAAGCCGGCAGCCGGGGTGATCGCAACCAGACCGGCAACGGCACCGGAAGCAGCACCCAGCATCGATGGCTTGCCCTTGAGCATCCATTCGGCAAACATCCAGGACAGCGCGGCAGCAGCCGTGGCAACCCAGGTATTGACCATGGCCAGAGCAGCACCACCGGAAGCTTCGAGAGCGGAGCCGGCGTTGAAACCGAACCAGCCGAACCACAGCAGGGAAGCACCGATCATCGTGAAGGTCAGGGAGTGCGGAGCCATCGAGACATTGCCCAGGCCGGTACGCTTGCCAACCATGTAGGCACCGACCAGACCGGCAACAGCAGCGTTGATATGCACGACGGTACCGCCGGCGAAATCAAGTGCGCCCTTCTGGAACAGGAAGCCAGCGGTCTTGCCGGCAGCTTCGCCAGCAGCAGCGTCGATGTAGGCATCAGGACCCGCCCAGTACCAGACCATGTGAGCCATCGGGATGTAGGACAGCGTGAACCAGATCACCATGAAGACCAGCACGGCAGCAAACTTTGCACGTTCGGCAAAGGCACCGACGATCAGGCCGCAGGTAATGGCGGCGAAGGCGCCCTGGAAGACCACGAAGGTCAGTTCGGAGATGGCGACACCCTTGGAGAAGGTCGCACCCAGCGAATCCGGCGTGACGCCCTTCAGGAAGAGCTTGTCGAGTACGCCAAAGAACTCGTTGCCTTCGGTGAAGGCTGCGGAGTAGCCATAAACCACCCAGAGCAGCGAGATCAGCGAGAAGGTCACGAAAACCTGCATCAGCACCGACAACATGTTCTTGGTACGGACCAGGCCGCCGTAGAACAGGGCCAGACCGGGAATGGACATCAGGATGACCAGCGCGGCACAAACCATGATCCAGCCGTTGTCGGCCTTGCTCAGGACCGGTGCGGCAGCAGGGGCAGCTTCAGCGGCAGGGGCAGCCTCGGCAGCCGGAGCTGCGGCGGCGGGAGCAGCAGCGGCCGGAGCCGTGACTGCTTCGGCCGGAGCGGCCTTTTCTTCAGCCCAGGTCGGCGCGGCAAAACCGACGGCGCCGAGCAGGGCGAGCATTGCAAATAGGCGTTTCATTGCGCGATCTCCTTACAGGGCATCGGTACCGGTTTCACCGGTACGGATACGAATGACTTGTTCGAGTTCGAAGACAAAAATCTTGCCGTCACCGATCTTGCCGGTGCTGGCGGATTTTTCGATGGCTTCGATGACCTGGTCGAGTTGCTCGCTCTTCACGGCAGCCTCGATTTTGACCTTCGGCAGGAAATCGACGACATATTCAGCACCCCGATACAGCTCGGTGTGCCCTTTTTGCCGGCCGAAACCCTTCACTTCAGTGACCGTGATGCCTTGCACGCCAATGGCGGAAAGCGCCTCACGCACTTCGTCAAGCTTGAACGGCTTGATGATGGCGGTAACGAATTTCATGAGTAGTTCCTCACAAGGGTTGATATTGGTTGCTTCCCCGCCAGCGCCGGCCGGGTCACCGGCGGGGAAGTTTTAAAGCGGATTAGAAAGTCTTGGTGATCGAGGCAGCGAGAACCTGCTTGCCGGCATTCTTGCCAGAGAAGTTGTAGTCGGTGTTGAGAAGCTTGTGATCGGCATCGGTCGCGGTGTAAGCCAGACCAACCACAGCGAAGCCGAAGTCCTTGGTCACGCCCAGCTTGATGTCGTTGTAGCTGGCAAAGCTGTTGTTCTTGACGTTCTGATGGCCGATGTGGGCGATCACATTCAGGGTTTCATCGATCGGGTAGGTCATGGTCAGGTCGATGTAATCACTGCCCTTACTCTTGTTTTCGCTGCTCGTACCGCCCCAGCCGATGAAGCTGGTCAGTGCACGGTTGTACTTCAGCGTGAAGAACTTCCAGGTACCGGCAATGTAGGCTTCTGTCGTGTTGGCAGTAACCGCGGTACCAGCAACATTGAAGTCACCCGGATAGAAATAACGAATGGCACCAACGTCATAGCTGAAATCGCCGACTGCGCCCTTGTAACCAGCGTAGAGGTCGAGTTCGATGTTGTTGTCTTTTTGATAGACGTAATCGCGACGATTCACCCATTCAATGGAAGAAGCCCAGGTACCGACATAGATACCGCTCGAGTGAGCATAATCGACACCGCCCTGGATAGCGGGCTGATGCTGGCTCTGCGTAATACCGCGGAAAACGTAGTTGGTCACGGCGCCGATGTTGGCGGTGAAGGTATGCTCGGCCGGGGCAGCGGCTTCTTCAGCGAAAGCCGGAGCGGCGAAAGCACCAACCAGTGCCAGAGCGATCAGGGATTTTTTCATTGTTTCTCTCCTACAGTACAGTTTGAATAGCATTGAATAAAAGATGTGCCGAACAGAAATAGCACGAGGCGTGCCAGGTGATTTTCTCAATAAAAATCATGCATTTGCAACTGGCATCAGGGAATCAGCACCAAGTTGACGCACCAAATTCGTGCAGTTACAGATTGTCACGCACCACATACGAGCGGCATTCCAAAATGAGTGCAACATGCGCTGTGATAAACTGGGATTCTACGGAGGAAAGTCATGCTAGACCCCAAAACCCTTGAAGATTTTGGCGCCAAAATCAGCGCGCTGCTTGCCAACTCACCCGCCCGGGATATAGAAAAGAATGCCAAGGCCGTAATCAGTGGCCTGCTCGGCAAACTGGATCTGGTAACCCGCGAAGAGTTCGATGTGCAGGCCCAGGTGCTGGCCCGGACCCGCGAAAAACTGAAAGAACTGGAAGCCCGCATCGAAGCGCTGGAAAAGGCAGGTCAGGCTTAAGACATGGCACTGGCCGTCGCTCACAGTCGCGGACTTGACGGCCTCAACGCACCTCCGGTTCTGGTCGAGGTGCATATTGCCAGCGGCCTGCCCAGCTTCACGCTGGTCGGCCTGCCCGATACCGAAGTCAAGGAAGCACGCGACCGCGTGCGCGCCGCCATTCTCAATTCCGGCTTCGAATTTCCCGCCAAACGCATCACCGTCAATCTCGCGCCAGCCGACCTGCCCAAGGAGTCCGGGCGTTTCGACCTGCCGATCGCGCTGGGCATTCTCGCGGCAAGCGGGCAAGCCCCCGCCAGGGTGCTGGCCGATCATGAATTTGCCGGCGAGTTGTCGCTCTCCGGCGAACTGCGTCCGATTCGCGGCGCACTCGCCATGGCCCTGCAGACTGCCGGCAATGGCAAGGCGTTCATCCTGCCCGAGGCAAGCGCCCGGGAAGCGGCCCTGACCGGGGCCGACAATATTCTTGCCGCCAACTCCCTGCTCGAAGTCTGCGCCCATCTCGCCGGGCAGCAAATGCTCGCGGCAGCACCAGCGGTCGACACTGAAAAACCGCCGGTTTTCCCCGACCTTGCCGAGGTCCGCGGCCAGCATCAGGCCAAGCGCGCCCTAGAAGTCGCAGCAGCCGGTGCTCACTCCCTGATGATGATCGGCCCGCCCGGCTCCGGCAAGTCGATGCTCGCGGCCCGCCTGCCCGGCCTGATGCCGCCGCTGGAGATTGAAGCGGCGCGCGCTTCAGCGGCCGTGCTGTCGCTGGCCGGGCAGTTTCGCCCCGAATTGTTCGGCATCCGGCCCTATCGCCAGCCGCACCATACGGCCTCGGCCGTCGCGCTGGTCGGTGGCGGCAATCCGCCGCGTCCAGGAGAGATCAGTCTGGCGCACCAGGGAATATTGTTCCTTGACGAGATCCCGGAATTCGACCGAAAAGTGCTGGAAACCCTGCGTGAACCGCTCGAAACCGGCCGCATCCATATTGCCCGTGCCGCCCGTCATGCCGAATTTCCGGCCGAATTTCAGCTGGTCGCCGCAATGAATCCATGTCCTTGCGGCTTTCATGGCCACAGCAATGGCAAATGCCGCTGCACGCCTGACCAGATTGCCCGCTACAAAGGCCGTCTGTCCGGCCCTTTCCTGGATCGCATCGACATCCTGATCGAAGTCCCGGCCCTGCCAGCCGAGGCGCTGAGCGGCAAGAGCGATGGCGAAACATCGGCCAGCGTACGCCAGCGCGTCGAACCGGCGGCCGCCCGGCAATACGCCCGCCAGCACAAACCGAATGCGCGGCTCACGGCCGGCGAGGTCGAAGTGCATTGCGTGCCGGACGACGCCGGCAGCAATCTGCTCAAGCAGGCGATCACCCGCCTCGATCTCTCGGCGCGTGCCTGGCATCGCATTCTCAAGGTCGCCCGCACCATTGCCGATCTGGCCGGCAGCGAACGAATCCTCGCCCCGCATGTCGGAGAAGCCATCCAGTATCGGCGTCTCACCCATGACTAAAGCCCGTCCCGCACCACGCGGCATAGCAATGTTGCTGGCCGCGCTCTCGGCGCTCGGCCCGTTTTCCATCGACACCTACCTGCCGTCATTTCACGAGATCGGCGAGAAACTGCAGGCGACACCACTGCAGGTGCAGCAAACACTCTCTGTCTACCTGCTGGCCTTTGCCATGATGACTCTATGGCATGGCGCAATTTCAGACCGCTTTGGCCGCCGCCGGGTGATTCTTGCCGCACTCGGCCTGTTCGGGCTGGCCTCGGTCGGCTGCCTGGTCGCCACCAGCATCGAGCAGCTATGGTTCTGGCGCGCCATGCAGGGCGTTACGGCCGGTGCCGGCATCGTCATCAGCCGCGCCATCGTGCGCGACCTGTTCGACGGCCCGCCGGCGCAGCGCCTTATGTCGCAGATCACCATGATGTTCGCACTCGCCCCGGCCATCGCACCGGTCATCGGCGGCTGGCTGCAGACCCTGTTCGGCTGGCGCTCGATTTTTGCCTTTCTGGTGCTGTCGACCGCTGCGCTCGGCCTCGCCTGCTGGAAACTGCTGCCCGAAACCCTGCCGCCGGAAAAACGCCAGTCGCTGCAGCCCGCCTACCTCGGCCGCAGCTATTTCAAGGTCTTGACCTCGCCGCGCTTCCTGTTTGCCTGCGCCGCGCTGTCGCTCAATTTCCTCGGTTTCTTCATCTACGTGCTGTCGGCGCCGACTTTCCTGATGAAACACCTTGGCGTGCCGGAAACCGGCTTTCTCTGGCTGTTCGGCCCGGCGATGAGCGGCCTGATGGGCGGCGCCTGGTTGTCCGGACGCCTGGCTGGCAAGCGTTCGCCGGAAAAGACCATCGGCCTCGGCTATCTCCTGATGGTCAGCGCTGCGATTTTCAATGTCAGCCTCAATCTCGCCCTGCCGCCCGGCCTGCCGTGGAGCGTCATGCCGATCTTCGTCTACACCCTGGGCATGTCGCTGGCGATGCCCAGCCTGACGCTGCTCGCCCTCGACCCCTTCCCCGAACAACGCGGCCTCGCCGCGTCCTGTCAGACCTTTTTCCAGTCCGGCGCCAACAGCATCGCCGCCGGCCTGATCGTGCCGCTGCTCTGGGGTTCGACCCTGACCCTGTCACTCGGCATGGCCGGCCTGCTCAGCCTAGGTGGCCTGGGCGCTTTCGCTCACCGTCAATGGAGACGCAAGAAATGAAAATCCCCGCCTGGATCAGCGCCGTGTTCGCCGCCATCGGCGCCGCCCTGCTGCCCGCCTGCGACGCGGTCAACCTGCCCGAGATCAAGCCGGGCATCACCACCGCCGCCGAAGTTCGTTCGCGCATGGGCAACCCGGCTTACGAGTTCGGCAACGACGACGGCAGCGTGACCTGGGAATACAACCGCCAGCCGAACGGTACGAGCTGCTACATGATCACTATCGGCAGCGACCAGATCGTCCGCACAATGGAGCAGGTCCTGACCCCGGCCAATCTCGGCAAAATCCGTGACGGCATGAGCCGGGACGAAGTCCGCCGCCTGATCGGCGGTCCCGGCTCCAAGGCGGTGTTCGACAATCTCGGCGAAGACATCTGGGAATGGCGCATCGCCGGCGTCACCCCGATGGAGGAAACCTACTTCATAGTGCATTTCGACCTGGCTTCCGGCGGCGTCAAGAAGACCTCGCAGCGCGTCGCAACGAAAGGCTAGATAAATCAAGGCACTTGGCAGGCCGGGCGGCGGCCGGTAAACTAGCGCCTCTGCCAAGGAGCGCTGCGACCCTGCACTGGGGCCAGGCTTGGCAATGATCAACGGCGCTCGCAAACCCAGCCGGTTTGTGGCGCCTTTTTTTCGGCTCCCTCCGGCGTGTTTTTTGTTTTGCCGAGGTAATCCATGATCCAAGCCGACCGTACTGCCGAACTCCAATCCCTGCTCCAGCAGCGCCTGCTCGTCCTCGACGGCGCCATGGGCACGATGATCCAGCGCCATGGACTACAGGAAGCGGATTACCGCGGCGAGCGCCTCAAGGATCACCCGCACGACCTCAAGGGCAACAATGACCTGCTGCTGCTGACCCAGCCGCAGATCATCAATGGCATCCACCGCGCCTACCTCGAAGCCGGTGCCGACATCCTCGAGACCTGCACCTTCAACTCGACCGCCGTCTCGCAGGCCGATTACAACCTGACCGAACTGGTCTATGAACTGAACTTTGAAGGCGCCCGCATCGCCCGCGAGTTGTGCGACGAATTCACCGCCGCCAACCCGGCCAAGCCGCGCTTCGTCGCCGGCGTGCTCGGCCCGACCAGCCGCACCGCCTCGATCTCGCCGGACGTGAACGATCCCGGCTATCGCAACGTCACCTTTGACGAACTGGTCGCCAATTACCTCGAAGCCATCACCGGCCTGGTCGATGGCGGCGCCGACATCCTGTTGGTCGAAACCGTGTTCGACACGCTCAATGCCAAGGCTGCGCTGTTCGCCATCGAAAGCTTCTTCGAGCAGACCGGCCGGCGTTGGCCAGTGATGATCTCGGGCACGATCACCGACGCTTCCGGCCGCACGCTGTCGGGTCAGACCGCCGAGGCTTTCTGGAACTCGCTGAGCCACATCCGGCCACTCTCCTTCGGCCTCAACTGCGCGCTCGGCGCCAATGAATTGCGCCAGTACGTCGAAGAGCTGTCGCGTGTTTGCGACTGCTTCGTTTCAGCCCACCCGAACGCCGGCCTGCCCAATGCCTTCGGCGGCTACGACGAAACGCCGGAAATGCTCGCCGACGAGATCGAAAGCTGGGCGAAGACCGGCATCGTCAATATCGTTGGCGGCTGTTGCGGCACCTCGCCGGATCACATCCGCGTCATCGCCGAGCGCGTCGCAGCGGTCAACCCGCGAAAAGTGCCGGAAATCGAAAAGAAGCTGCGCCTGTCCGGACTGGAGCCGTTCAACGTCGGCGCTGACTCGCTCTATGTGAACGTCGGCGAAAGGACCAACGTCACCGGCTCGAAGGCCTTCGCCCGGATGATTCTCGAAGGCCGTTTCGACGATGCGCTGGCCGTTGCCCGCCAGCAGGTCGAGAACGGCGCCCAGGTCATCGACATCAACATGGACGAGGCGATGCTCGACTCGATCGCTGCGATGGATCGTTTCCTCAAGCTGATTGCTTCGGAACCGGACATCTCGCGCGTGCCGATCATGATCGACTCGTCGAAATGGGAAGTCATCGAAGCCGGCCTCAAGTGCATCCAGGGCAAGGGCATCGTCAATTCGATCTCGATGAAGGAAGGCGAAGCCAAGTTCATCGAACAGGCAAAGCTCGCCCGCCGCTACGGCGCCGCGGTCATCGTCATGGCTTTCGACGAGAAGGGCCAGGCCGACACCTACGCCCGCAAGACCGAGATCTGCCAGCGCGCCTACGAACTCTTGCTCAGCATCGGCTTCCCGGCCGAAGACATCATCTTCGACCCGAACATTTTCGCCATCGCCACCGGCATTCCGGAACACGACAACTACGCCGTCGATTTCATCGAGTCGGTGCGCTGGATCAAGCAGAACCTGCCGCACGCGCACATTTCCGGCGGCGTCTCCAATGTGTCGTTTTCTTTCCGCGGCAACGACGCCGTGCGCGAAGCGATCCACACCGTCTTCCTCTACCACGCGATCCAGGCCGGCATGACCATGGGCATCGTCAATGCCGGCATGCTCGGTGTCTATGACGATCTGGAACCGGTGCTGCGCGACAAGGTCGAGGACGTCGTGCTCAACCGCAATCCCGGCGCCGGCGAGGCGCTGGTCGATTTCGCCCAGACCGTCAAGGAAGGCAAGGCCAAGGATTCCGGTCCGGATCTGTCCTGGCGCGAACAGTCCGTCGAGAAGCGTCTGGAACACGCGCTGATCAAGGGCATCACCGATTTCGTCGTGGCCGACACCGAGGAAGTCCGCGCCAAGCTCGAAAGTGAAGGCAAGCCGCCGCTTTCCGTCATCGAAGGGCCGCTGATGAACGGCATGAACGTGGTCGGCGACCTGTTCGGCGCCGGCAAGATGTTCCTGCCGCAGGTCGTCAAGTCGGCCCGCGTCATGAAACAGGCGGTCGCCCACCTGCTGCCCTACATCGAAGCGGAAAAGACCCGCACCGGCCTGGGCAGCAAGGGCAAGATCCTGATGGCCACGGTCAAGGGTGACGTGCACGACATCGGCAAGAACATCGTCGGCGTCGTGCTCGGCTGCAACGGCTACGACGTCGTCGACCTCGGCGTCATGGTCTCCTGCGACAACATCCTCAAGGCAGCGCTCGAGCATCGCGTGGACATCATCGGCCTGTCCGGCCTGATCACGCCGTCGCTTGAGGAAATGGCCCACGTCGCCAGCGAGATGCAGCGCCTGAACATGAAACAGCCGCTGCTGATCGGCGGCGCCACCACCAGCCGCGCCCATACCGCCATCAAGATCGCCCCCAATACCGAAGGCGCTGTGGTTTACGTGCCGGATGCCTCGCGCGCCGTCGGCGTCGCCACCAAGCTGCTGTCCGCCGAGCAGCGCGACGGCTACATGGCCGAAATCGTCGCCGAGTACGAAACGGTGCGCGCCGAACACGCCGGCCGCAAGGGCGCCACCATGGTGACGCTGGCCGAAGCGCGCGCCAACCGTTTCACGTGGAACGAAACTTATACGCCGGTCAAACCGCAACACCCCGGCCGCCACACGCTGACGCTGGACCTGGAAAAGCTGGTGCCCTACATCGACTGGTCGCCCTTCTTCCAGAGCTGGGACCTGGCCGGCCGCTACCCGGCCATCCTGCAAAACGACGTGGTCGGCGAAACCGCCCGCCAGTTGTTTGCCGACGCGCAAGCCATGCTGAGCAAAATCGTCAGCGAGAAGTGGTTGACCGCCAAGGCGGTGTTCGGCCTTTACCCGGCGCGCGGCGACAACGAAGACATCATCATCTACAGCGATGAAAGCCGCACGACCGAGCTGACCCGCTGGGTCGGCCTGCGCCAGCAGCACAAGCAGCCGAAAGGCCGTTTCAACGTCGCGCTCGCCGATTATGTCGGGGCAGAAGACTACGCCGGCGCCTTCGCCGTCACTGCCGGTCTGGGCATTGATGAACGCGTCGCCGCCTTCGAAAAAGCCAATGACGACTACTCGGCGATCATGCTCAAGTCGCTCGCCGACCGTTTCGCTGAAGCCGCTGCCGAATGGCTGCACGCCGAAGTACGCACTCACTATTGGGGCTACGCCAGCGACGAGAAGCTCGACAACGACGCGCTGATCAACGAGCAATACAAGGGCATCCGCCCCGCCCCCGGCTACCCGGCCTGCCCGGACCACACTGCCAAGCGCGAACTGTTCGCCCTGCTCGACGCGCCGAACACGGCCGGCATGCAACTCACCGAATCCTGCGCGATGACGCCAGCGGCGGCGGTGTCCGGCTTCTACATCGGGCATCCGGCATCGACCTATTTCGCCATTCCGAAGATCGGGCGCGATCAGCTGGAAGATTGGGCGGCACGCAAGGGCATGTCGCTCAAGGACGCCGAGTACTGGCTGGCGCCGCTGCTCTGACTCCGGTACGGCACACGGCGGTCGATCGGCTTGTCTGATTGACCGCCACGCCCGCCTTCCTGGCGGGCTTTTTTTGTTTCACGCAAGCCACTTCCCGGCGTCCGGATTGTGACCGAATGCCCCAACGCGGGCGATAATTGCGCCTCCGCCAACCGTCACTAGCCGCCATGCCTCGCCACCCGCACATCCTTTTCGATCTCGACGGTACCCTGATCGACTCCGCCCCCGCCATCCTGGCCAGTTTTCGCGAGGCCTTCGCGCGGACCGGCATTGCGCCGGCGCGGAGCATCGACGACAGCGTGATCGGGCCGCCACTCGTGGAAACACTGCAACTGCTGTCGGGCAGCGATGATCCGGCCCTGGTCGCCGGGCTGGCCGAAGCCTTCAAAGCAAGTTACGACAGCGAGGGCTACAAGGCGACGGCCGCCTTTGCCGGGGTCGGCGAATTGCTCGCCGAGCTGGCCGGTGCCGGGCTGACGCTGTCGATTGCCACCAACAAGCGCCTGCACCCGACCCGGCTGATCCTTGAGCATCTCGGCTGGAGCGGGCATTTCGCCCATGTTTATGCCCTCGACCTGTTCACGCCGCGCCTGCCCGACAAGGCGGCGATGATCGCCCGGCTGCTCGCCGACCAGAACATCGCCCGGGAACAGGCAATCTACATCGGCGACCGCAGCGAGGACGGCGAGTCGGCCGACGCCAACGGCCTGCCCTTCATCGCCGTGACCTGGGGTTATGGCAGCCTGAGCGCCGACGAAATGCGACCCGGCTGGCGCGCGGCGGCGCAGCCGGAAGCGCTGGGCGCGCTGCTGCTTGGCGAATGAGCACATGAAGCTCGCCACCGCCGTCGACCTGACGCCCTTCAATACCCTCGCCCTGCCTGGCAAGGCGGCGCGCTACCTGAAAATCACCGATCCGGCGCAGTTGACCGATCCGGCATTGAAAGACGAACAGCGTTTCATCCTCGGCGGCGGCAGCAATCTCGTGCTGACCGGCGATTTCGCCGGCCTGCTGCTGCATATGGCGATCCCCGGCAAGCGCTTGTTGCAGGAAGACGAAGACGCCTGGTACATCGAAGCCGGCGCCGGCGAGAATTGGCACGACTTCGTGCAATGGACCCTGCAGCAAGGCTGGCCCGGCCTGGAAAACCTCAGCCTGATTCCCGGCACGGTCGGCGCTGCGCCGATCCAGAATATCGGCGCCTACGGGCTGGAAGTCGGCGAATGTTTCCATTCACTAAGCGCCTGGGATTTTGAAAAACAGGCATTTACGACGGTCGACCGTGTGGCCTGCCGTTTCGCCTACCGCGACAGCCTGTTCAAGCAGCAAGGCTGGCATTTGAGCGGCCGGATGGCGATCGTTTCAGTGGTTTTCCGCCTGCCTAAAGCCTGGCAGCCCAATATCCGCTATGCCGACGTGGCGCAGGAGCTGGCCACGCGCGCGATCGCCACGCCGATGCCACAGCAAGTCGCCAACGCCATCATTGCCGTGCGTCAGCGCAAGCTGCCCGACCCGGCGCAGATCCCGAATACCGGCAGCTTCTTCCACAACCCGGTGGTCAGCGCTGCAGAAGCCGAGCGGCTGGCCAGCACCAACCCGAATCTGCCGCGTTATCCGCAGCCCGATGGCCGGGTCAAGCTGGCTGCCGGCTGGCTGATCGAGCAGGCCGGCTGGAAGGGGAAAAACCTCGGGCCGGTCGGCATGTATGAAAAACAGGCGCTGGTCCTGGTCAACCGCGGCGGCGCCACCGGCGACGACGTCAAACGGGCCATGGCCGCCGTGCAGGCCGAGGTCAGGGCGCGCTTTGCGGTGGATCTGACGCCGGAGCCGATATTTCTTTGACCGACAGGCAGGCGGCGATGCCGGTCGCGACAACATCGGCCATCAAGGTCTGACGCTCGGGATCGAGCAGTTCCAGCTCTTCGTCACGGTGCTTGATCACCCCCGCCTCGAAAAGCACGGCCGGCAAGGTCGTGCGGTACAAGACCACCAGATTGTCGTAATACCAGACACCGTTTTCAGCATCAGCCGGCTTGTGCTTGCGGCCATGCCAGGGCGTCGGTACGAAACCGGCCCGGCGCAGCTGGCTGCCGATCGCCGAAGCGCAGCGCAGGCTGGTTTCAAGGTCGGGATTCTGCTGTGACACGAAAATACCGTAGCCGCGTTTGACATCGGTATGGGTGCGCTCGACGCCCTCCCAGACCCAGGGCTTGAGCCAGGCTTCGCTGATCGAGTCGTGGTGGATGGAGATGAAGAAGTCGCTGCCTTTCGCCTGCTCCGGACGGGCGCTCAGGCTGCCGATATCGCCGGCAAAGTTGATTTCGCGGACCGCCAGCGTCTTCTCGCGCAAGGCCTTGACCAGAACCCGGCCCAGCACGCCGTTGAATTCGAATTCGGCGCGGCCGCGCGCGCTGAGCGCGCCGGTATCCTTGTTGCCGTGCCCCACATCGACTGCCACCAGGGGGGCCGCAGCGGCAGCGGTCGACAGGCCAAAAAAGCAAAAAACTGGAAGAAAACGATAGTTCATCAGGCAATTATCGTGGCAAAACGTGCGTTTCCGACAGCGGCGGGCTGGAATTCGCGATGGCGCTTGCGCTATAGTTTGCCGAACCACCAGAGGACAAACACCAAGAATGAGCAACAAGATCACCACCCAACGTGGCTCGACCGCCCACAGCCCCGACCTGAACTGGAGCCAGGTCCGCGAAACCGTGCTGATGCTCGAACTGGCCGCCGTCCAGATCGAAGCGGCAATGAAGGACAGCAATGCTTCGGTCGAAGTGCTGACCGACTCCTTCACGACCATGGCCGGCTACATGCGGACCATCTCCGATACCGTCGAAACCCTGCCCGACGATGGTTCGGTCGGCGAAGCCAAGAAGAATCTCGGCGGCATCTCGGAACACGTCTCGAGCATGGTGCATCAGGCGATCATCGCCTTCCAGTTTTACGACAAGCTGGTGCAGCGCCTCGCCCACGTCGGCATCAGTCTGGGCGATCTCAGCGATCTGGTCGGTGACACCGGGCGCTTGTTCAATCCGGGCGAATGGGTCGCACTGCAGTCAAAGATCAAGTGCAAGTACACGACCCGCGAGGAAATCGCGATGTTCGAAGCGGTCATGCAGGGCATGCCGGTGCAGGAAGCAATCGATCATTTCATGGCGGAAATGAAGGACAAGAACGACGATATCGAACTCTTCTGAGCACCGGCCGGACGTCAGAAGGCGTTCGGCGCTTCCCAGATGATGTTCGCGTCCGGACCGGAGCGACCAGTGCGGTCGAGCATTTCAATCAATGGCCAGGCACGCGTGCCGAGGGCAATGACCGGCGGCTTGGTCTTGTCGCGCTCTTCTTCATCTTCCTCGGGCGGCTTGCCGGCCCGTGCCACCGCCTGGCGCAAAGCCTCGGCAGCAAGCGGCATTTCCTCCCGCGTGAAGGTGCCACGCGCAGTCGTCTCCTTGCCGATTGCTTCCAGCAAAATCTTCGCCGTTTCGGCAAACATCAGGACTTCGCCTGTTTCACTCGATACAAATCTAACCAGCATATTTGCTTCCTTTGACCATCCGGGTTGTCAGAGCACCCGGCCATCGTGCACAATGAACTCAAGGGAGAGATAAAGCATGAGTACACATAGTACCGTCAATCCGATGGAGCCAGGCACCGACGAGCTCGAACGCTTCGCGCTGGAAGAGTGCGTCAAACGCCATCGCTTCGACAACCGGGTATCGGTACTGATCATGCCGGCAGGTCATTGCGAACTGGCTACCGAGTTCGCCCGCCTCGGCGCCCAGGTCACGGTCGCCGATGATGAGTCGCGGCGCCAGGACATCAATGGCCGTATCCTCGCCGCCAGCATGGTCAACGAAATCAGCTTCGCTCCTTGCGCCCTGCCTCAGCCGCCGGAAAACTCGCCCGGCGAGCCTTTCGACATCATCATCGTACGGCGCAGCCTGTGCGGCCTGCCTTACGCCGAAGCCCGCCAGGTCGTCCGCGAATTGCTGCACAAGCTGCGCATCGGCGGCAAACTCTACGTCTCCATTCTTGGCCTGCACTCCGAACTGAGCGAGGGCTACGCCTGCTACGACGAGGATGTCGAAGCCCGTTTCTGCGAGCTGGCACCGCCGATGGTCAAGAAATACGGCATCAAGGGTCCGGTCTGCCTGTATTCCGAACGCAATCTTTTCATGCTGCTCCTGGAAGCCGGCGGCAGCGTGCTGCGCACCCTGACCACCACCTACGGCAACGTCAAGGGCATCGCTGTCCGGGTCTGAGCCTTGCGTCTCGGCATCGACCTCGGCGGTACCAAGATCGAGATCATCGCGCTTGCCGCCGATGGTCGCGAACTGCTGCGCCGGCGCGTTGCGACGCCGCAGGGCGATTACCGGGCGACGCTGGCGGCCATCGGTCGACTGGTCGAAAATGCCGAAAACGAACTGGGCCAGCGCGGCAGCGTCGGCCTCGCCATCCCTGGCGCCGAATCGCTGGCCACCGGCCTGATCAAGAATGCCAATTCAACCTGCCTGATCGGCCAGCCGCTGCGCCAGGACCTGCAAACCCTGCTTGGCCGGGAAATCCGGCTGGCCAACGACGCCAACTGCTTTGCCTTGTCCGAAGCGATCGACGGCAGCGGTCGTGGTGCGAATATCGTCTTCGGCGTCATTCTCGGCACCGGCGTCGGTGGCGGCATCGTCGTCCATGGCCAGGTGCTGACCGGCGCCAACGCGATTGCCGGCGAGTGGGGCCACAACCCTTTACCGCCGGGCGAAGGGGAAAGCGGCCCGGCACCGGATTGCTATTGCGGCCGCCGCGGCTGCGTCGAAGCCTGGCTGTCCGGCCCGGCCATGGCGCGCGACCATCTGGCCAACACTGGCGAAGCCTTGAACGCGATCGAGATCGAGACCCGCGCCAACGCCGGCGATGCCGCCTGCAGCGCCACCCTGGCGCGCTACGAAGCCCGCCTCGGACGCGCCCTGGCCGGCCTCATCAACATCCTCGACCCGGACGTGATCGTGCTTGGCGGCGGCCTGTCGAAAATGCAGCGCCTCTACCGCAACTTGCCGGCGGCCTGCGGTCCACATGTTTTTTCCGACGTTTTTTACACCAAAATATTGCCCCCGACACATGGGGATTCCTCGGGGGTGCGCGGCGCGGCCTGGTTGTGGAATTGATGGCAGAATCCGGCAACCATGGCGCATATCTCTCTCTTCGTCGGCAACATCCGGCCGCTCCCTGAGTCGGGCCGCCCCAGCGGCATCTACAAGCAGCCGGCGACGGGTCCGCTCGAACTTGGCCCGGAGGGTTTCATCGGCGATCATCAAGCCGACCGGCGCGTGCATGGCGGCCCGGAAAAAGCCGTCCACCTCTATCCGAGCCGGCATTACGCCCAACTTGCCGCCCGCTTTCCGGAAGCCGCGGCGCAACTCGTTCCCGGCAGTCTCGGCGAGAACATCGCCACCGCCGACCTCGACGAAAGCGATGTCAGCATCGGCGACATCTACCGCCTGGGCAGCGCCCGCCTGCAGGTCTGCCAGCCGCGCAATCCGTGCTGGAAAATCGACGAACGCTTTGCCAGCGACGGCATGGCGCTTTTCATTGCCGAACAGCGCCTGACCGGCTGGTACTGGCGCGTCCTGACGCCCGGCCGGGTTGAACCGGGCGCCGAGCTGATTCTCGAACAAACCGCCAGCAACAGTCTGACCCTGGCCGCCGCCCTGCTGCTCTGCCAGACGCATCGCCCGCCGCTCGCCGAACTGGCCGCCCTGGCCGCCGCGCCCGGCATTGCACAGGGTTGGCAGCAAAAGCTGGAAACCCGCCTCGCCTGGCTACGCCAGAATCAGGCTCACCCACCCGCGACCAGTTCCACGTGAAACCCGAATGAGCATGAATCAGACAGAGCAACGCCGGCTGTGGATCAGCCTCTTCCTGCCCTTTGCCGCGGGTTATTTCCTGTCCTACCTGTTCCGCACTGCCAATGCCGTGATCGGCCCGGTGCTGGCGCGCGAACTGGCGCTCGGCGACAACGCGCTCGGCCTGCTGACCAGCACCTATTTTCTCGCCTTTGGTGCCGCCCAGTTGCCGCTCGGCATGCTGCTCGACCGCTTCGGACCGCGCCGCGTCGAGGCTGGCCTGCTTCTGCTCGCCGCCGCCGGCGCCGCCGTCTTTGCCCTCTCCGACACGCTGGCCGGCCTGGCCAGCGGTCGCGCCCTGATCGGGCTCGGCGTCTCGGCCTGCCTGATGGCCTCGTTCAAGGCCTTCAGCCAGTGGTTCCCGCCCGAGCGTCAGGCCTCGCTGACCGGCTGGATCATGGCCTCCGGTGGCCTCGGCGCACTGGCCGCATCGAAGCCGCTTGAGCTGGCACTCGGCTTTGCCAGCTGGCGCGAGATCGCCCTCGGCCTGGCCGCAACCACCCTGCTCGTCGCCGCCCTGCTCTGGTTCCTGGTTCCCGACAAGGCCGGTGAAGAAAAGCAGGCCGGCGGTTTTGCCGCGCAAATGGCCGGCGTACGCAGCATCTTCGCCAGCCGGCATTTCTGGCGCTATGCGCCGATGGGCTTCTTCTTTACCGGCGGTTTCATGGCCGTGCAGGGGTTATGGGCCTCGCGCTGGATGAGCGTGCTCGAAGGGCTGGAGAGTACCGGCATCGCTTATCGCCTGACCCTGATCAGCGGTGCCATGCTGGCCGGTTTCCTGTTCATGGGATTTTTCGCGACGCGCCTGGTACACCGCGGCATCGCGCTCGACAAGCTCTACCTCGGCGCCATGTTGCTCGCCCTCGCCTGCTTCGCCCTGATCAGCGCCCAGCCGACGCTGGCCGGTGGCTTGTTGTGGCCGGTGCTCGGCGCCTGCTTCTCGCTGTCCAACATCTCCTACTCGCTGGTCGCCCAGGCGTTTCCGCCCGCACTTTCCGGGCGCGCCAACACGGCGCTCAACCTGCTCGTTTTTGCCGGCGCCTTCGGCCTGCAATGGGGCATCGGCATCCTCGTCGACAACCTGCAGGCAGCCGGCTGGGCAGGCGACGCGGCCTTCCGCGCCGCCTTTTTCAGCCTGCTAGGCGGCCAGTTGCTGGCCCTGCTCTGGCTGTTCCTGGGCGGTCGACGCGCCTGAAACGGCCAAATCGACCTGCTGCAGGTTACCCACTTCGCCCGCCTCGGATAGATAGACACCAGCCGCCCGTATCTGGCCGAGCAGTTCGTTGTCCTTGGTTTTGAGTGAAAACGGCGCGTCGACCGCGCCGGTGTACAGCGCGCCGACCCCACCTTCGCCCAGCGTCTGATAGTCCTTGCCCGACCACAGGCCGAGCTGGCTCCAGGCCGGATCCGCCTCGTCTATCCAGCCGTTGTGGTCGCTGTCGAGCTTGGCGAGATCGGCAAAGCCGTTACCACTGGCGACACCGAACAGTTCGCTACCGTTGTCAGCCTTGCCGTTGCCGTTACGGTCGAAGACCAGGAAGCAACTGGCGGCACCCAGACCGGGAATCTGCTCGGCGACACCATCGGCATTCAGGTCGAAGCTCAGGCGCTCATCGGTCAACTCGCAGGAATTGCCGGAAAAGCTGAGCACCAGCGGGTCGCGCAACGCGATGCTGCCGGATTCACTGCTCGTCTTCGTGCTCTGGTAATCGCGGGAAAGAGCGAGCGAGAAGTCGAAATCGATCGCCCGGCCATCGCAGGTTTTCACCTTGCCGCTTCCGCAGACATTGGTCCGCTCCGACTCGGAAACGGTTTCACACACCGTGCGCTGCCAGGTGATTTCCGCAGCGCGGCCGGCTGGCGCCGAGTTTGCCGTACTTGCCGCCTCGGCCGGCAAATCCTTGCCGGCGGCAAGATCGTCACTGCATTTCTTGCCATCGATCGCGGCAAGAATGGCGTCGACCAGCGACTGCAGCATTTTCTGGACGCGCTGGCGCACAGCCGCCTCGCCTTCGTCCGGGACCGCCGCGAGGCTCTTGAACAAGGCGCGAAAGTCCGTATTCATGGTCGTTTCGCTGGTTTGACTGCGACTGGCCTCGTGATTGGCCGAGAGTTGAACGTTCGATTCCTGGATACGCATGACACCCTCCTTGAGTGGTTTGGGTGCATCTATCCGCAAGGGTCGTGCCGGTCAGAATTCGTAGGGGTCGACTTCGATATGCCAGCGCAATTTCGCCGGCGCCTTGATGCCTTCAACGGCCTCCCGCCAGGCTGGCAGGAAGGCCTGCATGGCCGGTCGGGAATGCGATTCGACGAGCAGTTGACCGCGTTCGAGATTGGCCAGGCGCGCCATCTTCATCGGAATCGGATCGAACACCAGGATATTGCCGTGCTCGGCAACCACCGGCAGGCTGGCCGCCGTGGTCAGGAAGGCGATGGCATCGGCCATCAGCGGCGCCTCGGCGCGCAGCATGGCCTGGAAGGCATAAGGCGGGAAACCGGCCTGCTCGCGCTCCTTGAGCAGGGTCGCGGCAAAGCCCGGATAATCGTGCTTGACCAGCGCCGCGTACAGCGAATGATCCGGATACTGCGTCTGGATCAGCACCTCGCCCTTCAGTTCGGCGCGGCCGGCCCGGCCGGCGACCTGCATCAACTGGGCGAACAGGCGCTCCGGCGCGCGCCAGTCGGCAGCAAAGAGGGCCGAATCGGCACCGAGCACACCGACCAGGGTCAGCTTGGGGAAATCGTGGCCCTTGGCCAGCATCTGCGTGCCGACCAGGATGTCGGCCTCGCCGCCGTGGATGCGTTCGAGAATGGCTTCCCACTGCTTGCGGCTTTTCACCGAATCGCGGTCGACGCGCAGGATGCGCGCCTCCGGGAAGGTTTCGCGCAACCAGCCTTCGAGGCGCTGCGTACCGCGCCCGAAAGGATGGATGTCCTGGTTGCCGCAGGTCGGACAGGCCTTCGGGATGCGATGCTCGCAGCCGCAGTGATGGCAACGCAAGCGGCGGTCGGCGAGATGCAGCACCATGTTGGCGGCACAGCGCGTGCAGCGCGACACCCAGCCGCAGGCCGGACAGGCCAGCACCGGCGCATAGCCGCGCCGGTTGAGAAAGACCAGACTCTGCTCGCCGCGCGCCAGGCGGTCGCGGATGCCGGCCACCAGCGCCGCGCTGACGCCTTCCTGCAAGACCATTTTGCGCGTATCCAGCACGTGGACCGTTGGCAGCGAGGCTTCCGGATTGGCCCGCTCCTTGAGTGTCAGCAGGTTGTAGCGCGTACCCTGCGCGTTGGCCCAGGACTCCAGCGACGGCGTCGCCGAGCCAAGCAAAATCGGAATGCCCAGCTGACGGGCGCGAAAGACGCCGACATCGCGTGCCGAATAGCGCATGCCATCCTGCTGCTTGAACGAGGAATCGTGCTCCTCGTCAATGATGATCAGGCCAAGACGCGGCAGCGGCGTGAAAATCGCCAGGCGCGTACCGAGCACGATACTCGCCTCGCCAGCAAAGGCCGCCCGCCAGTTGCGCTCGCGCGCTGCCTCGGCGAGTTCGCTGTGCAAAGAAACGACGCCGGTCTCGGGAAAACGCGCCCGCACCCGGCCTTCGAGCTGCGGCGTCAGGTTGATTTCCGGGACCAGCAGCAGCACCTGCTGACCGGCGGCCAGCGTGCGCTCGATCAGGCGCAGATAGACCTCGGTCTTGCCGCTGCCGGTCACACCGTGCAGCAGATGCGCGGCAAAGCCGGCGGCCGGGTCGACCGCCTCGACGGCAACCGCTTGTTCACCGGTCAACTCGGGTCGCGGCACGCTTTCCGTGATTTTGACCGGACGCGCATTGCGCCGGGTCGGCGGATCGAGGCGCTTGAGACCGGCCGGCAAGGCCTGCAGCAATACCTCGCCGTAGGCCGCCTGGTAATAGCTGCTGGCAAACTCGCACAAACGCAGGAAATCGGCCGGCAAGGGCGGCACGTCGCGCAGGATCTCGCCGGCCACCTTCAGTTGCTCGAGCGGCCAGTCGCTGCCCGCCGCAACCTCGACGATGATGCCGATTTTTTCGCCGCGCCCGAAGGGCACGCGCACGCGCAGGCCAACGTCAGCGGTCGACGCCTCGGCCGCGACATAATCGAACAGCCGGTGCAGGGGCAAATCGAGGGCGACGCGTAAGACGGGCATGGATCAGCGGCGACGAGCCGAAATTTCTCCGGTTTTCCTGGGGAAAACCTTGCCAGAGACAAGGTTTTTATCTTACCCACAAAAGCTGTGGATAACTTTGTGGATTTCTTCTGGATGTTTGCGCTAAGTAGTGGTCAGCAAAGGGATTTGTCACTTCGCCGAAATAATGGGCAAAACACAAATCCCTTTAAATTCATCAACTTGGACAATAATCATCCTGTCAAGCGATTTCCCGGATTTTTTTGCTCCGGCGATCAAGGCACTGTGCATAAGTAGCGCCTTGACCCTTACTTATGGCTATTACTTACGTAATAAACGACTGTGCGCATGCACGGTTTCAACCAGCGCGGTGACACTTTCCGGCGGTGTGTATTGCGAAATGCCGTGACCGAGGTTGAAAACGTGACCGGTATTGCCGGCACCGAAGCTGTCGAGCACTTTCTTCGCCTCGGCAGCCACGACTTCCGGCCCGGCAAACAGCACGTTCGGATCGAGATTGCCCTGCAGCGTGACCTTGTCGCCCACCCGGCGACGCGCTTCGCCGATATCGATCGTCCAGTCCAGTCCGACCGCATCGCAGCCGATGGCGGCGATCTTTTCCAGCCACAAGCCACCGTTCTTGGTGAATACGATGCTCGGAATGCGCTGGCCGTCCTTTTCCTTCTTCAGGCCGGCGACGATGCGCTGCATGTATTGCAGCGAGAACTCCTGGTAGGCCGCGTTCGACAGCGAACCGCCCCAGGTATCGAAAATCATCACCGCCTGGGCACCTGAATCGATCTGGGCATTCAGGTAGGAAATCACCGATTCGGTGGTTACCGACAGGATCTTGTGCAGCAGGTCCGGCCGGCTGTACATCATCCCCTTGATATGGCGGAAATCGCTCGAACCCTGGCCTTCGACCATGTAGCAGGCGAGCGTGTACGGGCTGCCGGAGAAGCCGATCAGCGGCACCGAGTTGTCCAGCGCGCGGCGGATTTCGGCGACGGCATCCATGACGTAGCCGAGATGCTCGTAGGGATCGGTGGCGGTCAGGTTGTTGATCGCCCATTCCTCGCGCAGCGGGCGCTCGAAACGCGGCCCCTCGCCTTCGGCGAAGTAGAGGCCGAGCCCCATCGCATCGGGCACGGTCAGGATGTCGGAGAAAAGGATGGCCGCGTCGAGGTCGTAGCGGGCCAGCGGCTGCAGCGTGACTTCGCAGGCCAGGGTCGGCGACTTGCACAGGTTCAGGAAATTGCCGGCCCGCTTGCGGGTTTCGCAGTACTCCGGCAGGTAGCGACCGGCCTGGCGCATCAGCCAGAGCGGGGTGTATTCGGTCGGCTCCTTGAGCAGGGCACGCAGGAAGGTATCGTTTTTGGGTCGGCTCACGTCGCACTCCGCCATGAATTCGGAAAGGCGGCATTATCCGCCTTTCCGGGCATCAGGTCACGGTTGCCGCGCAGTCGTCGCCGGCTATTCCTCGCTGCGCTTGCCGAGTTTGACGTCGAGTTGCTTCAGTTTGCGATACAGGTGCGTACGTTCCAGGCCGGAGCGCTCGGCGAGCTTGGTCATGTTGCCGCCTTCGAGGCGCAGGTGATGCTCGAAATAGAGCTTCTCGAAGGCATCGCGCGCTTCGCGCAGTGGCTGCTCAAGCAAGGGCTGCAGCGAAATCAGTTCCTGGCTGTTCCCTTCCTTCTCGGGCGTCACCCGGATCACATCCTCGGCCGAAATGTCTTCTTCGAGCGCGGTCAGGGCCAGGTTGCGGACCAGCACATAGAGATCGGTCCAGCTGGCGTCGGGCAGGCTCTTCCAGGGCAGCGTACGCAAGGCATTCAGGGCACCGGTCGAAAAACGCCGCGGCGGCACTTCGCCGCGTTCGACGAAATTGCTCAGCAGCAGGCTGGCGATTTCCGGCAACTCGTCGGCGTGCCCTGCCAGCGAAGGCATGGCAACAAAGACTTCACCCAGCCGGGTCAGCAGCTTGCCGTCCCAGCCCGCTTCGCCCAGCGCGGCGAGCGGCCGGGCCGTGGCAGCAACCAGCTGCAAATTGAGCTTTTCCAGACGGTCGACCGCATAGGACAGGTTCATTTGCTGCATCTTGCCCAGCGCCGACAGATCCGGCACGAAGAGCAGGCCGCCACTGACCTTTTCCAGCATTTCCTGGGTCAGGGCGCTGCTGATGCCGGACAGGTCCAGCCATGGTGCGCGCGGCGTCTGCAAGGTGCGCGCGCAGATTTCCGCCATGCCGCCGGTTGCGCCCTTGAGCAACAGCAGCGGCGACTTGGCGGCAGCCTGCTCGAGCCGGCGCTTGAATTCCTTGATGAAGGCCGAGCGCCCGAAGGCTTCCAGGGTCAGCGGCGGGCGTTGCGGCGGCGCATCGTGCTTGAGCGCCTTCTGCACCGTGGATAGCAGCTTCTGCAGCGCAATCGGCTTCTCGAGAAAATCGAAGGCGCCGAAACGCGTCGCCTCGACCGCCGTATCGATCGTGCCATGGCCCGACATCATCACCACCGGCATGTTGAGCTGGCCACCGGCATGCCACTCCTTCAACAGCGAGATGCCGTCGGTGTCGGGCATCCAGATGTCGAGCAGGACCAGATCGGGGCGCAACTCGCCGCGCACCCGGCGGGCCGCCGCGGCATTTTCGGCGAGGCGGACATCGTAGCCCTCGTCGATCAGGATTTCCGACAACAGTTCGCGAATGCCGACTTCGTCGTCAACGACCAGAATAATCGCCATTATTGGCTCTCCTCCTTCACCAGGGGCAGACGAATGTCGATTCGTGCTCCGCCTTCCGGTGCATTGCTGATTTCGATACTGCCCGAGTGTTCTTCGACAATTTTCTTGACGATGGGCAGGCCAAGGCCGGTACCGCGGGCCTTGGTGGTGACGTAGGGTTCAAAAATCCGGGGCAGCAGTTCGGCCGGGAAGCCGGGGCCGTTATCGGCAATCTGCAGGCGGGCGCAGCGGCCGAGGCGTTCGGTAATGATCCGGATGCAGCTGTCCGGACGCTCCTCGAGCGCATCTTCGGCATTGCGCAGCAGATTGTGGATGATCTGGCGCAACTGCGTCGCATCGCCGAGGACAGGCGGCAGATCGGCGGCCAGTTCGGTTTCGATGCGCGCCGACGAGCTCTCGTAGAGGCCGAGCACTTCGCCGATCAGTTCGTTGAGATCGAGCGGCGAGACTTCCGGTGCCGGCAGGCGGGCATAGTCGCGGAAATCATCGACCATGCGCTTCATCGCCTGCACCTGGTTGATGATGGTCTGCGTGCCGCGCGCCAGCATGTCGGCATCGCCATTGAGCAGTTTGCCGGCCAGCTTGAACTGCAGGCGCTCGGCCGAGAGCTGGATCGGCGTCAGCGGGTTCTTGATCTCGTGCGCCAGGCGGCGCGCGACTTCGCCCCAGGCGGCGCTGCGCTGGGCGGCAATCATTCGCGTCACATCGTCGAAGACGACGACATCGCCGCCGCCACTCGCTTCCGGCAGGCGCGAACCACGCAGCAGCAGAACCTGCGGCATGCCGTTCGGGCGCTCCAGTTCAAGCTGGGCCTGCCATTCGACTTCGTCGGTGGCCGAGAAATGCGTACGGATGCATTCGCCCATGATGCTCTGGCGCGGCCAGTTTTCAACGGCTTCGCCGATCAGGCCGGTGAAATCATCGTTCAAAACGGTCAAAGCGCCTTCGTTGACCGTACGCAGCACGAAATGGCGGTCGAAAACCAGCACACCGGCCGACAGATTGGCGAGGATCGACTCGAGATAGCCGCGCGCCGACTCCAGCTCGCCCCGGTGGCGCTCGGTTTCGTGCCGCGCTTCGTTGAGTTGGCGGGTCATCCGGTTGAAGGACTGAGTCAGCACGCCGAGTTCGTCGCCGCTGTAGATTGCCTGGCGCGGCGAAAAGTCGCCCTGCGCCACGGCCTGCGTGCCTTCGGCCAGGATGTGCAGCGGCGCGACCAGACGGCGGGCCATCACGTAGGCCAGCGCGAAAGCCCCGAACAGGGCAACCAGCACGGTCAACGTCAAAGTCAGGGCATAAATGCGGGTCAGACCTTCGCGGGCCAGCTGCAGCTCCTGATAATCGCGATAGACGGCCTGCACCGCATCGGCATCGTGCGCCAGACCTTCCGGCACCGGCTGAATCAGCTGCAGGATGCGCGGTTCCTCGAAAACGTCGCGCGCCGTCACCGGCACCAGTACGCGCAAAAAGAGCTTGCCGCCCTCGCCTTCGACCGAACTGACGGCCCGCGTGCTGCGCGCCTGCTTGAGCTGCGCCTGGGTCGGCAGTTCCGGCAGCAGGGCGCCGAGTTCGCCGGTTGCGCTGGAGAGCAGTTGGCCACCCAGCGAAAACAAGGCCGCCGACTGCACGCCCTTTTCGTCGCGCAGGCGCAGCAAGGCCGAGCGGCGGGAAAATTCCTGGATATCGGAAAGTTCGGCGGCCATGCTGCGTCCCTTTTCGCCAAGATCGGCGAGCAGCGAATCGAGGGCCGAACGACCGAGATGCAGGCCGGACTCAAGCGCCTTCTCGACGCGCACGTCGAACCAGCTTTCGATCGAACGCGTCACGAACTGGACGGAAACGCCATAGACCAGCGCGCCCGGCAACACGGCGATGACGCCGAACATCAGCATCAGGCGCAGCTTGAGGCGGGCGCCGAAAACCTGTGCCTGGTAATCGCGCCACAAGGAGCGCAGCTGTGAGCCGACCAGGGCGAGCATGCCGAGCGCCAGCATAACGTTGAGGGCAATCAGCAAGGGGTAATTGCGCGAAAAAATGACCGTATCCGCCGCCGTCGACATCAGCAGCAGGAACCAGACAATGGCGCCGACGGCTGCCGCGAGGGCGCCGCTGGCGGCGACGAAACGCTTCACTTGACCTCCGCCGGCAGCACGGCAGGCAGGCTGAGCTGCCAGGTCTTCCAGTCGGAAGCCAGACTCCACTCCTTGTTGCCGAGCGCGCTGATCTGGAAGGGACGCGGCAATTGCGTGATGTCCAGACGCAGGCGCAAGGCGGCCTGATACGGCTCACCCGCCTTGATGGTCTTGTCGTTCTTGTCGATCACCACCCAGTTGCGCATGCGCGCCAGCATGCGCAAGGCGTCGGACAAGGAGGAGAACGACTGGTGCAGGGCGCCGGTGGACAAGCGGTATTGCCGGGTCAGCGCGTGATAGGACAGGCGGTAGGTCTGGCTGCGGCTGAGCAGCTTTTCATCAAGCCAGTACCAGCGGGGCCGGGAAAGCTCGAAGTCGGCAACAAAATAGAGCACGACGCCCTTGGTCACCGCTTCTTCCAGGCGCTGGTTCAGTTCGAACGTGAAATCGGCCGACAGCACGTAGCCATCATCGCCGGCCACGATCTGCGGCGCTGCAATGTCGATCTCTGCGGTCCACGCCAGTACAGGCAGGAAAACCAGCAGCAACAACCAGCGCCGTAGTCGCTCAGTCACGTTTTTCGAGGAGGCAATAGAAGAAACCATCATGTTCAGCGGTAGGCAAAAGCTGTTCCTCATGACACCGGCGGGCCAGCGGCTGGCGGGCCAGGAACAGCCCGATCTGCTCGGCATTTTCAGCCGGAAAAACCGAACAGGTCACATAAAGCAGTTTACCTCCCGGCCGGACAACCTGCCACAAGGCATCGAGAATACGCGCCTGGCTGGCCGCAAAGCTGGCGATATCGGTTTCCCGGCGCAGCCACTTGGCATCCGGATTGCGGCGCACGACGCCGCTTGCCGTACAGGGCACATCGGCAAGCACGGCATCGAAGGGACGACCATCCCACCACAGGTTGAGTTTGGCGCAATCGGCCGCCTTGACTCCGGCCTGCAGCCCGAGGCGAGCCAGGTTTTCCTCGATGCGGCGGCAGCGCGACGGCTTGAGATCGAGCGCCAGCAGATCGAGTTCGGCGCGTTCCAGCAGATGCGCCGTCTTGCCGCCGGGCGCGGCGCAGGCGTCAAGCACACGGCTGCCGGGCAGCGGGTCGAGCAGGCTGGCGGTGCGCTGGGCGCCCGGATCCTGAACCGAAACCAGGCCATCGAAAAAGCCGGGCAGACGATCAACTGCCACAGGCTTGTCGAGCATCAGACCTGCCTCGTCGATCGGCGTCGATGCGATATCGACGGCACTCAGGCGCTGTTGATATTCGGCGCGGCCGATGCGGCGCAGATTGACGCGCAGTGCCATCGGCGGCGGCATGTTGCCGGCAGCGACGATGGCCGGCCAATCGCCCGGATACGCCGCTTGCAGTTGCGCCAGCCACCAGTCCGGATGCTGGCTGCTGGCAAGTTCGTCAGCCGCCAGATCGGTATTCAGCGCCGCCTGCTGGCGCAGGAAATTGCGCAGCACGGCATTGACCAGCGAGCGGAAACGGCCTTCGGCCATGACGCCGGCTGCCACCACCGCCTGATCGACCACGGTATGCGCCGCGTCCGGACGGGTTTCCAGACGATAGATCGCAACCAGCAGCAAGGCGCGAATTTCTTCGGCAGCCAGCGGCTTGCTGAGCAGGCGGGACAAAAAGAAATCGCCCCGTCCGTACTGGCGCAGGCTGCCGTAGACCAGATCCTGAACCGCCGGGCGGGCGAGCGGATCAATACGGCCTAGCAGCCCGTCGGCCAGGCTTTGCCCGGCGAAGACGGCGACGTTGATGAGGGCGGCTTGTTGCAGTGCAAAAGCCAGAGAGGTGAGCGGCAGTTTCGACATAGTCTCTGATTATCGCACGCGGCATAATGCCGCAATGCGTCGATTCCTGATTCTGTTCTTCCTGTTCCTCTGCCCGCCCCTGGCCCATGCCTGGAATGGGGCCGGGCACCGGCTGACTGCCATCATTGCCTGGCAGCAATTATCGCCGGCCAGCCGGCAACAGATTGCCGAAATCCTGGCCCGCCATCCTGACTACCCGCGATGGCAGGAAAAGGCCCGCTCCGACGAGCCGCAGGCCCTCTTCGCCGAAGCGGCAACCTGGGCGGACAACATCCGCCATGATCCCCGCTATTACGATGAAACCCGGGAAACACCGACGCCGGCCATTCCCGGCCTGTTCGACCAGGCCCGCCACAAGGGCTGGCATTACGTTGACCTCGATACCAAGGGCAAACGCCGGGCCGGCGAAATCGACCACCAGATCGCGAAAATCAGCCAGATTTTGCGGTCGACCGCCAGCCCGGAGCAGATTTCCTGGGCACTACCCTGGCTGCTGCATCTGGTCGGCGACATCCACCAGCCGCTGCATGTTGGCCGCCACGGCGACGACGGCGGCAACCGCGTCGAAATCGAAAATCCGGCCCGCCGCCAGCCATTCTCCAACCTGCATCAGTACTGGGATGAATTGCCCGGACCGTCCTCCCTGCGCGGCAAGCGTCTGGACAAGCGCGCCGCCGAACTGCTCGCCCGCTATCCGACGCCGGCCCAGGGGGCGGTTATCGGCTGGCGCAGCGAAAGCCATCATCTGCTTGCTGACGCTTATCCCCCGGCCGGCAGCCTGCTGCCCTTGATCACCGACGAATTCGACGCGCAGGCACGCAGCATCGCCGAACGGCAGATCGTCAATGCCGGTTATCGGCTGGGCCGCCTGCTCGAAGGCATTTTTGCCCGCCGGGTTTCACGTGAAACGCCATAGAATTGCCCAATGAATGGCCTGCACCTGATCGCTGACCTGCACGATTGCCGCTGCGCCCCGGGCTTGCTGCTCGATGCCGCCGGCCTGGAACGCTATTGTGTCGATGCCTGCAGCCGCCATGGCCTGAGCGTGGTCGGCCGCCTCTTCCACGCGTTCACCGACGCCACCGGCCAGCCGGCCGGTGTCACCGGCACCGTGGTGCTGGCCGAATCGCACCTGGCCGTGCACACCTGGCCGGAAATCGGCGGCGTGACACTCGATGTCTATGTCTGTAATTTCAGTGGCGACAACAGTGCCCGGGCCCGCGCCCTGTTTGCCGAAGTCATCGCCACCTTCGCGCCGGAGCGGCTGGAAAAAAAAGAGGTGGCACGCGGCCACCTCGGCAGTTAGCGCGCCCGGCAAAAACCGCGGGGCGGCAAACCTGACTCAGGCCGGCAGATCGAAGCGGTCGCCGACCTGCAACGGGTTGCCGGCCAGGAACTGCTGTACCGGCAGACGCTTGCCACCGGCCTTTTGCAACTCGCTGATCGCCAGCGCCCCGGAACCACAGGCCACGACGATCGCCTGCCGGTCGACCTGCAAAATCTGCCCAATTTCGCCTTGACCGGGAACCGGCGCGGCCTGCCACAGCTTCACGGTCTGGCCGCGCAACAGGGCCTGGGCGCCGGGAAACGGATTAAAGGCACGGATGTGGCGATCGAGTTCGGCGGCGCTTTTCGACCAGTCGATCAGGGCTTCTGCTTTCTCGATCTTGTGCGCGTAGGTGATGCCCTCGACCGGCTGCGCCGCGGCCGGCAACGGCAACTTGCCGAGCGCCTCGACCGCGAGCGAAGCTCCCAGCTCGGCCAGACGGTCGTGCAGGGTTGCTGTCGTCTCCGTTGGCACAATAGGGAAAGCGCCGCGCAGCAGCACCGGCCCGGTATCGAGTCCGGCTTCCATCTGCATGATGCAGACGCCGGTCTCGGCATCGCCGGCGAGCAACGCGCGCTGGATAGGTGCGGCGCCGCGCCAGCGCGGCAACAGCGAAGCATGAATATTGATGCAGCCCAGACGCGGCATGTCGAGCACAACTTGCGGCAGGATCAGCCCGTAGGCCGCAACCACCATCACCTCGGCCTGAATGGCGGCAATCTTCGCCTGCGCTTCGGCATCCTTCAGGCTCAAGGGCTGGAAGACCTCAATGCCGTGTTCGAGCGCCAGTTTCTTGACCGGCGACGGTTGCAGGCTCATACCGCGCCCGGCCGGCCGGTCGGGCTGGGTCAGCACGAGCGGCACCTCGTGACCCGCTGCAATAATGGCCTGCAGCGCCTGCGAGGCAAACTCCGGTGTCCCGGCAAAGATCAGCTTCATGCGGTGACGCGCGCCTGTTTCGCCAGCTTGTTCCGGATCCGGGTCTGCTTGAGTTGCGACAGGTGATCGACGAAAACCTTGCCGTTCAGGTGATCGAGTTCGTGCTGGATACAGACCGCGAGCAGGCCGTCGGCCTGCAGGGATTGTGTCTTGCCATCCAGATCGAGGTAATGCACGGTGACGAATTCAGCCCGTTCGACCTTGTCGTAGATGCCGGGCACCGACAGGCAGCCTTCCTCACCCTCCTGCGATCCCGTGCATTGATCAAGGCGCGGATTGATGAATACGCGGAGGTCGTTCTTTTCCTCCGAAATATCGATCACGACGATCTGCTTATGCACGTCGACCTGGGTCGCGGCCAGGCCGATGCCGGGCGCCTCGTACATGGTTTCGGCCATGTCGGCGACCAGTTTTCGGATGCCATCGTCAATTTTTGAAACCGGTACGGCAACTTTTTTCAGCCGGACATCGGGGAAACGCAAAATGGGTAGAAGTGCCATAGGGAAAACGGATGAAAAGCTTGCTCGATTAGGTTATTACGTGCAGAATCTCCAGCAATTTCCGAGATATGAACCGGCTTGCCAGACACTATTCAGACAGTGTTGATCGCACCGCGTTCCACCGGCACGAGAGGTTACGACAATGGTTCGCATTATATCCGCGCTCATCCTGGCCGTAACGGCCTTCTGCGCATCTGCCGAAGAGCCGCTTCAACTCGTCGACAATCCCCCTGATCGCCACATCGTCGTCCGCGGTGACACGCTGTGGGGCATTTCCGGCAAATTTCTGAAGCAACCCTGGCGCTGGCCGGAAATCTGGAACATGAACAAGGCCGAGATCAAGAATCCGCACTGGATCTATCCCGGCGATGTGATCATGCTCGACTACGTCAATGGCAAACCGCGTCTGAAGATCGGCAAATCCGTTGGCTCAACCGACACTGGCCGCATGCAGCCCAAGGTGTACAGCAAAGCTGTGCAGCAAGTCGTACCGAGTATTCCGCCAAATGCGATTGAGCCCTTCCTCTCGCAACCGCTGGTCATCGAGCCCGGCGAACACGACAACATTGCCCGCATCATCGCTTCGCAGGAAGATCGGGTTTTCATGGGCAGTGGCGATACAGCCTACGTCACAGGCATTCCCGATACCAGCGTTGTAAACTGGAATATCTTCCGTCCGGGCAAGGCCCTGAAAGATCCGGATACCGGTGAAGTACTCGGCCATGAAGCATTTTTCCTTGGCAATGCCCGCTTGGTTGAACCCGGTGAACCAGCTTCGGTCAAAATTACGATCGCAAAACAGGAAATTGGCCGTGGTGATCGCTTGTTGCCAACGCCGCTCGCCAAGATTGTGGCCTACGTGCCGCATCGCCCAGAACAAGACGTTTCCGGAAAAATCATAGCCATCTACGGTGGCGCCAATGAAGGTGGTACCAGTTCTGTGATCACGATCAACCGCGGCACTCATGATGCGTTTGAGGTTGGCCACGTCGTCGCTCTGTATCGCAACCGCCTTTCCATTGGCTACGACGAAAAAGGCAAGCGTGTCTCAACCCCCATCCCCGAAGAACGTTATGCGCTGGCATTTATCTTCCGTGTCTTCGATCGTGTCAGCTACGCGCTAGTGGTTCAATCGGAAAAATCCGTGATGATTGGCGACTCCCTCAGAAATCCGTGAAAACAACCAAAGGTCTGGCCGCTTGGCTGCGGCTGACCCTGATCCCCGGAATCGGCGGCGAGAGGCAGAGAAAGCTTCTCGCCGCTTTTGGTTTACCGGAAGGAATTTTCGCCGCCGGCCGGCTGGCTGCGCGCTCGGTCATCGGCGAAACAGCCGACCTGCTGTTTGATTTTGACCCCGGCGAAGCCGTCGACCGTAGCCTGCACTGGGCGGAAGACCCCGAGCAGCACATCCTGACCCTGGCCGACGAAGCCTACCCCGCCGCCCTGCTGGAAATTGCCGACCCGCCCAATGTGCTCTATCTGCGCGGCAACCCGGCGTTGTTGCAACAACCTGGCCTGGCGATCGTCGGCAGTCGCAATGCAACGCCACAAGGCCTGCAGACGGCCCACGGCTTTGCCCGGACGCTTGCCGGACAAGGCTTGACCATCATCAGTGGCCTGGCACTCGGCATCGACGCGGCAGCCCACCAAGGTGCGCTGGCCGCCAACGGCAATACGATTGCCGTCATCGGTACCGGCGCCGACCGAATCTATCCCGCCCGCAACAAGGAACTGGCCCTGCAGATCGCCGAACAGGGCCTGATTGTTTCCGAGTTTCCACTCGGTACACCGGTGCTGGCGGCCAATTTTCCCCGCCGCAACCGGATCATTTCCGGCCTGTCGCGTGGCGTTCTGGTCGTCGAAGCCGCACCGGAAAGCGGTTCGCTGATCACGGCGCGCCTGGCCGGTGAGCAGGGACGCGAAGTTTTTGCCATTCCCGGCTCCATCCACTCCCCGCTTGCCCGGGGCTGCCACAAACTGATCAGGCAAGGCGCCAAGCTGGTCGAAACCGCTGACGACATACTGGAAGAACTGGGCAACCTGACGGCAAACAATCAGCTTCCGGATGAGGCCCCCCATCGGACCGAAGATCCCCTGCTCATCGCCCTTGGCCACGATCCGTGCAGCCTAGACCAACTGGCCGAACGGACCGGTTACAGCACCGAAAAACTGCTCACTGAATTGCTGACGCTGGAACTCTCCGGCGTGCTCGCCACCCTGCCCGGCAACCGCTACCAGCGCCTCAACTAAATCGCTGCATATATATAGATGGCTTGCCAAGCCGCGCGCCGGGCACTTATCATGCCCCGGCATCCAACAGGCAGACCCCATGACCAAAAAACTGATCATCGCCGAAAAACCATCCGTCGCGGCCGACATTGCCAAGGCGCTGGGCGGCTTTACCAAGCACGACGACTACTTCGAAAGCGAGACGCACGTCATCTCGTCGGCCGTCGGTCACTTGCTGGAACTGGCCTGCCCGGAGGAGTTCGAAGTCAAACGCGGCAAATGGTCGTTTGCCCATCTGCCGGTAATCCCGCCACACTTCGCACTGAAACCGATCGAGAAGACCGAGTCGCGCCTCAAGGTGCTGACCAAGCTGATCAAGCGCAAGGATGTCTCTGCCCTGATCAACGCATGTGACGCGGGGCGCGAAGGCGAGTTGATCTTCAACTACATCGCGCAACACACCAAGACCACCAAGCCGATCCAGCGCCTGTGGCTGCAATCGATGACCCAGGGCGCGATCCGCGACGGTTTCACGCGTCTGCGCCAGGGCAACGAAATGCAGGGCCTGGGCGATGCCGCCGTCTGCCGTTCCGAATCCGACTGGCTGGTCGGCATCAACGGCACGCGGGCGATGACCGCCTTCAATTCGAAAACCGGCGGTTTCCACCTGACCACCGTCGGCCGTGTGCAAACGCCGACCCTGGCCATCGTCGTCGAGCGCGAACGCAGGATCCGCGAATTCAAGTCGCGCGACTACTGGGAAGTCGAAGCGGATTTCGCCGCCAAGGCCGGCAACTACACCGGCAAGTGGTTCGACGAAGCCTACAAGGGCAAGGCCGAAGACGAGCATGCCCGTGCCGACCGCCTCTGGGAACTGAACAAGGCCGAAGCCATCCGTGCCGCCACGTCCGGTAAGCCGGGCATCGTCACCGAGGAAGCCAAGCCGGAAACCCGCCTCTCACCGCTGCTCTTCGATCTGACCAGCCTGCAGCGCGAGGCCAATGCGCGTTTCGGCTTCTCGGCCAAGACAACGCTGTCGATCGCCCAGGCACTCTACGAAAAGCACAAGGTCCTGACCTACCCGCGGACCGATTCGCGCTGCCTGCCGGAAGACTACCTGCCGACGGTCCGCGAGACGCTGACCATCCTGACCGGCGAAGGTGCCGGCAAGGGCCACGACGAAGTCCTGCTCGCCCGCTACGCCCCCTTCGCACACCAGATCCTGGCGCGCAACTGGGTGCTGCCGAACAAGCGCATCTTCAACAACGCCAAGATCAGCGATCACTTCGCCATCATCCCGACCCCGCAGGCGCCGAAGAACCTCAACGAGGTCGAACAGAAGCTCTACGACTTCGTCGTGCGCCGCTTCCTGTCGGTGTTCTTCCCGGCCGCCGAATACATGGTGACCACCCGCATCACCCGCGTCGAAGGCCATCCCTTCAAGACCGAGGGCAAGGTGCTGGTCAATCCGGGCTGGCTGGCCGTGCATGGCAAGGAAGGCCAGGAAGGCACCGAGGGCAACCTCGTTGCGGTCGACAAGGATGAAAAGGTCAAAACCGAGGAAGTCACGGTCAAGGCCAACGAAACCAAGCCGCCGCCCCGCTACTCGGAAGCCACCCTGCTCTCCGCCATGGAAGGCGCCGGCAAGATGGTCGATGACGAGGAACTCAAGGCCGCCATGGCCGGGCGTGGCCTCGGCACGCCAGCCACCCGCGCCCAGATCATCGAAAACCTGATCGGCGAGCAGTACATGCTGCGCGAAGGCCGCGAACTGACACCGACCGCCAAGGCCTTCTCGCTGATGACGCTGTTGAACGGCCTCGGCATCAACGAACTGACCCAGCCGGAACTGACCGGCGACTGGGAATGGAAGCTCGGCCGCATCGAAAAGGGCGAATTCACGCGCGAGGAATTCATGCGCGAAATCGCCGAAATGACCCGTCACATGGTCGAACGCGCCAAGACTTTCGAGGCCGACACCATTCCGGGCGATTTTGGCGTGTTGACCGCCAAGTGCCCGCGCTGCGGCGGCGAGATTCGCGAAACCTACAAGAAATTCCAGTGCGGTGGCTGCGACTACTCGCTGTGGAAGATCGTTGCCGGCCGCCAGTTCGAACCGGCCGAAATCGACACCCTGATCAACGAAAAGCAGATCGGCCCACTCACTGGCTTCCGCAACAAGATGGGGCGTACCTTCTCGGCTGCCATCAAGTTGAACGACAAGATGGAACCGGAATTCGACTTCGGCCAGGACAAGAACGACGAAGCCAACAACGAGCCGGTCGATTTCTCGGCCCAGACCAGTCTCGGCAAGTGTCCGAAGTGCGCCGCCAACGTCTATGACCACGGCAGCACCTACGTCTGCGAAAAATCAGTCGGCCCGGAAAAGAGCTGCGATTTCCGCTCCGGGAAGGTGATCCTGCAACAACCGATCGAACCTGGCCAAATGCAGAAACTGCTGACCGAAGGCAAGACCGACCTGCTCAAGGAATTCGTTTCCAACCGGACACGCCGCAAGTTCTCGGCCTATCTGGTAGCCAAGGATGGCAAGGTGAGTTTCGAGTTCGAAAAGAAGGTCGCCAAGCCCAAGGCGCCGGCGAAAAAGAAAGCCGCCGAAGCAGAATGAAAAAAGGGGCCGATGGCCCCTTTTTCTTGTCCCGCAAGTGGAACACGCGTTCCACGTGAAACCTCAGCGCTTGCTGCTCGCCCCCGGCAGATCGCAGGAGAGCAGTGCCGCCCGTACCGCATCGATGGCTTGCGGCCGCGGGAAGGTGACGCGCCAGACCAGACCGACGGTACGTGACGGTTGCGTGCCGGCAAAGGGCAAAACCTTGACCATGGCCTCCTTGCCGACCAGGGGATCGGCGGCCGTGCTCGGCATGACGGCAATGCCGGCGCCGCTTGCCACCATGTAGCGGATGGTTTCCAGCGAACCGCCTTCCAGCGAATGGGCCAGACCGTCGGGCGCGGTCAGGCGCGGGCAGGATTCCAGCACCTGGTCGCGGAAGCAATTGCCCTGACCGAGCAGCAACAAATTCTGACCGTCCAGCTCATCGGCCGGAATGGCCTCGCGCCGTCCCCAGGGATGGGCCGCCGGCACGACGACACGGAACGGCTCTTCATAGACAGCCTGGGCGACCAGGCCTGGCTCGGCGAAGGGCAACGCGATAACGATGACGTCAAGCTCGCCGGCTTTGAGCGCGGGAATCAGGTTGCCGGTGAAATCTTCCTTGAGGAACAGCGGCATGTTCGGCGCCTGCTGGTGCAGGGCCGGAATGAACTGCGGCAGCAGGTAGGGCGCGATGCTGTAGATGATGCCGACGCGCAGCTGACCACTCAGCGGATCACCGGTCGAATCGGCAATTTCCTCGAGACGCACGGCCTCGTCAAGCACGCGCTTGGCCTGGGCGACGATGCGTTCGCCGAGCGCGGTAATCCGTACATCGGATGCCGTCCGTTCGAACAATGCCGCACCCAGCTGCCCTTCGACCTTCTTCAGCGCCACCGACAAGGTCGGCTGGCTGACGTGGCAGGCTTCTGCCGCCTTGCCGAAATGACGCTCGCGGGCCAGGGCCACGATGTAGCGCATTTCGGTCAAAGTCATGGCAAATAACCCAGTTTTTGCAGGTCGACCGGCGTCAGCCAGCGCCATTCGCCGGGTTGCAGGTCGGCCGGAAGAGAGAGTTCGCCGACCGATTCGCGGTGCAGGGCTTCGACGCGGTTGCTGACCGCCGCCACCATGCGCTTGACCTGGTGATACTTGCCCTCGGTCAGGGTCAGGCGCAGCAGGTTTTCGCCGGCAATCTCGGCTGCGGCCGCGGCAATTGGTTCATATTCGTCGGCGAGCAACACGCCGGCCAGCAGTTGGTCGATCTGGGCCTGATCAAGGGGATGCTTGGTGGTCGCCAGGTAAACCTTGGGCACCTTGCGCTTGGCCGAGGACAACTGATGATTGAGCTGGCCGTCGTTGGTGATCAGCAGCAGGCCGGTGGTGTCTTCGTCGAGCCGGCCGATCGGCTGCACATCGCGTTCGCGCAATTGCACCGGCAGCAGTTCGAGCACGCCCGGGTGATGCTTGGGCTTGCGCGAGCACTCGTAATGCACGGGCTTGTGCAGCATAAGCGTGGCGAATTCAAGATATGGCCAATCGACACCGTCGACCGTAAAGACCAGGCCCTCGATATCGATTTCCGCAAAGGGATCGTCGCAGATTTCGCCATTGATGGCGACGCGTTCACGGCGAATCAGCCCGCGACATTCCTTGCGGGTGCCGAAACCGTGTTTTTGGAGGATACGTTCTAGTTGCATGGCCAGCATGTTAACACGCCGCATCGCTTACTCAGCGCGCAGCAAACGGTGGCAAGCCGCTTATCGGCGGCCGGCCGATGCAATACAATTCGGCCATGAATTTCGAACACCTCATCCAGATCAACGACCCGGAAAATCCGCTGATCGAGCCGCTCGACCGCCAGCAATTGTGGCAGGGCCTGCTCCACCGCGTCGAGAACCCCATCCCCTTCCTGCCCGGCCTGGAAGCCTTCACCATCCTCGAACGCCAGGCCGATACGCTGCTGCGCGAACTCGATTTCGGCCCGGCCGTGATCCAGGACCGCGTCACGCTGGTCGACATGCACTCGGTGCGCTTCGACATCGTGCCCTCAGAAGCCCACGCCGGTGGCGGCCTGAGCATTGCCATCGAGGAACCCGAGCCGGGCTTCCTGTTCCTGCGCTTCACTTACGAAACGACGCTGGCCAACAACCCCAATTCGGAAGACCAGGCCTACATCGAATACGTCAAATCGGCGTATCACCAATCGGATGTCGACTGCGTGCGGATCATCCGGACGCTGGCCGCCGGCGGTCCGCTGCAGTAAATCCGGCCGAACCGGTCGACCAGAAAAAATGCCCGCTTTCGCGGGCATTTTGCATTGGGCTGAAGGCGCTCAGTTGACGCCCTGGCTGGCCAGGTAATCTTCGTAGCCGCCGAGGTAATCGATGATGCGGCCGTCGTTCTTGACCTCGAGAACGCGGGTCGACAGCGAGGAAACGAACTCGCGGTCGTGCGAGACGAAGACCAGGGTACCGGGGAATTTTTCCAGGCCGCTGTTCAGGGCTTCGATCGATTCCATGTCGAGGTGGTTGGTCGGTTCGTCCATGATCAGGACGTTGTGCTTGGACAGCATCAGCTTGCCGAACAGCATGCGGCCCTGCTCGCCACCGGAAATGACATTGACCGGCTTCTTGACCTCGTCGCCGGAGAACAGCAGGCGACCAAGCGTACCGCGGATCAAGGTTTCCAGGTCGCCGCCATCTTCAATGGTGGCGCGGGCATAGCCGGCGATCCAGTCAGTCAGGCTCTGCTCGCCGGCGAACTGGGCGCTGTGGTCCTGCGCGTAGTAACCGGGATTGGCCTTCTCCGCCCATTTCAGGGTGCCGAACTGTGCTTCCAGCTCGCCCATCAGCAATTTCAGGAAAGTCGTCTTGCCGACGCCGTTTTCACCGATCACGGCGATCTTCTCGCCGGCGTTGATGGTCAGCGTCAGGTTGTTGAAGATCTTGCGCTCGCCACCCTCGTAGGTGAAGGAGAGGTTTTCGATCTCGACGGCCTGGCGGTGCAGCTTCTGCTTTTCGTCGTAATCGAAGCGGATCCACGGATACTGGCGCGACGACGGCTTGACGTCTTCCGGCTTGAGCTTGTCGATCAGCTTCATGCGGCTGGTCGCCTGCTTGGCCTTGGAAGCATTGGCCGAGAAGCGGCGCACGAAGGTCTGCAGTTCGGCGATGCGTTCCTTGGCCTTGGCATTGGCGTTCGACAGGCGCTCGCGGGCCTGCTGCGCGGCTTCCATGAAGTCGTCGTAGTTGCCGGCGTAGGTGGTGATCTTGCCGTAGTCGAGGTCGGCCATGTGGGTGCAGACCTGGTTCAGGAAGTGGCGATCGTGGGAGATGATGATCATCGTCGACTCACGCGCGTTGAGAATGTCTTCCAGCCAGCGGATGGTGTTGATGTCGAGGTTATTGGTCGGTTCGTCGAGGAGCAGGATGTCCGGGTTGGCGAACAGCGCCTGGCAGAGCAGCACGCGCAGCTTCCAGCCGGGCGCGACCTGGCTCATCGGGCCGTTGTGCTGGTCGGTCGGAATGCCCACGCCGAGCAGCAGTTCGCCGGCGCGCGATTCGGCGGTGTAACCGTCGTATTCGCCAACCTTGCCTTCAAGCTCGGCGGCCTTCATGTAGTCGTCTTCGGTCGCTTCCGGATTGGCGTAGATCGCGTCGCGTTCCTGGATCGCCGCCCACAGTTCCTCGTGGCCGGCCATCACGACGTCAAGGACGCGCATGTCTTCGTAAGCGAACTGGTCCTGCTTCAGGTAGGCCATGCGCTCGTGCTTCTCTTTCGAGACATTGCCGGCCGACGGCTCAAGCGCGCCACACAGGATTTTCATGAAGGTCGATTTGCCCGCCCCGTTGGCGCCGATCAGGCCGTAGCGATAGCCCTCGCCGAATTTGACGTTAACGTTCTCGAACAGGGGTTTGACCCCGAACTGCATGGTGATATTGGCGGCGACAAGCACGACGATTCCGATCTACGAATTGATGTAAGACAAGCGGTAAAACCAAGGGCAGGATTTTACCTGTTTTCAACGGGTTGACCGTGTGGCCGCAGCCCAATTTTGTGCACTGCGGTGTAAGATTTGCGGCCACAATAAAAACCCCGGGATTTAGAGACAGCACCATGGTTCCACACCTGACAACCGCCCTCACCGGCCCCCTGCTCGAACTCGAACGCAAGTTCCTGGAAAGCAGCACGCAGATCGAACACTGGCTGCGCGGCCAATGGCAGGAGCACACCCCGCCCTTCTATTCGTCGTGCGATCTGCGCAACTCCGGCTTCAAGCTGGCGCCGGTCGATACCAACCTCTTTCCCGGCGGCTTCAACAACCTGAATCCGGCCTTCCTGCCGCTCTGCGTGCAGGCGGCGATGAGCGCCATCGAGAAGTTCTGTCCGGATGCGCGCAGCCTGCTGCTGATTCCCGAAAACCACACGCGCAACCAGTTTTACCTGCAGAACGTCGCGCAGATTGCCGCCATCCTCAAGCAGACCGGGCTTAACGTCCGCCTCGGCTCGATGCTGCCGGAAATCACCCAGCCGACCACGATCGACCTGCCGAACGGCCAGAGCCTGCTGCTCGAACCGCTGGTCCGCAACGGCAACCGGCTCGGCGTCGCCGGTTTCGAACCCTGCGCCATCCTGCTCAACAACGACCTGTCGGCCGGCATTCCGGCCATCCTGCAGAACCTGCACGAACAGGTCGTGCTGCCGCCGGTGCATGCCGGCTGGGCGGTGCGTCGCAAGTCCAACCACTTTGCCGCCTACGACCAGGTCGCCAACGACTTTGCCAAGGAAATCGGCATCGATCCGTGGCGCATCAATCCGGCCTTCTCGGTCTGCCGCAGCATCAACTTCCACGAACGCCAGGGCGAGGAATGCCTGGCCGCCAACGTCGCCGCCGTGCTCGACATCGTCAAGGAAAAGTACAAGGAATACGGCATCACCGAAACGCCCTACGTCGTCGTCAAGGCCGATGCCGGCACCTACGGCATGGGCGTCATGACGGTGCGCGACGCCGATGAAGTGATCGCGCTCAACCGCAAGCAGCGCAACAAGATGAGCGTCGGCAAGGAAGGCCTCGAAGTCTCCGAAGTGCTGATCCAGGAAGGCGTGCATTCCTTCGAGACGCTCAACGATGCGGTTGCCGAACCGGTGATCTACATGATCGACCGCTACGTGGTCGGCGGCTTCTACCGCGTGCATACCGGACGCGGCAAGGACGAGAACCTCAACGCGCCGGGCATGCACTTCGAGCCGCTCGCCTTCGAAACCGGCTGCAACCTGCCCGACTACCGCTGCGGCAATCCGGATTCCCCACCCAACCGCTTCTACGCCTATGGCGTGGTCGGTCGTCTCGCCTGTCTGGCGGCGGCGGTCGAGCTTGAGCGGTCGACGCCCGAAAACGGCTGAAAACCGGGCCTGTGACGCAACAACTCCATTTCGAAAAACACCTGCTCGGCGGCAGCAGCCAGTCGCTGAAACTGGCTTTCATCCTCGATCCGCTCGACTCCCTGAAAGCCTGGAAGGACTCCTCGGTGGCCATGATGCGGGCTGCCGAGAAGCACGGGCACGAGGTTTACGCGATCGATTGCGCAACGCTCGGCTGGCGCACCGCCGAACCCGGCCACCACGCCGGTGGCGTCTTCGGTGAGGCGGTACATCTGCACCTGCGCCCGGACGATCACGACTGGTACCGCGAAACCCACCGCGAATGGCTGCCGCTCAAGGCCTTCGACGCGGTAATCATGCGCAAGGACCCGCCTTTCGATTTCGAATACATCACCGCAACCTGGCTGCTCGAACGTGCCGAAGCGAGTGGCGTGCGCGTCTTCAACCGGCCACGTGCGCTGCGCGAGCATTCGGAAAAGATCGCGATCACCGAGTTCGAGCAATACGCACCGACCACGCTGATCGCGCGCGACATGCATCTGCTGCAGCATTTCATCGACGAGCAGCGCGATGTCATCCTCAAGCCGCTCGACGGCATGGGCGGCAGCCAGATTTTCCGCATCCACCGCAACGACCCGAACCGCAACGTCATCATCGAGACGCTGACGCACGAAGGCGCCCGCACCGTCATGGCGCAGCGCTACCTGCCCGAGATCAGCCAGGGCGACAAACGCATCCTGCTGATTGCCGGCAAGCCGGTTCCCTATTGTCTGGCGCGCATCCCCAAGGCGGGCGAGACGCGCGGCAACCTCGCGGTCGGCGGCACCGGCGTCGCGCAGGAACTCTCGCCGCGTGACCGCGAGATCGCCGAACACCTCGGCCCCATCCTGTTCAAACGCGGCCTGATGCTGGTCGGGCTCGATGTCATCGGCAGCCATCTCACCGAAATCAATGTCACCAGCCCGACCTGCATGGTCGAAATCCGCCAGCAGACGGGCTTCGATGCAGCCGGCGCCTTCATCACGGCCATCGAACACGCATGCGGCATTTCCTGATCCTTGTTTCCCTGCTCTGGCTGGCGGCCTGCGGCCGTACGCCCCTGCAGGAGCAGCAGGCCTACGTTTTCGGCACGCGCGTCGAAGTGCTGGTCGTCAGCAATGACCCGGAACAGGGCCGCCAGGCGATTGCCGCCGTCCTGCGCGAATTCGACCGCCTGCACCGCGCCTATCACGCCTGGCAACCATCGGAACTGACCGCGCTGAACGACGCAATCGCCGCCGGCAAGCCACTGACCGTAACACCCGAACTGGCGAATTTCGTCGGCGAAGCGCAGCAGCTGAGCCGGCAGGGCGATTACCTGTTCGATCCCGCCATCGGTCAACTGATCAAACTCTGGGGTTTTCAGGCCGACGAGTTCAAGGCCGAATTGCCGCCCGAGGCGGCCATCAAGGCCTGGCTGGCGAAGAAGCCGTCGCTGGCCGACATCAGCATCCGCGACACCACGATCAGCAGCCGCAACCGCAACGTCGCCCTCGACTTCGGCGGCTACCTGAAAGGCGTCGCCCTCGACCGCGCCGCCGCCATCCTGCGCGCCCAGGGCATCAACAACGCGCTGATCAACATCGGCGGCAACGTCATGGCGCTGGGCAGCAAGGAAGGCAAGAAATGGCGGGTCGGCATCCAGCATCCGCGCCAGCCCGGCCCACTCGCCACCATCGCCCTCGAGGATGGCGAAGCAATCGGCACCTCCGGCGACTACCAGCGTTTCTTCGAAGTCGACGGCAAGCGCTATGCCCACCTGCTCGACCCGCGGACCGGCTATCCGGTCGATCACACGCAGGCAGTCACCGTGCTGATTCCCGCCGGCCCCAAAGCCGGCACACTGTCCGATGCCGCATCCAAGCCGATCTTTGTTGCCGGCGACGAAGGCTGGCGGGAAATGGCCGGAAAAATGCAAATCGGCATGGTTTTGCGCGTCGACCGCCAGGAGCGCATTTTCGTCAGCGAAGCCTTGCACAAACGCCTCGAATTCATCGGCCAGCCACCAGCCATCAACGTCGTCCCCTGAACCATGGCGAGCCGGGTTGACACTGCCGGATGCTAGTCGTATATCTCCTCAACCGGCTTCTGCATACGACAGGCAGTTAGCGCCAGCAGACCCGGCCGACAAGCCGGCACACAAAGGGGAGTGTCTTGTTCCAGGGTGTCTCATTCCGCAAGCCTGGCTTTGCCAACAGCCTGATCCTGCGCATCGGGCTGCTCATCCTTTTTGCCCTTGCCGTCTTCTCCTTCAGCATCTATCAGCTGATCGGCCGCCCCAGCATTGACCGTCTGGCCGAAGCCCAGATGCAGCTCGTTTCCGAGCAGCTGGAAGCGCGCCTCAACCGCCTCGTCAAGACCGTCGAAATCACCCTGCGCAGCAGCCGCGACTGGGGCGAGCACGGTGCGCTCGACCACAACCAGCTGTTGCGCTTCAACGAACTGTTTTTCCCCATTCTCGCCAACAACAGCGACATTTCCTCGGTCATCTTCGCGCACGAATCCGGCCGCGAATTCCTGCTCCTGCGCAACAGCGACGGGCACTGGATCAATCGCATCAGCGATCCGGCCAACTGGGGCGACCAGACCTACTGGATCACCTGGAATGCGCAGCGCCAGATCGAAAGCGTGGAAATGCGTCAGCGTGACTACGACGCCCGCACCCGCCCCTGGTTCAAGGGCGCCATGGCGCTGAGCGACCCGCAGTCGATCTTCTGGACGGCCCCCTACATTTTCTACACGACCAAGGAAGCCGGCCTGACCGCAGCGACAGTGTGGCGGGCTGCCGACGGATCGCGCTATGTCATCGGCCATGACGTCAGGCTCAGCGATATCGCCGAATACACGACGCAGCTGACGCCGGGCTCGCGCGAGAAAGCCGCACTATTCACCTCGGACGGAAAATTGCTGGCCCCCCCGCATGACCCGCGCTTCACCGACCGGGCCGCCATCAACAAAGCCTTGCTGAAAACCGCCGAAGAACTCGAGATGCCCGAACTGGGTGCGGGCTACGCCGCCTGGCACAACGGCGGCCAGCAATCCGGCGGCCTGAACGGCTTCGAACTGCCTGATGGCGACTGGTTCAGCCATTTCCGGCCGATCGACAGCGGCACCCAACGCATCTGGATCGGCGTCTTCGCGCCGGAAAGCGATTTCAACCCGACCAGTCAGCGCGATCTCTGGCTGCTGGCGCTGATCACCCTGGTCTGTCTGGCCCTGGGCCTGATCGTGGCGATCCGCCTGGCCAAGCAATTCGGGCATCCGCTCCTCGCCCTCGCCGAAGAAAGCGAGCGCATCGGCAAACTGGAGCTGGACGATCCGGTGTTCAGTGACGCGCCCTGGCGCGAGGTCACCCAGCTCGCCACCGCCCTTGAGACCATGCGCGAACACCTGCGCAACTCGCGGCAAGCCTTGCAGGACGCCTATTCCGAACTGGAAATCACGGTTGCCAATCGCACCCAGGCCCTGCGCGAAAGCCAGGGCATCCTGCAAAAGCGGGAAAGCTTCTTCCGCGCCGTCTTCGATAATGCCGCGGTCGGCATCGTCAGCCTGGATCCGCAAAAACAGCGCACCCAGGTCAACCGTGCCTATGCCGAGTTCACCGGCTACCCGATCGAGGTCCTGCTCACGAAGCCGGACATCCGCGTCCTGCCGCTGCACGAACAGGACAGGCTGGAAACCGCATTGGCCAGACTCGCCAGCGGCCAGGACAAGTTCATCCGCAGCGAATTCGAGTTTCTCGCCAAAGGCGGCGAAACGCGTTGGGGCGATGTGCAGATTACCCCCATCCGAAGCGATGGCGGCGAACTCGACTCACTGCTCGTCACCGTGCTCGACATCACCGACCGGCGCCAGATGGAAGCCGAGCTGATCCGCCAGTTTGCCTTCCTGCAAGCCCTGCTCGACACCATTCCCAATCCGATTTTCTACAAGGGTCCGCACACCCGCTTCCTCGGCTGCAATCATGCTTATGAGGCTTTTTTCGGCGTTGACCGTGCGGACTTCATCGGCAAGCGGGTACTCGATCTCGATTACCTGCCGGAAGAGGCGCGCCTCGCCTATCAGGCCGAAGACGAACAGGTGATTGCCGAATGCGGCCGCATTTCCCGCGAAATTCCGATGTCGACCGCAGACGGCACGCTGCGCGACACGCTGTACTCGGTAACCGGCTTCCGCACGACGGAAGGCGAACCGGGCGGACTGATCGGCGTCATCGTCGATATCACCCCGCTCAAGAACGCCGAACGCGAATCCGAGCGTGCCCGGGCCGCCGCCGAGGATGCCGCCGCCGCCAAGGCCGACTTCCTGGCCAACATGAGCCACGAAATCCGCACCCCGATGAATGCCATCATCGGCATGACCCACCTCGCGCTGCAAACCGACCTGACCGCCCGCCAGAAAAACTACCTGAGCAAGGTCGACAATGCCGCCAAGGGCCTGCTCGGCATCATCAACGACATTCTCGACCTGTCGAAAATCGAGGCCGGCAAGATGCTCATCGAGCAAACCGCCTTCCGGCTCGACGACAATCTGCAGAATCTCGCCGACGTCTGCCTGGTCAAGGCCAGCGAACGCGGTCTCGAACTGCTCTTTGACATCGCCAGCGATGTGCCGGGCAATTTGCAGGGCGATCCCTTGCGCCTCAACCAGGTATTGCTCAACCTGATCGGCAATGCCGTCAAATTCACCGAACAGGGCGAGGTCACGCTGACCGTCAGCCTGGCTTCGCGCAATGAAGATGGCGTCGAACTACACTTCGAAGTCCGCGATACCGGCATCGGCATGTCGGAAGAGCAGCAGCAACAACTGTTCAAGGCCTTCAGCCAGGCCGACAGTTCAACCACCCGAAAATACGGCGGCACCGGACTTGGCCTGTCGATCAGCAAGCGCATCGTCGAGATGATGGGTGGCCGGATCGGCGTCAGCAGCGTACCCGGCATCGGCAGTCGTTTCCATTTCACGCTGCCCTTCGGACTTGCCGCCGAAACTGGTATCAGCCGCGGCCGCCTCGGCCTGCCCGAACAGTTGAACACCCTGGTCATCGATGACAGTCCCGGTGCCCGCCAGATTTTCCACCACCAGTTGCTCGCCTTCGGCCTGCCCAGCCTGGCCGTTGCCAGCGGCCCCGAGGGAATTGCCGAAATCGCCCGCGCCAATGCAACCGGCAAACCTTACCAGTTGCTGATCATCGACTGGAAAATGCCCGGCATGGACGGCATCGAGACACTGCGTCGCCTGCGCGAAACGCAGGCTCTGGATGCGGACGTCAAGATCATCATGACGACAGCCTTCGATCACGACGAATTGCGCCAGCAACTGGGCCAGTTGAGCGTTGACGCGATCCTTGCCAAGCCGGTCACGCCCTCCTCGCTTTTCGACGCCATTGTCGAAACGGTACACCGCCAGGGCGGCACGGAAACCCTGGCCGGCAAACATGCGTCAAGCAGCGGCCGCCCCGACCTTTCCGGACATCATGTCCTGCTCGTTGAAGACAACGAAGTGAATCGCGAACTGGCCGAGGAAATGCTCTGTTTGACCGGGTTGACCGTCGAGCTTGCGGTCAATGGCGAAGAGGCCGTCAAGTGCGTCAGGCAGGCAAACTACGACCTGGTGCTGATGGATTGCCAGATGCCGGTGATGGATGGCTACGAAGCCACCCGGCTGATTCGGGCTGAGCCGCGTTTCGCCGAACTGCCGATCATTGCGATGACCGCCAATGCCATGGCCAGCGACCGCGAACGCTGCCTGGCGACAGGCATGAACGACCACATCGCCAAACCGATCGACGTCGAGTTGCTCTACGCCACGCTGGCCCGCTGGCTGAAAAAAACCGGCAGCAGCACGCAAGCCCCGGCAAACCCGGCAATGCCAAGCCAGGAAAAGAGCCTGTCCGAACTCGCCGTACTTGATGAGAATGCCGCGCTCAAACGTCTGGGCGGCAATCGGGCGATGTTCGAACGCATCCTGGGCCGCTTTCATGAAAACCAGCAGGATGCAATCGAGCGTCTGAAAACCTGGCGTACAGCCGGCGACGTCGAGAAAATGCTGCTCCTGGCCCACACACTGCGAGGCCTGGCGGGAAATATCGGCGCCGACCAGGTCGCTGCACTGGCACGCTCACTGGAAAGCCAGCTGAAAGACGCCGCCCTGAACGAGCCGGAACAACTCGACATCGTGCTCGCCGAACTGGCCTCTGCCCTCGACAAACTACTGCTGCTGGCGGCGACGGCAAAGACGAAAGCGCCGGCAAGCAGCGAAGCCTTGCCGCGCGATAACGAACGTTTGCGCGCCTCGCTGATCGAGATGCAGAGACTGCTTGCCAACTCGGATGCGTCGGCAGTCCAGCAAATCGCTACAATTGAACAGGAACTCAATGCGCAGACTGATCCGCTGCAGGTCAGGAAACTGGTCCGCGATGTTGAAAATTACGAATTTGATAGTGCCATCGAAACGCTGCTGAAAATAGCCGGCGAACTCTCCATCGATCTCAATACGGACCAGATCCGCAGCCAGCCATGACCCCTTTGCTACCCAAACAGAGCATTCTCGTTGTCGATGACACACCGGAAAACATCACCCTGCTCAGCGAACTGCTCGGCAGCGACTACCGGATCCGGGTCGCCACCTCCGGCGAAAAGGCACTGAAGATCGCCTACTCGGACGAACCGCCCGACCTCATCCTGCTCGACATCATGATGCCCGGCCTCTCCGGCCTGGAAATCTGCCGCCGCCTCAAGGCCAATCCGGACCGGCGCCGCATTCCGATCATTTTCGTCACCGCCATGAGCTCGATCGAAGACGAGGAACGTGGCCTGGAACTCGGCGCCGTCGATTACATCACCAAGCCGATCAGCCCGCCCATCGTCAAGGCGCGCGTGCGCACCCATCTGGCGCTCTACGACCAGAGCCGCGAGCTTGAACGCATGGTCAAGCAGCGCACCCACGAGCTGATGACAACGCGGCAGCAGATCATCCGCCGCCTCGGACGCGCCGCCGAATTCAAGGACAACGAAACCGGCAACCATGTGCTGCGCATGAGCCACTACGCCCGCCTGATCGCCGAAGCGCACGGCCTGGGTGAAGAAACCGCCAACATCATCTTCAACACCGCGCCAATGCACGACATTGGCAAGATCGGCATTCCCGATTCCATCCTGCTCAAGCCGGGCAAACTGGATGCTGAAGAATGGAAGGTCATGCACCAGCATCCGATCATGGGCGCCGAAATCATCGGCAAGCATGAAAACGAGTTGCTCGAAACCGCCCGCATCATTGCCCTTTCGCACCACGAGAAATGGGATGGCAGCGGTTATCCGCAAGGCCTGAAAGGCGAGAACATTCCGCTCGAAGGCCGCATCGTCGCCATCGCCGACGTCTTTGATGCCCTGGTTTCGGTCCGCCCCTACAAAAAGGCCTACCCGGTCGAAGAATCGCTGGAACTGATGCAGAAACAGTCCGGTCTGCATTTCGACCCGAGCCTGATGCTCGCCTTCGAAAAGGCCTTGCCGGAAATCCTCCGGGTCAGGGAAATCTACGCCGATGAATACGGACCGCTTACCGACGTCGAATTCAAGATCAACGAAATCTACGCGCACCGCAACGATCCACAAGGCTACCCGGGCGTCCTGACCAGCCCGAAGGACGGTGACTGATTTTCCCGTCATGGCGCCTGTCCCGTCCGAACCCCGAACGAAAATGGCGCTTTTCGCGCGGTTGACCGATATACCGCGGCAAAATCTGCGGCTTCTGCAGCAACTGGCCGAGCGCGAACTTGCCCAGCAGCGCCGCGAAAAATATTGGGCAAAGCGCTTGCTGCTGATCTTCGGATGCGCACTCGCCCTTTATTTCGGCGCCATTCTGATCAACCTGGTGCTCCCCGCTTGATGCCAATCGAGAAAGCCGCCGCCTGGATCCGCCAAGCCGACGGCCTGCTGATTACCGCCGGCGCCGGCATGGGTATCGATTCCGGCCTGCCGGACTTTCGTGGCCCGGGAGGCTTCTGGGGTGTTTATCCGGCCCTGGGCAGAGCCCGCATCGCATTTGAGGCCATCGCCAACCCTGCCGCCTTCGAACGCAACCCGGCGCTTGCCTGGGGCTTTTACGGGCATCGCCTGGCGCTCTACCGCCAGACCAAACCGCATGCCGGCTTTGCCATGCTGCAAGCGCTGGCGGAAAAGCTGGAACGCGGCGCCTTCGTCTTCACCAGCAATGTCGATGGCCACTTCCGGAAAGCCGGCTTTGCGGCCGAGCGGATTTGCGAAGTGCATGGCTCGATCCACCACCTGCAATGCGCTGCCGCATGTAGTGACGAAATATGGTCGGCCGACAGTTTTCAGCCCGAAGTCGATAGCGAAAACTGCCGACTCATGGGTGATCCGCCGCTTTGCCCGCGTTGCGGCCAGCTGGCAAGGCCCAACATCCTGATGTTCGGCGACTGGCAATGGCTGGAAAGGCGCAGTGCGCTGCAACAACAGAACCTGCAGCGCTGGCTGACAACGGTCGACCGCCTGGTAACGCTCGAAATCGGCGCGGGAACCCAGGTGGCAACCGTTCGCAATTTTTCTGAAAGACAGCCAGGCCGGCTGATCCGCCTCAATCCGGACGAACCGGAAATCGCCCGCCACCCGCATGCCCTTGCCTTGCCGCTCGGCGCGCTGGCCGGCCTCGAACAGCTGTACCAGGCATTAGCCTAGTCGGGATTGCGCGAATCAACCGTCAGGGTGACCGGCCCGTCGTTGAGCAAACTGACCTGCATGTCCGCCCCGAAAATACCGGTCGCCACCGGTCGACCCAATTCCAGCTCAAGTTTTGCCACGAAGCGCTCGAACAGCGGCTGCGAGATATCGCCGCGCGCCGCCCGGCTCCACGACGGCCGGTTGCCCTTCTTCAATGACGCGTAAAGCGTGAACTGAGACACCGCCAGAATCCCGCCACCGACCTCCTGGACACTGCAATTCATCACGCCATCCGCATCGGAAAAAATGCGGCTACGCACAATCTTGCCAGCCATCCAGTCCAGATCGGCTGCTGTATCGGCCTCTTCGAAACCCGCCAGAACCAGCAAACCCGACCCGATTTTGCCGCAAATTTCACCGTCGACCGCTACCGAAGCCTCTTTGACCCGCTGAATCACCACCCGCATGGAAAATCTCCGACAAAGAAAAGGCTCCGACCAGCGGAGCCTTTTCCTGAAAGCAAAAAACGCTTAAATATCGATCCGTGCATTCAGGGCATTGGTTTCGATAAACGCCCGTCTTGGCTCAACCAGCTCGCCCATCAGGGTAGTGAAGATTTCGTCGGCAGCAATCGCATCATCGATCTGCACACGCAGCAGGCGGCGAACCTTCGGATCCATGGTGGTTTCCCAGAGCTGATCCGGATTCATTTCACCCAGACCTTTGTAGCGCTGCTTGCTGATACCGCGCTCGACGTCGGCCAGCAGCCACTTCATGGCATCGCCGAAATTGGTCACGGTGAATTTCTTCTCGCCACGTGCCATGAAGGCGCCGGCACCGAACAGATCGGCAAGCGTTTCTGCGGTACGGCGCAGTTGCATGAAATCACCGGAAAGCAGCAGGTCCTCGTCGATCAGGCCGACCTTGAGGTTGCCATGGTGAATCTTTTCGACGCGCAGCGTCCAGCGCTCCTGGATGTCGTCGTAACGCGGCACGACACGGATCTTGCCGTCGAGATGCTTGGTCAGCAGTTCGGCACTGGTGGTGGCGCCGGCTTCGCTGCTCAGATCGAGCTTGAGGTTGTGCTGAACGAGCGACTTGAGGACCAGCGGATCAACCAGATGCGAAACCCGTTCGATGACGGCTTCGGTCAACAGCCAGGAACGGGCCAATTCCTCGAGCGCCGCACCGACAATCGGCTCGGCACCGGCGCGCGGCATCAGGCTGGCTTCGTCCATTGCCATGCGCAGCAGGAACTGGTGATATTCCTGGTCGTCCTTGAGGTAACGCTCGGTCTTGCCGTGCTTGACCTTGTAGAGCGGCGGCTGGGCGATATACACGTAACCGCGGTCGATCAGCTCCGGCATCTGACGATAGAGCAGCGTCAGCAGCAGGGTACGGATGTGGGCGCCGTCAACGTCCGCGTCAGTCATGATGATGATGCGGTGATAACGCAGCTTCTCGATCTTGAATTCGTCCTTGCCAATGCCGGTGCCGAGCGCCGTGATCAGGGTAACGATCTGCTCGGAGGAAATCAGCTTGTCGAAACGGGCCTTCTCGACATTGAGCACCTTGCCGCGCAGTGGCAGGATGGCCTGGAATTTACGGTCACGACCCTGCTTGGCGGAGCCGCCGGCGGAATCGCCCTCGACCACGTACATTTCGCAAAGGGCGGGATCCTTTTCCTGGCAGTCGGCCAGTTTGCCGGGCAGGCCGATACCGTCGAGCACGCCCTTGCGGCGGGTCAGTTCGCGGGCGCGGCGGGCGGCTTCGCGGGCACGCGAGGCTTCGACAATCTTGCCGGTGATGATCTTGGCGTCGGCCGGGCGTTCGAGCAGGAAGTCGGCGAGCTTCTGGGCAACAACTTCTTCGACGGCCGGACGGGCTTCGCTGGAAACCAGCTTCATCTTGGTCTGCGAAGCAAACTTGGGATCGGGCATCTTGACCGACAGCACGCAGGCCAGGCCTTCGCGCATGTCGTCGCCGGCGATCTCGACCTTGGCCTTCTTGGCGATTTCGTGTTCGTCGATGTACTTGTTGATCACCCGCGTCATCGCGGCACGCAAACCGGTCAGGTGGGTACCGCCGTCGGATTGCGGAATGTTGTTGGTGAAGCAGAGTACCTGTTCCTGGTAGGAATCGTTCCACTGCATGGCAACTTCAACGCCGATGGTGACACCGGTATCACCGACCTTGGCTTCCCCGGCCGAGTAGAAAATGCTCGGATGCAGGACGCTCTTGCTGCGGTTGATGTATTCGACAAAGCTCTGCACACCGCCGGCGAAAGCGAAATCCTCTTCCTTGCCGGTACGCTGGTCGATCAGGCGAATACGCACGCCGTTGTTGAGGAAGGACAGTTCACGCAGACGCTTGGCGAGAATTTCGTAATGAAACTCGATGTGCTCGAAGATTTCCTCATCAGCCAGGAAGTGCACTTCCGTACCGCGCTTCTCGGTATCGCCAACCACCTTGAGCGGCGAGACTTCAATGCCGTCACGCACTTCGATGACGCGATCAACAGCATGACCACGGCAGAATTCCATGGTGTGCTTCTTGCCATCGCGGCGGATGGTCAGACGCAGCCACTTCGACAGCGCATTGACGCAGGACACGCCGACGCCATGCAAACCGCCCGACACCTTGTAGGAGTTCTGGTTGAACTTGCCGCCGGCGTGCAGTTCGGTCAGCGCGATTTCGGCGGCAGAGCGCTTCGGCTCGTGCTTGTCGTCCATCTTGACGCCGACCGGAATACCCCGGCCGTTGTCGGTAACGCTGATCGAATTGTCGGTATGGATGGTGACGACGATATCGTCACAATGCCCGGCCAGTGCTTCGTCGATCGAGTTGTCCACAACCTCGAACACCAGATGGTGCAGGCCGGTGCCATCGGAAGTGTCGCCGATATACATGCCCGGACGCTTGCGGACGGCTTCCAGCCCTTCGAGAATCTGGATGCTGGATTCGCCATAGGCCGGCGAGCCGTCCTGCGGGGTGTTGATCGGCGTGTTTTCTTCGCTCATTGCATGTGTTCCACGTGAAACTGGTCTTTAGATACAGGGCTCAAATACGCATCGGCATGACAACGTACTTGAAACGCTCATTGCCCGGTACGGTAATCAGCGCGCTGGAGTTGGCATCGTTGAAACTCCACTGGATTTCTTCGGTGTGCACGTTGTTGAGCACATCCAGCAGATAGCCGACATTGAAGCCGACATCGATGACGTCGCCGGTGTATTGCACTTCGATTTCTTCCTGAGCTTCTTCCTGCTCGGCATTGGCGGCGATCAATTTGAGGCTATTGTCGCCGAGAACGACGCGCACGCCCCGGAATTTTTCATTGGTCAGAATGGCGGCACGGCTCATTGCCTGCATCAGGATCTGGCGACCGACCGTCATGTGATTCTTCAGGGTTGCCGGTACAACGCGCTCGTAGTCCGGGAACTTGCCGTCGATCAGCTTGGAAACGAGAACGACCGAACCAAACGAGAAACGGACCTGATTCGAGGTCAGGGAGATATTGAGCGGCTCGTCATTGTCGACCAGCAGGCGGTTCAGCTCGAGCACCGTCTTGCGCGGCAGGATCATTTCCTGGCGCGGCAAATCAGCTTCGATCTCGACGCTGGCGTAAGCCAGACGATGCCCGTCAGTTGCCACGGCACGCAGTTCCTTGCCTTCGACCAGCAACAGCAAGCCGTTCAGGTAATAACGAACGTCCTGGGCAGCCATGCTGTACTGGGTCTTGCCGAGCAGCTGGCGGAAAGCCTTTTGCGTGATCGAAAACTGCTTGGTTTCGCCTTCGGTCATCGTCATGCGCGGAAAGTCGTCAGCCGGCAGGGTCTGCAGGCTGAAACGGCTCTTGCCGGCGCGTACCTGCAGACGCTTGTCTTCGAGGACAAGGCTGACTTCCGAGGTATCGGGCAAGGAGCGCAGGATTTCCTGCAACTTGCGTGCGCCAACCGTTACGGCGCCATCACCTTCGCTGCCGGCACAATCGGTTGCCGTGGTGATCTGGATTTCAATATCGGTAGCAAGCAGGGTGAGACGGTCGCCCTTCTTTTCCAACAGGACGTTGGAAAGAATGGGAAGCGTATGACGCCTTTCAACGATCCCCGATACGGACTGTAAAGGGGCCAAAAGCGTGTCTCTATGGGTTTTAATAAGAACCATAAATTAAATTCCTAAGTAGACTATATCGGGAACTACTCTGTGGATAACTAAAAATTAATCTTTAAAATCATTAAACTAATGCAATTTTTACGCTCTGCAGAAAGCTCTGAATTGCCTGTGGATGAATTCTGGACAATTTTCCCATAAACCGGGAATCAACAGATGATCCACAAAGCATGGACAGCTTTCCCACAGACTTACTAACAGCCCTATCCTTTCAACACCTGCAACAGCACATGCAGGTCATGATTCAGTTCGCTTTCCTTGAGACGCAGGGAATCAATTGTTTTTACCGCATGGATGACGGTTGTGTGATCACGTCCACCGAAAGCGTCACCGATTTCCGGAAAACTGTGCGAAGTGACTTCACGACATAACCACATTGCCGCCTGACGGGGCCTGGCAATGGCGCGCGTCCGCTTCTTCGAGAAAAGATCGGCAACCTTGATCTTGTAATAGTCGGCAACCGTCTTCTGGATATTGTCCATACCGACATTGCGTACCGAACCGATCAGGTCCTTCAGCGCTTCCTTGGCCAGATCGAGGGCAATGATGCGACCGTGGAAGGAAGAATAGGCAAGCACCTTCTTGAGTGCGCCTTCCAGTTCGCGCACATTGGAGCGCAGATGCTTGGCAATGAAGAAAGCCACTTCGTCGTCGAGCTGCAAACCTTCCGCTTCGGCCTTCTTCTTCAGGATGGCGACGCGCATTTCCAGTTCTGGCGGCTCGATCTGCACGGTCAGACCCCAGTCGAAGCGGGTCACCAGGCGGTCGTCGAGGCCGTTGATATCCTTGGGATAGGTATCGCAGGTGATGATGATCTGCTTGCGGGCTTCGATCAGTGCGTTGAACAGGAAGAAGAATTCCTCCTGCGAGCGGTTCTTGCCGTTGAAAAACTGCACGTCGTCGAGCAACAGCACATCCAGCGTCCGGTACATGCGCTTGAAGGTGTCGAAAGACTTCTGCTGATAGGCGCGCACGACGTCCGAGTAGTAATCCTCGGCATGTACGTAGCGAACGATCTTTTCCGGGTTTTCGGCAAGGATGGTGTTGCCGATGGCGTGGATCAGGTGAGTCTTGCCGAGACCGGCGCCACCGTAGATGAACAGCGGGTTGTAGGCACCACCCGGATTGTTGGCCACCTGCACGGCGGCGGCGCGCGCCAGGTCATTGGCCTTGCCGACCACCAGATTGTCGAAGGTAAATGACGAAAAGAGCCGCGATTTCTCGTAGTTGCCGCTCTTGCTGCGTGGCTTCTCACTGCTGCCGGAGACGACAGAAGAAATCTCGGTTTGCGCAGCGCTGTTCGGGTTGATCCGGTTTTCCGGTCGCGCACTGCTTCCCTTGTTACTGATGACCAGGGTGATGCCGGTCGGTACGGAAAAGAAGCTGTGGCTGTACTCTTCGATCCGGCTCAGGTAACGATCCTTGACCCACTTCATGATGAAGCCGTTGGGTGCGATCAGACGCAAACCTTCTTCTGGCGCATTTTCACCTTCAAGCCGCAAAGGCTTGATCCAGGTATTGAATTGCTGCGCGGGCAATTCCTGCTCAAAACGGAGCAAACAGGATTCCCAGAAACCGGCCATGGATTGCGATACCCCTTTTCCGCTTGCGACGAGCATCGCAAATCAGGAATTAACTAATTGATTTATTGTGTTAATCAATAACAAAATAGGCGGCTTGAAGGCCGCCATCAGAGGCAGGATTCTACCTCTCATCCACAAAGTTATCCACAGCTTTATCAAATAATTGATCTTGACAACGCACCCATAAACGCGGTGTAATCATGCGTTTTTCTAAGCACATCAAGGGATTACCAAATGAAACGCACGTATCAACCTTCGGTCGTGCGCCGCAAGCGCACCCATGGCTTCCTGGTTCGTATGCGCACCAAGGGTGGCCGTGCAGTTATTGCTGCTCGCCGCGCCAAGGGCCGCACACGTCTGGCTGTTTAAACCGGACGTTCGGCGAGGTGGAACAAACCTTCGCCAGACGCTATCGCCTGACAAAAACGGATGAGTTCTCATCCGTTTTTGGTTTCAGGAAGGCTATTCGCGGCAAGTTGCTGATGCTGCACTATCAACCAAGGGCAAGTGGTTCAGACGATCCACGGCTCGGGGTGGTGGTTGCCAAAAAATTGCTGAAACGATCGGTTGACCGTAACAAAGTCAAACGTATCATTCGCGAACAGTTTCGCTGTCAGAGGATAAATCTGCCGGCATGCGATCTGGTGGTCCGGCTTGCAGTCAAGCCTGCACCACTTGATGGCAAACTGCTGGCCAGTGATTTTCTTGCTCTGATTGACAAACTGCGACGGCCCCGGCCGAAGCGGGAAGAATCATGAAACGCCTGTTGCTTGGACTGATCAAGGTCTATCAATATGCGATCAGCCCCTATTTGGGGCGACGCTGCCGTTATTTTCCGAGTTGCTCGGAATATGCGGCAGAAGCCGTACAGAAACACGGTGCCATCAAGGGTGGCTGGCTGGGCGCAAAGCGTCTCTGCCGCTGTCATCCCTGGCATCCCGGTGGGTACGATCCGGTACCCTGAGATAAGTAAGCTTGATTATGTAGGCAGTTCATGGACACTCGTCGCCTGATTCTGGTTTTGATCTTCACGTTCTCGAGCTTCATGCTGTGGGAAAACTGGCAGAAGTACAACCAGCCGAAGCCGGCCGAGGCCGTTGCGGCAAATGCGGCCGCCGGTGCTGCGCCGACGCCTTCTGCTGCCTTGCATGCCGGTTCCGTGCCCGGCGCACCGGTGGTCGCTCCGGCGGCAACTGTTGCGACGGCTGAAACCTTCACCATCACTACCGATCTGGTCAAGGCGACCATTTCTTCCGTAGGTGGTGATCTGGTTGAACTTGAACTGCTCAAGTACAAGGCACATGAAGACAAGGAAAAGACCTTCCAGCTCTTCGAAGCCACGCACAAGTATGCTGCCCAGAGCGGTCTGACCGACGGCCTGCCGTCGCACCGCTCCGTCTTCAAGCGCGTTGCCGGGCCAAGCAGCCTGGCTGAGGGTTCCGATGAACTGAAGGTGCGTCTGGAAGCAGCAACGACCGACGGCATCAAGGTCGCCAAAATCCTGACTTTCAAGCGTGCTTCCTACAGCATTGATGTTGCCTGGGAAATCAGCAACGGCAGCGAAAAAGCCATCGCGCCGCATGCTTACTTCCAGTTGCAGCGCGACAATGTCAGCCCGGCTGGTGAAACCAAGATGGTTTCGACGTTTACCGGTCCGGCTGTGTATACCGAAGCCGACAAGTACCAGAAAATCAGTTTCGACGACATTGCCAGCAACAAGGCCAAGTTCAACAAGACAGCCGATAACGGCTGGCTGGCCATGGTTCAGCATTACTTTGTCGCCGCCCTCGTTCCCAAGGACAAGACACCGCATGAGTTCTACATGCGCAAGCTGGACGGCAGCGATGTCTTCCAGGCCGGTGTAATCGTACCGATTGCCGAAGTGGCTCCGGGTGCCAAGGGTGAAACATCTGTCACCCTGTATGCCGGTCCGCAAGAACAATCCGCGCTCAAACAGGTAGCCCCCGGCCTCGATCTGGTCGTCGACTACGGCTGGCTGACCATGGTCGCTGCACCGATTTTCTGGGCCCTGCAGGCAATTCACAGCCTGGTCGGCAACTGGGGTTGGGCGATTGTTGTGCTGACCATCATCATCAAGGCCATCTTCTTCCCGCTCTCGGCTGCTTCCTACAAGTCGATGGCAAAAATGAAGGTACTGACCCCGCGTCTGATGCAGCTCAAGGAACGCTTTGCGGACGACAAGCAGCGTCTGAATCAGGAAATGATGAAGATGTACCAGACCGAAAAGGTCAATCCGCTGGGTGGTTGCCTGCCCATCCTGGTCCAGATTCCGGTCTTCATTTCGCTCTACTGGGTATTGCTCGGTGCCGTTGAAATGCGCGATGCGCCCTGGATCCTGTGGATCAAGGATCTGGCCTCGGCTGACCCCTACTTCATCCTGCCGGTCATCATGATGGCTTCGATGTTCCTTCAGACCAAGCTCAACCCGACGCCGCCGGATCCTATCCAGGCCAAGGTGATGATGGCCATGCCGCTGATCTTCGGTGTCATGTTCTTCTGGTTCCCGGCTGGTCTGGTGCTCTACTGGGTGGTCAACAACGTGCTGTCCATTGCCCAGCAATGGCACATCACCCGCGCCATCGACGCCGGCGGCAAGGCTGCCAACGATCCGAAGGCCTAAGGTGTGAATCACGACACCATCGCTGCCATCGCCACGGCCCCCGGTCGTGGCGGGGTCGGCATCATTCGCATCTCGGGCAGCAATTTGCTGCCCTTTGCTTTTGCACTGACCGGCAAGACACCGCAGCCGCGCTATGCGACGCTGGCCAACTTCAAGGCAGCCGACGGCAGCAGCATCGACAGTGGCCTGCTCCTGTTTTTCCCTGATCCGCACTCGTTTACCGGTGAGGATGTGCTTGAACTGCAAGGCCATGGTGGCCCGGTCGTCATGCAGATGCTGCTCGCCCGCTGTCTCGACCTCGGTGCCCGCCTTGCGGAACCCGGCGAATTCAGCCGCCGCGCCTTCCTCAATGGCAAGCTCGACCTGGCCCAGGCCGAAGCGGTTGCCGACCTGATCGATGCGGCTACCACCAGCGCCGCTCGTTCGGCCGTGCGTTCGCTGCAGGGCGAGTTTTCCAAAGCCATTCATGGTCTGACCGACGAACTGATCAACCTGCGCATGCTGGTTGAGGCAACCCTGGACTTTCCCGAGGAAGACATCGATTTCCTCAAGGCCGCCAATGCCTTTGGCCGGCTCGAAGACCTGCAGTTTCGTCTGGCCGGCATCTTCGACCGGGCCGGCCAGGGCAAGCTGCTGCAATCGGGCCTGCATGTCGTTCTGGCCGGGCAACCCAACGTCGGCAAGTCATCGTTGCTCAATCGCCTGAGCGGCGACGATCTGGCCATCGTGACGCCGATTGCCGGTACGACGCGCGACGCCTTGCGGTCGACCATCCAGATTGAAGGAATTCCGCTCCACATCATCGATACCGCCGGCCTGCGCGAGACCGACGATGAAGTTGAAAAGATAGGTATCGAACGCAGCTGGCGCGAGATCGAACGCTGTGACGTTGTGCTCTTGCTGGTTGATGCGAGAACTGGCGTCGGTGAAGCAGACCGCGAAATTCTGGCGCGTCTTCCCGAGCGTCTGCAACGCATCACGATCTATAACAAGATCGATCTGGCAGGCCGCGCTGCAGAGCGTCATGAAGAACCCGGCGGCATTGCCATTTCGCTGTCGGCCAAGGCCAACAGCGGTATCGAATTGCTCCGCCAGGAACTGCTGCGGATCGCCGGCTGGCATCAGACCGAAGATGTCTTCATTGCCCGCGAACGGCATCTGCGTGCCCTGAGTCTGGCCCAGGAACATCTGGCGGCAGCGCGACAGGTAGTGGAAAGTCAGCTGCCTGCGCTGGAATTGTTTGCCGAAGAACTGCGCCTGACGCAGCAGGCTTTGGGCGAAATTACCGGTGAATTCACGGCAGATGACCTGCTCGGCGTTATTTTCAGCCGTTTTTGCATAGGCAAATAAGCCATTTTTGCCTGTTCAGGCCGGTCTACCGGATGGGGAAAAAGGGCTGTTGATAAGCCTGTGGAAAAATTGTCAGGCAAATGTGGATAAAAGATGAATATCCCCACCTGTGGAAAACTGTCCAGAATTCATCCCCAGGCTATCCGCAGCTTTCCAGAAACGAAATTTTTCATTCAACTGGCTGATAAACATAAACTATTTTGACTTATCCACAGAACTGTTACTGAGATAGTCTTATTCTTAGCTTTATATATAGTTCTTATTAAAGACAGTACAGTCGCGCATTTTGGCAAAAACGCGACTGTTGAAAACCTCTTTAGCTTCTTTCCTTTTCCAGCCGATTACGGCTGATGATGGCATCAGCAATTTCACGGCTGATCGCATCCGCATCCGGAAGCTGATTGGGTCGGAAAATGATCAACGGGATACCCAGGCTTTCGAGAGCTGCCTGTTTTTCCTGTTCACCGTGATTTTCTCCAGCAGGTGTCGGCCAGGCCAGTTCGATCGCGGCAACGATGCCGAAATCTGCGCCACAGACCACAAAGTCCACGCCACGACCTGACATGCCACGCAAGCGTTGTGCATCAACCCTGCCCCGCAACAGCGCAAGCTGGGCAACGCCAACCTGGGCAAAAACGCGCATGTTGGGCATGGCTTCAAGCAGGCGGATGTAGAGTTCCTGTTCAGCATCGTTCAACAGGCGATACTGGCGCTTCGGACGCTCAAGCAGACGGGTTTCCGGATCAAGTTCCAGCTGGCGCTGCTGCGGCCGGCGTTCGCGTGTCTGTTTGAGTTCCTGATTGATCGAGGTCGATTCCGGATTTTCGGTTTGGCGTCCACGAAAAATCAACACAATACCGCCGGCGACACCGGCCGCAATTAGTCCAATAGTCAAAGCATCCATGTCAGAGAATCCGCCTGTTTTTATTGCCGCAATAATGGCATGAAACGCCATTATTGGCTGCATGGGCGGTTTGTTTTATGAAAAATGAATTTTTGCTGCAGCTTTGCGCCTGCAGTATTCGGCAATACTTTTGCCGGAACTCAATCGGGATGATTTTTTCTAATAAAATCCAGCCACTTCGCCCAAGGAACAGTTCATGCGCATTACGCTCGTTCATCCCGCCGGTTTCAATTTTGTGCCTGGCCAGCCTGATTTCTCGGTACTGGCCAACCGCATGCCGCCGATCGGGATCATGCAGCTGGCTTCCTGGCTGGAAAAATTTGGTCACAGCGTGCAGCTGCACGATTGCCTGGGTCCTTACGCCCCGCCGACGATCGCCGAGAATGCTGAAATCGTGCTCGCCACGGATCCGGAAATGGTCGGTTTTTCGGCGACGACTTCCGGTTTCATGGATGCCGTCGAGATTGCTACCTATATCCGCGAGCGCCGGCCCGAGATCAAGATTGTTTTTGGCAATGTCCATGTTTCCTCGCTGGGCGCGCCCATCCTCGAACATTTCCCGGAAATCGACTACCTGGTGATGGGTGAAGGCGAAGGTGCCTTGCTCGACCTGGCTGACGGCAAGCCGCTGGCTGAAATCGGCAACCTGATCTGGCGCAACGAGCAGGGCAAGATCGTCGTCAATCCGCGCCGCGACCGCATCCTCGATCTCGATGAACTGCCCTTCCCGGCTTACGAAAAGCTGGCCGGCTTTCCGCATGCCTATCACCTGCCGTTGTTCGCCTATGAAAAGCGTTATGGCGCAACGATGATCACCTCGCGCGGTTGCCCCTACACCTGCTCATTCTGCGACCGCACGGTGTTCGAGCGCCTGTACAAGACCAACTCGGCGCAATACACCTACGACCACATGAAGTACCTGCGGGACAACTTCGGGGTCTATCACATCAACATGTACGACGACCTGTTCACGGCCAAGAAGCAGCGCGTCATGGATCTCTGCCAGTTGCTGATCGACAAGCCGCTCGGCGTACAGTGGAATTGCGCCATCCGCACCGGCCATACCTCGGACGAAATGCTTGCCCAGTTGAAGAAAGCCGGCGTGCTGATGGTGTCGATGGGCGTTGAATCGGCCGATCCGGGCATGATGGAACGCCACAAGGCAGGCGTGACGCTCGAGGCGGTGCGCGATACGGTGCATCAGATCCACGCCGCCGGCATGCGTGCCAAGGGCCTGTTCATTTTCGGCATGCCCGGCGAGACACCGGAAACCGTCAAGGTCACCAGCGATTTCATTCTCTCGCTCGAACTCGACGAGATGAACATGACCAAATTCAGCCCGCTGCACGGCGCGCCGATCTGGGAAGAATGCGCCAGCCAGGTATCTGGTGATTTCATCGAGGACTGGCGCCTGATGAACTGCCTGAATTTCGTCTTCCTGCCGCACGGCTTCAAGTCGCGCGAGGAAATGGACGCGCTCTATAACTGGCATGTCAAACGCTTCTACGACAGCAAGGGCTATCGCCGGCGTTTCGCCAAGCGCCTGTGGCAACACCGCTGGAGCCTCTGGCATGTCGTCAAGCACCTGCCGGAAACCATCGCCGCGGCGCGTTATTTCAGTTCCAACAAGGAGCAGCTGGAAAAGGCCAAACGCGAGTTCAAGCTGCATCCGCGCCAGCCGGTCGGGCTCAAACCCTTCCTGAGCAAGGATCTGCTGGTGGACAACATCGTCTCGATGTCGCCGGTCAAACTGTCGCGCCGCGAAGCGATGAAGGCGATCATCCCGCTGATTGAGGAAGGTACGTCCTGTTGTACGCCGCCGTCCTTGTCGACAGCGGTATAATCGCCGGCTACTTCGCAGGGGATACGGGGGGTATCGACATGAGAAGAACCAGCATTTTTGCCTATTTTTGCGGGTTGACCGTACTGGCCGCACTTGGCAGCCTGAGCGCCTGTGGCGGCAATTCGGGCGAAACGAAGCCGGATGAAGCCAAGCCGACGGCCCAGGCGAAGAAGGCGGAAACCTATGTGCGCAGCGGCTATGCCTGCTGCAACCTGCACTATGACGGCGACTGGATCAATGATGCCAACCTGGCGCAACTGCCGTTCATTGCCGCCGGTACGCCGATCAACGTGAAGAAGATCGACGGTTACCGCGCCTACGTCGAGATTAATGGCAAGCCGATGCGCCTTGGTCTGGACTATGGCCGGGTCCAGGAAACGACCGAGCAATGGGTGAACAAGCTGGTCGTGCTTGATGATCCGAAGTTGAAAATCGCCAAATTTGCCCCGTTGACCCGCAAGGCCATCGAAGAAGGCAAGCTGCTGCGCGGCATGACCCGAGAACAGGTCATCATGGCGGTCGGGCATCCGCAAACCAATGAAAATCCGAACCTGAACGGCCCCTACTGGCGTTACTGGTGGTCGAGCTTCGGCCCCTATTACGTCTATTGGGCCAAGGGTACGGTAAGCAAGATTGACGGCCATTCGGAAACGGTTGGCTACATGACGTACAAAGCCAAAAAATAAACTTCGCGACCACAGAGATAATTCGGGAGAATGGTTTGATGGAACAGCAGGCGAAGGATGTGGAACGTCAGGAATGTGACGTTCTGGTGATTGGTGGCGGTCCGGCCGGAACGACGGTGGCGCCGTTCCTGACCGAAAAGGGCTACAAGGTGGTGATGCTGGAAAAGGCCCGCCATCCGCGTTTTCATATCGGCGAATCGCTGTTGCCGGCCAATCTGCCGCTTTTCGAGCGGATGGGCATTGCCGAGGAAGTGAAGGCGATCGGCATGGTCAAGCCGGGTGCCGAATTCGTCTCGCCGCATCACGACATGGCGCAGTGCTTCGAATTCGCCGATGCTTGGGACAAATCGATGCCCTATGCCTATCAGGTCAAGCGCGACGAGTTCGATACCATCCTGATCCGCAATGCCGAGAAAAAAGGCGTCGAGGTGCATGAAGGCTGCAAGGCCAAGGCCGTCGATTTCCTGCCCGACAACAGCGGCGCCATCGTGCGTGCCCAGCACGACGACGGTCGTGAATCGGAATGGAAGGCCCGCTTCGTGGTTGATGCCTCGGGCCGCGACACCTTCCTCGCCAATCGTTTCCAGATCAAGCACCGCAACCCGAAGCACAACAGTTCGGCAATCTACGGTCACTTTGCCGGCGCCAAACGCCACGACGGTCAGGCGGCGGGCAACATCACCATTTTCTGGTTCGAGCACGGCTGGTTCTGGTTCATCCCGATGATGAACGACACGACCAGCATCGGCATGGTGACCTGGCCGTACTACATGAAGACCATCGGCGACCGTAACATCGAGCAGTTCCTGATGGACGGCATCGCGATGTGCCCGGCGCTGGCCGAGCGACTGAAGGACGCCAAACTGGTCAACAAGGTCGAGGCGACCGGTAACTTTTCCTATGTTTCCGAACGCAATCACGGCCAGAACTACATGCTGCTCGGCGATGCCTACGCCTTCATCGACCCGGTGTTCTCGTCGGGCGTACTGCTCGCCATGAACAGCGGCGTGATCGGTGCCGAGGCGATCGATACCTGTCTGCGTGAGCCGGCCAGGGCGGCGGCCGCGCTGAAGCGTTTCGATGCACTGATGAAGCACGGTCCGAAGGAGTTTTCGTGGTTCATCTACCGCGTGACCAACCCGATCATGCGTGACTTCTTCATGTATCCGAAGAACATTTTCCGGGTCAAGGAAGCGCTGCTGTCCGTGCTCGCTGGCGACATTTTCGGCAAGACGCCGATCTGGCGTTCGATCCTGATGTTCAAGGTGCTTTATTACATCGCCAACATCATTCAGCCGAAACGCGCTTTCATGGGCTGGAAACGTCGCAACTTCAATATCCGGCCGGTGGAAGTTCCCGCCGTCTATAACGCCTAGTGAATCTGCAGCTTTTTACCGGTCTACCGCTCCAGGATCTGCCTTTTGCCGCCAGCGGCGAGGCAGACCAGGTGCTGGGCGGCGTCTGGCTGGGGGGCTCGCCGCCGCTGCGCCCGCCGGTCTGGCCGGTGCAGGCGATTGCGACGCCGGTGCTGGGCACCGGCAGTGCCGGCATGCAGGAAATCTGGCGCTGCAACGAAGCCTGTACGGAAGGTAGGTTTGAAGGCATCGCCTGGCGGCGGGCCGGCAATCTGCTCTACGGCGTGATCGACCTCGAAGAGGCGGCATTTTCGGCTGTTTTGCCGGGTTCACCGTTGCAGGCTGCCAGCCAGGAAGCCTACCGGCGGATTTTCCGCCTTCTCGAAGCGCAAGGGCTGCCGCATCTGTGGCGGGTCTGGAACTATCTGGCCGGGATCAACCAGGAGGTCGACGGGCTGGAGCGTTATCGCCAGTTCAACATCGGCCGCCAGGATGCCTTTCTCGAATATGCCCGCGGCGCCACCGGCAACGTGCCGGCTGCCTGCGCCATCGGCCTGGCCAGCGGGCCCTTGTCGATCGCCTTCATGGCCGGGCGCGAGCCCGCCGTGCCGGTCGAGAATCCGCGCCAGGTCAGCGCCTACAATTATCCGAGCGAATACGGTCCGCGCAGCCCGACCTTTTCGCGGGCGGCACTGGTTTATCCGCCAGCCCAGGAAGTCCTGTTCATTTCCGGTACCGCCAGCATCGTCGGGCATCAGACCGTACATCCGGACGATGTGCCCGGGCAGTGCCGCGAATCGATGGCGAATATTGCCGCCGTCGTCGGCGAGGCCAACCGCTTGTGCCGTTCGCCGGAATTCACGCTGGACGAGCTGTCTTACCGGGTTTACATCCGCCATGCCGCGGACTTCGCTGTCGTCCGCGAGACCTTGACGGACATGCTGGGCAGCACTGCCGAAATCGTTTACGTGCAGGCAGACATCTGCCGGCATGATCTGTTGCTGGAAATCGAGGCGATGGCCTCGCACACGCTGGGGAGCTGCTGATGCGCACGTTCGTGAAAACCACCGGGTTGGCACTGGCCGCCCTCCTTGTTGCGACAGGCGCAGTCCACGCGGCCGAAGAACGGCCGCTCTGGGAAATCGGTGCCGGCGTCGCGGCCCTGAGTTTCCCCGCCTATCGCGGTTCCGACCAGAGCAACAACTTCCTGATGCCGGTACCGCACTTCAGCTACAACGGTGAATTTCTCAAGGCCGACCGCCAGGGCATCCGCGGCAGCTTCTTTGATTCCGACCGGCTCGACCTGACGGTCAGCATGGCCTTGTCGGCACCGGCAAGCAGCGAAGACATCACGGCACGCAAAGGCATGTCCGATCTCAAGGGCAGTTTTGAAATCGGGCCGCAAGTCGATGTCACGCTGTGGCGCTCCGAGAACCGTGCCCGCTTCGTCAAGCTGCTGCTGCCCTTGCGCACCGCGATCACCCTCGAAGGTTCGCCCAAGGATATCGGCTGGGTTTTCCATCCCAAGCTGAACATGGACATCACCGACCTGCCCGGCATGCCCGGCTGGAATCTCGGCATGCTGGCCGGCCCGCTGTTCGGCGACAAGCGCCAGCACGCCTACTACTATTCGGTCGATTCGCAATACGCGACGCCGGATCGCCCGGCCTATGAAGCGAAAGCCGGTTATGCCGGCATGCAATACCTGGTTGCCTTCTCGAAGCGCTTCCCGAAATACTGGATCGGCAGCTTCCTGCGTTATGACAACATGAGCGGCGCGACCTTCGAAGACAGCCCGCTGATGCGCAAGAAGGATTATGTTGCCGGCGGCATCGCAATCACCTGGATACTCGGTGAATCGTCGACGCGTGTGATGGTCAATGACTGATCAGCGACCGGTGGGCAATCCGCTGTGGATTGCCTACGAGTATGTCGCCATGGTGGTCGGCCTTGCTTCGCTGGCCCTGCTTTGCCTGCTCTGGTTGCCGTTCGCGATGCTGCTTTATCCCCTGCTGCCGCGCCGGCTCGGCCAGCCGCTCGGGCGGCGGATGATTTCGCACGGTTTCCGTTTCTACCTGCACCTGCTTGAGCGACTCTGTGCCTGCCGTTTCGACCTCGGCGAGCTGGATGCGCTGCGCGACCAGGGCCCGCTGATTCTTGCCGCCAACCACCCTTCCCTGCTTGATGCGGTGATGGTTGTCTCGCGCCTGCCGAATGCCGTCTGCGTCATGAAGGCGGCGCTGATGGACAACATCCTGTTCGGCGCCGCGGCCCGCCTTGCCCGTTACATCCGCAACAACGCACCGCTCGAGATGATCCTCGGTGCACGCGAGGAATTGCAGGGCGGAGCCCATCTGGTGATCTTTCCGGAAGGAACGCGCACCACGAATTTCCCGCTTGATCCGTGCACGCCGAGTACCGGCCTGATTGCGAGCCGTACCGGCATCCCGGTGCAGACCCTGCTCATCGAATTCTCGACGCCTTACCTCGGCAAGGCCTGGCCGCTGTTCCGGCGCCCGGTGTTGCCGCTCGCCTGTCGCATCCGGCTCGGCCGGCGCTTTGCGCCGGTTGCCGATGTCGTTGCCTTTACCGGCGAACTCGAAACCTATTTCCGGCAAACGCTGGAAATTGCCCCTGAAAATCCGTCGACCGTACGCCATGCCGTCTGAAGCCTCCACCAGCCATCTCGTCCTGATTCCCAGCTACAACCCCGGTCCGAAGGTGCTCGCCACGGTGCGTGCCGCCCTGGCGCAATGGTCGCCGGTCTGGGTCGTGGTCGATGGCAGCACCGATGGCAGCGCCGAAAAGCTGCAGGCACTGGCCGGCGAATGTCCCGGCCTGCACGTCATCGTGCTGCCGGAAAACCGCGGCAAAGGTGCCGCCGTGCTCGAAGGCATCAGCCAGGCCGCCGCGGCCGGCTTCACGCACGCGCTGACCATGGATTCGGACGGCCAGCACCCGGCCGAGCTGATTCCCGCCTTCATGGCCGCCTCGCAGCGCCTGCCCGGCCACATGGTGCTCGGCAAGCCGGTGTTCGACGCCGATGCGCCGGCGCTGCGCGTCAATGGGCGCAAGGTTTCGAACGGCTGGGCCAACCTGGAAACGCTGTGGATGGGCATCGGCGATTCGCTGTACGGCTTTCGTGTCTATCCGATCGCACCGCTGATCCGCATCATGCGCCGCAACCGTTTCATGCGCCGCTTCGACTTCGATCCCGAGGCCGTCGTCCGCCTGTGCTGGGCCGGCGTCAAGCCGCTCAACATCGACGCGCCGGTGCGCTATTTCCGCGCCGATGAAGGTGGCGTCTCGCATTTCCGCTACCTGCGTGACAACACGCTGCTGACCTGGATGCACACCCGGCTCTTTCTCGGCTTTGTCGTTCGTCTGCCGCTGCTGATCGTGCGCCGCATTTTCTGACTTTTTTACCCGTCGACCGCCATGAATACCACCGAAGTCTTCCTGATCGCGATGAGCATCATCTTCACGGTGCCTTACCTGATCTGGCGGGTCGGGCGCACCGAGTACTACGCGCCGCTGGTCGTCGTCCAGATCATTACCGGCATCCTGCTCGGGCCGGGCGTGCTCGGGCATTTTTTTCCTGATTACTACGCCTTTGTCTTCGCGCCGCCGGTGATCCAGTCGCTGAACGGCATCGCCTGGTGGGCGGTGATGCTCTTCGTCTGCATCGCCGGCATCGAACTCGACCTGCGCAAGGCCTGGGCGCATCGCGGCGAAAGCAGCATCACGGCCGGGCTGGCGCTCGGCACACCTTTGCTTTTCGGCTGTCTGGCCGCCGCCTTCATGCTGCTGACCGATGGCTGGATGGGGCCGCAGGCGATGACCTGGCAATTTGTGCTCGGCGTCGGCATGGCTTGTGCGGTCACGGCACTGCCCATCCTGATCCTGTTCATGGAAAAGCTGGAAATCCTGCGTCAACCGATCGGCCAGCGCATCCTGCGCTACGCCAGCGTCGATGACATCGCGATCTGGGGCGTACTGGCGATGATCCTGATGGACTGGCAGCGCGTCGGCAAGCAGGTCGCCTTCCTCGTCGCCTTCGTTGTCTTCGGCTTCGCCTTCCGCAAACTCATGGCCTGGCTGGCCGAGCGCGACCGCTGGTATGTGGCGCTGATCTGGCTCGCCGTCTGCGCCTTCGGCGCCGACTGGTCGGGGCTGCATTTCATGGTCGGTGCCTTCCTCGCCGGTGCGGTCATGGAAGCCGAATGGTTCGATCAGGAAAAGATGGATCTGCTGCGCCACCATGTCCTGCTGGTGATCATGCCGGTCTTTTTCCTGTCGACCGGTCTGCGTACCAACTGGACCATGGGCGGCGAGGCGGTCTTCGTTGCCGCCGGTCTGCTGCTGTTTGCCTCGGTGAGCGGCAAGCTGCTCGGCATTCAGATAGCCGGCAAGATCCTCAAGTGGCAGCCGGGCGAGGCTTCGATCATCGGCTGGCTGCTGCAGACCAAGGCCCTGATCATGATCATTTTCGTGAACATCCTGCTCGACAAGAAAATCATCACCAGCGAGGCGTTTACCGCCCTGCTGCTGATGGCGGTGGCGAGCACCATGCTCACCGTACCGATGGTCGCGCCCAGGCTGGCGCGCATGCGCGAAATCATCTTCCGCGCAAAGTAGCGCGCCGGATCAGCCCTTCGGCCAGAGAATCATCTGTGTACAGCGAAACAGCGCGAGCTTCCTGCCGCTCGCGGCATCGCTGACCACGGCATCCCAGACCTGCGTCGTTTTGCCCAGATGCTGCGCGGTGGCGACACAGACGATGCTGCCTTCGCGCACCGTCGCCAGGTGGTTGCTCTTCAGCTCGATGGTGGTGAAGGACTGCGCGCCGGCCGGCAGGTGGGCGATGGTGCCGTAGCCGCAGCTGGTATCGGCGAGCGCTACGATGCTCGCGGCGTGCAGGAACTCGTTGGGTGCGACGTGCAGCTTCTTGACCGGCATGCGCGCGTGCAGCATGCCCTGCTCGATGCTGACCACTTCGATGCCGAGATAGCCGGGCAGGTATTCGTCGCCGCGCCGGTTGAGGATTTCCGGCGTCACTTCGGGGTGGAGCAGGCTCATGCGTTTCCTTTCGGGATGATCAGGCGGTCGCCGGGCGGACGACGGGGGCTTCGCGGATCGGCAGATTGACCAGCGCGGCCAGCGTCGCCAGCGCCATGTCGGCGTACCACATCCAGGTGTAATCGCCGTATTGCGTGATCGCCAGGCCGCCCAGGTAAGCGCCGAGGAAGCCGCCGATCTGGTGCGACAACAGGGTCAGGCCGAACAGCGTGCCGAGATAGCGGATGCCGAACAATTTGCCGACGATGGCCGCAGTCGGCGGCACCGTGGCCAGCCAGGTGAAGCCAAGGCCGGCGGCGAACAGGTAGTAGGTCAGTTCGGTACGCGGCGCCATCAGGTAGAGGGCGACGAGCACGGCGCGCGAGCCGTACATCGCGGCCAGTACATACTTGCTGCGGTATTTGGCGACGCAGGAACCGGCATATAGGCTGCCGAAGATGTTGGCCAGGCCGATGATCGCCAGCGACCAGCTGGCCACCGAAGGCGGCAGGCCGCACAGATTCACTTCGCCCGGCAGGTGGGTGACCAGGAAGGCGATATGGAAGCCGCAGGTGAAGAAGCCGGCATGCAGCAGCCAGTAGCTGCGGTCGGCAAAGGCTTCGCGGATGGCGTTCTTCAGGCCGCCGTCCGGCGTGGCATGCTGGACATGTACCTTTTCGCCGGCAGTCAGTTTGCCGACCAGCGGCAGCGCGCTCAGCGTGATCAGGGCCAGGGCCCACATCGCGTTCATCCAGCCGATGCCCTGGATCAGCTTCTGCAGCACCGGGGCAAAGACGAACTGGCCGAAGGAGCCGCCGGCATTGATCACGCCGGACGCCGTGCCGCGCGCCTCGAGCGGCAGGCGCTGGGCGGCGGCGCCGATCAGCACGGAAAAACTGCCGGCGCCCGAACCCATGTTGGCGAGAATGCCGAGCGTCACGATCAGGCCGAAGCCGCTGCCCATGAAGGGAGTCAGCGCGCAACCCAGCGCCATCAGCACGATGCCGCCGATCAGCACGGCGCGCGGGCCATAGCGGTCGGCGACGGCGCCGGCAACGGGCTGGATGGCGCCCCAGGTGAACTGGCCGACGGCGAGCGCCAGGCTGATCGAGGCGATGCCCAGACCGGTCGACGCATCGAGCGGGGCAATAAACAGGCCAAAGGACTGGCGGCCGCCCATGGTGATCATCAGGATGCCGGCTGCGGCAAGCGTGGTGAGCAGGACTTCGGGCTTGGCGATGGTGCGGAACATGAACAATTTTCCGAAAAAAACAGCCCGCAAGCGGGCCGACAAGAAGGTGGCATACTATAGTCGGCTAAAAGATAGACAAATAGACGGATTTTTGTGTCAGTCCGTCAATGGATCGTTGACAGATGAACTGGTTGAACAGTTGGGCAAGTTTCGTGAAAGTGGTCGAGGCCGGCAGCATGGCGGCTGCGGCGCGGCGTCTGGATTGCACGCGGGCGCAGGTCAGCAAGCAGGTCGGTGAGCTGGAACAGGCCTTCGGCGTGCGCCTGCTCGAACGCACGACGCGCCGCCTGAGCCTGACGCCGTCCGGCGAGGTCTTCTACCAGCACGCGTTGCGCGCGCTGGAAGCGGTCGAGAGTACCGAGCTGGCCGTGCGCAATCTCGGTGACGTGCCGCGCGGTGTGCTGCGCATCAGTGCCCCGCTCACCTTCGGCCGGATCTACGTGGCGCCGTTGCTGCCGCGCATCGCGGCGCGCTATCCGCACATGCAATGCGAACTGGTGCTGACCGACCAGCTGGTCGACCTGGCCGAGGGCAAGATCGATCTCGCCCTGCGCATCACCAAACTGCCGCCCGAGGACGCCGTGGCCCGCAAACTGGTTTTCCTGCAGCGGGTGCTCTGCGCCGCGCCGGCCTATCTGGCGGGGCATGGCGAACCGCGCCAGCCGGCCGATCTGGTCGAGCATCCCTGCTTCGACTATTCGCTGAACGGCGGCGGGCCGAGCGAGTGGATACTGAGCGATCGCCAGGGCGAGGAAAGCACGGTCCGGGTCAGCGGCAGTTTCCAGATCAACAATATCGACTGCATCCAGCAGGCCGTGCTCGACGGACACGGCATCGGCATCCTGCCGACCTACCTGTGTGCGCCCGAGCTGGCGCGCGGCAGCCTGCAGGTCGTGCTCGGCGACTACGAGCCGCGCAACAGCTTCGGCCAGTATCTTTATGCCTGTTATACGCCGAGCCGGGTTCGTCTGCCGCGCGTGCGCGTCTTCCTCGACGAACTGGAATTACTGCTCAGTCCGGCGCCGCCCTGGGAGCGCCCGGTCTGAAGCTTCAGATCATCGCGCCGTTGATCGAGATGACCTGGCCGGAGATATAGGCGGCGCGGTCGGAGGCGAGGAAGGCGACGAGGTCGGCGACCTCTTCCGGCTTGCCGGCGCGCTGCATGGGCACCCGTTTCTTGATCGCGTCGGCATCGAAGGCACCTTCGATCATGTCGGTCGCGATAATGCCCGGCGCCACGGCGTTGACCGTGATGTTGCGGCTCGCCAGTTCCAGCGCCAGCGATTTGCCGGCGGCGTGCAGCGCGGCCTTGGCGGCCGAGTAATTGACCTGGCCGCGGTTGCCGGTGATGCCGGCAATCGACGAAATATTGACGATGCGGCCCCAGCGCGTGCGGAGCATCGGCATGGTCAGCGGCTGCGTCACGTTGAAAAAGCCGTTCAGCGAGACGTCGATCACTGAATCCCACTGTTCGCCCGACATGCCGGGAAAGACTGCATCGCTGTGGATGCCGGCGTTATTGATCAGGATCTGGATCGGACCAGCCTCAAGCAGCGCAGCGAGTGCCTCGGCGGTCGCTGCGCGGTCGGTGACGTCGAAGCTGACCGCTTCGCCACTGCCGCCGGCGGCGACGATTTCGGCGACGACGGCATCGGCCTTGCCGAGGCTGCGGTTGGCGTGGACGATGACGTGGTGACCGTCGGTGGCGAGGCGCTTGCAGATGGCGGCGCCGATGCCGCCGCTGCCGCCGGTGACGAGGGCGCGTTTCATGCGGATTCCTTGGTGAGGGCTGCAGCATCGAGCACGACGGCGGCGCGGCCTTCGATGAGGCAGCGGCCGGCATGGCCGACGGAGAACTGGTAAAGGATGTTGTTGGCGTCGCCGGACAGGCGTTCGGCCTGGATATCGAGCGGGCCGCTCAGGTCGTCGAGGCGGTCCACGTGCAGCGTGACGCTGCGCACGCTGGTCAGGTAGCCCTGGCGCGGTGCGTCATCCTGGCCGGCGAGCAGGGCGCCGTGGATGGCCATCGCCTGCGCTGCGTACTCGATGCCTGTCGCCGCACCGAGCCGGTCAGCCGCGCGCAGCGGGTTGGCCGGATCGGTGTGGCTGATTGCGCGGCAGGAAATCGCGTTTTCCGACCAGTCGACCACCGCATCGAGCAGGCACATGTCGCCCTGATGCGGGATGTGGGCGGCGATCCAGGCGTGGTCTAGCACGGCTGCAGATCAACCATGAGTTGCATGGGCGGCAGGTAGTCGAGGCAGACCGGGCCGGCTTCGCCGCGGACCAGCTTGTGCAGCAGCGGCAGCGCGCGCATCGCCGGGATGGTCGTGCGCAGGGTTTCCAGTGCCGCGTCGGCAAACTGTTCGGCTGCTGCCGGGCTCGGGCTGACCGTGATCCGGGCCAGTGAGTTGGCCGTCCTTTCCGGTGTGAGCAGCAGTGCGACGCCGGCACAATCGGGCGTATCGCGCTTGGCGTGCAGCGGTTCCGGGTATTCGCTGTCGTAGGCGATGAGCAGGGTCGGCTGCTGGTCGACAATGACCTGACCGAGCGTGTCGAGCAGACCGGCGCCGAAGCTGGCGTCGAAGGCGCACAGCACCTGGCAGGGTGCCATCGCGTGCGTGGCGATGCCCCAGTAGCCGGCGGCGGCGTTATGCACGGAATTGTGGAAGCGGGTCGGCGAGATCTGGCGGTCGTCGGTCGCCAGCTGCTCGCACAGCGCGTGGCAGTTGTGGCCGTCGGCACCGGAGGCGGAAAACACTGTGGCCAGCGTCGCGACATCGGCGCCGGCATGGGCGGCGGCTTCGAGGCCGATGCCCAGGGTCAGCTTGACGACGCGGCTGGCACGGCGGCGTTCGGCCGGCGGCAGGATGGCCGGGCTGGGCAGCACCGAAGGTGCGCCGACATAGGGCTGTTCGCCGAGCAGCACGGCGCGTGCCGTGGTCCAGTCGGGCAGGCCCGGGGCGATGAAGCCGATACCGGAAATCCAGGCAGTGAGCGGGCTCGGGTTCATGCGGCGACTCCGAAGACAAGGCTGCAGTTGCTGCCGCCGAAACCGAAGGAATTGGACAGCGCGTGACGGACCTTGCCGTTGCGGCTGTGCAGGAGATACTGGATGGGAATGCTTGGGTCGAGCGCTGCCGTGTTTGGGCTGCCCGGCAACAGGTCATGCGTCAGCGCCATGGCGCAGATCACCGCTTCGACGGCGCCGGCGGCGCCCAGCGTGTGGCCGGTGGCACCCTTGGTCGAGCTGCACGGCACGCGGTCGCCGAACAGCGCGACGACGGCCTTGCCCTCGGCGGCATCATTGGCCGGCGTCGAGGTGCCGTGCAGGTTGATGTAGTCGATGGCGTCCGCCGTCAGGCCGGCCAAGCGCAAGGCGGCTTCCATGGCCAGTTTGGCGCCGAGGCCTTCCGGGTGCGGCGAAGACATGTGATAGGCGTCGCTCGATTCGCCGGTGCCGAGCAGCAGCACCGAGCCGGCGGCCGGGCTGGCCGGGGCGCGTTCGAGCAGCGCGAAGGCGGCGCCCTCGCCGACCGAGATGCCGTTGCGGGCGGCATCGTAGGGCCGGCACGGCTGGTCGGAGGTCAGTTGCAGCGAGGCAAAGCCGTACAGCGTGGTCAGGCACAGCGTATCGACGCCGCCGACGATGGCTGCGTCGATCGTGCCGAGCGCCAGTTGCCGGGCTGCCGCGGCGAACACCTTGGCGCTCGACGAGCAGGCGGTCGACACGGCCATGGCCGGGCCTTCCAGGCCGAAGTAGTCGCGCGTGAATTCGGCCAGCGAGAAGGAGTTGTGCGTCGTGCGGTAGATGAAGTCGTCGGGCAGTGCGCCGCTTTCCGGGTCGCGCCGGCGGTAGGCCAGTTCGGTTTGCAGGATGCCGGCCGTGCTGGTGCCGAGGAAGACGCCGACGCGACTCTTGCCGTAACGACCGATGGCAGCGCGAACCTGATCGGCGAAACCGTCGGCTTCGAGGCCGAGCTGGGTCAGGCGATTGTTGCGGCAATCGTAGCGGGCCAGCATTTCAGGCAGTTTTTGCGCGTCGACCGCTGCGACTTCACCGATCCAGGTGGCGAGGTCTACCGTTTCGAAATGGCAGGGCTGGAGACCGCTGCGTCCATCGCGCAGGCCGGCGAGCGTTGCCGCGAGGCCGCTGCCCAGGCAGGTGGTGGCGGTGTAGCTGGAAAGAAGGAGCGGGGTCACGGTGGGCCTCGAATTCGTCAGCCCGCCATTTTATCAGTGGCTTAGAGAAGGAAGGGAATGAACATCCAGGTGCGCTGCTTGTATTCGGCATATTGTGGGCCGAAATAGCGCAGGCATTCCCTTTCGTCGGCTTTTGCCGTGAGCAGCAGGAACAGTGAAGCGAAGCCGGCGACCATGCTGCCGCTCAGGTTCGGGTCCTGGAAGAAGGCTCCCCAGGCCAGTGCCAGCAGCGAGGTGTACATCGGGTGGCGGATGTAGGCAAAGAGACCGCTGCTGACCAGGTGGGTCGTCTTCTCGAAACTGTACAGTCCGGGTTCGTGCCGTGCTTCGCCGGCCTTGCCTTCGCGGCGCAGGGTGATCAGGCCGCCCAGCGCAAGTCCGATGCTGAGCAGCATCAGGACCCAGGAGGTGGTCTGGTGCGGCGAGAACGGTTGTTTGCCCCAGGGTTCGTGATTGAGGACGACGAGGAGCAGGATCGCTTCCCAGACGAAGAAGCGGTAGAAGCCATGCGTGCCGGGCAGGCGGATGGCATCGCGCGACCACCAGAGGACGAGCGCGGAGCCGGCCAGGAAGGCGAGAATTTCCAGCATCAGATCGTGGCTTCAGCCGGTACGCGGCAGATCAGCATGATGTTGGCGAAGGGCTTGCCTTCGGTCATCGGCATGGTTTCGACCTGGAAGCCGAGGTTTTTCAGCAAATCGACCCATTCGGCGAGCGGGCGGCCGTACAGCGTCGGCAGGCGGTGACCGCGCACGAAGGTGACGGCATGGTCGACCCAGTTGCACAGGTGATAGGGCAGACCGGCGCCCTTGTCGCCGACCCGGGTCAGGAACAGGCCGCCGGGCGGCAGGGCGGCGCGGATGCGGCGCAGCACGTCTTTCTGGCGCTGGTGGTCGATGTAATGCAGGGCGTCGAGGATGGTCACGACATCGACCTGGCCGAAATCGACCTTGCACATGTCGCCCTGGCGGATGGCGACGAGCGGATGGTCGGCACCAAAGGCACGCGCGGCGCGGTCGACATCCTTCTGCATCAGCTCATAGCCATGCAGGCTGAGCGGCTTCGGTGGCACGGCCCAGTCGCTCGGCCAGTTGTCCTTTTCGTACAGATTGCGGGCGGCGAGCAGCCAGGAAAACAGGCTGCCCTGGCCGCAGCCGAGGTCGAGAAAGCGTCCTTCGGCCGGGAAAATGCCGCGTTTGAGCAATTCGCGGAAAATGCAGTCGGAAGACAGCTTGCCGCGTGCATAGTGGTAGGCGAAATGGCCGCCGGGCCGGAAGGGACGGCTGGCATCGTCGAGCAGGGTTTGCAGGAAACGTGAAGTCATGGCGTCAGGGAGGAAGTCAGGGTGACGGAGTGCAGGCCTTGTTCGGCCAGGGTTTGCAGCAGACAGGGCAGGACGCCGAGGATGACCGGCGTGCCGTCGGCGCTGGGCGCCGAATTGCCGTCGTGCATGAGCAGGATGTCGCCGGCGGCGAGGTCGTGGATCAGGCGCTGATAAACCGTGCGCGGCGAGCCCTCGCGCGTGTCGTAGGGGCGGCGCGTCCAGGCGGCGAGTTGCAGGTCGAGGCGGTGCAGCACCGGGTCGAGGAAAGGATTGCGCAGGCCGGCGGTGGGCCGGAAGAAGTGCGGCGCCTGGCCGGTGATGTCGGCCAGTGTGCTCTGCGCTGCGGCGATGTCGGCCTGCATGCGGCCGAAGCCAAAGATGGCGAACAGGCTGGAATGCGAGTCGCCGTGGTTCTCGACACGATGGCCGCGGGCGACGATTTCGCGGCACAGCGCCGGATACAGGCGAGCCTGGCGGCCGATGCAGAAAAAGCTGGCTTTCGCCTGCGCTGCATCGAGCAGGTCGAGGACACGCGGCGTGACTTCCGGATGCGGGCCGTCGTCTATGGTCAGCGCGATTTCGCGGCGGGCGATCGCCGCGGCCGGCAGGCGAGTCAGGTTGGGGCCGAGCAGGCTGCTGCGCGGCAGCATGCCGGCGCCGGTCAGGATCGCCTGGTTGAGGGCAACGGCGCCGAGCGCCCAGGGCCAGGCGCCGGGCACGGCGAGCGCGCCGAGGCCGGCCGCGGCATGCGTGGCGAAACTGAGTTTCAGGGTGGGCGAAGGAGTCCAGCGTTTGGGCATGATCAGACCGGCAACTTTCCGCTATCGAGAAAATGTTCCCACAAAACCTGCCAGACCGGCCAGTCGTGATCGCCGGGGATGGCACAGCGACTCTCTTCCTGGAAACAGCCGGCGATCTGCGCCATGCCGGCGGCGAAACGGTCTTCCGTGCCGTAGCCGACGAAAACCGGGAAATCAGCCGGCGGCTTCTGCAGCCATTGCCAGGCACGGAACTCCGGGTCGCTCAGTTCTTCGGCGCTGGCCTGCCAGACGTCCAGCCCGCCGGCGCGGGCGATCGCATTGGTGGTCAGGCGGCTGCCCGGATAGGGCGCGAGCAGGCACAGGCCGTCGACCGCGCCCGGTGTGTCGGCGTTGTGGCACAGCGCGAGCAGGCCGCCGAGCGAAATGCCGCCCAGCCAGACTTGGCTGTAGCCCTGTTGGCGGGCCGGCGCGAGGATCTGCGCCTGCAGCGCCGGCAAGGCGGTGCCGCTGGAAATGGTCTCGAGATCGAGGTCGACCGCTACGAGATCGAGCGCCAGTTGGCGGCGGGCGATGGCGTCGAAGAAGCCGGCCCGGGCGAAATCGGCGGCCGTCATGTAGGCGCCGGGCAGCAGCACGAGCAGCGTGCTGGCGCCGGTCTTGCGTTCGACGGTGCGCAGCGGGGCGTTCATGCGGCGCTCGCCCGCGGCGCGAAAATGGCCGCCAGCAGCAGCGCCAGGATGGCGCCCGGTCCGACCGTGACGCCGACCGCGTGCAGCACCGGCACCTGCGACAGGGCGAGCGTGCCGAAGCCGATTGCGGTGGTCAGGTTGGCGAGCAGCATCGAGGCCAGCGTCTCGGGATCAAGCCGGTGTTCGTCGCTGGCGCGGTCGAAGAACAGCGCGTAGTTGGAGCCGACCGCGACGATCAGCAGCATGCCGATCAGGTGCATCAGGTGCAGGCGCTCGCCGAGCAGATGCAGGCCGGCAATGACGAGAAGCACGGCGAGCACCAGCGGCAGCAGCACGGCACCGAGTCGGCGCGGCGAACGCAGGGTCGCGGCGAGGAGCACGACGATGGCGCCCAGCCCGGCCAGCGAGAGCAGCATGGCTTCGTGCAGGTAGTCGTTGTAGAGCTTGTCGAACTCGGCCTTCATGTCGATGAACAGCGCATCGTTGCCGGCCAGTGCGCTGCGGATGGCGCTCGGGTCTATCGGCTGTTCGCCCGCCCGCAGCGGCAGCAGCACGCTCCAGCCGGCGCCGTGCGGCAGCAGCAGCGAATCGACGGCGAGCGCCAGGCTGGTGCCGTTGAGGCTGGCGCGTTCGATATTGCCGGCGCTGCGCGCCTGTTCGACATCGCTCAGGAAGGCGTCGAGCTTGCCGGCGGCCAGCGGCGAATCGACGAGGGCCGCCAGCAGGCGTGGGCGCAGTTGCTCGGCCGTGGGCAGGCTGGCGCGGCGGGCGTCCTGGCTGGCCTGGCTGGGCAGGAAACGGCTCGGGCTGTCGTAGCCGCCGAGCTGGCCGCTGGCGACCAGCGCATCGAGGCGGTGCCCGGTCGCTTCGGCCTGGCGCAAGGCGCTTTCGCGGTCGGCGGCGTCGATCACCACCAGGTAGCGTGCATCCGGCGCACCGATATCGGCACGCAGCGCCATGTCGACCGCCTGGTCGGCCGGGCTGACCGGGCTGAGTGCCGCAAGTTCGGGGTTCCACAAATGCTCGCGTTCGGCGAACAGTGTTGCGGTCGCGGCCAGCGCCAGGGCGAGGACCGGCCAGCGCAGATGGCGCAGCGTCTGCATGCCGTGCAGGGCGCGCCGCCCGAATGGCGTCAGGTCGCGCGTCTGGCCATTGGCCTGGCCGAGTTGCGGCAGTACGAAGCGGGTGACCAGCGCCGCGGTGGCAACGCCGGCCAGCGAATAGAGGCCGAGCTGGGCGAGGCCGGGAAAACCGGAAAAAAGCAGGGCGCCGAAGCCGGCGGTCGAGGTCAGCACACCGAGCCGGATGGTCGGCCAGAAGCGCTGTTTCCAGTCGGTCAGGCCGTTGCGGCCGGATTGCACGAAGTAATAAATCGAGTAATCGACCGCCTCGCCGATCAGCGCCGCGCCGAAGCCGACGGTGATGCCGAACACTGTGCCGTAGGCCAGGCTGACCGCGACGACGCCGGCCAGCGCACCGGAGACCACCGGTAACATGCCGAGGCCGAGCAGGCGCAGCGAGCGATAGACGAAGAACAGCACGGCAACGATGGCCAGCGTGCTGATCGTCGACAGGCGGCTGACTTCGTCCTTGATCGTCGCCCGCGAATTGACCGCAAACAGCCCGGGGCCGGACAGTTGCAGGCTGGCGTTGGCAATGCCCTGCCCTTGCGCGGTGTCGGCGAACTGGGCGCGGATCAGCTTGATCGCGTTTTCCTGGCCGTCGGTATCGGAGCCGAGCGCTGCGGTCTGGATCAGCAGCATCGCCCGTTCGCCATCGTGCGAGGCCCAGACGCCGGCCTTGCTGTCCGGCTGTGCGCCGGCATTGAGGCCGCGCAGCAACTCAAGCATTTCGCCGGTCGGATCGCGTGGCAGCAGTGGCTTCAACAGCATGCCGAGCGGCGAAGCCAGGCGGTCGACGCTGTCGGAAATGCTCTTTTCCAGGCCGTCGACCGTAAAGCGTTCGGGCGTCACGGCCGGGCTGAGCAGATAGCGGTGGCGGAACAGGAAATCGCGGTCGGCCGCCTGGCTGTCGCTCTCGCCGTTCTGCACCGAGACAAATTCGGGCATTTTGCCGAGTCGACCGCGCAGCTCGCGCGACAGGGCGGCGCGCTGCGTTTCGTCGCCGCCGGCGATGGCGACCATCAGCAGACGCGAAACAACGCCCTCCTTCAACTGGTCGACCAGCACCTGCTGCTCGGCGCTCGGGTGCGAGGGCAGGAAGAAGGACATGTCGGCCGTGAAGCGGCTGTTCCAGACAATGGCCGCCCCGGCCAGCATGGCCAGCAGCCAGAGCAGGAAGGCGCGGCCGGCTTGGCTCATTTTGCCTCGAGCGGTTCGATGCTCATCACGGCGCGGTCACCATCGGCCTGCAGGTATTCGATGCTGCGGATCTGGTTCTTGCTGCCGCTGACCGTGATGCGCAGCACGAGGGCCGAGATTTTCTGGTCGCTGGGCAGCAGGGTGAGCACCCATTTTTCGGGATTGCCGGCCAGGCTGAGCAGGTAATTCTTCTCGAGCGCGGCGCGGTTGCCGGTCAGCGTGCCGCGGATGCTGTCGATGAAAGCCAGCGCTTCCGGCTGGCTGGCCAGATTGATGCTGATCTTCTGCTTCTCGCGCTCGATGCTGAGCAGATCCTTTTCCAGGCGCAGGGTTTCGACCTTGGGTGTCAGCGTGCGCTTTTCGAGGAAGGCCGGCGCCGTGTAGGTCAGTTCGCCGGTCGAAATGACCGGCTTGTCGAGCAGGGAGATGTATTTCTTCTCGACGAACTTGGCCTTGCCACCCTTGTGGCGGGCCAGGTCATCCATCAGCTGGCCGACGTCGAAGGCGGCACAGGCCGGCAGCGCGAGGGCGGCGAGGAGCAGGCCGGAGGCGAGGCGTTTGATCATTTTTTCTGCCAGAAATCGTAGAAATTGAACCAGTTGTAGGGCGCCTGCCGGCAGAAATGACTCAGGCGCTCGGCGTAATGCTGCTGCGCGGCGCGCATCGCGGCATCGCGTTCGCCGCGCTGGGTGTCGGTGAAGTCGGCGAGCGGCTCGAAATGAATGCGGTAGCGGTTGCCGCCGAGGTAGATGCCGGCCATGAAGAACACCGGCCGGCGCAGCATCGCCGCCATGCGCCACGGGCCGACCGGGAACGGCGCCATTTCGCCGAGAAATTCGCAGTCGACCGTCGGGTCGTCGCCCAGGCTGCGGTCGGCGAGCATGCCGACGAGGTAGCCCTGGTCGAGCTTGTCGCGCGCTTCCAGCATCGAATCGACGCGGCCGAGCGCGATGATGTCGCGCGTCGCCGCCGGGTTGATCGCTTCCAGCGTGGCGTTGATCTTGCGGGCGTTTTCCTCGTACATCATCATCGCCACCTTGAGCCCGGCCTGGCCGCGGCCGACCGAGCGCAGCACTTCGAAACTGCCGAAATGGGCGCCGATCAACAGCGCGCCGGGCTGCTTTGCCAGCGCCGCCTGCAGCGCCTCGGCGCCGACGACCTCGATGTCGAACAGGTCGAAACGGTCGTTGAGCAGGTAGATGCGGTCGTGGATGGTGCTCGCGAAGGAAAAGACATGGCGGAAACCGTCCGACCATTCGGCCCAGCGATCGAGCGAACGGTGCAGGTATTCGCGGCTGAAATGCCGCGCCTTGGGCGCAAACAGCACGTAATAGATGGCGATGCCGTAGAGCACCAGGCGGCCGATGCTACGGCCCAGGGTCAGCGAGATCCACACCATCAGCCGGAGGATGGCGAGATTGCTGCGTTCCTGCTGGCGCAGCCAGCTTTGCGTGGCGGGCTGGGTCATGGCGCGGGCGGCGTCAGGCTGCCGGAAGCAACGCTGCGTTCGCCGCTTTTGACGCTGAAGGCGATGCTGCCGCTCGCCTTCTGTTCGAGCGTAAACAGCAGCACTTCGCCGGGCGCGACCGGGCTGAGGAACTTGGCATTGCCGACCTGCCAGGCGCCCGTACGGTCGACGCCTGCGGAAAGCAGTTTTTCGGCAAACAACAGCGCCTGGTCGAGGATGACGACGCCGGGCACGATGGGGTTGCCGGGAAAGTGGCCGGCAAAGGCGGGATGTTCGGCCGGCACCGGCCAGATGAACTCAGTCATGGCTGACCCTGGCCGCGTAGAGCGCCTGCAGTTCGGTGCGCGGCAGCTTGCCGGTGGTATTGCGCGGCAGTGCATCGACGAAGACCAGCGGGCGCGGCAGGAAGATCGCATCGACGCGCGGGCGCAGCGCGGCGAGCAAGGCGCGGCTGTTCAGTGTCGGCGCGACGACGAAGGCACAGAGGCGGGTGATGCCGTCGGCAGACTCGTCGTCAGGCAGGAAGAAGGCGGCATCGACGACGCCGTCGACGGCCATGATCTGGTGATTGAGATAGGCGAGCGAGGTGCGCTTGCCGGCAATATTGACCAGATCGGCCTGTCGACCGTGCAGCAGGAAGCGACTGTCGGGCAACAGCTCGATGATGTCGGACAGCCCGACCCGACCCTCGACGTGGCCGCCGAGCGCGAAGGTGATCTCTTCTTCCTGCTCGAGGCGCACGCCGTCCAGCAGTTGCCAGACCGGGTCGGCGGTGGTGCGCCGGCTGGCGAGCTGGCTGCTTTCGGTCGAGCCGTAGATTTCGAACAGTGGCGCATTGCAGGCCGCTTCGACCTCGCCGGCCAGCTTGGCGGAGAGTGGCGCGGTCGCCGACAGTAGCTGGTCGATGGCCGGCAAAGCCAGCCCGGACTGGATCAGCGCCGACAGGTGAAAAGGCGTGGACACCAGCAGGCGCGGTGCCGGCACGGCGTCGAGGGCGGCGACGATGTCCTGCGGATAGAAGGGCTTGCCCGACCAGAACGGCGCATTGCCGTGCAGGGCGAGCAGCACGGTCGATTCGAAACCGTAGCTGTGCTGCGCCGGCACGGTGCCGACGATGCTGTGCCGCGTCGCGAGCAGGCCGAGGCGTTCGGCTTCGGCGCGGCCGTTGGCGACCAGCTTGCCCCAGTGCTTGTCGTGCGGCTGCGGCCGGCCGGTCGAGCCGGAGGTGAATAGCCGGGCGGCAACGTGGTCGACCGGGATCAGCGGGATTTCGGTGATTTTTGCGGCGTCGACCGCTGGCAGCGTGGCCGGATAGTCGAGGCGCGGCAGATCCTGGCTGGCGAACTCGCCGTCGCACAGGCAGCCGACATCGGGGCAATCCTGGCGGATCTGGTGCAGCGTCTCGGCCGACTGTGACGACGGTTGCAGGCTGGTCTTGCCGCTGATCAGGCCGGCCGCGAAGCCGACCGTGAAGCGGTAGCGGTCCTGGCAGACGTTGAGCAGGTGCCGGCCGGCCGGCAGCAGCGCCGCGAGCGCCTGCACGTCGGCGAGGAAGGCGCGTACGCTGACCGGGCCATCCGGGCGGTAGGCGAAGACGGCATCGAGGTCGGCATGGCCGAGCAGGGGCAGATGCTGGCTCATCGGTGGGCGCGGCGGGCGGCCGAGGCGCGGTAGCCGCGGATGGTGTCGGCGATGCTGGAACGGTCTTCCGGCGGCAGCACGCGGTTGCGGATCAGGTGTTCGCCGGCAAACATCAGCGCCAGCAGGGGCATGCTCAGCAGATTGACGAAAACCGACCAGACGACGGTTGGTGCGAAGAGGATCAGCACGGTCGACAGCGCCGCCGAGCCGAAAAAGAAGATCGTCCAGGCGATGGTGACCTGCCGCGTGTAGCGTGTCTTGGCCGGCGAAATCACGCCGTCGTGGGCGAGCTTGGCAAAGCGTGTGACCAGGGCATCGCCTTCACCGATCAGGCTGCGCCCGAACAGCGCGCCCAGTGCCAGGTTGGTGCCGAGGTGCTGCACGTAGTAAAGGAGCGCGACGTTCTGGCGCAGGGTCGGCCAGCTCAAGGCCAGCAAGGCAAGGATGCCGAGGCCGCCGAGGCCGATCAGCAGCGGATGGCCGGCCCGCCAGAGCAGGATCACGGCGAAGGCGAGGATGGGGGCGGTGGCCAGTGCGGCGGAAAAATCGGCCGGGCCGTCGCCGGCGCTGCCGTAGTGGGCGAAGATGGCCCAGGCGACAACCAGCATGCCGGCGGCCAGGCTGCGCAGGAGGGCGGCCGGACTCAGCCCGGTCATTTCGTCCGCTGGGTGGCGATATGGCTGGTCAGCGAACGCAGCGAGGTGAAGATGCGGATGTTGTCCTCGTTGTCCGACTTGAGCTGGAAGCCGTAGCGCTTGGAAATGACCAGGGCCAGTTCGAGCACGTCGATCGAGTCAAGGCCGAGGCCCTCGCCGAAGAGCGGTGCATCCGGCTCGATTTCGCTGGCGGCCATGTCGAGATTGAGGGCCGAAATGATCAGTTCGGCGACTTCCGGCAGCAGGGCTTCGACGGTTTCCGGGGAGATGGCTAGTGACATGGCGGGATTTCCGTGGATTAAGGCGTGACGGCGCGGAATGCGAGCACCGCATTGCTGCCGCCAAAGGCAAAGGAGTTGGAGAGTGCGGCGCGCAGTTGTTGCGGCCGGCCGCTGCCGACGTGATCGACGCCGGCACAGGCCGGATCGGGCTCGCCGAGATGCGCGGTGGGCGGAATCGCCTGTTCGCGCAGGGCGAGGACGGTGATGATCGCTTCGATGGCGCCGGCGGCACCGAGCTGGTGGCCGTGCATGGACTTGGTGCCGCTGACCGCGAGGCGGGCGGCAGCTTCGCCAAAAACGGTCCGGAGGGCGGCGATTTCGACCGGATCGCCTTCGGCGGTGGCCGTGCCGTGCGCGTTGACGTAATCGATGTCGGCCGGCGTCAGGCCGGCGTCGGCCAGCGCCATGTTGAGCGCACGCACCTGGCCGGCGGCATCCGGGCGCACCAGGTGGCTGTGGTCGCAGGTCGTGCCATAGCCGACCATCTCGCCGTGGATGCGGGCGCCGCGCGCGACGGCATGTTCCCAGTCTTCGAGGACCAGCGCCGCCCCGCCCTCGCCCAGCACCAGGCCGGTACGCTCGGCGCTGAACGGTCGACAGGCCTGCGCGGCCGTTTTTTCATCGCAGTTGGCCATGACGCGCAGCGCCTCCCAGGCGCGGGCGACGCCGTAGGCCTGTGGCACGTCGGAACCGCCGGTCAGCATCACCGGGGCTTCGCCGCTGCGCACGCGGCGGAAGGCTTCGCCGATGGCGATGGCGGACGAGGCGCAGGCCACGGTGTGGCTCATGCTGACGCCGCCCAGACCGAGCTGGATCGAAATGTGGGCATTGGCCGCGTTGTTCATGCCGAGGATCACCGAGAGCGGCGAGACGCGCTCGCGGCCCTTGATCCACAGCTCCTTGTAGCCCTTTTCGTAGGCCAGCGTGCCGCCCAGCGCCGTGCCCCAGGAAACGCCCCAGTTTTCACGGCTTTCGGCCGGTTGACCGCGTGACAGCCCGGCATCCTGCCAGGCGCGGTACGCGGCGGCCGTGCCGAGCTGGGCAAAGCGGTCCATGGTGCCGGCCAGCGGTTTGCCGAGTTCGGCATCGGCATCGAAACCGGGGCAACTGACGAAGGGAATGGCGAGCGGACGCGGGACGTCGTCGGTCTGCAGGAAATGCACGGCGGATTCGCCGGCGAGCAGGCGGGCAAAGAAGTCGGGCAGGTCGCCGCCGAACGGACTGACCAGGCCCAGGCCAGTAATCGCCACCCGCCGTTGCGTCATGGCTCAGCCTTTGGCTTGGCGCAACCGGTCCATCAGCGCAGTCATGTCGCCGACGGTTTTCGGGCTTTTCAGGTCTTTGGAGAGCGTGATGCCGAAACGGTCTTCGAATTCGAACATCAATTCGAGCATCATCAGCGAATCCACCCCGAGCGAAACCAGGGCCGCGTCAGCAACGACGCGCTCGGACGGAACGCCGAGACGGTTGTGGAGAAATTCGCGGATCAGGCCTAGAGAATCCATAGTGGGCAGCATTTTAGCCCAAGGCCTTCTTTTTACAAAAATTAACGGACCGTTTGCGCGGTCGAGCCGGGCATTTTCGCCAGTGTTTGCAGGAAGGTCGCCGCGTCCTGAAAGCCGACGACGCGGGCATTCTTGAGTTCGCGGCCATCCGGTGCAAAAAAGAGGATGCCGGGCGGGCCGAACAGGCCGAATTTGGCGAGCAAGGCCTTGTCGTCGGCCGAATTGGCCGTGACATCGGCCTGAAACAGCTTGAAACCGGCCAGTTTGGCGCGCACGGCGCTGTCGGCGAAGGTAAAACGCTCCATTTCCTTGCACGACACGCACCAGTCGGCATAAAAATCGAGCATCACCGGCTGGCCGGCGGCCATGATTTTCTGCTCCAGTTCGGCGAGCGAGGCAACGCGCTCGAAGGGCAGATGCTTTTCTTCGGCGGCGATTGCCTGACCGCGCAAACCGGCGAGCGGTTGCAGCGGATCGCGACTGCCGCTCAGGGCGCCGATCAGCAACGCGGCACCGGTCAGCAGCATGACGATGCCGATGCCCTTCCAGAAGCGCTGCCAGCCCTTGGCGTGCGGCGGCAGCGGGTCGAGCGCGTGCAGGTAGATGGCCGGGATGATCAGCAAGGCGGCCCAGGCCAGCATTTGCGCCACGGCCGGAATGACCGGCGAAACCAGCCAGACGGCGGTGGCGAGCAGGAGTACGCCGAAGCCCTTCTTGACCGCTTCCATCCAGGCGCCGGCGCGCGGCAGCAGCGAGCCGCCGGCAACGCCGACCACCAGCAGCGGCACGCCCATGCCGAGCGCCATGACGAACAGCGCCGTGCCGCCGAGCACGGCATCGCCGGTCTGGCCGATGTAGAGCAGTGCGCCGGCGAGCGGAGCGGCGACGCAGGGGCCGACGATCAGCGCCGACAGCGCGCCCATCACGAAGACGCCAATGCCGCGCCCGCCCTGCAGGTGGCCGGATTCTTCCGACAGCTTGCTCTGCAGCGACGTCGGTAGTTGCAGTTCGTAGAAGCCGAACATCGAGAAGGAGAGCACGACGAAGACCAGCGCGAAGGCGCCGAGCACCCACGGGCTTTGCAGCGCGCTTGAGACCAGCGTGCCGGACAGGCCGGCGGCGACCCCGGCGGCGGCGTAAGTGACCGCCATGCCGAGCACGTAGGCGAGCGCCAGCGCGAAACCGCGTGCGTGCGAGACCTGGTGCCCCTGGCCGGCGATGATGCCGGAGAGGATGGGAATCATCGGGAAGACGCAGGGCGTCAGCGACAGGCCGAGGCCGGCCACGAAGAAGAAGGCGAGATTGACCCAGAAACCGGCATTTTTGAGCGTCGCGGCGATTTTGCTGCTTTCGTCACCGTCGACCGCCGGGCTTGCCTCGGCCGCCGGCGCACTGGCCGGATCGGGCAGTTCGACGGCGAGCGTCTGGCTTTGCGGCGGGTAGCAGATGCCGGCGTCGGCGCAGCCCTGCGAACTCAGCTTGAGGGTCAGCGGCAGTGGCCCGGAACTGCTGCGCTCGACCGGGACGCGGATGGCAACCGTCTTGTAATAGACCTCGACCTTGCCGAAATTCTCGTCGTCTTTCTCCTTGCCCTTGGGGAAGACTGGTGCGCCGAGCGTGGTGCTCTCGCCGTCCACGGCAAAGCGGAACTTGTCGCGGTACAGGTAATAACCCTTGGCGATCTCATAGCTGATTTCCAGCGTCTGCCCGTCGAGGGCACGCACGGCAGGCTTGAAGGCGACTGCCGGATCGAGGAATTCCTCGGCCTGGGCGAGTTGACCGAAGAGGAGCAGGAAGACGAAGAGGATGCGCATCATGGCTGTTGGACCGTTTCTGCCGCCACCCAGTTCAGGTAGGCCGGCAAGCCGCGCTCGACGGGCAGCGCGATGATTTCGGGAATGTCGTAGGGATGGAGTTTCTGGATCGCGGCTTCGAGCGCCGGGTAATTCGCAGCGGTCGACTTGATGAAAAGCGGGATTTCCGTCGCCGACTCGATCTTGCCCTGCCAGCGGTAAAGCGACTGGGCGCGCGGCAGGATATTGACGCAGGCGGCCAGGCCGCTTTCAAGGACGGCAAGCGCGATGCGGTTGGCGACTTCTTCGTCGGGGCAGTTGCAGAGGATGAGCAGCGTGGACATGGGCTTCCTACTTGAGCAGGCGGCGCCGGGTCAGGCGCAGCGCGATGGCGAAGGCGATGCCGGTGGTCGCGAGCAGCACGCCGATGTGGAGCAGCGCATCGGGCGGCACGTTGCCGGCGAGCAGCGGCCGGATCAGCGCGACGCCCTGGGCCAGCGGCAGGATCTGGCCGATGCTGGCGAGCCAGCCCGGCAATTGCCCGGTCGGGAAGAAAACGCCGGAAATCAGCGTCATCGGCGTGATGAACAGCGTGAAGTAATACATGAAGAAATCGTAGGACGGCGCCAGCGCGTTCCAGATCAGGCCGAGTGCGGCGAAGGCCAGCCCGGTCAGGATGATCGCCGGCAGCGCCCAGAGCGCGAGCGGGCCGTGCGTCAGGCCGAGGCCGGCGATGACGACGAGGATGGCGGCGCCGGAAAACAGCGACTTGGTCGCCGCCCAGAACAGCTCGCCGGCGACGACATCGGTCAGGCCGAGCGGCGTGTTGAGGATGGCGTCCCAGGTTTTCTGCACATGCATGCGCGAGAAGGACGAGTAGAGCGCTTCGAAGGTCGCCGCGTTCATCGTCGAGGCGCACACCGTGCCGGCCGAAAGGAAGGCGACGTAGGACTGGCCGTCGATGTTGGGCAGCATCGCACCCAGGCCGTAACCAAGGCCGAGCATGTAGATCAGCGGGTCGGCCAGGTTGCCGAGAATGGACGGCAGGGCGAGCTTGCGCCAGACGAGGAAGTTGCGCTGCCAGACCGGAAACCAGCCGGGGCGGTGTAAGCCAGGGAGCATCGGATGCACCGTTGAGGAAAGAGCGGCCTATTTTACTGTGAAGTGGCGTGGCTGCTTTTTATTGCGGCGCACCATGACGGCCCGGTCAGGAATGCCCTTGCACCAGTTTCAGGCAGCGGGTATCCCCGGTTGGTCCCGGATAATTCCTGCAAGTAAATGATTTTTTGCGTTTTTATCCGGTCGACCGGTCGCCGGCATGATTTTCGCTGCATTGCACCACCAACCCCGATCGCGCTTTGCCGGCGCGCATAAAAAGGAGAACCGTCGATGGATGAAAAACTTGAAAGGGCCCAGTTGATGGCCCGTTTCAAATTGATGGTCAAGCGTACGCTGAGCCAGACGGTCGATCTCGAGCGTCTGGGCCGCGAGCCGGCCTACGCCCGCGAACGCCTCGCCGAAATCGAGGAAGCGGCGCTCGACGAAGAGCTGTTGATCATGGTCCTGCGCCTGCGCGACTTGCTGCTGCCGGCACCGGAGCCGGTCGTTGTCGTGGCGCCGGCCCCGGTCGTCATCGCGCCGGTCGAAATTCCGCGCGAAAGTCCGAAGGAAACCCGCAACTACATGATGGGCGCGCGCGCCTGGTAAGCAACGGCGGAAAAAGGCCCGCGCCCGGCCGTTGACCGGTCAGGCTGCGACGAAGATGTCAAAATGGCGGCATGTCCTCGCCCGCCATCGTTCTCTGCACGCTTAACGCCCGCTACATCCACGCCACGCTCGGCCTGCGCTACCTGCTCGCCAACCTGGCCCGGCATGGCAGTCCGGCCCTGCGCGCCGCTGCCGTGCTGCGCGAATTCACGATCAACCGCCCGGTGCCGGAAATCGTCGCCGCCCTGCTCGACGAACTCGGCGAAGCGGTAGAGGGCGTGCCGCAGATCGTCGGCTTCGGCGTCTATATCTGGAATGTCGCGCCGACCACCGAAGTTGTGCGGCGCCTGAAAGAAGCCCGGCCGGCGCTGAAAATCGTCCTCGGCGGGCCGGAAGTCAGCCACGAATGGGAGCAACAGGAAATCGTCCGCCGCGCCGACCATGTCATCACCGGCTGGGGCGACGTCAGTTTCGCCAAACTCTGCCGCGCCCTGCTCGAGGGGCCGCCGCCGCTGATGAAGGTGATTCCCGGCGAGCAGCCGCCGCTTGAGCAGATCGAGCTGCCCTACGACGAATTCACGCCCGCCGATCTGGCGCATCGCCTGCTCTACGTCGAGGCCTCGCGCGGCTGCCCGTTCAAGTGCGAGTTCTGCCTGAGCGCGCTCGACAAGACGGCCTGGGCCTTTGACGCAGCGCGCTTTCTCGCCGCGCTCGATGGCTTGTATCAACGCGGCGCGCGCAATTTCAAGTTCGTCGACCGCACCTTCAACCTGAAGATCGACAGCTCGCTGCAGATCCTGCAATTCTTCCTCGAGCGCCTGACGCCGGATCTCTTCCTGCATTTCGAGGTGATTCCCGATCACCTGCCGGAACGCCTCAAGGAAATGATCCTCCGCTTCCCGCCCGGCGTGCTGCAGTTCGAGGTCGGCATCCAGACCTTCAACCCGGCAGTGCAGCAGCGCATTTCGCGCCGCCAGGACAACGAAAAGAGCGGCGCCAACCTCGACTGGCTGGTTGCCCACAGCCCGGCCCACCTGCACGCCGACCTGATCTTCGGCCTGCCCGGTGAGAGTTGGCAGGGCTTTGCCGCGAGTTTCGACCGTCTGTACGCGCACCGGCCGCACGAAATCCAGCTCGGCATCCTCAAGCGCCTGCGCGGCACGCCCATCGTTCGCCACAGCGCCGAATTCGGCATGGTCTACGCCAGTCAGCCACCCTACGGCATCGTCGAAACCGGCGCCGTGGACGCGTCGACCGTCCGGCGCTTCACCCGCCTTGCCCGCTACTGGGACCTCTACGCCAATTCCGGCCGTTTCCCGCAGACGCTGCCCGTCCTGCTCGCCGCGCCCTCGCCCTTTGCCGCCTTCGCCGCGTTTGCCGACTGGCTGTGGCAGACGACTGCCCAGACCAGTACTTTTAGCCCCGAAATGCTGGTCGACCGTCTGTTCGACTACCTGACGCAGGAACTCGGCCATGCCGCCGCTACCGTTCGCCCGCTTCTGCTCGCCGACTACCAGGCAAGCGGCGCCCGCGCCAATCCCGCCTGTTTGCAGGGCCTGCTCAAGGACAGACCAAAGCCGGTGGCGCGGACGGCGGGCGGCCTGGTGCAGCGGCAGGAAAGGCATGGCGGGGTTTGATGGGGGCACCTCAGGGGAGGACGTGAGACGACCATAGCCGGCCTCTCACCAATGCGCTCCATAGCAGCCGCAGGCAGCAATCTCGAGTAAAAAAATGCTGACTTGATATTCCATATGCCTTGCGGCACGATGCCGATGAATACTCGTTTGCTCCAGCATCCCCGTGCCTATCGAGGAAGCAGCAAGACGTCAAACCATTCATTCCCGCCATCACTTACACCGAATGAGCCAACAAAACACACTGTATGCGATTCTGGGCATTGAGGTTTCATCCTCTGCCGAGGACATCGAAGCGGCCTATTTGGCCCGACTAAAAGAAGCGCAGGATGCTGGTACGGAGACGTCGCTGCTAAAAATCGCCTACGACAACCTGCGTGTTCCGGATTTACGCGCAGCTTATGATCGCAGGCTTTCCCGGGAAAGTGCCCTCCAGTCCAGGGCGATTGAGAGCGTGGAACCGAAAACTGGCGGGCGCCGTTATTCGTTGCTGTTTCTAATGCTCCTGGTGGCCATTGGCGCGGCATATTGGAAGAAAAAACCCATCGAAAACCCTTCGCCGCCGTTATCGATGGCACAAGAGACTGTAATGGATTCGCCTGCACCTGATTTGCCTGCACCACCATCTGCAGAAGCAGAAGCGCCCCCCGCAGAAATACCGGCGCAAAATGAACCTGTCGCGTTGCCATCCGACATTCAGGCCGCTCAGCCAAAGGTAGAGACCAGGACTGTCACTTACTCGCATCCAGCCTGCAAACCAGGATTTGACCCTCAATGCCTCGCCTGGTCCGTGTTCATGATTCGCCAACGTAACAAATCGGGTTCAGGCGTACTCATTGCGCCAGACCGCATTCTCACTAACTGCCACGTGCTTGCTGGCGGGGCAAGCAACGGGCTGATCGTCATTCACAAGCAAACAAACACCGTGGCAAGGGTAGAACAATATACGCGCCTGGCTGACGAGGATGTATGTTTGCTGCATGCGCCAGGGGCTGGCGGAGATGTGATTCCCTGGGGGACTTCAGATAACCTTGGAAACGGCGACACCACCTATAATCTCGGGCATCCGGGCGGATCGTCAGACGTTGTTTGGTCAGAGGCAAAATTTATTGCTCGAACAGAGCGTAACGGCGTGCCCTATTTGGTGACTTCGAATTACTGCCGCCCCGGATCTTCCGGAGGGCCCCTGCTGGATAGCCAAGGGCGCTTGGTGGGTGTCGTAACTGCGGCGCAGGCAAACCGATCCCAGAATGACGGAGCCGTACGTTATGGCGCCTGTTTTTCCATCACTGAAGCTACGGCTCGAAAACTGCTCGCCCGTACTTTTTTTCCTGTTGCTCTGGCACCCGCGCAGTTCAACTAGGCTTGTCCATAATCCGTGCAAAAGTCGGCCGACGTGAAGAGGCTCGATACAGATTGGACATCCAAGAGCCAGGACACGCATCGGAAGGGTGCAAGATTGAACGACTTCTTTCCCTCAAGACGAAGGAGCGCTTAGGGCTGCAAAGCGGTCGGCAGGCTTTCCCACAATATTCTGAATTTCAACGCACCTGGGGCCAGGTTGAATTAAAAAGCCAATTTCCCTGACCCGATTGACTTGCCGCCTATGCAAACGGCGTAGCGCCCTGTTTAAAGATGTATAGTGAATAACACTCACTGCAAGGTGGTCTTTATTCAAGGGAGATAATCATGCGCACCATGCTGCTCGCAATTACTGTTGCCACAACCCTGCTTGCCCTGCCGGTCAGGGCGGAAACCTTCAGCGGCAGCGAGGTCAATCTGATCGGCTCTGCCGCCATGCAAAATGGCGAGTTGCAGCTGACCGGCAATCTTCAGGGTCAAGGCGGCGCCGCCTGGCTGACCAGCCCGCTGGCGACGGCCCGCTCATTTTCGGTGACCTACGAATTCTCGCTGGCCAATGCCGGCCGGGAAAACATGGCGGATGGCGTCGCGCTGGTTCTACAGAACAAGGGAACGAATGCGATCGGCAATGTCGATGCGGGCAGCTATCTTGCCTACTTCGGCCTGGATGGCGTCGGCTCGGTGGTGCAGACCTGGTTCAACAATACGGCCGGTCTGAATATCGATGGCGATCCTTCGCGCAGCAAAAAGGCGCCGGTTGCGCTCGGTACGGCCCAACTGGTCACCGGCAGCGAGACGGTGAGCTACGACGCCGTGGCACACCAGCTGAGCATGAGCGGCACGCTCAATGTGGACGGCAAGGCTTTCCCGATCAGCGATAGCGTCAGTATCGACCTCGCCGCCAAGTTCGGTCCGAGCATGTATCTCGGCTTCACCGGTGCGACCGGCGCAGCCTTTGCCGACCAGAGAATTACCCGCTTTGCGCTCACCCTTGTCCCGGAGCAGAAGGTCGTGGTCGTGCCGGGAGAAACTACCGTCGTTGTCCCGGAAGAAAAATCCCACACCCTGCTGCTCATCGGCCTGAGCGTGCTGCTCGGGCTGGGTATCCTGCTTGTCTTGCTGCGTCGCAAGGACTGATTTGCGGCAATCCCCGGCCTGGCCGGGGCTAAGCCGCCAGCTGCAGCGCTTTCTGGATCAGGCCGATGTTGATGGCGATGGCCGAGGGGCGATTCAGGTTGTGCGGCAGGTTATGCGGCTTCAGCCAGCGGAATTCGGAATGTTCGTGGTTGAGTCGGGGTTCGAATTCGCTGTCGGCGAGCAGCAGGTAGTAATGCAGTTCGCGCAAGGCCTCGACGTAGCCCAGGCCCTGGATTTCGCTATCGCTGACGCCGCCGAAGTGCACCAGATCATCGCCCTTGCGTTCGATGCCGGCTTCTTCCGAGAGTTCGCGCAGCAAGGCCTGCTGTGGCGTTTCGCCCGGATCGACATGGCCGCCGAAGAAATTCCAGACACCGGGCTTGTTGACCGTCTCGGAACGCCTGCCGAACAGGAAGGTGCCGGCCGATGGGCAATAGATGATGGCCCAGACGCCGGCCTGCTTGTTGAGCTTCATGATCGCTTCCCCTGTTGCTTCAATCGCGCAACTCCCGACCGGTCAGCTTGATGAAGACGTCTTCGAGGTTGGAGGCGCGGTGCAGGTAGCGCAGGCCGTCGGCAGTGGCCAGTCGGGCGAGCAGTTCGCGCGGTTCGCGGCAATAGAAGAAGGCAGTTTCACCGCTGGTTTCGACGCGCTCGGCGAGCTGGCGGTTGGCGTCGACGAAGGCTGTCAGGTTACCACCGGCTTCGTCGTAGACTTCGACAACCTGCGGTTCGATGTGCTCGGCGATGAGCTGGCGCGGGCTGCCTTCGGTAATCTTCTTGCCGTGGTCGATGACCATCAGCCGGTCGCACAGGCGCTCGGCCTCGTCCATGAAATGCGTCGTCAGGATCAGCGTCTTGCCGGCCGACTTGAGCTGTTTCAGGCGATCCCAGATCAGGTGTCTGGCCTGCGGGTCGAGGCCGGTGGTTGGTTCGTCGAGAAAAACGATATCGGGGTCGTTGACCAGGGCGCGGGCCAGCGTCAGGCGGCGTTTCATGCCGCCGGAGAGCGTTGCGATGCGGGCGTCGGCCTTGCCGGAGAGGCCGGCGAATTCGAGCAGTTGCGGAATGCGCGCCTTGACCTCGGCGTCCTTGAGGCCGAAATAGCGGCCGAAGACGAGCAGGTTTTCGCTGGCCGTGAAGTCCGGATCGAGATTGTCGAATTGCGGCACGACGCCAACGCGGGCTCTCGCCTGCTGCGCATCGGCCGGAATGGCGCAGCCGTTCAGGCTGATTTCACCGCTGTCCGGGCCGGTCAGGCCGAGGCAGAGGCGCAGTGTCGTCGTCTTGCCGGCGCCGTTCGGGCCGAGCAGGCCGAAACAGATGCCGGGTTCGACAGCAAATGACAGGCCGGCGACGACTTCCGTGCCGCCATAGACCTTGCGCAGATTGGAGACGCTGAGTGCCGTCACTTAGTGCCGCCAGGCGCGCGTGATGATGTCGCGGATCAGGTGCAGGCGACGGTGGAAGAAGTGGTCGGCACCGGGCACCATGACTACCGGCAGGTCGAGCGGCAGGGCCCAGGCGAAGACGTTGGCCGGCGGCACCAGCGTGTCGTCGGCGCCGTGGATGACGATGGTGTCGTGCGGCACGGCTTCGGTATCGTACTGGCGGCTGTTTTCGACATGGCCGGCGGCGGTACCGACCAGGACCAGGCGCTGCGCCGGGTGGCCGGCTTCGGCGAGGCGCTTGGCAACGCGGGTCTGGCAATAGGCGCCGAAGGAAAAGCCGGCCAGCACGACCGGCAGGTCGCCGCAGCGGCGCTTGGCTTCTGCGAGCACGGCGAGCAGGTCGTCGGTTTCGCCGATGCCTTCATCGTGCTCGCCTTCCGTGCCACCAACGCCGCGGAAATTCGGGCGGAAGGCGGCGTAGCCGAGGCTGACGAAGGTGCGGGCCAGCGTGTAGGCAACCTTGTTGGTATTGGCGCCGCCACCCATCGGATGCGGATGGGCGATCAGCGCGATGCCCTTCGGGGCATCCGGCCGTTCCATGATGGTGTCGATATTGCCGACCGGGCCGGCGACGAGGATTTTTTCTTCCGGGGCTTTCATGCTCAGATCTTCAGGCGTTCGACGATGCGGCCATGCAGCAGGTGTTCGTCGATGATTTCATCGACATCGCTCTGGTCGATGAAGGAATACCAGGTTTCCTGCGGATAGACGACCATGACCGGACCCTGGTCGCAGCGCCCGAGGCAGCCGGCCTTGTTGATGCGGATGTTGCCCGGGCCGTTCTTCTTCAGCTGGCCGATGCGGTCCTTGGCGTAGGCGAACATTTCCGAGCCGCCAATGTTGTTGCAGCACTGTTCGCCGGCGTCGCGCTGGTTGGTGCAGATGAAGACGTGGTGTTCGAAATAGCTCATGTTTTCTCCTTGGGGCCAAATATTATAGCCGCCCGGTTTCACGGCGAATGCCGGCCGTGGCTCCAGTATTTTTCCAGACCGATGAGCAGGGAACTGGCGATGGCGACGGCAAATATTTCGCCCCACGCCTGCCAGCCGATCGGCGCCGTCTGGAAAACGCGGTTGAGCGGCGGCCAGTAGGTCAGCAGCAATTGCAGCAGCGCCATGCTGCCGATGCCGCCCCACACCCAGAGGTTGGAAAAGAGGCCGAGGCTCCAGAAACTGCGGGTCAGCGAGCGGCAGTTGAAGAGGTAAAGCATTTCGACCATCACGAAGAGGTTGACCGCTACGGTGCGCGCTTCGGGCAGCGAGTGACCCTGCTCCAGTTCGAGCAGGAAAAGTCCGAAGGAACCGGCGAGCAGCAGGCAGGAGACGAGCACGATGCGGCGGATCAGGGCGGCGTCGAGGACCGGCGTTTCCAGACGGCGCGGCGCGCGGCGCATGATGCCGCGCTCGATCGGCTCGAAGGCGAGCGGCAGGCCGAGCAGCACGGCGGTGCTCATGTTGATCCAGAGGATCTGCAGCGGCGTGATCGGCAGGGTCGAGCCGAAGAGGATGGCGGCAACGATGACCAGACCTTCGCCGAAATTGGTCGGCAGCGTCCAGGTGATGAACTTGACCAGGTTGTCCCAGACGCCGCGGCCCTCCTCGACGGCCGCCTCGATGCTGGCGAAATTGTCGTCGGTGAGCACCATCGCTGCCGCTTCCTTGGCGACTTCGGTGCCGCCCAGGCCCATGGCGATGCCGATATTGGCCTGTTTCAGGGCCGGTGCGTCGTTGACGCCGTCGCCGGTCATCGCCACGACTTCGCCGCGTGCCTGCAGGGCGCGTACCAGGCGCAGCTTCTGTTCCGGTTCGACGCGGGCGAAGACATCGGTTTCGTGAGCGGCGACGGCCAGTGCTGCTTCGTCGAGTTCGGCCAGTTCGCGCCCGGTCAGCGCCTGCCTGGCGTCGATGCCGATCTGCGCGGCGATGGCGAGCGCCGTGACGGCATGGTCGCCGGTGATCATCTTGACCCGGATGCCGGCCGAGTGACAGTTGCGGATGGCCGAAATTGCCGCCTTGCGCGGCGGGTCGATCATGCCGACCAGACCGAGCAGGGTCAGGTCGTGCAGGCGCTCATCGCTCAGCGCCGTGCCCGTTGGGTCGAGGCGGCGGGCCAGGAGCAGGACGCGCATGCCCTGTTCGGCCAGGCTACGGGCCGCAGCTTCAATTTCGGCGGCGACCAGCGGCGCCGTCTGGCCGTGCTCGTCCAGACGGTCGACGCAGCGCGGCAGCAGTTTTTCCAGCGCGCCCTTGATGTAGATGATCTGGCCGGCATCGCCGGCATGTGCCGTCGCCATGTACTGGCGGGTGGCATCGAAGGGCAGGACATCCTGGCGCGGCAACAGCGCCTGCAGCGTGTGTTCTTCGAGCGTGCCCTTGCGCGCCGCGACGAGCAGCGCCGCCTCGGTCGGGTCGCCGGTGATTTTCCAGTGCTGGCCGCTGCGCGCCAGGCTGGCATCGTTGCACAGGGCGCCGCCAACCAGGGCTTCGCGCAGGGCACCGGCGATGCTGGCGGGCTGTTCATCGAGGCGGATGTCGCCGGCCGGGTTGTAGCCGTGGCCGCTGACCGCGTAGTGTCGGCCGGCACAGAGCAGTGCATGCACGGTCATCGCGTTTTCGGTCAGCGTGCCGGTCTTGTCGGAACAGATGACCGTCGTGCTGCCCAGGGTTTCGACCGCGGCCAGACGCCGGATGATGGCCCGGCGCTTGGCCATGCGGGCGACGCCGATGGCCAGCGTGACGGTGACGGCGGCCGGCAGGCCTTCCGGAATGGCGCCGACGGCAAGGGCAACGGCCGCCATGAACATCTCGAAGGCCGATTCGCCGCGCAGCAGGCCGACGCCGGCGGTCAGCAGGGCGAGGCCGCCGATTGCCCAGAGCAGCCAGTTGGAGAAGGTCGCCATCTTGCGGGTCAGTGGCGTTGCCAGTTCCGGGGCGCTGGCGATCAGGTCGGCGATGCGCCCGGTTTCGGTGGCGTCGCCGGTGGCGATGACCAGGCCGCTGCCCTGCCCGGCGACGACGGTGGCACCGGCATAGGCCATGTTCAGGCGTTCGGCGAGCAGGGTGTCGGCGGGCAGCACGTCGGTGTGTTTGCCGACGGGCAGCGACTCGCCGGTCAGCATCGATTCGTCGGTATGCAGTTCGTGTTCGAGGAAGAGGCGCAGGTCGGCCGGCACGCGGTCGCCGGCGGCGAGCAGCACGACGTCGCCGGGTACCAGCTGGCTGGCATCCATTTGCTGGCGGTGCCCGCCGCGGCGCACCGTGACCGGCGTCGCGACGCTTCTGGCGAGCGCTGCCAGCGCGCCTTCAGCCTTGGCTTCCTGCCAGTAGCCGATGCCCGCGTTGAGCAGTACGACGGCGAAAATGACGCTCGAGTCCACCATTTCGCCGAGCCCGGCGGTGACGACCCCGGCGCCGATCAGGACGAGGACCAGTGGCTGGATCAACTGGTCGGCAAAGCGCTTCCAGGCCGGGCGGCCGGGTACGGCGGTGAGCTGGTTGGGGCCATGTTCAAGCAGCCGGCGGGCGGCTTCTTCGTCGCTCAGGCCGGCAGCGGTGTCGACTTCAAGGTGGTGGGCGACGGCCGCGGCTGTCTCGGCATGCCAGCTTACGGTCGACGTGTCGTCAGGAGCAGAAACGGCAGGGTCAGGAAGGGCCATAGGGTACCTACCAGTCGGGTCAGACCATTGAAATTCAGGAAGTGTCCCTGCCGCCAGGTGGCCAGTGCAGCCATCGAATACGGGTTGGGCGGGGCGAGGTTGACCAGTACGGTAGCAGACATCAGGGCCAATGCGGCGAGCATTAAGCGCAGGGTGGCCGGCAGCGCCAGGCTGACGGCGAGAAAAAGCAGGGCGACGAGCAGGCCCATCTGCGCGCCGGGGGTCAGCCAGGCCAGCGCCTCTCCCGGATTGATCAGGATCGCCGAGGCCAGGGTGCGGACGACCAGGCCGAGGATCAGGAACAGCGGTACGACGATGTAGGCCCAGAGCAGGCGGGCGGTGAGCAGGCGCAGGATGAGACCGACGGCAATCGCGTTGAGGGCGGTGATGCTGGCTTCGATCAGCGCAAAGCTGTCGGCAGCGAAGGGAACGGCCCCGGCCAGACCGAGCGTCTGGCGCAGGTCGCCGGCGCCGAAGAGCAGGGTTTCCGGCGAGAGCGGCACGAGCAGCCAGAGACCGAGCAGGGTCAGGCCGAGTTCGGCGTGCGGGATCGGCGCGATCAGGCGGTGTTCGAGCGCGGTGATGCGGGCGAAGATGCGCGGCCCGACGTATTGCGCCCAGATCGCGCCGAGCAGTCCGCCCAGGCTGTTGCAGGCGAGATCGAGGTTGGACGGAACGCGCGAGGGCAGCCAGGTCTGCAGGCTTTCCAGGCTGAAACTGACGCCGGCGGCGAGCAGCACGGCCAGCACCGGCGCGCTGTAACGGCCGGGAATGCGGTCGAGCGCCAGGGTCAGCAGGAAGCCGAGCGGAATATAGACGGCGACATTGACGGCGAGATCGAAGACGGTCCAGTAACGCGGCCAGCCGCCTTCGAGAAAGGCGAAGGGCGAGATGCCGGTGTCGCGCCAGCCGGCGAACGGATGCAGGCTGCCATAGATGACCAGCCCGCACCAGGCCAGGGCCAGGTAGCGGGCGAGGAGGATGGGGCCACGGCCGTGCTGAGTCATGCAGCGGATTTTAGGGCGTATCCGGCAGCGCGTCAGCCGGTTTGGACACAAAGGTGTCGGCGCGAGCGCCTATCCGTGACATTGTCAGGGCGTTTTGTGCGGGTGCGAATGATCGCTGGCGTGATGCGTTTCGGCGGCGGCGCGGTGATGCAGTTCGGCGTGAATATCGGCCTTCGGTGTCGGTCGACCGATCCATTGCGGCAATAATGAGCCGGCGAGCATGCCCAGGATGCTTACGCCGAGGCCGATCAGCTGCGGCGGTACGAGTTGGCCGACGTTGGCCAGCGCGTAGGCGTAGTCACCGCTCGACGGGCTGCTGCCGACCAGCGCCTCGACCAGCAGCCACGAGGCCAGACCGCCGAAAATCGCGGCGAGTGCGCCCTGCGTCGTCGCCCTCTTCCAGAAGGCACCGAAGAAAAGCGGCACGAAAGCGCCGGCCAGCGTCACCTTGTAGGCGTTCTCGACCATCTTGAAGATGCTGGCGTTGGAGTACAGCGCGAAGGCGAGCACGATGCCGGCGAAAACGACGATCGCGGCGCGCATGACGCGCAGGAACTGGTGGTCGCCCATGTGCGGGAAGAAGTCGCGGACGATGTTTTCCGAGAAGGCGACGGCGGGCGCGAGCAGGGTGGCCGACGAACAACTCATGATCGCCGAGAGTACGGCGCCGAAGAAGATGGCTTGGGCGAAGACCGGCGTGTGCTGCAGGACCAGCGTTGGCAACACGAGTTGCGAGTCGGTCTGCAGCAGGCCGTTGAACAGCGTCGGGTCGATCAGCGTTGCCGAGTAGGCGATGAACATCGGCACGAAGGTGAAGCAGAAATAGATCGAGGCGCCGAGGATGGAACCCCACAGTGCGATCTTCTGGGTCTTGGCCGAGGTGATGCGCTGGAAGACGTCCTGCTGCGGAATCGAGCCGAGCATCATGGTGATCCAGGCGCCAAGGAAGGACAGCCACAGCCAGGGATCGGGCGGCGGGAAGAAATTGAGCTTGCCGGCCTCGGCCGCATGCTGGATCACCGTGTCGACGCCGCCGGTCAGGCCGGATACCAGCCAGGCGATGAACAGCATGCCGCCCATGATGACGCCCATCTGTACGAAATCGAGGATGGCGACCGAGAGCATGCCGCCGAAGGTGGTGTAGGTCAGCACGATGGCGGCGCCGAGGATCATGCCGGCCGGCTGGCTGAGATAGCCGTCGGTAACGACATTGAAGACCAGGCCGAGCGCCTTGATCTGGGCCGACACCCAGCCGAGGTAGGAGGCGACGATACAGAGCGTGGTCAGCACCTCGACCGTGCGGTTGTAGCGCAGGCGGAAATAGTCGCCCAGGGTCAGGATGTTGAGCTTGTAGAGTTTGCGCGAGAAGAAGACGCCGGCAATGATCAGGCACATCGAGGAGCCGAAGGGGTCGGCGACGACGCCGGAGAGGCCGTCCTTGACGAAGGTGGCGGAGACGCCGAACACCGCTTCGGCACCGAACCAGGTGGCGAATACGGTGGCGGTGACGACCGGCAGCGGCAGGTGGCGGCCGGCGACGGCGAAGTCCTTGGCGCTATGGACGCGGGTTGCCGCAAAGAGGCCGATGCCGATGGAAACGAGCAGGTAGAGAACGACGAACCAGATCAGCATGAGCTTGTGGTGAACCGAGCCAAGAGGTTGAAAACGCGGAAATTATAAGGTGATTGCGCCCTGCCCGGATCAGAACGGCGGCGGGCAGTGGAAACGCAGTGCCTCACCGGTCAACGGGTGGGAAAAGGCCAAATCCATGGCGTGCAGCAACAAGCGATCCGCCTTGCCTTCGGCGGCGCCGGCGTAGAGGTCGTCACCGAGAATCGGATGACCGAGTTCGGCCATGTGTACGCGCAACTGGTGCGAGCGGCCGGTAAAGGGTTCGAGTTCGACGCGCGTGACCTTGTTGACCGGGTCAAGTTCGAGGCGGCGGAAGCGGGTCAGTGAAGGTTTGCCGATGTCGAAATCGACCTTCTGGCGCGGCCGGTTCGGCCAGTCGCAGATGAGCGGCAGTTCGACCTCGCCCTGTTCTGCCTTGAGCAGGCCGTCGACGACGGCGACGTAGCGCTTGTCCACCAGGCGGTCGCGGAAAAGTTTCGAGAGCAGCCGGTGCATTTCTTCGCCGCGCGCCAGCACGAGCAGGCCGGAGGTCGACATGTCCAGGCGGTGCACGATCAGCGCATCGGGAAATTGCACCTGGATGCGGCTGACCAGGCAATCCGCCTTGTCTTCGCCGCGGCCGGGCACCGAGAGCAGGCCGGCGGGTTTATCGACGATGAGCAGCGTGTCATCGACGAAAAGCGGGGTCAGGCCGGTGTCCACCGGCGGGCAATAGGCACTCATGGCTGGCGGGGCGGGACGTCGCTGCAGCGACTGTCGGCGAACGGTCCACTGTCCCGCAGCCAGCCTTTTGCCGGCGCTGTCTGGGCGCAGATGCGCTGGCCGTCGAGGCGGCTGGCCCACCAGTACCAGGCGGCGGGTTTGCCGACGGCGGTAAATGTCATGGCCAGCATGAGCAGTGCGAAGAGTCGTTTGAATTGCATCGGGCGAATAATTTGCTTGCCAATAGCTTACTGTAAATGTACTGTATTTATACCCAGTATCCGGTGGGCGCCAAATCAGCCGGCGAGAATATACCGCGTGTTCTGTCGTTTCTCCGGGTAATGCAGCAAAAGGATATTTGTTTGTCTTGAACTGACCTTTCTGCTGATGCAGCAATTTCTATTCCATCTTCGGCCCCTGTGCCATAATCCGCTCAAATTTTCGAGGTACCCCCATGGACGACAACAAGGCAAAGGCGCTCAGCGCAGCGCTGCAACAGATTGAAAAGCAGTTCGGCAAAGGCTCCATCATGAAGATGGGCGATGCCGAGATCGACGAAGGCATCCAGGTGGTGTCCACCGGTTCGCTCGGCTTGGATATCGCGTTGGGCGTTGGCGGTCTGCCGCGCGGCCGCGTTGTCGAAATCTACGGTCCGGAATCCTCGGGCAAGACCACGCTCTGTCTGCAGGTCATTGCCGAAATGCAGAAGCTGGGTGGCGTTGCTGCCTTCATCGACGCCGAACACGCGCTCGATCCGCAATATGCGCAAAAGCTCGGCGTCAATGTCGGCGACCTGCTGATCTCGCAGCCGGATACCGGCGAACAGGCCCTCGAAATCTCCGACATGCTGGTCCGTTCCGGCTCGGTCGACATCATCGTCATCGACTCGGTCGCCGCGCTGACGCCGCGCGCCGAAATCGAAGGCGAGATGGGCGATCAGATGGTCGGCCTGCACGCCCGCCTGATGAGCCAGGCGCTGCGCAAGCTGACCGCCAACATCAAGAAGACCAACACCCTGGTCATCTTCATCAACCAGATCCGCATGAAGATCGGCGTCATGTTCGGTTCGCCGGAAACGACGACCGGCGGCAATGCGCTCAAGTTCTACGCTTCCGTGCGTCTCGACATCCGCCGCATCGGCTCGATCAAGAAGGGCGATGAAGTCATCGGCAGCGAAACCAAGGTCAAGGTTGTCAAGAACAAGGTCTCGCCGCCCTTCCGTGAAGCCATTTTCGACATCCTGTACGGCGAGGGCATTTCCCGCCACGGCGAAATGGTCGAACTTGGGGTTGCCCACAAGCTGGTCGAGAAATCCGGTGCTTGGTATTCCTACAAGGGCGAAAAGATCGGTCAGGGCAAGGACAATTCCCGCGAATTCCTCAAGGCCAATCCGGAAATTGCCGCCGAGATCGAGGCGGGCATCCGCGAGGCCGCCAGCACCAATGTCATCAAGCCGGTCAAGGCTGCCAAGGTTGATGGCTGATCCATCGGCTGCGCTGCGGGTTGCCGCGCTTCGACTCCTTACCCGGCGTGATCACAGCCGGGCGGAGTTGAAGGCCAAGCTCGCCGCGCAGGCGGAGTCGGAAGAACAGCTCGAAGCCGTGCTCGAACGCCTGCAGGCCGAGCGCCTGCTGTCCGATTCGCGTTACGCCAGTCAGCGCGTCGTCGCCCGTGCCGGGCGCTACGGCAATGCGCGGCTGAAGCAGGAACTGCGGCAATGCGGCATCGGTGATGACGATATTGCCGATGCCTTGCCCGAGGCCGGTGATGAAGCCGAGCGCTGCAAGGCGGTATGGGCGAGAAAGTTCCGCGAGTTGCCGCAATCGGCAGCCGAGCGGGCCAAACAGATGCGTTTTTTGCAATATCGCGGTTTTTCCGGCGACGCGATTCGCCGTGTCATGCGCGGAGCCGATGAATGAGCGATGTCAAAGTGTCCACCCTGAGTGCCCACAACCTCAAGAAGCGCTACAAGTCGCGGACGGTGGTCGAGGATGTTTCCTTTGATGTCAAAAGCGGCGAGGTCGTCGGTCTGCTCGGCCCGAACGGGGCCGGCAAGACCACCTGTTTCTACATGATTGTCGGCCTGGTCGCGGCTGATGGCGGCGAGGTCTATATCGACGATGTCCGCCTCACCCACCTGCCGATGCACAGCCGGGCCCGCCTCGGCCTGTCCTATCTGCCGCAGGAAGCCTCGGTCTTCCGCAAGCTCAATGTCGAAGAGAACATCCGCGCCGTCCTCGAGCTGCTCAAGCTGCCGGCGCAGGAACTCGACGACCGCCTCGAAGGCCTGCTTAGCGAACTGCACATCGGGCATGTCCGGCACGTCAATGCCGCAGCGCTGTCCGGGGGCGAACGCCGGCGTGTCGAAATCGCCCGCGCCCTGGCCACCAACCCGCGCTTCATCCTGCTCGACGAACCATTCGCCGGTGTCGATCCGATTGCTGTACTGGAGATCCAGAAGATCATCCGCTTCCTCAAGGAGCGCGGCATCGGCGTCCTGATTACCGACCATAATGTGCGTGAAACGCTCGGTATCTGCGATCACGCCTATATTATTAACGCCGGACGCGTTCTCGCGTCTGGACGGCCGGACGAAATCGTTGATAATGAAAGCGTCCGCAAGGTTTATCTCGGCGAGCATTTCAAGCTCTGACCGTTAGGCAGCACCCCAATCCGAACCGATGAAGCCAGCTCTCCAACTAAAACTATCCCAGCATCTGGCACTGACGCCTCAGTTGCAGCAGTCGATCAAGCTATTGCAGTTGTCGACGGTCGAGATGCAGCAGGAAATCGAGCGTTACCTGCTGGAAAATCCGATGCTGGAGCGCGAGGACGAGGCCGGTACGGAATCCTTTGGGGCGGCGCAGCAATTCGATTCACCGGCCAACGAAACGACGCGCAGCGAACCGACTGAAGAGCGCGAACGTGATTCGCGCGAGGAACGCGAGCAGGAAGTGCCGAGCGCACCTTCCGAAGTCGATGATGATCGCTGGGCTTCCGATGCCGGGACCTTTACCGGTGCCGGGCGTGATGAAGACGACGACAGCGATTCACGCGACATCCATTCGGCCGCCACCAGCCTGCGCGAACATCTCGGCTGGCAGCTGGGCATGACCCAGCTCAGCGAACGCGATCGCAGCCTGGTCCGTTTCCTGATCGAAGCACTGGACGATGACGGCTATCTCTCGGCCACGCTTGAGGAGCTGTGGGAAACCCTGCCGCCGGAATACGAGATCGAGCTCGAAGAGCTGGAAATCGCCCTGCACCACATCCAGCATTTCGATCCGACCGGGATCGGCGCGCGCAGCCCCAGCGAATGCCTGGCGCTGCAATTGAAAGCAATGCCGGCTGACGAAGTACAGGCGCTTGCCCTGGCGATCGTCGAGAAGCATCTGGAACTGCTCGCGGCGCGCGATTTTGCCAAAATTCGCCGGTTGACCGCCTGTGACGATGACGCGCTGAAGGCGGCGCAATCCCTGATCGTCAGCCTCAACCCACGGCCGGGGGCGCGTTTCTCGCAGACCGAAGCGCGCTACATCACGCCGGACGTGATGGTCAGGAAGCTCAAGGGCAAATGGACCGCCTACATTAATCCGGATGCCTACCCGCGCCTGCGCATCAACCGTCTGTATGCCGAGATTCTCTCGAGACAGCGGCGCGGCAATGGCAACCTGACCGGCCAGTTGCAGGAAGCACGCTGGCTGATCAAGAACGTGCAGCAGCGTTTCGAGACCATCCACCGCGTGACGCAGGCCATTGTCGATCGTCAGCGCCAGTTTTTCGAACATGGTGAAGTCGCCATGCGGCCGTTGGTGCTGCGCGAAATCGCCGATATTCTCGGTTTGCACGAGTCGACCGTTTCGCGCGTCACCAGCCAGAAATACATGGCGACGCCGCGCGGCATCTTTGAATTGAAATACTTTTTCGGCAGTCATGTGTCCACCGATACCGGTGGTGCCTGTTCTGCCACCGCCATTCGCGCCCTGATCAAGCAATTGATCAGTGCCGAGGATGGCAAGAAGCCCTTGTCGGATAGTCAATTATCCGAAATACTAGGCCAGCAGGGAATCGTTGTAGCCCGACGCACGGTAGCCAAATATCGCGAGTCACTCAACATCCCGCCGGTCAATTTACGCAAGACCCTGTAGAGAGAGGAGAAAAAATGAATCTGCAGATCGCTGGTCACCACATCGAAGTAACCCCGGCATTGCGCGAATACGTCGAGAACAAACTCGATCCCGTCGTTCGCCATTTTGACAAAGTCACCGGTGTTAACGTGGTTCTGTCCGTAGAGAAGCTCAAGCAGAAGGCTGAAGTGACGTTGCATGTGCCGGGCAAGGACATTCACGTTGAAGAGAACGGCGATGACCTCTACGCCGCCATCGATGCGCTGTTTGACAAGCTGGACCGTCAGGTTCAGAAGTACAAGCAAAAGGTCCAGGATCACCATCGCGGTGACAAGCCTGTACACCACATGGCTGACTAATAGCCGACCGGCCGCAGCAGAAGTGTTGCGGCCCTGGTTTTCAAATTCCCTATGAACAACCCCCTAACGAATATTCTGCCGGCTTCGCAGGTTCTTCTCGACCTTGATGCCAGCAGCAAAAAACGGGTGTTCGAACAGGCCGGCATGCTTTTCGAGAGTCATCTCGGACTCGCCCGCTCGGTTATTTTCGACAGTCTGTTCGCCCGTGAAAAACTCGGCTCGACCGGCCTCGGTCAGGGCATTGCCATTCCGCATGGCCGTATCAAGGGTCTCAAACAGGCTTCCGGCGCTTTCATGCGCCTGACGACTCCGGTGCCCTTCGATTCCCCGGATGGCCGGCCCGTCAATCTGCTCTTCGTCCTGCTGGTTCCCGAACAGGCAACCGAGCAGCATTTGCAGATTCTTTCCGAACTCGCCCAGCGTTTTTCCGATCGCACCTTCCGCGAAGCCCTGCTGGCGGCGCCGGATGCGGCCGCGATCGTGACCCTTTTCCAGTCCTGACTTTCAGCCGTGCGCCACATCAGCCTGGTCCAGCTCTATGAGGACAACCGCGACAAGCTGTTGCTCAACTGGGTAGCCGGCCAGCAAAGCGATTGCATGATCGAGCTGAAGGCGGCAAACAACTATGGTGCCGATGTTGTCGGCCATATCAATGTCATCCACCCGGAGCGCCTGCAGGTCATGGGCCAGGCCGAGTATGACTGGGCCATGCGCATCGGCGAGCGCCGTTTCGGCCAGATGTTCCAGGATTTGCTGGAGGCGCAGTCGCCGGCCGTCATCGTCGCCGATGGCCTGACACCGCCGCCGATGCTGGCGGAAGCTTGCCGTCAGTACAACACACCCTTGATCCTGTCACCGAAGCCGTGCTCGGCGGTCATCGACTTGTTGCGCATTTACCTCTCGGCTCGACTGGCAGATACCGTCAATCTGCACGGTGTCTTCATGGATGTGCTGGGCATGGGCGTCCTGATTACCGGTGATTCCGGGGTCGGCAAATCCGAGCTGGCCCTTGAGCTGATTTCCCGCGGCCACGGTCTGGTTGCTGACGATGTGGTCGAAATGGCGCGTATCGCGCCGACCACCATCGAAGGGCGCTGTCCGGGCATGCTGCGTGACTTTCTCGAGGTGCGCGGCCTTGGCTTGCTCAATATCCGGACCATTTTCGGCGAAACCGCATCGCGTCGGAAAATGAAGCTGAAACTGATCGTCCATCTGCAAAAGGCACTTGCCGGCAGTGATGCGCCGCGCTTGCCGCTTGATGCCCAGACCCAGGAAGTTCTTGGTGTTGCGGTACGCAAGGTGCTGATCCCGGTCGCGGCCGGACGCAATCTGGCGGTCCTCCTTGAAGCTGCTGTGCGCAATACCATCCTGCAATTGCGCGGTATCGACAGCATGCAGGATTTCATGGATCGTCAGCAGCGCATCATGCTTGACGATGACGCCTGAATCGCCGATAGTCTGCGAGCCTTTTCCCTACTGATTCAGGAGTCGTTAATGAAAAAATTGCTTAGCCTGCTTGCTCTCGTGATGGCCGCTTCTTCTGTTTACGCTGCAGATGATTGCGCTGCCCGCGCCGCGGAAAAGAAACTGGCTGGTGCTGCCAAGAACAGCTTTATGAAGAAGTGCCAAGCCGACGCCAAGGGGCCGGAAGTTACCGCCTGCGAATCGACCGCCAAGGAAAAGAAACTGGCCGGTGCCGCGCGCAACAGTTTTGTGAAGAAATGTGTGGCTGACGCCCAGGCTGGCGCCAAATAATAGCCGTTCCAGGCTGCCAGAGCAGGCCATCGAAAGATGGCCTGTTTTCGTTTACAGGTGTTCGAAAGTTGCCTGGTCCGCCTTGGGGTCCTTGATCGAGGCGCCAAAGCAGATAATGCCGCTGCCCTGCATCAGGATCTCGTGCTGGCGAACCAGCACTTCCTGCTGGCCGGCAAAATTGACAAAGGTACCGTTGGTACTGGTATCGACCAGATAGTAACCATTGTTGCGTTTTTCGATGCGGGCGTGCGCCCGCGAGGCCTTGCGATCCGAGATGTACAGCTTGCTGCCGGGATCGCGCCCCAAGGTAAGAACCCGCACCTTGTCATCGAGCAGATGGGCTTGGCCATGGTAGCGGACGCAGAGACGGTCGACCGGCATGACGCTGAGCGAACTGAACTGGCCGGGCACCACGTTTGCGGACCAATCGATCTGGAAAATGTCGAGTTGCTCGCCATTCTCCTGAATGGTGCCCAGACTCGGCATCGGGCGGGTGTTGAGTGCGCCGATCGGGCCGAGTTCGGTGATCAGTGCGGTACTGCCAAGGATCTGGTCACGTCGCGCCAGGCCGACCACGCGAGCCGCGGTGGTGATTACCTCGCCACTCAATTCGCCATCAGTTTCATCGACCAGTCCGGCGTGCAGCCCGATGCGGATAGTCAGCTTCAGGCCGGAAACCGGTGGCAGATCGGCAATGCGCTGTTGCATGTCGATCGAGGCCTGGCAGGCATCCTCTGCCGATTCGAAGGCAGCCAGTACTTCATCGCCGACCACCTGGACGATGCGGCCGCGGCAGCTTTCGATCGAGCGGTTCATACGCTTGAGGCAACGTTCCACGGCGTGCATGGCTTCCGTGTCACCCAGACGTTCAAACAGGCGAGCGCTGCCCGATACGTCGGCAAACATGACAATCAATTTGCGTTGCTGAATGCTCATGGACTGCTCGCTGCCGCAAGATGTTGAAAACGCGATTATAAACGGATTGTTGCAATCCCGGCGCTATGCGCCAATCTGGATAGGAATGCTGCCGCTGATCGGCATTTCCGGGCTGTCGAAGACGATATCACCCTCCTCCACTGCCGTGTCCAGGGTCAGCCCACGGAAGTCGAACAGATTGTTGTCGGCGAGATGCGAGGGCACAACGTTCTGCAGTGCCGTCATCACCGATTCGGTACGGCCCGGGAAGCGCTTGTCCCAGTCCTGCATCATCTCGCGGATTTTCTGGCGCTGCAGGTTTTCCTGCGAACCGCACAGATTGCACGGGATGATAGGAAACTCCATGCCGCGCGCGAACTTGGCAATGTCGTTCTCGGAACAATAGGCAAGCGGCCTGATGACGACGTGGGCGTGGTCGTCGGTCACCAGCTTGGGCGGCATTGCCTTCATCTTGCCGCCGAAGAGCAGGTTGAGGAACAGCGTGTGCACCATGTCGTCGCGGTGGTGACCGAGGGCGATCTTGTTGGCGCCGAGCTCCTTGGCGGTCTTGTAGATGATGCCGCGGCGCAGGCGCGAGCACAGCGAGCAGGTCGTCTTGCCTTCCGGGATCTTGTCCTTGACGATCGAATAGGTGTCAGCCTCGACGATGCGGTGCTCGATGCCGAGCGATTCGAAATAGCGCGGCAGGATGTCGGCGGGAAAGCCTGGCTGTTTCTGATCGAGATTCATCGCGATCAGCCGGAATTTGATGGGGGCGCGCTGCTGCATGGCCATCAGCATGGCGAGCAGGGTATAGGAATCCTTGCCGCCGGAGACGCAGACCAGGATGGTGTCGCCGTCCTCGATCATGTTGTAGTCGCCGATAGCCTTGCCGGTCCGGCTTTCCAGGTATTTGCGCAGTTTGAGCAGGGTGTTCGATTGGGTCATGATGATCTTTGGCAGGCGGATGCTGCTGAATTTGCAGCGAAAGGCGGAGTTTACCCCGAGAAGGGCGGCAATTTCCTGTTGTGGTGGTTTGGTGCGCTATCCGGTGGTCAGTCGGTCGACGAAAATAAAGTGCCGGAATTCGGAAGCAGCCCGCTTTGCCGGATAAAATCCGCGTTTTTCGGAGTAGCCATGGACCTGCCTCTCCCGTCTCCCGACGCACAAGCACACAGCGAAAAACTGACCCGCGCGATCCAGCAGCAGATTGCTACTGCCGGTGGCTGGCTGTCCTTCGCCAGCTTCATGGAAGCACTGCTTTATGCGCCGGGCCTTGGCTATTACACGGCAGGTGCGCACAAATTCGGCGCGGCCGGGGATTTCATCACGGCGCCCGGCATGACCGGCTTGTTCGGGCAGGCCCTGGCCCGCCAGGTTGCCCAGGTCATGGCGCAATCGGCGCCTGTCGTTCTTGAGGTCGGGGCCGGCACCGGTCGCCTGGCTGCCGATCTGCTGCTTGAACTGGAGCGTCTGGAAGCCTTGCCGGCCAGTTATTGCATTCTCGACCTGTCGGCGGACCTGCGTCAGCGCCAGCAGGCGACCCTGGCGGCCGAGGTGCCGCATCTGCTGGAGCGCGTGCGCTGGCTTGATGCCCTGCCGGAAGGTTTTTCCGGGGTAGTGGTTGCCAATGAGTTGCTTGATGCCATGCCGGCCGATATCGTGGCTTGGCGCGAAAACGGCATTTTTGCGCGCGGCGTGGCTCTGGCGGCCAATGGTGACTTCGTCTGGGAAGAACGACCGGCAACCGGTGAATTGCTTGCCGCCGCCCGCGAGATCGGCGAACAGTGCCAGTTGCCGCCCGGATTCGAGAGTGAAATCAGTCTCGCCTGTCGTGCCTGGGCGGCGGAATGGGGGCATCGCCTGCAACGCGGCGCCCTGCTGCTGATCGACTATGGCTTTCCGCGCCGCGAGTTTTATCACCAGCAACGGGCGCGCGGCACGCTGATGTGTCACTACCGCCATTTTGCGCACCCGGATCCGTTCTACTTGCCGGGGCTGCAGGACGTAACGGTCCACGTCGATTTCACGGCCATTATTGCCGCGGCGCATGGCAACGGACTGGAGCTGCTCGGTTACACCAGCCAGGGACAGTTCCTGCTCAATTGCGGCATTCTCGATCGTCTGGCGGCCCTGCCCGCCGCCACGCCGGAATACATCCGCGCCGCGAGTGCGGTGAACAAGTTGCTGATGCCGCATGAGATGGGCGAACTGTTCAAGGTCATCGCGATCGGGCGTGGTCTGGACGAGCATTCACCGGAACCACTCTGCGGCTTTGTCAGCGGTGACCAGAGCCGGCGTTTGTAGCCGGATTTTCTGAGCAATATTCGCGGTTTTGTATTTTTTGTTGCTTTCCCCGAATAGACAGCTAAACTGAAGGCCTGATCCGGATCGTCGGGAAGGAAGAAACATGGATGTCTCCTCCGTAGGAACCCTGAGTAGTGCGCTGTCGCAAGCCCAGACGGGTGATGCAGTCAGCACGCTGGTGCTCAAGAAGGCAATGGATATTCAGGCACAAAACGCCATGCAATTGCTGCAGGCGGTGCCGCAGATGCCGAACAACCCGCCTAACCTGGGCAACAGCATCGACGTCAAGGCGTGATTTCATTCAGCCAGTCGCGCAACATGGCCGCAACCAGCGGCCATTCTTTTTCGTGGGTCACGGCGTGACCCATATTGCGGAAAATATGCACCGGTAAGCCATAGGTGTGAGCCGTTGCCTGTACCAAGAAGGCCGGCACCAGCACGTCGAGTTCGGCGCCCAGAATCAGCATCGGCGGGCGATGCATGGCGTGCAGGTTGGGCAGGTTGAACATCGACATGTCCCACAGCGCCCGGTGCGACTCGGGTTGCATGCGATCCAGCCAGGCAGCCAGCATGGTCGGGTCGATTTCGCCGGCAAACAGCGCTTCCTTGAGAATTTCCGTATCCGGGTAATTGCCGCTCATGATGCTGTTGATGTCCATGAACAGCTGCGGCTTCTGGAACATCAGGTGGAACTGGGCGGCGATCAGGCCTTGTGGCGGCACCGAACAGACCAGCGCTGCGCCAGGTACCTGATGGTGTTCGAGATACTTCTGGACGACGAAGCCGCCCATCGAATGACCGACCAGAACCGGCGGCGTGCCCAGCCAATTGACCACGGTATTGACGTCGGCGACGAAGTCGTTGATCGAGTGCCAGTCGATCTGGTCGATCCCGTTGCTGCCGCCATGGCCGCGCAGCGACAGCGCGTAGCAGGGATAGCCGGCCTTGGCGAGGAAAGGCATGAAGGTTTCCGTCCACATCCAGCCGCCGGCAAAGGCGCCATGAACGAAGAGAACGGGCGGGCGATTCGTTTTTTTGGCGGGCAGGCAGGAGAAAACTTCCAGCCCTTCAATCATTTGAGTTTTTAGCATGGCAATCTGTGGGGTTGAAGCGTGTTTAAATGCGATTTTCACCCTGCGGTGCAAGGCTCAATGTTGAAGTGGATACTGACGCTGGTCGTCGCGATTTTTTTGCTCGGGATCATCACTCCCCATCTCGCGCGTTTCATCCGGTTCGGTCAGTTGCCCGGCGACTTCAGCTTCCGGTGGCGCGGTCGTCGCTACATGTTTCCACTGGCCACGACGATAATTTTCTCGGCTTTGCTCTGGTTAATTGCGAAAGTCATTTAGCTGCTCTTTGACGGCAGCAATGCGCGCCTGCTGGATTCGTTCCGGAATGCTCGACTTGTCGGCACAGGCGGCGGCAATTTTGCCCGCTTCGACGCGGTTGACCGCTGCGAGGGCGGAAAGCAGGCGGGCGGGACTGTCGTAAGGGCGATCTTCCCAGCCGAGGCGGCCGGTAAAGTCGCAAAGGCAGGTGTCGAGCAGTTGCCGGAAGCGTTCCGGCCGGCGCAGGGCGTCGGTCTTTTCCAGCAATGAAACCATGGTAGCCGGTTTCAGCTCGGCCGCCCGATGAATATTGCCGTGATGTCTGGCCATCAGCAGCGCCAGGTCGCGGCAATCGTTGGGAACCTTGAGGCGGGCACACAGTTGTTCACTGAGATCGACGCTGCGCGCTTCGTGCCCGATATGGCGGGGCAGGATGTCGGCCGGCGTGGTCGCTTTGCCGAGATCGTGGGTCAGGCCGGCAAAACGGACCGGCAACGGGAAGTGGTGGCGGGCCGTTTGTTCGAGCACCATCATGGTGTGAATGCCGGTATCGATTTCCGGGTGGTAATCGGCGCGCTGCGGCACCCCGAACAATGCATCAAGCTCCGGCAACAGCCTGGCCAGTGCGCCGCAATCGCGTAGAACCATGAACATGCGCGCCGGATGGTCTTCCATCAGGCCTTTGGCGAGTTCCTGCCAGACGCGTTCGGCAACCAGGTGATCGACTTCGCCGCTGCTCACCATGTTGCGCATCAGGCTCAGGGTTTCCGGGGCGACCGAAAACTCGTGAAAACGTGCGGCAAAGCGGGCAATGCGCAGGATGCGGACCGGGTCTTCGGCAAAGGCCGGGCCGACGTGGCGGAGGATTTTGCCCTGCAGATCGCGTTGACCGCCAAACGGATCAACCAGCGTGCCATCGTCGCCCTTCGCCATCGCATTGATGGTCAGGTCGCGGCGGGCGAGGTCCTGTTCCAGCGTGACATCCGGCGCCGCGTGAAAGCTGAAGCCATGGTAACCGTGCCCGCTTTTCCTTTCGGTGCGGGCCAGCGCATATTCGTCCTGGGTCTGCGGATGCAGAAACACCGGGAAATCCTTGCCGACCGGCCGAAAGCCTTGTGCCAGCATGATTTCCGGTGAGGCGCCGACCACGACATAGTCGCGGTCGGCATTGGTCCGGCCGAGCAATTCGTCGCGGACAGCGCCGCCGACGATGTAGATCTGCACGGGCGAAGCGGGCTGGATTTAACGCCCGGCGCGGAAGCGGAAGCTGTCGAGCTTGCCCTTCGGCGTGTTCTGCGCGACGTAGGTCGGTGCAATGGCTTCGAGTGCCGTCGGCTTCCAGTCGGCCGGCGGATTGCAACTGCTGTCGCAAACGCTGTCGACCTGCATCGAGCGCAGGTTGTCCGGCGAAAGCAGCGGCTGCGGGGCCAGCCACATCAGGCCGGCCTGCAGGTAGGCCCAGCCTTCGGACAGGGCGATGATCTTTGCCGTGCTGCGGGTCAGTTCGGCGGTGTAGTCGACCAGCTCGCGCAGGGTATAAACCTTGGGGCCGACCAGATCGTAGGCCTGACCAAAGGTGGCTTCATTGCCCAGACTGTCGACGAAGGCATCGGCCACATCGGCGGCCCAGACCGGCTGGAAGCGGGCATGCCCGAAACCGAGCGGGAAGATCGGCGCCTTTTTCAGGACGCTGGCAAAGGTAGACAGGAAAGAGTCGCCCAGGCCGAAAATTACCGACGGCCGGAATACGGTGACGTCCAGATCATTCTTCGTGCCGAGCACGACGGCTTCGCCGTCGCCCTTCGAGGCGAGATATTCCGACGGTGCCTTCGGATCAGCCTTGAGTGCGCTCATATGCACCAGACGACGCACGCCGCTTGCCTTGCAGGCGGCAATGATCTTCTTCGGCAGTTCGACGTGCGCATTACCGAAATCCGGGCTGTACGGGAACTGGACATCGCGGCTGTGCAGGATGCCGACCAGGTTGATCACTGCATCCTTGCCCTGCATCAGCGATGCCAGGGTCTTTTCGCAGTGGATATTGACTTCCGGCATGTCGATATTGGGCTGAATGATCAGCGCCTTGGTCCGTTCACGACGGCGGGTCGGAATGGTGACTTCGATGCCGCGTTGCGAGAGGCGATTGGCAATGTAGGTGCCGAGAAAACCGCTACCCCCCAGCAGCAAGACCTTTTTGATGTCCATGTAGAACCCCGGAAACAGAATGCGAAAAACTTGAATTTTAAGGCAATTTCAGCGTCGCTGACGCTTGTGCCGCGGCTTTTTTCAAAGAGCGGCCGGCGAATGCAGTGCCTGTTCGGCAGCCCTGTCGAACAGCGAGTCGTGTGTGCAGTTGCGGGCGCTGCCTGCCTTGAGCTTTTGCTCAAGCACATCAGGGTGCATGGCCAGGGCAAAACCCCAGTCCGGATTGGCGATCAGCAGCAGGCCGCTGTCCGGGCTGATCTGGCAGAGCAAGCCGCAGAGCGGTTGTTCGTCGATCTCCGTCAGGCGCAGCCAGGTGCCGACCGGTGGTGGGGTGGCCGTGCTATGGCCGGGCAGCGTTGCATCGGTGCCCAGGTCGTATATTTTCAGCAACAGCTTGTCGGTGCTCAATTCGCTGATCGCCAGGCTCTTGCCGGCACTGGCGTAAGCGGTCGGAACGGCGATATCGACCGGATTTGCCGCACCACGCATGGCGGTGGTCTGCAGCGCGAAACAGGCATCAAGGAAGCTGCTCTGGCTGGCTTCATCCAGACCGATACGGGCCATGCCGGCATTCAGGCGCTGGACTACCGCGGGCAGCATCTTGGCAAGGTGTTTGCGGTCGTCGATCTCGGTCTTGGGCTCGATGCTCCACAGCAGATCCTTGACCAGGGCGGTGTTGTCCTGCCAGAGCGTGCTTTGCTCGCCATTCTCCATCCAGCTGACCAGCAGCACCTTTTGCCAGTGCGTGCGCAAAAATGTCGCGATCACGGCCGGCACGTTCGGCGAGAGTTGCTGCTCGATGACGTCGCGGCAACGCTGCTGGGCATGCTTGCGCCGGTCGACCTGGTGCAGCAGGGGCAAATACGCGGCGGCCGAACGGCTGACCTGACTGTCGCGCTCGGTAATCAGCGTGTTCAGCGCGCCAATCGCCTTTTCGAAAACCTTGATGTCACTGGCGGACTTGTTGCGTATTCCCGCCGCGATATTGTCGATGCTCGCACAGAGCGGGTTTCCCGAGGGGGTGTCGGAGGGCAGGCCAAGGGCGGCACGGGCGATCCGGTCAACCAGCAGATGGCCGGGATGCGCTTTGGCCGTGAAAAACCGGCTGTCGAGCAGCGCCAGTTTGAGGAGCGGAATCTGCAGGCTGAACAGGATGGTCTTGATCGCCTCCGGTAGTTCCGGCATCTCGAGAATGGCGCGGAAAATCAGCGCAATGCTGTCGATGCCGGCAGCAGCGGTCGTGCCGCCCGGAATGCCCAGCTCACTTGAGCTGAGCGAAGCCGGCTGGGCCGATGCACTGTCGGCCGTGTCAAACAGGCCGGGAATGAGCATTTCCAGCGACGGGCTGGTCGCGGTTGATGAATGTACCGGTGGCAGGGTCAGTTTTCCCGAACGGGCCAGGTCATCGAGGCGGGCAAATAATGCTTCAAATGCCGCCGGTGCGAGTTTTTCCGGTGTCGCCGTGGCCGGGCCGAGCAGGCGGCTTTGCAGGTTGGTGGCCGGAGTCGGGGCGCTGCCGGCCAGGCTGCCCGGCGTCGGGGTACTGGCTTCCGGGCTGGTCACAATGGCGGGCTGGGCCGGCGCGACGTGGCGTTCAGCGAGAAAATCGTTGAGCGCGGCATACAGACCGGTCAACGATCGGGTAAAGCCATTTTCCAGCCGGTCGACACGGGCCAGGGTCTTTTCCTGATCTTCGCCCATGCGCGCACACAGTTCGACAATGCCCTGGGAAATGCCGCGTGGTCCGACCGGGTTGTCGGCCGTACTCAGATCCGGCCGATTGAGCAGGGTCATGAAGCGCAGATAGACCCGCCACAGGTCGCCGCCCGTACTTTCCATCAGATGGGCGGAAAAATCGCCCAGGCGGATTTCCAGTTCGAGATCACTTTCATCCACCAGGGTAATGCGTGACGAGGTCAAACCTTTGGCGACCTCGAAACCGCTGCGCCGGCGCGTTGCCGTCATCTCGTCGTAATAGGTGCCGACCGCCTGCAGAAAGGCCTTGACGGCATTGGGCGGCAAGTTTTCGACTTCGAGCAACGCATGCTCAAGTAACTTGAGATACAGCGCACGACAGTCGCGCAGGACATGAAAGGCATCACCCGATGCCTGGGGCGTGGCAATTGTCGTGGTCAGGTCACCCATGGGGCGGTCGCATGCTGGACGAAATAAAGGTGCACTTTAGGGCAAATCGGCATCTTTGGGGGTGTCGTTGCTGCGCGGACCGACGATGCCCAGCCTTGCTTTCAGTGAATCCGGCTTGCCGTTGAACAATATCGAGTAATAGACGGCATTGCTCATGACCTTCTTGACGTAGTCACGGGTTTCGCTGAAGGGAATCGACTCGGCGTAAATCGCACCTTCCAGCGCCTGATCGGCACGCCATTTCTTGGCCCGGCCGGGGCCGGCGTTATAGGCGGCCGAGGCGAGCACCGGATGGTTGTCGAGATTTTCCATGACCAGGCGCATGTAGCTGGTGCCGAGCAGGACGTTGGTCTGGGCATCGTGCACCTGGCTCTGGCTGAAGTCGCGCAGGCCGATCTTCTTGGCGACCCATTTGGCGGTGGCCGGCATCAGCTGCATCAGGCCGGATGCACCGACACTCGACTTGGCACTGGTGATGAAGCGGCTTTCCTGGCGCATCAGGCCATAGACCCAGGCGTCGTCGAGCGACTGGTTCTGGGCGGCCGGGCGGACCTGCTCGCCGTAGGGGGCGAGAAAGCGCAGCGTGTAATCGTGTTCGTTTTTGGTCCGGTCGGCGGTGTTGATGGCGCGGTCCCAGATCTGGTTGCGCCGGGCGAGGTCGGCGGCGGCGAGCAGTTCGCGGTCTTCCATGCCGCGCAGTGACCAGTTCCATTCGCGGACGGCCTCGGTGCGCATGTCGAGCCGGAAAAAAGCCATGGCGCGGCGGATTGCCGGGTTGTCGCGGGCAGCCTTCTGTTCTTCGGCCGTCGGCGCCTTGGCCTTGGGCGGTGGCGTGATGGCGCGGCCGAGTTCCTCGTCGGCCAGATTGCCGTAGAAACTGGCCTGGCCGGCGATTTTCTCGAACAGGGCATTGGCATCGGTGGTGCGGCCGCCCGCCTTGTGGGCGCGCCCCAGCCAGTAGATCCATTCGGGCTGGGCGGCGAGTGCCGCCGGCATGGCGAGTATGGTGTTGTGGACGATGCCCCATTCCCTGGCGCGCAAGGCGGCGCGCACCTTCCACTGGTAGGCGTCGTCGGACAGGGCAATCTTGCCGGCATTCTCGTACCAGGCGACCGCTTCCGGCATGTGCTTCTTGGCGGCTTGCAAGCCGATCTGGCCCCAGGCCCATTGCTTTTCACCATCCTGCAGGCGGCTCTTCAGCTTGTCGAGTTCGTCGGCGGCGGTCCGCGGATCGTTGGTGGCGATGCGTTGAATGGCAAAAATGGCCAGTTCGCGTCCGCCCCGGCTGGCATACCAGTTGCCCGGCTGGCGGACGAGATAGCCCATCGGATTGGCAATGGCGGCATCCAGCGCCTTGCTGTCGGGCAACTGATTGTCTGGAAGGTAGTTCAGGGTGGTCTTGGTCCAGACTGGCCGGTTTGCTTCCAGCTGGCGGCGCGCGCGCGCCCAGACATCGTCGCTGTTCATGCGCTGGCTCGAGACCAGGGCATCGAGCACAGGCCGGCAGGGCTCGGGGGGCTCGAGCTGGGTCAGCCAGAGTTTTTCCGCTTCGTCGAAGACGGATCGGTCATTGCGGGCGAGGCGGGCTTGCTGGCTGTAGCAGGTGACATCCGCTTCGGGCGCGATCAACCTGGGATATTCGTTATCTACTTCGTTCCAGTTGGCGCGTTTGCCCAGCCAGCGGATCCAGTCGGCGCGCAGCTTCTCGGCGACATAAGTCTTGTCGTTGCGCTCAAGGAAGGAACGCATGCCGGCGCTGTCGCCTTGATCGATCCACATGCGCAGCCGGTAGTTTTCGACGTAGGGCGCCAGTTCATGGTTGCCGAGCTGGCTGCTGGCCCGCTCCAGCTTGTTGCGGTCACCGCTGCGGAAGGCGTCACGGGCGGCGAGAAAGGCAAAGTCGTTGCTTTCCTGTGCTACAAGCGGGAGTGAAACCGCTAGACTTAATACGAGTACGCGAAACTTCATGCTGGATTTGACATTTGACTAATGAATGAGCTGATTGAGGATAACACGGCCTGGCGACGGGCAATGCGGCGCGAGATGGTGGCACGTCGGGCGGTGCTCGGCGAAGTGCAGCATGCTGCGTTGTCGGCGGCCATCGTGGCGCATCTGCTGGACTGCCTGCCATGTCCGCGCGTGCTCGCCTTCTGCTGGCCGATCAAGCATGAGCCGGATGTGCGGGCGCTGGTCGATACCTGGGTGGCGCAGGGTGCCCACGCGGCTCTGCCGCTAGTGGTGGCCGAAGATGCGCCGCTCGCCTTTCGTCACTGGCTGCCGGGCGCCGAGCTGGTCGCCGACCGCTACGGCATTCCGACGCCGGTTGCCGGGGATTTCCTGGTGCCCGACCTGATCCTGTTGCCCCTGAACGGTTTCGATGCAGCCGGCTATCGCCTGGGTTACGGCGGTGGTTATTTCGATCGCACCCTGGCGGCACTCAAGCCACGCCCGCTCGCGGTCGGTGTCGGTTTCGAGATCAATCGCCTGGACAGCATCCGGCCGGAAAGCCACGATCAGCAGCTGGACTGGATTGTCAGCGAGGCGGGCGCCTTCAGGCCTGCCGCCTGAGGCCGTAGATGCCGAGCGCAAAGAGCAGGCCGATCAGGGCCGCCAGAACGGCCTGGCGCAGATCGTAAAGGCCGGTACGCAGGGCCAGTTCGAGCGTGTAGCCGGAGTGCAGGGCGAGCAGCCCGGCGGCAAGGGTCAGCGCCAGCCAGGAACGGCGCGAGCTGCTGCCCTGCCCTTTGCGCCAAAACGATTCGGCGGCGATCCAGGCGGCACTGGTCTGGGCGATGGCGGCGAGAAGCAGGGCGAGAACGGCGAGCAGGTAGGGATTCATGTGGTTTGGCAGGCTTTGCTGAAGCGCTCGAGCGCTGCATCCAGCGTCGCCCGGGTACAGCCGAAATTGAGGCGCAGCCAGCCCGGCGCGCCGAAGTCGGCACCATCCGAAAGGCCGAGGCCGTGTGCTTCGAAATGGGCGGCCGGCTTGGCCAGCCCAAGTTCGCGGACATCGATCCAGGCCAGGTAAGTCGCTTCGACATGGCTCATTTTTGCCCCGGGCAGCGCGTTGACCGCTGCCTCCACCCGGTCGCGGTTGCCAGCCAGGTAAGCGATCAGTTCGCGGTGCCAGTCGCTGCAGTCGCGATAAGCCGCTTCGCAGGCGGCGAGGCCGAGCACATTGACGTGCGGCACGATGCCGGCCATGGCGCGTTCGAAACGCCGGCGCAGGCCGGCGTCGGGAATCACCGCGAAGGCGCAGCCGAGGCCGGGGATGTTGAAGGTCTTCGACGGCGCCATCAGTGTGATGCTGCGTTGCGCGGCATCCGGCGACAGGCTGGCGAACGGGATGTGGCGCTTGTCGGCGTCGAGGATCAGGCCGCAATGGATTTCATCGGAGCAAACGATCAGGTCGCGCGCGGCGGCAAAGGCGGCGAGTTCGAGCAGTTCCTTACGACTCCAGCAGCGCCCGACCGGGTTGTGCGGATGACAGAGCAGAAACAGCCGGCTGGCGGTCGACGTGGCAAAAAGGGCATTTTTGTCCCACTGCCAATGGCCGTCCGGGCAAGCCAGTTCGACCCGGTGCAGGGCGCGGCCGGAGAAATGCGGTGCCGACAGGAAAGGCGGATAGATCGGCGTTGCCGTCAGCACGTCGCCGTCCACCGCGCGGCAGGCGACGTTCAAACCTGTGACCAGGCCGGGCAGCCAGACCAGCCATTCCGGCTCGACTCGCCATTGATACTCGTCCTCAAGGTGCGCGAGTACGGCCTCGGTCAGCGCTGGCCAGGCACCGCCATAGCCGAACACACCGTGGCTCAGGCGTTGCTGCAGGCGCTCGAGGACGGCCGGCGGTGCGGCGAAGTCCATGTCCGCCACCCACAGGGGCAGGACATCGCGCCCGGCGTACTTGCTCCATTTGATGGAGTCGGAAGCACGCCGGTCGAGTGGTTTGTCGAAGATGCTCAAACGTCGAGGTGCTGGTAGAGCGCGGTCGACAGGTAGCGTTCGCCGAACGAGGGAATGATCACGACGATCAGCTTGCCGGCGTTTTCCGGGCGCTTCGCCAGTTCGAGCGCGGCCCAGGTGGCGGCACCGGAAGAAATGCCGACCAACAGGCCTTCTTCGGTCGCCATCTGGCGCGCCGTGGTGAAGGCATCCTCGTTCTTGACGCGGATCACCTCGTCGTAGACGCCAGTATTGAGCACGCCCGGCACGAAGCCGGCGCCGATGCCCTGGATCGGGTGCGGGCCCTTGGCGCCGCCGGAAAGCACCGGCGAGGCATCGGGTTCGACGGCGACGATTTTGACGCCCGGCTTCTTCGCCTTGAGCACTTCGCCGACGCCGGTCACGGTGCCGCCGGTGCCGACGCCGGATACGAAGATATCGACCTGGCCGTCGGTGTCGCGCCAGATTTCCTCGGCTGTCGTGTGGCGGTGAACTTCCGGATTGGCCGGATTTTCAAATTGTTGCGGCACGAAATATTTCGTATCAGAGGCGGCCAGTGCCGCGGCCTTGGCAATGGCACCGCCCATGCCTTCCGGGCCCGGCGTCAGGATCAGTTCGGCGCCGTAGGCCTTCAACAGCAGCTTGCGTTCGCGGCTCATCGTTTCCGGCATGACGAAGGCGGCCTTGATGCCGCGCGCTGCGCAGACCATGGCGAGGCCGATGCCGGTGTTGCCGGAGGTCGGCTCGAGGACGACGGTATCGGGGCCGATCTTGCCGGCGGCGATGGCGGCGTCGAGCATGGCAACCGCGATGCGGTCCTTGACGCTATGGCCGGGATTGAAGAATTCGAGCTTGGCGGCGATCGTCGCGCCACAGCCGGCGCTGACGCGGTTGAGACGGACCAGCGGCGTGTTGCCGACCAGCTCGGTGACGTTGTTGGCGATTTTCATGGGGTGACTCCGGTTGGGGTTGGCGAATTGTAGGCGACTCTGCGTTCGTTGTGGGTGGGGCGGCAATCGGCGGCGGGCGCGCCGAACAGGCGGCCGAGTCCGAGCTGGATGCCGGCAGCACGCGCCGCCGTCAAAGTACCGGCATTATCGATACCGGAAAGTTCGAAATAAAGCGGTTCCGGACGGTCGACCGTGTCGGGCTGGCCAATTTTGCTCAGGCGCACGATCGCCGGTTGCAGACGCTGCAGCAAATCCTCGTTGAGCGTCGTTGTCTGGTGCAGGGCGAGGCGGTAACCGCGTCGGCGGTAGTTGGCCAGCGCCGTGTCGAGGCGTTGATCGTCGCTTATTCCGTTTGCGTCGATGTCGAGCACGATGTCTTCCGGTGCCAGGCCGCAACGCTTGAGGATGGCTTCGTACACCAGGCCGTGCTGGTTTTGCACGGCGAGCAGGTGGCGCGGGTGGATGGCGACTTGCAGGTAGCCGCCCGCATAACGCTGCTGCGCGAGAAAATTGAGGGCATGCAGGGTGCGGCACAGGCGATCGAAATGGACGATGGACTCGGGGCTGCTGCAGTGCGCGTAGGCCGCTTCCGGACTGAGTGGTGTGCCGTCAGCGCTGCGCACGGCGAGCGTTGCCTGGTGACCGACGATGCGTTCCTGTGCCAGATCGACGATGGGTTGAAAGCGCGAGGCGAGATGCAGGCCGTCATGCCAGGCGGCGACCCGCTTGCCCTCCGGGTAAAGCGTACTCTGCCCGGCACTGTCGGCGGCATTGAAATAGCGGATCAGCTCGCTGAGTGGCATGCGGCGCTCCTTTCCTACTTTTTCAGGTAAATGCGGTCGAAGCTGCCGCCGTCGGCGAAGTGCGCCTTCTGCGCCTTCTGCCAGCCGCCGAAGGTGTCGTCGATGGTGACCAGCTTGAGTTTCGGGAACTGCGCCGCGTATTTGGCAGCGACCTTGGCGTCTCGCGGCCGGTAATAGTGTTTGGCGGCGATGTTCTGGCCTTCCTCGGAATAGAGGTAGTCGAGGTAAGCCTGCGCGGTGAGGCGCGTGCCGTGCTTTTCGGCAACCTTGTCGACGACGGCGACCGGCGGTTCGGCGAGGATGGACAGGCTGGGGGCGACGATCTCGAATTTGTCGCGGCCGATCTCGTTGACCGCCAGCTGCGCCTCGTTTTCCCAGGCGATCAGCACGTCGCCGAGGCCGCGCTCGACGAAGGTCGTGGTCGAGCCGCGCGCGCCGGAGTCGAGTACCGGCACGTTCCTGAACACGGCGGCGAGGAATTCGCCGGCTTTCTGCTCGTTGCCGCCCGGCTGCTTCAGGGCCCAGGCCCAGGCCGCCAGATAGTTCCAGCGGGCACCGCCGGAGGTCTTCGGATTCGGCGTGATGACGCCGACGCCGGGTTTGGCGAGGTCGCCCCAGTCGCGGATGTTCTTCGGGTTGCCCTTGCGGACGAGGAAGACGACCGTAGAGGTATAGGGCGATGAATTGTTCGGGAAACGTTTCTGCCAGTCGGCCGGGATCAGCTTGCGCTCGACCAGGGCGTCGATGTCGTAGGCCAGGGCCAGCGTCACGACGTCGGCGTCGAGGCCGTCGCGCACCGCCATCGCCTGCTTGCCGGAACCGCCGTGCGACTGGCGGACATTGACCTGCTGGCCGGTCCTGCTCTGCCAGTGCTTGCTGAAGGCAGCGTTGAAATCCTTGTACAGCTCGCGCGTCGGGTCGTAGGAGACGTTAAGCAGCGAGGTCTGGGCAAAGGCGCTGCCGATGGCCAGCGTAGCGGTCAACGCCGCAGAAAGGGCAAATTTGCGCATCAAAAACTCCAGTCATTTGAAGTGGAATTGAATTCCGATGACTGGAGTTTAGGCAGGGTGCATTATTCTGTGAAAGAATGAATTCTCACAAAATTATAATCAAAAAGAATTAACCAAGAAAAAGCTTGTAGGCCGGGTTGCGGCTTTCATCCCAGTGGGCATAACCCAGGTTCTTGAGGAAATTCCTGAACTCGTCCATCTCGGCCGCCGGCACCTGCATGCCGACGAGGACGCGGCCGTAGTCGGCGCCGTGGTTGCGGTAATGGAACAGGCTGATGTTCCAGCCGGCGCTCATCTGGGTCAGGAAATTCATTAGGGCGCCCGGTTTCTCCGGGAACTCGAAGCGGTAAACCAGCTCCTGCATGCCTTTTTCACAGACCTGCGGCGCATGCCCGCCGACCATGTGGCGAATGTGGTTCTTCGCCATTTCGTCGTCGGTCAGGTCGAGCGCCGGGTAGCCGTGCTTGACCAGCTGTTCGACCAGTTTGCCCGATTCGTGGCGGTCGACCACCTGGATACCGACAAAAACGTGGGCCTCGCTGGCCGTGTGGTAGCGGTAGTTGAACTCGGTGACGTTGCGCTTGCCGATCAGGCCGAGGAATTTCTTGTAGGCGCCCGGTTTCTCGGGCAGTGTCACGGCGAGCACGGCTTCGCGGCGTTCGCCGACCTCGGCGCGTTCGGCAACGAAGCGCAGACGGTCGAAGTTCATGTTGGCGCCGGAGGTCACGGCGACCAGGTTCTTGTCCTTCAACTTGTGCTGGCGGGCGTATTCCTTGGCGCCGGCAACGGCCAGCGCCCCGGCCGGTTCGACGATGGAGCGGGTATCTTCGAAGACGTCCTTGATCGCGGCGCAGATTGCGTCGGTATCGACCAGGATGATGTCGTCGAGGTATTCCTTGCACAGGCGGAAGGTTTCCTCGCCGACGTATTTGACCGCGGTGCCGTCCGAGAACAAACCGACCTGCTCAAGGCGGACGCGCTTGCCGGCGGCGATCGACTGCTTCATCGCATCGGCGTCGAAGGTCTCGACCCCGATCACCTTGATTTCCGGGCGCAGGCGCTTGATGTAGGCGGCCACGCCGGCCGCCAGGCCGCCGCCGCCGATGGCGCAGAACACGGCGTGGATCGGCCCGTTGTGGCGCGAGTGCTGGCGCAGGATTTCCATGGCCACCGTACCCTGGCCGGCGATCACTTCGGGATCGTCGAAGGGATGCACGAAGGTCAGCTTCTCGGATTTCTCCAGTTCCAGCGCATGCGCGTAGGAATCGTCGAAGGAATCGCCATGCAGCACGACTTCGCCGCCGCGCGCGCGTACCGCGTCGACCTTGATCGCCGGCGTCGAGGTTGGCATCACGATGACGGCGCGGCAGCCGAGTTTCGCTGCCGACAGTGCCACGCCCTGGGCGTGGTTGCCGGCCGAGGCGCAGATCACGCCGCGCTTCATCTTCTCGGCCGAGAGGCTGGCAATCTTGTTGTAGGCGCCGCGCAGCTTGAAGGAAAACACCGGCTGCATGTCTTCGCGCTTGAGCAGGATCTTGTTGCCGACGCGGATGGAAAGGTTCGTCGCCAGTTCGAGCGGCGTTTCAATCGCAACGTCGTAAACCTGTGCGTTGAGAACTTTTTCCAGATAGTCGGGTACTGCGTGCATGGTGTTTTCCTGCCGGGCAAAAGACGAAATCTAGCAGCTTCAAGCAGTGTTTGTCTCTCCGGGGCATTGCAAGGCGATATGCGGGGGCCCAGAATTGCCGGCTTATTAAAAAATAATCAGGAGAATCTGCATGCGCACCGGGAAGCTGGCTACCCGAGTTGCGGTCACTGTGGCGGGCGTTTGCGGCCTGGCATTTGCGATCGTGGCAATTTTTTCGCTGTTCACGTTTTCACGCGCGGAGCGCCTGAGTGCCGAAGAGGCGGCGCGCGGTCAGGTTTCGGCCGTCGTCGACCTGCTCGAACTGACTGCCAAGACGCACGAAGCGGCTGGCCGCAAGCGCATGGGTGTCCTCAAGATGATGCTGGGCGATACGCTGAAGTCAGCGGACGCGACTGGCGAGAAGGATGCTTTCGGCCTGCCCGTCTATCGGGCGGGCGGCGAAGTGGTCAATGGCAACGAAAAACTGATGCTGCGCTGGAAGGAACTCCTGATCGCCGAGCCGGCCTTGCTGTTGTTCAACGACAAGGGTGAGATGGTGCGCGCGGCGACGCTGCTCAAGGACAAGGACGGCAAGAGCATGGTTGGCAAGCCGATTGCCGCCAATGCCCCGGAAACCAGGACGGTGCTTGAGGGCAACGAATGGTCGGGCGTCGTCCAGCGCAGTGGCAAGTTTTACGTCAGTGCCTTCCTGCCGATCAAGAACGGCCAGGGCAAGGTGGTCGGTGCCTGGTCGGTGCGTTCGAATGTCAGCGACGACATGGCGCGCCTGAACGAAACCCTGAAAGGCATGAAGTTCGGCGATACCGGTTATCCCTACGCGATCAAGGTTGAAGCGAACGTCGAAGACAGCTATTTCACGCTGCATCCCAAGCTTGAGGGCAAGAACACGAAGGAAGTGAAAGGCCCGATGTTGATGCTGACCACCGAAATGTCGGCCAAGGCGGAAGGAACGATTGTTTATCCCTATACCGACGAGAGTGGCAGGGAGCGCGAGAAGATCGTCGTCTTCAAGCGTTCGCCGGCCTGGGGCTGGACGGTGGCGGGCGGTACCTGGATAGACGAATACAACAAGAACGCCGCCGCGATGCGCTGGCAGCTGGGCATTGCCTGTCTGCTCGGCGCCCTGCTGTGTGCCCTGGCCGCCTGGGTTGCCGCCAACCGCGGCCTGGCCGGGGTGATGCCGGTGGCCGATGGGGTACGCCGGATGGGGGCGGGCGATTTTTCGCAGGCGATTCCGCCGGCCCATTGTGAAATCGGGGTGATTGCCAGCGAAGCGAATACCGCCCGGGAAAACATCGGCGGTCTGGTGCGCAACATTGCCCGCTCGTCGACTACCGCCTTTGCTTCGGCCGAGTCTCTTGAGCGTGCCGCCCAGTCAGTGGCGGCTGCAGCCGAAGAGCAGTCCGCTTCCGCCAGCGAGCTGGCGGCGGCCGTCGAGCAATTGTCGGTGAGCATCACCCATACGGCCGACCAGACCCTGCATTCCGAAAAGGCGGCGAACGAAACACTGGTGCTGGCACGGCAAGGCATGGCGGCAGCGACTGCGGTCAGCAGCGAAATGCGCAAGATTGCCGAAGAAACGGCCAGTGCCGAAGCCCTGATGGCACAGCTGGCAAGCAATGCCCGGGAAATTGCCGGCATGGCCGGGTCGATTTCCGAACTGGCTGACCAGACCAACCTGCTCGCCCTCAATGCCGCGATTGAAGCCGCCCGCGCTGGCGAAGCTGGCCGCGGCTTTGCCGTGGTGGCCGACGAAGTGCGCAAGCTGGCGGAAAAATCCGCCCAGTTCACGGCGCAGATCACCCAGACTGTTTCCTCGACCTCGTCCGGCACCGCCAGTGCCGCCGAGAACGCCAAGCAGATTGCCGGTCAGGCCAGGGAGGCCGCGCGCCTGGCTGCCGAGGCGGAAACCGCACTGGAGGCAATTGCCGAGTCCGGCCGCCGCTCGGTCGAGGCGTCCTCGGAAATCGCCAGCGCCGCGAACGAGCAGGGCACGACCAGTCACGCCATCGCCCAGGCCGTCGAGCGCATTGCCCAGGCTGCCGATTCGAACAGTCTGCAGGCGGGCAGTCTGCTCGGCGAAGTGCGCGCGCTGGAAAACGTGGCGCGCTCGCTGGAGCAAAGCGCGGCCAGTTTCCGCACTTGACCCTGCCCGAATTCGATCCCGCTTACGGGCTGTGGGGCCTCGGCCTCTACAGCCTGCTCGCGGCCACGCTGTTGCCGGGCGGCTCCGAGCTGGCCCTGTATGCCCTCCTGCGCCAGGAGCCGACCCTGGTTTTTGCCGCGCTGGGCATGTCGACCGTTGGCAACACGCTGGGCGGCATGCTGTCGTGGTGGGCCGGGCGCTATTTGCCGCGCTGGCAAAAACTTGAGCGTCTGCCTTATCTGGCGGCGTTCCAGCGTTGGGGCAGTTCCGTCCTTTTGTTGTCCTGGCTGCCGCTGGTTGGCGATGCCTTTTGCGTTGCCGCCGGCTGGCTGCGTCTGCACTGGCTGCCCTGCTGTCTGTTCATGGCGGTTGGCAAGTTTGTCCGTTACTGGCTGGTGGCGCAGACGGCCTTGCCGCACTGAGGCTTTCAGCGGTTGGCGCCAGCGGCGTGTTCGCGCGCCAGCGCCTGCTTCTGTTCTTCCTTGATCTCCTGCCAGGAACGTCCGGCCTCAATGCCGGAAAGACGGCTTTCGAACTTGCGGCAGGCCCTGGCGAGGACCGACTCAAGCGTGATGCCGTGCGCCTTTTCCAGCGCGATCACGGCATTCAGGCTGTTCCAGAGCAGGTCGCCCAGTTCGTCTTCCAGGTAGGCGCCACGCTGCCGGGGAATTTCCTCGATGACCTCGTCGACCTCGTCCTTGAGGCCGTGCAGATAGCTTTCCGGGCCCTTGTACCAGGGATTGTTCCGGTCATACACGGCTTTGCGTCTGACGATAGCCAGCAATTTTTCGAAGTTTTCCATAGCAACCAGGTCGATTTTCGGGGGCTGTCGCGATTTTGCCCGAGACATGTTGTTATGTCGCCGGTCGACGCGATGCGGAGTGGCATTTTCGCGTCGCTGCGGGCAAAGCGGGCCGGCAAACTGCGCAAACGGACTGAACCCCGGGCCGTTGTCGTGGTCGACTGAACCCGCGTCTTGCGCTGCAATACGCTAAAATCCACCTTTTGACGGACCCCCGGCTGCTTCCATGACTGCCCGCCTGCGCGAAATCCCCTACAACTACACTTCGTTTTCCGATCGCGAGATCGTCATCCGCCTGCTCGGTGCCGACAACTGGGCGGTGCTCGACGAACTGCGCAGCGAGCGCGTCACCGGTCGTTCGGCGCGCATGCTCTATGAAGTGCTCGGCGATATCTGGGTTGTCCAGCGCAACCCGTATCTGGAAGACGATCTGCTCGACAATCGCGAGCGGCGTGATGCGCTGGTCAGCGCCTTGCGTCATCGCCTGAGCGAAGTCGAAAAGCGGCGCGCCGAAAGTGCCCAGGAAGACAGCGTACGCGCAGCCCGGGTCAAGCGCCTGGTCGAGGCGGCGCACGAAGCTGTTAACCGTTTCGAGACCCGCTTTGGCGAGACCCTGGACCTGCGTCGCAAGGTACTGAAGTATCTCGGCAAGCACACGCGCAAGGACAACATCGCCTTCGACGGCCTCGCCCGTGTCTCGCACGTTACCGATGCGACCGACTGGCGCGTCGAATATCCCTTCGTCGTCCTCTACCCGGATACCGAAGAGGAAATCGGCCATCTCGTGCGCGGCTGTATCGAAGCCGGCCTGACCATCATTCCGCGTGGCGGCGGTACCGGTTACACCGGCGGCGCCGTGCCGCTGACGCCCTACTCGGCGGTGATCAATACCGAGAAGCTGATCGACATCGGTCCGGTCGAGGAACTCGTGCTGGCCGGCCACGAAACGCCGTACGCGACGATCCGCACTGGCGCCGGCGTGGTCACCGATCGCGTCGCCGAAGCCGCCTCGCTGGCCGGCCGCGTCTTTGCGGTCGACCCGACCTCGGCTTCCGCGTCCTGTATCGGCGGCAACATCGCGATGAATGCCGGCGGCAAGAAGGCCGTGCTGTGGGGCACCGCGCTCGACAACCTGGCCTGGTGGAAGATGGTCGATCCGGACGGCAACTGGCTGGAAGTCGAACGCGTCAATCACAACTACGGCAAGATCCACGAGCAAGAAAATGTCGAATTCCGCCTGAAGCGCTTCGACCCGAGCGGCAAGAAGTTGCTCGGCGAGGAAGTCCTGACCATGCCGGGTGCTGCCTGCCGCAAGGTCGGGCTGGGCAAGGACGTCACCGACAAGTTCCTCGGTGGCGTGCCGGGTGTGCAGAAGGAAGGTACCGACGGCATCATCGTCGCGGCGCGCTGGGTGCTGCACAAGATGCCGCCGGTGACGCGCACCGTCTGCCTCGAATTCTTCGGCCAGGTACGCGAAGCCGTGCCGGCCATCGTTGAAATCACCGATTACTTCAAGCCGGGCGGTGCCGGTCTGGCGGCTGGCGTGCAGCTGGCCGGCCTCGAGCATCTCGACGAGCGCTACGTCAAGGCCGTCGGCTACGCGACCAAGGCGAAGCGCCACGGGCGGCCCAAGATGGTGCTGCTCGGCGATCTCGTCGGGCATGACGAAAATGCCGTGATGGCGGCTGCTTCCGAAGTCGTCCGCATGTGCAACGTGCGCGGCGCCGAAGGCTTCATTGCGGTCAACGCCGAAACGCGCAAGAAATTCTGGCTCGACCGTTCGCGTACCGCGGCGATTTCGCGCCATACCAACGCCTTCAAGGTCAATGAAGACGTCGTCATCCCGCTGCCGCGCATGGGCGATTACTGCGACGGCATCGAGCGCATCAACATCGAGCTGTCGACACAGAACAAGCTCGCCCTGTGCGACGCGCTGTCCGAATTCCTCAAGGGCGAACTGCCGCTGCACCGCGGCGACACGACGCTTGATACCGATGTACTGATCGGCGATCGCCGCCAGGCGGCCCTGGATTATGTCGAGGCGGTGCGTCTGCGCTGGGAATGGCTGCTCGACAATCTCGACCTGCCGCTCGCCGAAGCCGAATCGCGCTTCCTGTCCTATGGCGTGCAGGCCGGTGAACTGAGCAACCGGGCCGAAAATCCGCGCTTGTTCCACCGCCTGCAGGATTACTCGGTGCGCGTCTCGTGGAAGCAGGAACTGCATTCGCGGCTTTCCAAGATCTTCGACGGTAGCGTTTACCGCCCGATCATCGAGCGCATCGAGGCGATCCACAAGGAAACCCTGCGCGCCCGCGTCTTCGTTGCGCTGCACATGCATGCCGGCGACGGCAACGTGCACACCAACATCCCGGTCAATTCGGACAATTACGAGATGCTGCAGACGGCCAACAAGGCGGTCGAGCGCATCATGCACCTGGCACGTTCGCTGGACGGCGTGATTTCCGGCGAGCACGGCATCGGCATCACCAAGCTCGAATTCCTGACCGACGCCGAAATCGCACCCTTCCGCGCCTACAAGCAGAAGGTTGATCCGCACAACCATTTCAACAAGGGCAAGCTGATGCCCGGCGGCGACATGGGCAATGCCTACACGCCGTCGTTCTCGCTGCTCGGCACCGAATCGCTGATCATGGAGCAGTCCGAGATCGGCAAGATCTCCGACATGGTCAAGGACTGCCTGCGCTGCGGCAAGTGCAAGCCGGTCTGCTCGACGCATGTGCCGCGCGCCAACCTGCTCTACAGCCCGCGTAACAAGATCCTGGCAACCTCGCTGCTGGTCGAGGCTTTCCTCTATGAGGAGCAGACCCGGCGCGGCATTTCGCTCAAGCATTTTGACGAATTCAACGATGTCGCCGACCATTGCACGGTCTGCCATCGCTGCGTCAAGCCCTGTCCGGTCGACATCGATTTTGGCGATGTTTCCGTTGCCATGCGAAATTTCCTGCGCAAACAGGACAAGAAGCGCTTCAGCCCCGGTACCGTGGCGGCGATGACCTACCTGAACCTGAAGGATCCGGCGACCATCAAGCTGATGCGCGGCGTCATGATGGACTTCGGCTTCAAGGCGCAGCGCCTCGCCCACAAGGCGGCCAAGGCGCTCGGCCTGATCCAGGACAGCCGCTCCCATCCGCCGGCTACGCTGGGGGCGCCCAGCGTCAAGACGCAGGTCATCCATTTCCTCAACCGGCCGATGCCGGGCAACCTGCCCAAGCGTACTTCGCGTGCCCTGCTCGACATCGAGGACGCCGAAGTCATCCCGGTCATCCGCAATCCGCAGAAGACGACCGAGGATTCGGACGCCGTCTTCTACTTCCCTGGTTGCGGCTCCGAGCGCCTGTTCTCGCAGGTTGGCCTGGCCACCCAGGCCATGCTCTACGAAATCGGCGCGACCACGGTGCTGCCGCCGGGCTACCTGTGCTGCGGCTATCCGCAGACTTCGTCGGGCGACGAGGACAAGGGCCAGAAGATCACTACCGACAATCGTGTGCTCTTCCATCGTGTCGCCAACACGCTGAACTATCTCGACATCAAGACGGTGATCGTGTCCTGCGGCACCTGCATGGATCAGTTGCAGAAATACCAGTTCGAGAAAATCTTCCCGGGCTGCCGGCTGCTCGACATCCACGAGTACCTCATGGAAAAGGGCGTCAAGCTGGAGGGTGTCGAAGGCACGCGCTACATGTACCACGATCCCTGCCATACGCCGATGAAGGCCTATGCGCCGCTCGCCGTGACCAAGGCGCTGATGGGCCAGGACGTGCCGCTGACCGACCGTTGCTGCGGCGACGCCGGTTCCTTCGCCTATTCGCGTCCGGATATCGCGACCCAGGTCAAATTCCGCAAGCAGGAAGAAATCGAGAAGGGGGCGACGGCCTTGCGCGCCGACGGCTTTACCGGCGACGTCAAGATCCTGACCTCCTGCCCGGCCTGTCTGCAGGGCCTGTCGCGTTACGATGACGATGCCGGCACCAAGGCGGATTACATCGTTGTCGAAATGGCCAAGCACCTGCTCGGTGAAAACTGGATGGTGCAATACGTCGACCGTGCGAACAACGGCGGGATCGAGCGCGTATTGCTCTGATTTTTTTGCTTTTTCGGGCCGTCTACCGGTAAATCTTGGTCATCCGTCCGGTAGCGGCTTGCAGTATTCTGTTTCCGGTGTAATGCTTTCTCCATCAAGGGGGATGCGAACGTGGATAACAGCGGCAAGGCGTGTGAATTGTGTGCGACGACTGGCGGAGAGGTGCTCTGGCAATCGTCGCTTTGCCGCGTGGTCAGGGTGGCAGATCCGCACTACCCGGGCTTTTGCCGTGTCATCCTGAATGCACATGTCCGTGAAATGACCGATCTTGACGCCGGCCAGCGCCGGCAGTTGATGGACGTCGTTTTCGCCGTCGAGAGCGTGGTCCGGGACCTGTTCAAACCGGACAAGATCAATCTCGCCAGCTTCGGCAACATGGTGCCGCATGTGCACTGGCACGTCATTCCGCGTTGGCAGGATGATCGCCATTTCCCCGAACCGATCTGGGGAGCGGTACATCGCGACGCTATCCCCGGGATACCGGAAGTCGCTAATGCCAGCCTGATTGCTGCCTTGACGCTGGCGCTTGGAACTGTCGGACAATAGACTGGATCCATCATGAGCACGAATAACAACAATCCCTCCGAACTGTTGATTCCGGATCTGCAAAGCGGGATGGACTTCATCGCGCAATTGCCGCTGGCCAATCCGGCGCAGGCCGAACTGCAGCTGATCCGTTTCCTCGATACCCTGCTGGTGACTCCGCCTGATCCCGGTGTGCTGCTGGCGCTGCTTGAACAGGCGCGGGTGCCGATGTGTTTCGTCGAAGAGGAAATGGCGCGGCGTTATCACAACAAGCCACTTCCCCTTGCCAATGAGGAAGAGAACTGTTTTCAGCAGGTTGTTGCCGCCTGGCGTCGCATGAGCAAGGCGTATGCGCTGTGTGCCCGGATCGAGGAACCTGACGCCGAGAATCCGCAATATTCTGCCCTGATGGCGGCCATCCTGCATCGCTGCCTGTATTACACGGGTATGGTCATCCTGGAGCACTACCGGGCGCGTCGGGAATTGCCGTCCGGCATCTGGATGGAGTTGCACGGCTATTACGAAACTGCCGAGGAGTGGGGCGTTGCCTACACGCCGGTCGAGGATGCCCTGGAAAACACCTTGCAGGCGACGCATTGCGCAGCTGCCTACACGACCCTGCTGCTGATCGAGATTGCCAGTCCGTACAGCAACAGCGTGCGCAATCTGAATCTGATCCGGCGCTGGGCCGGCATGTGGGCGCCGCTGGTGTCTATCCACCCGCTTGAAAACGATCTGGAAGTTCCTCCCTACGTGGTTGAACTGATGAAGGACATCCCGCTGCACCCGGGGGCTGTCGCTGACGGTCCGGGCGATGATGCTCGCCGGCTCGATACGGCGCGTCTCGGCCTGCAGATCAATCACATGATCACCCAGTTGCGGCAGCGCATGACGCCCTCCCAGCTTGGTCTGGGCGAGGAAACCTCGGGGCATGTCATCCAGTTGCTCGAACATCTCTCCCGGCCCTGGACGCAGTCGGCTTCGCCACGCAAATTCCGGCGCTTCGATACCGAGGGGATCGCGCATGTGGCGACCGGCTTTGATGCCATGCATTTCTGCGTGACCGGGCAGGAATTCGAGCAGCCTGATTCCGCCAAAGCCTATTCGCGCGACGAGTTCGATCAGCTGTTTACCTTCCGCGACCGGGCCGAACCGGGAGTGGCATTGAGCATCAAGCCACAGATCAGTTTTCCGGTTGACGAGTGGTCGGTGATCAATCATTCGGCGAATGGTTTCCGTCTGGCAAGAACCTGCGCCGGGCAGAAACTGGCGCATAACCAGTTGATGGTGGTCCGGCCGCATGACGGTGAGCATTTCCTGCTGGTCTACGCAACCTGGCTGATGCAGGAAGAGAATGGCGGGCTGGTTGTTGGTGTCGCCATTTTGCCCGGCATGCCGAGTGGTTGTGCCGTCCGCTATGCCGGTGAAGGCAATTCCGCCAACCATAAGTTCATGCGCGCCTTTTTGCTGCCTGCGGTGCCTGTGGTCCATGAAGAGGCATCGATCGTTTTGCCCGCCGGGGTTTACCAGGCAAGCCGTGTGCTTGAAGTTTTTTCCGGCGACGAGATCTGGCAGTTGCGTCTCAAGCACATCCTGCAGCGGGGTATTGATTTCGACCGGATCAGTTACGACTCCCTTTGATACATGCCGCCGGTGGAGAACGAGTGCGCTAAACTATCGCCCTCACTCCGGAGATCACTATGGCTGGCATTGATCGGGACACACCGATTCCAAGCGAAATCAAGCTGCACCAGAAATCACGTCGGCTGGAGATCGCCTACGCGGACGGTGAAAGTTTCACGCTCGATTTTGAATACCTGCGCGTCTATACCCCATCGGCCGAGGCACGCGGTCACGGTCCGGGCCAGGAAACCCTGCAGACGGGCAAGCGCAATGTCGATATCGAGCGCATTGAGCCAGTGGGTACTTATGCCCTGCGTCTGGTCTTTTCCGACGGTCACGACAGCGGACTTTATTCCTGGGACCTGCTCTACAACCTGGGCAAGCACCAGGCCGAACTCTGGGCGGAATATCTGAAACAAATTGAAGCGCAAGGCCTGTCCCGCGATGTCGATACGACCTCGCGCCCGGCGGCCGGAGGATCTTGCGGTCACCATCACTGAAATCATGACTAAAGACACTACACATTTTGGCTACGAGACCGTAGCCGAGCAGGAAAAGGCCCGGCGTGTCGCCGACGTATTCGATTCGGTCGCCAGTCGTTACGACTTGATGAACGATCTGATGTCGGGCGGCATGCATCGTCTGTGGAAGGCTTTCACCATCCAGCGCAGCGGTGTGCGCGAAGGTTCGCGCGTTCTCGATGTGGCCGGCGGTACCGGCGATCTCTCGCTGGCTTTTGCCAAGCGGGTCGGCAAGAGTGGTCAGGTCTGGCTGACCGATATCAACAACGCCATGTTGGCGCGCGGTCGCGATCGCCTGCTCGACAAGGGTTACATGGTGCCGGCTGCGCAATGTGATGCCGAAAAGCTGCCCTTCCCCGACGACTGGTTTGATTGTGTGACGGTTGCTTTCGGCCTGCGCAACATGACCCACAAGGATGCGGCGCTGGCCGAGATGTATCGTGTCTTGCGTCCGGGCGGCCGTCTGCTGGTTCTCGAGTTCTCGAAAATCTGGAAGCCGCTGGCGCCGGTTTATGACTTCTACTCTTTCCAGGTGATCCCGCGCGTTGGTCAGTTGGTCACCAATGATTCCGACAGCTATCGCTACCTGTCAGAATCGATCCGCATGCATCCTGGCCAGGAAGAGCTGAAAGAAATGATGGAAAAGGTCGGCTTCGAGAAGGTCGAATATTTCAACATGGCGCTCGGTGTTGTCGCTCTGCATCGCGGCTTCAAGTTCTGAGGTGAGTGACGCTGGAAATCGCCTGTTTTCAGGTGTCGACCGCTACGCGTCTGGTGAATTGAGATGAACGCATTCCACCGCCTTGTTCCTGCTGCCCTGAATCACCTGATTCTTGCCGAACCCTGGGCGCAGGAGCGCCTGCGTTCCTGCGCCGGCCGTCATGCCCTGATCCAGGCCGGGCCGCTGGATCTGCATCTGCTGGTCGATAGTGATGGTCTTTTCCAGCCTGGTTCGGCGGAGCAATCGCCCGCCGTGACCATCAGTCTGCCGATTGATACGCCGATTCGTTTCCTGACTGACCGGAAGAGCGTTTTCCAGGCGGCCAAGCTTTCCGGCTCGGCTGATTTCGCTGAAACCCTGGCCTTTGTGTTTCGCAATCTGCGCTGGGATGTCGAAGCCGATCTGGCAAATTATGTCGGCGATATACCGGCTCACCGGCTTGAAATGGTACGCCATACCCTGAGCAGGCAAGCCCGGGAGTCGTTTGCGCGCTTGTTCACCAATCTCGCCGAGTATGCCAGCGAAGACTCCGACTGGATCATGCCGCGCCGCGAACTGGAGGCATTCGGTCGCGAGGTTGATGTCTTGCGTGACGATCTGGCACGTCTGGAAAAACGCCTGAATCGTCTCTGATTGCCGAGCGATAGCCGGAAATGAAAAAGGGCAGCCTGAGCTGCCCTTTTTTGTCATCCGGATAACCGGAATCAGTGTACCGACTTGCGCAGACGCTGAATGGCCTGAAGCTGGGCGATGGCCTGAGCCAGTTCCGCTTCGGCAGAGGCGTAGTCGATTTCGGCTTGCCGGTTGGCAAGCGCTTCTTCGGCACGCTTCTTGGCTTCCAGAGCCTTGGCTTCGTCCAGGTCATGAGCCCGGATGGCGGTATCTGCCAACACGGTAATCATGTCGGGCTGAACTTCCAGCATTCCACCAGACACATAGACCAGCTCGAAATCGCTCTGATCCGGCACCTTCAGACGAATGGTGCCGGGCTTGATGCGGGTGAGCAAGGGCGTATGGTGCGGCAGAATGCCGAGTTCCCCGGCTTCACCGGGAAACACCGCCATTTCCACCAGGCCGGAGAAGATGGACTCCTCGGCGCTGACGACATCACAATGAACAGTCATTACCATTACTGGCTCCTATGCCGACGCCGCATCACTGCAGCGTCTTGGCTTTCTCGATGACTTCCTCGATACCGCCGACCATGTAGAACGCTTGTTCCGGCAGGTGATCGTATTCGCCGGCACAAATGCCCTTGAAGCCCTTGATCGTGTCCTTGAGGGAAACGAACTTGCCCGGCGAGCCGGTGAAGACTTCAGCAACGTGGAACGGCTGCGACAGGAAACGCTGGATCTTGCGAGCGCGGGAAACGGCGAGCTTGTCTTCAGGAGACAGTTCGTCCATACCCAGAATCGCGATGATGTCACGCAGTTCCTTGTAGCGTTGCAGATTCATCTGCACGGCACGGGCAACCGAGTAGTGCTCTTCACCAACGACTTGCGGATCGAGCTGGCGGGAGGTGGAGTCGAGCGGATCGACAGCCGGGTAAATACCCAGCGAAGCGATGTCACGCGACAGCACGACCGTGGAGTCCAAGTGCAGGAAGGTGGTAGCAGGCGACGGGTCGGTCAAGTCATCGGCAGGCACGTAAACGGCCTGGATGGAGGTGATCGAGCCAACCTTGGTCGAGGTGATACGCTCTTGCAGACGGCCCATTTCTTCAGCCAGTGTCGGCTGATAGCCCACGGCGGAAGGCATACGGCCGAGCAGTGCGGACACTTCGGTACCGGCCAGCGTGTAGCGATAGATGTTGTCGACGAAGAACAGAATGTCACGACCATCATCACGGAAACGTTCGGCCATGGTCAGACCGGTCAGCGCAACGCGCAGACGGTTGCCCGGCGGCTCGTTCATCTGACCGAACACCATCGCGACCTTGTCGAGAACGTTGGAGTCCTTCATTTCGTGATAGAAGTCGTTACCTTCACGGGTACGCTCACCAACACCGGCGAACACCGAGAGACCGGCGTGTTGCTTGGCGATGTTGTTGATCAGTTCCATCATGTTAACGGTCTTGCCGACGCCGGCGCCACCGAACAGGCCAACCTTGCCGCCCTTGGCGAACGGGCAGATCAGGTCGATAACCTTGATGCCGGTTTCCAGCAGATCGACGGAAGACGACAGTTCGTCGAACTTCGGTGCGGCTGCGTGGATTTCGCGCAGTTCGTTGCTGTCGATCGGACCGGCTTCGTCGATCGGACGGCCGAGGACGTCCATGATGCGACCCAGCGTGCCCATGCCGACCGGCACGGAGATGCCAGCACCGGTGTTGTTAACCTTCATGCCGCGGCGCAGGCCGTCGGATGAACCCATGGCAATGGTGCGAACCACGCCGTCGCCCAGCTGTTGCTGAACTTCGAAGGTCAGGCCTTCTTCCGCCATGCCGTTTGCTTCAGAAGCATCGAGCTTGAGGGCGTCGTAGACCTTCGGCATTGCTTCGCGCGGGAAGTGGATGTCCACAACGGCGCCGATGCACTGAACGATTGAACCTTGACTCATATTCAAATCCCCAAAAATTAAAATCTACGCGTCACACCGCGGCGGCGCCGCTGACGATTTCCGAGAGTTCCTTGGTAATCGCAGCCTGACGGGCCTTGTTGTAAACCAGCTTCAAGTCACCGATGACGGTCTTGGCGTTGTCGGAAGCAGACTTCATGGCAACCATCCGGGCGGACTGCTCGGAGGCCATGTTTTCGGCCACAGCCTGATAAATCATTGCTTCGACGTAACGGATCAAAAGATCGTCGATGACCGCCTTGGCTTCCGGTTCGTACACGTAGTCCCAGTTCGACTTGGACGAGCCAACAGCTTCGCCAGTCAGCGGGAGAACTTGTTCGAAAACCGGCTCCTGTTTCATCGTGTTGATGAAGCGGGTATAGCCGATGTAAAGCGCATCAATCTCACCGTTCATGTAGGCATCAAGTTGAACCTTGACCGGCCCGATCAGCTTTTCCAGATGCGGCGTATCGCCAAGAGCTGTCACGTGCGAAACGATCTTCGCACCGGCACGCTGCATGAAGCCGAGACCCTTGTTGCCGATGCAGGTCGCCTGAAATTTCGTGCCCTGAGCATCGAATTCCTTCATCTTGATCACCGCAAGGCGCAAGAGGTTGGAGTTCAAACCGCCGCACAGACCCTTGTCCGAGGTCACGAGAACGATGCCGGCATTGGCTTGTTCGCGCTTGTTCAGGAAGGGATGCTTGTACTCGGTCAGGGCGTGCGACAGATTGCCTGCAACGCGCCGGATTTTCTCGCCATAAGGACGGGCAGCACGCATCCGTTCCTGCGCTTTGCGCATTTTGGATGCGGCCACCATTTCCATGGCCTTGGTGATCTTGCGCGTGTTTTCGACGCTCTTGATCTTGTTGCGAATTTCCTTGCCGCTAGCCATGCAATTCTCCTAGCCGATCAGGCCCAGCTGCTCTTGAAAGCAGCGATGCCGGCGGCAAGTGCCTTTTCGGTGTCGCCACTGAGGTCTGCAGTCGATTCCATGGTGTTCATGACATCGGCGCAGTTGGCCTTCAGGTAGCTGATCATGGCCTTTTCGCATTCCAGGGCACGCTTGACTTCGACATCGTCGAAATAACCCTTGTCAGCTGCATACAGCGTGACGGCCATGTCGGAGATGTTCATCGGCGAGTACTGGGCCTGCTTCATCAGCTCGGTCACCAGGCGACCACGCTCCAGCTGCTTGCGGGTTGCTTCGTCGAGATCGGAAGCAAACTGGGCGAACGCAGCGAGTTCGCGGTACTGGGCCAGAGCCAGACGGACACCGCCACCGAGCTTCTTGATCAGCTTGGTCTGGGCAGCGCCACCGACGCGGGACACGGAGATACCGGCATTGATAGCAGGACGGATACCGGCGTTGAAAAGGTCGGTTTCCAGGAAGATCTGGCCATCGGTAATCGAGATCACGTTGGTCGGAACGAAAGCAGAAACGTCACCTGCCTGGGTTTCGATCACCGGCAGTGCGGTCAGCGAACCGCTCTTGCCCGTGACTTCGCCATTGGTGAACTTCTCGACCCAGGCTTCGGAAACGCGAGCGGCGCGTTCCAGCAGACGGGAGTGGAGATAGAACACGTCGCCCGGATAGGCTTCGCGGCCCGGCGGACGGCGCAGCAGCAGGGAAACCTGACGGTAGCCCCAGGCTTGCTTGGTCAAATCGTCATAAATGATCAGTGCGTCTTGACCACGGTCGCGGAAATACTCGCCCATCGTGCAGCCGGCATAGGGAGCCAGGTATTGCAGAGCAGCGGATTCGGAGGCGGAAGCAGCAACGACGATGGTGTATTCCATAGCGCCGTGTTCTTCGAGCTTGCGCACGACGTTGGCGATGGTGGAAGCCTTCTGGCCGATAGCAACATAAACGCAGAAGAGGTTCTTGCCCTTCTGGTTGATGATCGCATCGACTGCAACGGCGGTCTTGCCGGTCTGACGGTCGCCAATGATCAGTTCGCGCTGACCACGACCAACCGGAACCATGGAGTCCACACACTTCAGACCGGTTTGCACCGGCTGGGAAACGGACTTCCGCCAAATAACGCCCGGAGCAACCTTTTCCAGCTTGTCGGTCAACTTGGCGTTGATCGGGCCCTTGCCGTCGATCGGCTGACCGAGGGTGTTGACCACGCGGCCGAGCAGTTCCGGACCAACCGGCACTTCCAGAATGCGACCGGTCGTCTTGACGACGTCGCCTTCGGAGATGTGCTCGTATTCGCCAAGGATAACGGCGCCGACGGAGTCGCGCTCGAGGTTGAGTGCCATGCCGAAGGTGTTGCCGGGGAATTCCAGCATTTCGCCTTGCATGACGTCTTGCAAACCATGCACGCGCACGATACCGTCGGTGACGGAAACCACGGTGCCCTGCGTGCGCACTTCCGATGCGCCCTGCAGGTTCTGGATTTTGCTCTTGATCAGTTCAGAAATTTCGGAAGGATTCAACTGCATGAAATTCTCCTAGTTGTTCAGCGCCACGGCCATCGAGTCGAGTTTGCCGCGGACTGAAGCATCCAGCACCTGGTCACCGACGGCAATTTTCACCCCACCGATCAGGCTCGGGTCGATTACGACACGAGCAGTCAGGCGGGTACCAAAGCGGGGCTCGAGCTGTTGCAGCAGAGCGGCGACTTGGCTGTCGTCAATGGGAAATGCGGAATGCACCACCGCCTCCTTGACCCCTTCTTCCTGGCTCTTGGCCAGTTCGAAAAGCCGGGAAATCTCCGGCAGGAGTGCGAGACGCCGGTTTTCTGCGAGGGTACGAATAAAGCTGCCAAGGGTTACGTCGCTGTCTTCAGACAGCGAAATCAACAGATCGGCAACCTGCTCGGCGGAGAGCCGGGGATTGCCCATGACCGAAGCCATGTCCCCGTCCTGGGCGATAAGGGCCAGACGCTGGAGGCGTGCAGACCAGATGCCCTGCGCCCCGGTTTCCTGAGCGATGCGAAATGCAGCGTCAGCGTAGGGGCGAGCGATGGTGACAGATTCAGCCATAAGCTTTACAGATCCTGTTTGATCGTGGCCAGAATATCGGCATGAGCCTGGGCATTGATCTCGCGACGCAGAATTTGTTCTGCACCGGCAACCACCAGAGAAGAGACTTGTTCGCGCAATTGTTCCTTGGCGCGTACAGCTTCCTGGTCGATTTCTGCCTTGGCGCCTGCGACGATGCGGTCAGCTTCGGCCTTGGCCGTTACCTTTGCTTCGTCGATAACCTGAGCGGCACGCTTTTCAGCGTTGGCGATCAGTTCGGCAGCCTTTTCCTTGCCTTCACGGAGAGCATCCGTGGAGCGCTTGGTAGCCAGTTCGAGATCATGCTTGCCGCGTTCAGCGGCAGCCAGTCCATCCGCGATCTTCTTCGCACGCTCGTCGAGCGCCTTCACAATGGGGGGCCACACGAATTGCATCGTGAACCACGCCAGAATGAAGAACACAACGAGCTGTGCAAACAACGTTGCGTTCAGATTCACGGTATTAGTCCTCTAAAGAGTTGATCGGTTGAGGACCGATTAAACCAGCTTGAACGGATTGGCGAAGGCGAACATCATGGCGATACCAACGCCAATCAGGAATGCGGCGTCGATCAGACCGGCCAGCAGGAACATCTTGGTTTGCAGAGCGTTCATCAGCTCAGGCTGGCGGGCAGAGGCTTCAATGTACTTGCCGCCCATCAGGCCGATACCGATACAGGCACCGATAGCACCCAGACCAATGATCAGGCCGGCAGCCAGAGCAACAAAACCGAGAACGTGTTCCATGACAACTCCTTGCTAAGTTAAAAAATAAAAGACTACAAAGTTACAACGAAATCAGTGCGCTTCGTGAGCCTGGCCGACATAGACCAGCGTCAGCATCATGAAGATGAAAGCTTGCAGGGCAACAATCAGGATGTGGAAGATTGCCCAGATCGAACCGGCGACGATGTGGCCGAGGAACAGGGAAACGCCGGTGGCGCTTGCAGTCCAGGCTGCACCCATCAGTGCGATCAGCATGAATACCAGTTCGCCTGCATACATGTTGCCGAACAGTCGCATGCCGTGGGAAACGGTCTTGGCGAGGAATTCGATCATCTGCATGGCGAAATTGACCGGATAGAGCAGCGGGTGGCTGCCGAACGGTGCGGTGAAGAGTTCGTGGATCCAGCCACCGATACCCTTGATCTTGATGTTGTAGTAAACACAGACCAGCAGGACACCGGCCGACATGCCCAGCGTGCCGTTCAGGTCGGCAGTCGGGACAACACGCAGATAGGCGTGGTGATCACCGGTGATGGTCTGCCAGAGTGTCGGCAACAGATCGACCGGCAGGAAGTCCATGGAGTTCATCAGGAAGATCCAGATGAACACGGTCAGGGCCAGCGGGCCGACGAACTTGCGGGATTCGGCACTATGGACGATGCCCTTGGCCTGGTCGTTGACCATTTCGAGGACGATCTCGACGGCGGCCTGCATGCGACCCGGAACGCCAGAGGTGACGCTCTTGGCGACGCGCCACATGACGAACAGACCCAGTACGCCCATCAGGACGGAAAAGATCATGGTGTCGAGATTGAGAACGCTGAAATCGATCACATCCTTCTGCGCATGACCGGTGGTATTCCATTGCGTCAGGTGGTGAACGATGTATTCGCCGGCGGTCGGCGCGTTTGCTGCTGCTTCTTCGTGGCCTGCTGTAGACATAATCAGGGTTTCTTCCAGAACGCTATAAAACCTGCATGCAAAACAATCGCGAAGCCGATCAACAAGCTGGGCCAGTGCATCTCGGGATACCCCTTGATGGCGATTGCCAGTAATCCAATGGTGGCGCCGATCTTGAGGAACTCACCGATGAAGAAGTTCGCCGCGTAGATATTGCCGGGGCGGTTGCTCAACATCGTCAGCCGGACGGCAAAGAAAAGGTTGGGAAGTATGCAGGCGATAGCCGCCAATCCCACCGAAACAAGCCCCCGCGTTCCCACGATCAATCCTGCCCCGATTGCTGTTATCACTGCCGCACCAAATTGGAGATAAATCGCCTTGTACATGGTGCCTTGCAATCGTTGACCGGACGTGCCACACAGACCTAAATGATACAAGACTGGGCATTTCTACGTCAATGAAAATTAGGGGTTTTCCCGTAGGATTTCGTTGACTGGCGCGGTTTACCGGGGTTTAGCGGAGTTTGCCGAGGATGCCGTCGAGTTGATCGAGGTCGCCGAACTCGATGGTGATCTTGCCGGCGCCCTTCTTGTTGCTGCGAATCGCGACATTGGCGCCCATGACATCGGAAAGCTCCTCCTGCAGGCGCAGCAGGTCGCGGTCAACCGGGCGTTCGGCCGCTTTTTCGGGTGGCGTCAGGATCTGTTGGACGAGGCGTTCGGCCTCCCGCACCGACAAGCCCTTCTGCACGATGCGCTGGGCAACGGCGACCTGCTGGGCGGCGGGCAGTGGCAACAGGGCGCGGGCATGACCCATGTCGAGCTTGCCGGTCATCAGCAATTCCTGGGCGGCGCCGGTCAACTGCAGCAGGCGCAGCAAATTGGAGGCGGCCGGACGCGAGCGGCCAACCGCATCGGCAGCCTGCTGATGGGTCAGGCCGAACTCGTCGATCAGGCGTTGCAGGCCCTGGGCCTCTTCGAGCGGATTGAGATTTTCGCGCTGGATGTTCTCGATCAGCGCCATGGCCAGCGCCTGTTCATCGGGAATGCTGCGCACGAGGACCGGGACTTCATTCAGGCCGGCCAGTTGCGAGGCACGCCAGCGGCGTTCCCCGGCGACGATTTCGTAGCGCTCGGCGCCGGGTGTACTGTCGACGGCACGCACCAGGATGGGTTGCATGACGCCCTGGGTCTTGATCGAGGCGGCCAGTTCGGCGAGCGACTCCTGGTCCATGTGGGTGCGCGGCTGGTATTTGCCGGGGCGCAGGCGCTCGACCGGCAGATTGCGCTGTTCGTCGCCCTGCGGTTTGTCGCTGCCGGAAAGCAGGGCATCCAGGCCGCGGCCGAGTCCTTTCATCTTGATCATTGGGCGACCCTCTCGAGAATTTCTTTGGCGAGCGCGCTGTAGGCCAGCGCACCCCTGGAGTTTTTGTCAAAGGCAATCACTGGCTTGCCGTAGGACGGTGCCTCGGCGAGGCGGACATTGCGTGGCACGATGGTCTTGTAGACCTTGTCGCCAAAATGGCTTTCCAGTTCGGCCGAGACTTGCTGCGTCAGCGTGCTTTGCGGGTTGTACATGGTGCGCAGCAGGCCCTCGATCTCGAGGCGCGAATTGAGGTGGTGGCGCACCTTGCGCAGGGTTTCGACGAGGTCGGACAGGCCTTCCAGCGCGTAGTACTCGCACTGCATCGGGATCAGCACGGAATCGGAGGCGACCAGGCCGTTGACCGTCAGCATGTTGAGTGCCGGCGGACAGTCGATCAGGATGAAGTCGTAGGTGGCGTGGCCGGCCTGCAGGGCGTTCTTGAGGCGGTATTCGCGCTGTTCGAGTTCGATCAGCTCGACTTCGGCACCGGCCAGTTCGCGGTTGGCCGGCAGGATGTCGAAGTTGAATTCGGTCTTGATGCAGACCTCGCTCAGCGTCGCGGCACCGATCAGCAATTGGTAGACCGTGGGCAGCGCTTCCTTCTTGGTGATGCCGGCCCCGGTTGTGGCATTGCCCTGCGGGTCCATGTCGATCAGCAGCACGCGCTGGCCTTCGGCGCCGAGCGAGGCAGCCAGATTGACGGCGGTGGTCGTCTTGCCGACGCCGCCCTTCTGGTTGGTTATGGCGAGTACTTTCATGACCCGGCTTTCAGAATGATCAAATGGCGTTCGGCATCCAGCCCCGGTACATGCAGCGGGATAATTGCTTCCACAACGATGTCGACCGGCAGGGATTCAAGTTCGGCATCCGGACGGACGCCTTTCATGGCCAGCCAGCGCCCGCCCGGCGCTAGCAGGTGGCGGGTCAGGCTGATGAACAGGCCGATCTCGGCAAAGGCGCGCGAACTGATCTGCGCGTATTGTCCCTGCATTTCCTCGACCCGCGCGTGATGCGCCCGAATATTCTTCAGGCCGAGTTCGATCGCTGCCTGTTGCAGGAAGGTTGCCTTTTTCTGCACGGTATCGACCATGCTGACCGACAGTTCGGGGCGGGCGATTGCCAGCGGAATGCCGGGCAGGCCGCCGCCGCTGCCGACATCGAGCAGCGCGCCGGGGCCGACCTGCGGCAGGATGGCCAGCGAATCGAGCAGGTGGTGCGAAATGGCCTGGGCCGGATCGCGCAGCGCGGTCAGGTTGTAGGTCTTGTTCCATTTCAGCAGCAGGTCGCGGAAGGCGAGCAGCTTGCGCTGCGCCTCTTCCGGCAAGTCGATGCCGAGTTCGGCGAGGCCGGCGGCAAGGGGCATGGCGCTCATGCGGCCTGGCTCAGGTTGAAGCGCTTGAGGTGGATCAGCAGCAGCGAAATCGCCGCCGGCGTGATGCCCTGGATGCGCGAAGCCTGGCCGATGGTCTGCGGCTTGTGCAGGGCCAGTTTCTGCTTCACTTCATTGGACAGGCCGGCCACCTTGCCGTAATCGAGATCGACCGGCAGCACCGTGTTTTCGTAGGAACTCGACTTGGCGACTTCTTCTGCCTGGCGGTCGATGTAGCCCTGGTACTTGGCGGAGATTTCCAGCTGTTCGACGACCGCCGGGTCGCTCAGCGCTTCACCGGCACCGGGCAGCGTCAGTAGCGAGGCATAGGAGATTTCCGGGCGGCGCAGCAGTTCGAACAGGTTGTATTCATGCTCGATGGCCTTGCCGAGCACGCGCAGTGCATCCTCGGCCGGCAGGATTTTCGGATTGACCCAGGTCGCCTTCAGGCGCTCCTGCTCGGCGGCGATGGCGTCGCGTTTCTGGCAGAAGGCAGCCCAGCGGCTATCGTCGATCAGGCCGAGGGCCCGGCCCTGTTCGGTCAGGCGCAAGTCGGCGTTGTCCTCGCGCAGGCTGAGGCGGTATTCGGCGCGGCTGGTGAACATCCGGTAGGGGTCGGAAACGCCGCGCGTGATCAGGTCATCGACCAGCACGCCGAGGTAGGCCTCGTTGCGCTTCGGGCACCAGCCTTCTTCGCTGCGCAGGTAGCGCACGGCGTTGACCCCGGCGAGCAGGCCTTGCGCGGCAGCCTCTTCATAGCCGGTCGTGCCGTTGATCTGGCCGGCAAAGAACAGGCCGTTGATCGCCTTCGACTCCAGCGTGTCCTTGAGGCCGCGCGGATCGTAGAAATCGTATTCGATGGCGTAGCCGGGGCGCAGGATGTGGCAGTTTTCCATGCCGCGGATCGAGCGCACCAGCGCCAGCTGGATGTCGAAAGGCAGGCTGGTCGACACCCCGTTCGGGTAGATCTCGTGCGTGGTCAGGCCTTCCGGTTCGAGGAAGACGTTGTGCTGGTTCTTGTCGGCGAAGCGGTGGATCTTGTCTTCGATCGACGGGCAGTAGCGTGGGCCGACGCCTTCGATGACGCCGGTGTACATCGGCGAGCGGTCCAGCCCGCTGCGGATGATGTCGTGCGTTCGTTCGTTGGTTTCGGTGATCCAGCACGGCAGCTGGCGCGGGTGCTGCGCGGCGTTGCCGAGGAAGGAAAAGACCGGCAGCGGATTGTCCGAGTGCTGTTCTTCCATCACCGAGAAATCGATGGTCTTGCCATCCAGGCGCGGTGGCGTGCCGGTTTTCAGGCGCCCTTGCGGCAGGTTCAGTTCCTTTAGACGGGCTGCCAGCGATACCGAGGGAGGGTCGCCCATGCGGCCGCCGGTGTAGTTCTCCAGACCGACGTGGATCTTGCCGTTGAGGAAGGTGCCAGCGGTCAACACCACGGAATCGGCCAAAAAGCGGATGCCGAGCTGGGTGACGGCGCCGCAGACCTTGTCGCCTTCGACAATCAGGTCGTCGCAGGCTTCGGCGAAGATGGTCAGGTTGGGCTGGTTTTCCAGGCGCGAACGGATTGCCTGCTTGTACAGCACGCGGTCGGCCTGGGCGCGGGTGGCGCGCACGGCCGGGCCTTTCGAGGCATTGAGGATGCGGAACTGGATACCGGCTTCGTCGGTGGCTGCCGCCATCGCGCCGCCCAGCGCATCGACCTCGCGTACCAGATGACCCTTGCCGATGCCGCCGATCGACGGGTTGCAGCTCATCGCGCCGAGCGTGTCGAGATTGTGGGTCAGCAAGAGCGTGTTCGCCCCCATCCGCGCTGCGGCCAGCGCAGCCTCGGTGCCGGCATGACCGCCGCCGACAACGATGACATCAAAACGGGTGGGATAGAGCATGGGAATAGCCTTGCTGCGGTGCAGTATCGGGAGCCGGATTTTACGTCAGGTCGCTGAAAAATCGAAGTTTTCGCCGCCCGGCTTCGCCGCGCTGCCGATCTGTTTGTCCGGTATCGATTTGCGGTCGCTGCCCCGCATGCCTTGCCCTGCCTGCCGAACTCAAGTAACTTGCCGAGATTCGCACTAGGCAAGCAAATAGCATGAGCGCTCTCGATAACGACGAGATGCTGCTGGTTTTGCAGCAGTCACTGACAAAAAAGCGGGTTTTGATCGTCGACCGGCACCCGCCGGCGCGCGAATCGCTGCGTCTGATGCTGGCTGCGCTCGGGGTCACGGCCGTTCACGGCGCCGGTAATTCGGCCGAAGTGATTCGCCAGGTCAAGGCCAATCGTTTCGATATCGTGCTGTCCGACTTTGTCCTCGATGACGGCCGCGATGGTCAACAGTTGCTCGAAGAGTTGCGGCATGCCCACCTGATTCCGCTTGGCACGGTCTACCTGATCATCACCAGCGAACGCGGTTACACCAATGTCGTGTCGATGGCCGAACTGGCGCCGGACGACTACCTGATCAAGCCGTTTACTGCCGACCAGTTGCAGGCCCGCCTGGTCAAGGCGATTTTCAAGAAACACGTGCTGCGCCGGATTTACGAGCAGATCGAGCGCGGTGCCCTGCAGGAGGCGATTGCCGCCTGTGATCGGGTGATCCAGCAGCAACCGGCTTACATGTACGATGCGCTGCGTTTCAAGGGCGAATTGCTGCACACGCTGGGCAAGACGGCGGAAGCCGAAGAGGTTTTCCGCCGCGTGCTCGAAGGCCGTGTCGTGCCCTGGGCCAAGATGGGTCTGGCGACTGCCTTGCGCGATCGCGGTGCGCTCGACGAGGCGGGCGAACTGGCCGAGCAGGTGCTGGAAGAGGCACCGGAGTTCCTCTCCGCCTACGACTTCCTGGCTTCCGTGCACGAGGCCAAAGGCCGTCTGGTCGATGCCCAGCAGGTGTTGCAGCGGGCGGCTGATGCCTCGCCGCACAACACCATCCGGCAGCGGTTGGTCGGCGATACGGCGGCGCGCAACAAGGATCTGCTCGGGGCCGAAAAAGCCTATGGCAAGGTAATTGACCGCAGTCGTGGCTCCAGCCTGCGCACTGTGGACGACTTCGCCAACCTGTCGCGGGTACTTGTTGAAAAAGGCGATGTCGCCGCTTCGCGCAAGATCACCGCCGACATGAAGCGCGAATGGCGCGGCGACAAGCAGGCCGAACTGGCGGCACTGGTCACCGAAAGCCTTTGCCTCGACATGGAAGGTTCGTCTGACAAGGCGCAGGGCCTGGTCGAGCAGGCCATTGCCTTGCAGCAGGAGGTGGTTGCCGAGGCCAGCGCCAAGGGCAAGCATGTTTCGCAGCGTCTGGCCGTCGATCTGGCGCACGCCTGCTACGCCACCGGCAAGCAGGAGGCGGCACAGAAAATCATGCGTCAGGTCGCCGCCGAAAATCATGAGGACCCGCATCTGATTGGACACATCACCAGCGTGTTCGAGAAGACAGGGCAGCCGGATGCGGGCAAGGCCTTGCTCGATCAGGTCGGCAAACAGATCATCGAACTCAACAACAAGGGCGTCATGGCGGCGCGCAATGGCGATCTGGAAGGTGCCGTCGAGTTGCTGATCCAGGCGGCCGAACAGGTGCCCAACCTGCAGTTCCTGGTCAATGCCGCGAAGGCGATTTTCACCCTGCTCGACAAAAAGGGTTGGGACAGCGAACTGGCGGCTCGCGCGCAGGATTATCTGCAACGCGCCCAGCGCAAGGATCGCAAGAGCCCCAAGGTGGCCTCGGCGCGCGAACTCTATGTCACGGTTGCCAACAAATACGGCATCGAAGTCGACGCGGCCTGAACGGCGTTTGCCCGCAGCAACATCCTGAAACCATTTATTCTGCGGCGGGCGTCCATCGACCGGGGGGCTCGGGCGTTATTCGTTCATCTCACCGCCTGAATGTCCGGAGTTTGCCATGCGCCGCCTGCCTCTTTTCTTGCGTCTGTTCCTGATCCTGTTTGCCGTGATGGCCTCAGCGACGGCGCAGGCCGATCCACCGGCCCGGGTCGGGCGTCTGGCGCTGGTTGAAAATGGCGTCAATTTCCGGGTTGACCGTGACGATGAAGGCGGGCCGGCCAGCATCAACTGGCCGATCAGCAGCGGTGCGCTACTCGAGAGTGAACGCCGTGGCCGTGCCGAGGTCTGGGTCGGCTCCACGGCTTTTCGTCTGGCCGGCGGTACCAGCCTCGCCTTTCCGGTGCTCGATGATCGCGAAGTCAGCCTGCAGCTGCTGCGCGGCACGCTGGCGGTGAGCATTCTCGACCCCGAGCAGAGCAACGACGTGACGGTGCAGACGCCGGAAGGCCGTATCCGCTTTGCGACGCCGGGGCGTTTTCGCATCGACGTTTTCTCCGATCACACCGAGTTGACCGCCCAGGCCGGCCAGGCGGTATTCAATGATGGCGAGCGCAACACGCCAGTGCGGGCGGGTCAGAAGGCCAGTCTCTACGCCGGCGAGCCGCTTCGCAGCGCGGCCGATTACGATCGCGACGCCTTTGATTACTGGGTTGCCGAGCGCGAGAATGCCGCCCTCGCCAGCCAGTCGCGGCGCCATGTTTCGCCGGCGATGACCGGTTATCAGGATCTGGACGCGTACGGCGACTGGCAAGCCCAGACCGAATACGGTGCCGTCTGGTATCCGCGGAGCGTGGCCGATGATTGGGCGCCCTACCGGGTCGGGCGCTGGGTCTGGGTCGCGCCTTGGGGCTGGACCTGGGTCGATCAGGCCCCGTGGGGTTTTGCCCCCTTCCATTACGGCCGCTGGGTGCAGGTGCGCGGGCGCTGGGGCTGGGCGCCGGGCAGCTACGTTGCCCGTCCGGTCTATGCGCCGGCCCTGGTTGCCTGGATCGGCAATCCGGGCTGGAGCGCCAGTTTCAGTTTTGGTGCGGCGCCGGCGGTCGGCTGGTTCCCGCTCGCACCGCGCGAAGTCTATGTGCCCGGTTTTCATGCCAGCTCGGCCTATGTGCATCGGGTCAACCATGCGCATATTCGTGACATGGGCCTGGTTGACCGGGCGCTGCGCAACGGACCGCCGCAATCCTATATGCATCGCGCCCTGCCGCAGGCGGTGACGGTCGTGCCTTCGGCCTTTCTGCGCGAAGGACGGCCGATCAACGCCGGCGACATGGGCCGGCACGAGCGGCGTGATCTGGAGCGGGCGCCGCAGGTTCGCGCCGCGCCCGACAACGTGTTGCGGCCGCCATCCGGTGGGCGCCAGTTGCGTGATGAGAGCCGACGCGACGCAGGCATGCCGGCAGGCGATACTGATGGTCGCCGACGTGAGGCGCTGCCGCGTGACGTGATGCCCGGTCGTTTGCCCGAACGTAGCGAGGATGGGCGGCGTTCGCCTGTCACGCAAAATCCGCTGTCGCCGCAAACCTTACCCGCTGTCGATGCTCCGCGCCAGGAACGGGACAGCCGGCGTCCGGGTTTCATGCGTCAGGAGCGTGAAGTGGTCCGTCCGGTCGACGCGCCAAAAACACCGGAAATGCCGGCGGTGCGTGAAGAACGGCGTCCGGCTGTGCTGCGTGAAAACCCGTCGCAACCGTCTGCGGGCGGCGATATGCCGCGTCAGGATGGTGACAGCCGGCGTCCGGGCTTCACGCGTCAGGAGCGCGAAGTCGCCCGTCCGGTCGACCTGCCGAGAACCCAGGAAATGCCCGTCGTTCGCGAAGAGCGGCGGCCGCCCGTGGTGCGCGAGGCGCCGGCATTCCAGCCTGCTGCTGTCGAGCCGCAGGTTCGTCAGCGCGAAATCCAGCGTCCGGATTTTTCGCGGCAGGAGCGCGAGATGCAACGTCCGGTCGACATGCCGCGCCAGCGCGAAATGCCGCAGGCGGCACCGCAGCCGATGCGGGCACCGATGCCGCAGGCCGCGCCCGCCCCGGCCCGCGAAGCGCCGCAGGGCGGCGGCAATCGTGGCGAACGCCGACGCGAGCGCGACGAGCGCTGAATCGGGAAAATGAAAACCGGTCGGCCGTAGCGGTCGACCGGTAAAAATGGCCGTTTTTACTTTTGCTTGTGACCGAGGCCGAGATAGGCCTCGATGACGCGCGGATCGGCGGCCAGCTCGGCGCTCGGGCCGGACAGCGAGACTTCGCCGGTTTCCAGCACGTAGCCGTAATCGGCGATCTGCAGCGCGGCGCGCGCGTTCTGCTCGACGAGCAGGATGGCGACGCCGGTCTGTTTCAGTTCGGCGATGATGCGGAAAATTTCTTTGATGATCAGCGGTGCCAGGCCGAGGCTGGGCTCGTCGAGCATCAAGAGCTTGGGCTTGGCCATCAGGGCGCGGCCCATCGCCAGCATCTGGCGTTCGCCGCCGGACAGCGTGCCGGCGAGCTGGGCGCGGCGTTCTTCGAGACGCGGGAAGAGCTCGAAGACCTCGTCCATGGTTTCCATCTGGTCGCGGTGGCCGGTGCGGTAGCGATCGAAGGCGCCGAGCAGCAGGTTGTCCTCGACGCTCATTTCGGCGAACAGCTCGCGCTTTTCCGGGACCAGCGTCATGCCCTGGCGGACCAGGGTTTCGACTTCGCGCTCGCGGCCCTGGGCATGGCCCATGTAGACGATCTCGCCGTCGGCCGGCAAGAGGCCCATCAGCGAGGCGAGCAAGGTGGTCTTGCCGGCGCCGTTCGGACCGATCACGGTGACGATTTCGCCGCGCCGGATGGTCAGGTTCACTTCGTGCAGCGCCTCGACCTTGCCGTAGGCGACGCGCAGGTTCTTCACATCGAGGATGACCTCGTGGTCGTGCAGGTGCGGATGCTTGCTCATGCTCATTCGACTCCACCGAGATAGGCTTCGAGCACCTTCGGGTCGCGCTGGACTTCTTCCGGTTTGCCCTCGGCGATCTTCTCGCCGAACTCCATAACCACGACGCGATCGGCCAGGCCCATGACGAAATCCATGTCGTGTTCGACGAGCAGGATGCCCATGCCTTCGGCGCGCAGCTTCTTGAGCAGTTCGCCGAGCGCTACCTTTTCCTGGTAACGCAGGCCGGCGGCCGGTTCGTCGAGGAGCAGCAGGCAGGGATCGGAGGCAAGGGCGCGGGCGATTTCGACGATGCGCTGCTGGCCGAGGGCCAGGCTGCCGGCCGCATCGAACATGTGGTCCTTGAGGCCGACCCGTTCGATCTGGCGGGCGGCTTCGGCGAGCAGGCCTTGCTCTTCGGCGCGGTCGAGGCGTAGCGCCGCGGCCAGTACGCCCTTGCTGCCGCGCAGATGGGCGCCGATCGCGACGTTTTCGAGCACGCTCATGTTGCCGAGCAGGCGCACGTGCTGGAAGGTGCGGCTCATGCCGCGGCGGGCGATGTCGCGCGCCAGCAGCTTGCCGGTCGACTCGCCGAGAAAGGCGATTTTGCCGGAAGTGGCCGGGCTGACCGCCGAGATGCAGTTGAACATCGTGCTCTTGCCGGCGCCGTTCGGGCCGATCAGCGCCATCACCTCGCCCGCCTGCACCGACAGCGACATGTTGTTGTTGGCAACGAGGCCGCCGAAGCGCTTGGTGACTTCCTCGGCCGTCAGCAGCACGGTGCCGGCAGCGGTCGCCGCGCGTTTGGGCAGCATTTCCGCCTGCGGCACGGCGCGTTGCAGCGAGCGTGCCGGCAGGCGGCGCAGGATGACCGGCCACAGGCCGTCGCGCGCTTTCTGCAGGATCAGCACCATGGCGATGCCGAACACGATGATTTCGAAATTGCCGCTCTGGCCGAGAATCTGCGGCAGCCAGTCCTGCAGCCACTGCTTGAGGATGGTGATCAGGCCGGCGCCGAGCACGGCGCCCCAGACGTGGCCGATGCCGCCGACGACGCCCATGAACAGGTATTCGATGCCCTGCGCGATGGCGAACGGCGTCGGATTGACGAAGCGCTGCAGGTGCGCGTACAGCCAGCCGGAAATGCTGGCGAGCAGCGCCGCGATCAGGAAGATGACGATCTTGGTGTGCGGCGTATTGACGCCCATCGCCTCGGCCATCACGCTGCCGCCCTTGAGGGCGCGAATGGCGCGACCCTGGCGCGAATCGAGCAGGTTGCGCACGGCCAGGATGGCGAGCAGCACGACCAGCCAGATCAGGTAGTAAAACTCGCGCCCCGACTTCATGTCCCAGCCGAACAGCGAAACGGCCGGGATGCCGGTGATGCCGGTATGGCCGCCGAGCAATTCGAGATTGCCGAACAGGAAATACAGGCTGATGCCCCAGGCGATGGTGCCGAGTGGCAGGTAATGGCCGCCCATGCGCAGGGTGATGAAACCGAGCAGGAAGGCGACGCTGCCGGTCAGGGCGAGACCGATGAACAGCGTCGTCCACGGCGAGAAACCGTAGTTCGTGGTCAGGTAGGCAGTGGTGTAGGCGCCGAGCCCGACGAAGGCGGCCTGGCCGAACGAGGTCAGGCCGCCGACCCCGGTCAGCAGCACGAGGCCGACGACGACGACGGCGTAGAGGCCGATGTAGTTGAGCAGCGTGACGTGGAATTCGGGCAGGACCTGCGGCGCAATGCCGAGCAGGACGATGAAAATGGCGAGCGGGATATGGCGCATCACTCTTCCTCCTCCTCGACATGCTTGGAGGTCAGCGAACGCCACAGCAGCACCGGGATGATCAGCGTGAACACGATGACTTCCTTGAAGGCGCTGGCGTAGAAGGACGAATAGGATTCGAGCAGGCCGACCAGGATGGCGCCCAGCGCAGCGACCGGGTAGGAGGCGAGGCCGCCGATGATGGCGCCGACGAAGCCCTTCAAGCCGATCAGGAAGCCGGAGTCGTAGTAGATGGTGGTGATCGGCGCGATCAGGATGCCGGAGAAGGCACCGATCGCAGCGGCCAGCGTCAGGCACAGCTTGCCGGCGAGGGCGGGCGGGATGCCCATCAGGCGGGCGCCGGTACGGTTCATCGCGGTGGCGCGCAGCGCCTTGCCGTAGATGGTGCGCTCGAAGAAGAAATAGAGGCCGATGATCAGCGCTGCCGAGGCGACAACGACGAGCACGGTCTGCCCTTGCAGCGGCGCGCCGGCCAGCTCGAAGCTGATTTCGGTGAACGGCGGCGTACGCGAGCCTTCGGCGCCGAAGAAGAGCAGGCCGAGGCCGATCAGCGCGACGTGCACGGCGACCGAGACGATCAGCAGGACGAGTACCGAAGCACTGGCCAGCGGCTGAAAGGCGAGGCGGTAGATCATCGGGCCGAGCGGCACGACGAGCAGCATGGCAATCACCACCTGCAGCCAGAGCGGCAGCTCGGTCGGCGGGATGGCGAACAAGCCGGCAGCAGCGAGCAGCGGCAGGCCGACATTGAAGATGAGCAGCGGCGGCAGCTTGGCGTAGCGTTTTTCGCGCAGCAGCTGAAAGCCGTCGAGCACGGCGATGGTCGCACCCAGCCCGACCAGCAGCCAGATCGTGCCCGGCACCTTGCCGGCCTGCAGCGAGGCAAGAGTCAGCGCGCCGTAGGCGACGAATTCGCCCTGCGGGATGAAAATGACGCGGGTGACCGCGAAGACCAGCACCAGCGCAAGCGCCAGCAGGGCGTAGATGGCCCCGTTGGTGATGCCGTCCTGGCCGAGAAGAAGAAGGATTTGAAGGTCCATGGCTTACCGATGACTGCTTGCCGGCGCCGGCCAAAATGCACCGCCGGCCGTGGAATCACGGCCGGCGGCGGGATTGGGCCAGCGTGGAGCGGCTAGATTATTTGACCAGTTTCCAGGCGTTGTTTTCGATCGTGGCCATGACGCGGGCGCGCTGGTCATAACCCTGGTGGTCGTTGGGCGTCAGGTTGAAGATGCCGTGTGCGGCCGGCAGGTTCTTGGTGCCTTCGATGGCATCGCGCAGGGCGCGGCGAAACTCGACGCTGCCCGGCTTGGCCTTCTTGAGGGCGACCGGAATGGCGCTGCCGAGCAGCACGCCGGCGTCCCAGGCGTGACCGCCGAAGGAGCTGACGCTGCCCTTGCCGTAGGCGGCTTCGTACTTGTTCACGTATTCCAGGGCCGACTTCTTGACCGGATTGTCGTTCGGCAGCTGGTTGGCGATGACCATCGGGCCGACCGGCAGGAAGGCGCCTTCGACGTCCTTGCCGCCGACGCGCAGGAAGTCGTTGTTGGCGACACCGTGCGTTTGATAGATCAGGCCCTTGTAGCCCTTTTCCTTGAGCGCCTTCTGCGGCAGCACGGCCGGCGTGCCGGCGCCGCCGACCAGGATGGCATCCGGCTTGGCAGCCATGATCTTGAGGATCTGGCCGGTCACCGAGGTGTCGTTGCGCTGGTAGCGTTCGCTGGCGACGATCTTCAGCTTGCGCGCTTCGGCGATCTTGGCGAATTCCTTGTACCAGCCTTCGCCGTAGGCATCGGCAAAGCCGATGAAGGCGACCGTCTGCACATTCTTGTCGGTCATGTGCTGGACGATGGCGGTTGCCATGTGCGCGTCGTTCTGGGCCGTCTTGAAGACCCACTGGCGCTTGGCATCCATCGGTTCGACGACGATCGCCGAGCCGGCCATGGAAATCATCGGCGTTTCGTTGTCGACCGCTACGTCCATCATGGCCAGCGAGTTCGGCGTCGTGCTCGAACCGATCACGACATCGACCTTGTTCTCGCTGATCAGCTTCTTGATGTTCTTGGCGGCGGCGGTCGGGTCGGTGGCGTCGTCGAGGACGATGTAATTCACCTTCTGGCCGCCGATGCTGGCGGGCAGCAGGGCAATCGTGTTCTTTTCCGGGATGCCGAGCGAGGCAGCCGGGCCGGTGGCTGAAACGGAAACGCCGACATTGATGTCAGCGAAGGCGGCGGCAGAGAATGCGGCCAGAACAGCCAGAGCCAGCTTTTTGGACATGATTTGCTCCATGGACGGATGTCGAAAGGTCGAAATTTTAACACGGTAGCGGCCGGACTCCTGCCCGGCCGCGCCTTGGCGGGGATAGGCGTTGCTATTTAGCCAGCTTCCAGGCGCCGTCCTGGATGTTGACCATGACGCGGGCACGCTGGTCAAAGCCGAGGTGATCGGTCGGACTCATGTTGAAGACGCCGTGCGCAGCCGGCAGGTTCTTCGTTGCTTCCAGCGCATCGCGCAGCGCCAGGCGGAACTCGCGGCTGCCCGGCTGGGCCTTTTTCAGCGCCGCGGGAATGGCATTGCCGAGCAGCAGGCCGGCATCCCAGGCATAGCCGCCGAAGGCGCTGATGCTGCCCTTGCCGTGCACGGCTTCGTACTTGCTGACATATTCGCTGGCGGCCTTCTTGACCGGGTTGTCGGCCGGCAGTTGCGCCGCAACCAGTACCGGGCCGGTCGGCAGCACGGTGCCTTCGCAATCCTTGCCGCAGACGCGCAGGAAATCGTTGTTGGCGACGCCATGCGTCTGGTAGATCAGGCCCTTGAATCCCTTTTCCTTGAGCGACTTCTGCGGCAGCGCGGCCGGCGTGCCGGCGCCGCCAATCAGGATGGCATCCGGCTTGGCGGCGAGCAGCTTGAGAACCTGGCCGGTGACGCTGGTGTCGGTGCGGTTGAAGCGCTCGTTGCCGACCAGCTTGAGCTTGCGCACTTCGGCCAGCTTGGAGAATTCGTTCCACCAGCCTTCGCCGTAAGCGTCGGAGAAGCCGATATAGGCGACGCTCTTCACGTTGTTGCTGGTCATGTGCTCGATGATCGCCGTGGACATCTGCGCATCGTTCTGCGGCGTCTTGAACACCCAGCGCCGCTTGTCGTCCATCGGCTCGACGATGCGTGCCGAGGCGGCGAGCGCGATCATCGGCGTTTCGTTTTCGGCGGCGACGTCAATCATGGCCAGCGCATTGGGCGTCGTCGTCGAACCGATCACGACATCGACCCGGCTCTCGCTGATCAGCTTTTTCGTGTTCTTGACCGCCGTGGTCGTGTCGGAGGCATCGTCGAGCACGATGTAATTGACCTTCTGACCGGCGATGGTTTTCGGCAGCAGCTCGATGGTGTTCTTTTCCGGAATGCCGAGCGAGGCGGCCGGCCCGGTGGCCGACAGGGTCACGCCGACATTGATGTCGGCCAGGGCGTTGGCGGCGAATGCGGCGAGCAGCGTGGCGAGCAATTTTTGCTTCATTTTGTCTCCCTATGGTGAATCGATTTTACAAAGGTGAAAACAGTATGCCCTGCCGGCTTTTCCCGCAAGTCGTCCAGGCCATGCCTCATGCTAAAGTCAGCCTTTTCTGCACAACAGGTTCTGCCATGTTCTCTGGAATCATCGCGGCGGTTGGCCGCATCACCCATCTGACGCCGCGCGAAGTCGGCTACCGTCTGACCGTCGACGCCGGCAAGCTCGATATCGGCGAAGTCCAGCTCGGCGACTCGATCGCCCACAACGGCGTCTGCCTGACCGTGGTTGCCCGCGAAGGCAGTCAATTCATGGTCGATGTCTCGCCCGAAACGCTGTCCTGTACCGTCGGTCTCGACGCGCCCGGCCCGGTCAACCTGGAAAAAGCCCTGCGTTTGAACGACGTCATCGGCGGTCACCTGGTTTCCGGTCACGTCGATGGCGTCGGCGAAGTGCTGCGCTTCGATCCGGTCGGCGACAACCGCCTGCTCGAAATCCGCGCTCCGAAGGACATCGCGAAATTCATCGCGCGCAAGGGTTCGATCACCGTCAACGGCACCAGCCTGACCACCAATGACGTGAATGGCACCGATTTCACCATCAACCTGATCCCGCACACGCTGGAAAACACCACGCTGCAATACCTGCAGGCGGGTAGCCGGGTCAATCTCGAGATCGACCTGCTCGCCCGCTACTGCGAGCGCCTGCTCAGCGCCGACAAGGCGGACTGAGGCGAGGATGGCCGGTCCACCGCATGCCAGCGGTCGACCGGCAAAAAAGCGCATTTTTGCCGGCAAGCGCCGACCCGACCTGATGTCCGGTCAGCGCTTGCCGGGCGGCTATTTTCTGCGACAATTTGCCACACCTGCCGCTTTGCTTCGACCCCTTAGAATCGGCCTGCCCCGGATTTTGGCCTGGCCGGGTTTTGTTAATTTCACCGATTGCCCGCTACCGTGACTGCCGTTTCGCTGCCCCCGCTGGATCGTTCCGAAGTCAAGGCGACGCTCGGCGAGCGCCTGATCAACGGGCTGGCCGTGCTGGCGCTGCATCTGTTGCTGCTCTACGCGGTGCTTTATGTTTCGGTGAAGAACGAACTGGTCGAGCTGCCGACCAGCATCAGCGTCCGCCTCCTGCCCATGCTCGAGGAACGCAAGCCGGATCTGCCGGCCCGGCCCTTGCCGCCGCCACCGAAGGCGGTGCCGCAGGTGCACAAGCCGGTGCAGGCGGCGCCGGTCCTTGCTGTCGAAACGCCGATGGCAGCGCCGGCGACCTTCGTTGTCGCGCCGCAGCCACCGGCCCCGCCCGCCCCGCCGGTGATTGCACCGCCGGCGCCGGTCGCCGTCATCGCGGCCCGTTTTGATGCCGATTACCTGCATAACCCGAAGCCGGCATACCCGGCGATTTCGCGGCGTAACGGTGAAGAGGGCAAAGTTTTGTTGAAGGTCAGGGTCAGCCCGCAGGGCGCGGCGCTGGATGTGGCGGTGTCACGCTCCAGCGGTTTCAGCCGTCTCGACACGGCGGCCCTGGATGCCGTGACGCGCTGGCGCTTCGTGCCGGCCCGGCGCGGCGATGAAGCGGTTGAATCTTCGGTGATCGTGCCGGTCACCTTCGCGCTCGAATAAGGAAAGGACAAATATGGAATCGCAAATGGGCCTGGCCCACTTCTGGGGGCAAGGCGATCTGGTCACCCACACCACGGCAGTCATTCTCGCCCTGCTCTCGCTGGCTTCCTGGTCGGTGATTGTCAGCAAGCTGCTCTCCTTGTGGCGCGCCTCGCGTCTGCAGGAGCGGGCGCTGACCGGATTCTGGAATGCCGATTCCCTGCCCGAGGCACTCGAAGGCTTGCGTCGCGACGATGTCTCCGGTGTGTTTTCCGGTCTGGCGCTGACTGGCGCACATGCCGCCCAGGCGCACCAGCAGAATGCGGCGCGCGGCATCGGTGCCGGCGTCAATGCCAGCGAGTTCGTGACGCGGGCGATGCGCTCGCACATCGTCAATACCCAGGCCCGCAACGAGCGCGGCCTGACCTTCCTCGCCTCGGTCGGATCGACCGCGCCCTTCATCGGGCTGTTCGGCACGGTGTGGGGCATCTACCACGCGCTGGTCAGCCTCTCCGGCGCGACGCAGGTGGTACTCGACAAGGTGGCCGGGCCGGTCGGCGAGGCGTTGATCATGACTGCGGCCGGGCTGTTCGTCGCGATCCCGGCGGTACTCGCCTACAACGCCTTTACCCGCGCCAATCGCCTGGTCGCCGTGCAGCTCGACGGCTTCGCGCACGACCTGCACGCCTACCTGACCACCGGCGTGCGCGTTGGCGGCAATGCGAATCTGGTCAGTCTCGACGCCGCGCGCGGCAACCGGCAGGGCTGAGCCATGGCTTTCGGCAGTTTTGACGAGAGCAGCAGCGGCCAGCCGATGGCCGAGATCAACACGACGCCGCTGGTCGACGTGATGCTCGTCCTGCTCGTCATCTTCATCATCACCGCACCGCTCTTCCACCAGGCGGTGCCGATCGACCTGCCGCAGGTCAGCGCGACCAAGCTCGAAGACAAGCCGGTCGTTATCCAGCTGGCGATCGACGCCGACGGCAATATCTTCTGGGACGGCGCCGCCATCGCCCGGGCCGATCTCGATGCGCGCTTTGCCGAAGCCAGCGCGCGCCAGCCCGAGCTGCACCTGCGCGCCGATCGCGGCGTGCGCTACGAAAAGGTGGCCGACGTGATGGCCGCGGCGCAGCGTGCCCACATCGTCAAGATTGCATTTCTGACCGATCCGGCCCGTTGACCGCTGGCGGCCGTTGTTTATGCCGGGTTTGCCGGCAAGCAATGGCGGCGGATGACTTCCAGCATGCTGTCGGCGCGGAAGGGCTTGGCGATGAAATCGTCCATGCCGGCGGCCAGGCAGTTGTCGCGGTCGGCACTCATGGCATTGGCGGTGAGTGCAATGATCGGCAGGCGTGGCCGGCCGGATTCGCGTTCGCGCGCACGTAGCTGGCGGGTTGCTTCGAGGCCGTCCATATTGGGCATCTGCATGTCCATCAGGACCAGGTCGAAATCCGCGGCGGCGCAGGCAGCCAGCGCCTGCAGCCCGTCTTCGGCAAGGGTGACCTCACAGCCGAACTTGGCGAGCAATTTCCGGCCGAGAATCTGGTTGACCGGTGTGTCTTCGACGAGCAGGATTTTCTTGCCGGCCAGACTGTTGTCCGGCATCGGCGTGCTGGCCGGGGGACTGGCCCTGGCGTGTGGCATTTCGCTCATCCGGCAGTTGATCGAGAAGCTGAAAGTACTGCCCTGGCCGGGCTGGCTGACGACATCGATCTCGCCGCCGAGCAGCTGGACCAGGCGGCTGACAATCGCCAGGCCGAGACCGGTGCCGCCGTACTTGCGCGTGGTTGAACTCTCCGCCTGGGAAAACGGGGCAAAGATCATTTCCAGTTTGTCGGACGGGATGCCGATCCCGGTATCGACGACGGAAAAATGCAGTTTCAGGGCGTCGACCGTTGCCAGCGGCTCGGCGCTGACCCGGATGCTGACACTGCCGTGCTCGGTGAATTTGAGCGCGTTGGCGACGAGATTGCTGAGAATCTGGCGCAGGCGGACCGGGTCGCTGACGATCTGGACGGGCAAGTCAGGGGCAGCCTGCCAGCTCAGGCTCAGGCCTTTTTCGCTGGCCTGGGCCGAGTAGATGCCGACCATGCTGTCGAGCATTGCGGGCAGATTGAGCGGGACTTTTTCCAGGCTGAGCTGGCCGGCATCGATCTTGGAGAAATCAAGGATGTCGTTGAGCACGCGCATCAGGCTTTCGCCGGAGAGCTTGACCCAGGTAAGGTATTCGCGCTGCTCGGCGGTCAACTCGGTAGACAGGGCCAAATCGGTCATGCCGAGAATGCCGTTCATCGGTGTGCGGATTTCGTGGCTGACGGTGGCGAGAAAGGCGGTTTTTTCCCGGGCACCGGCCTCGGCGGCTTGGGCCAGGCGCTTTTCCTCGTCGCGCGCTTCTGTCAGTTCGCGAATCCGTTCGGCGATGGCGCGCGACATTGCATTGAAGGTGGCACCCAGACGCCCGACCTCGTCGTCGCCTTCCGGTACCGGCGGTGGCGTCAGGTTGCCGGCGGCGACCGCCCGGCTGGCGACGGTCAGGGCACTCAGGTGGCGGGTCAGGAAATAGCCGAGCAAGGCCATCAGGCCGGCCGAGAGAATGATTTCGAGCAGCGCGATACTGACCCCCTGCTTGAACAGCTGGCCGTGTGCCTGGATGATCTGCTTGAGGCTGAGACCGAAGTGCAGGACGCCCAGTTTCTGGCCATAGGCGTCGACCGGAATGACCACGTCGTAGCGTGGTGACGCATCTTCGTTGTCGAACAGGCGAAAACCCTGGTCTGCCCCGGGCAGTTCCTGATCGGCCGGCCAGCCGCTGCTGGCCAGGCGTTTGCCGCTGATATCGGTGACGGCAAGGTAGTCGATGCCATCGACGGCCGAACTCTCGTCGAGCACGGCCTGCACGGTGGCGTAATCGCGCTGGGCGAGTGGTGCGACGATGGCGGCAATCAGCACCGGCGCGATCTGTTCGGCATGTATCCTGGCCTGGGTGCCCATGTTGTCGGTGAGCAGGCGCAGGCTGTTGGCCACCAGCAGTGTCAGCATCAGCGCTTCGACGGCAATGGCCAGCAGCAGCAGTTTTCCCCGGACGGTGCGCAGGGGGAGGAAATGCATCATTTGCCCTTGAGAATCTGCCGGGTTTCCGCCGCGTAGGGTTCCATCGCTTCGAGTTCTTTCGGACGCAGCTTGCGATAGCCTTCGAGCTTGTTCTGCTCAAGATATTTCCGCCCCTCATCCGAGGCGGCGAACGACCACAGCGCTGCATCCACCTTGGCTTGCTGACTGCTCTGGCGCTTGTTGAGCAGATAGACGCGGCCGGCCATGGCCTCGCTCTCGGCCACGATGCGCAGGGCATCCTGTTGCTCGGCCGGGAGTTTCTGGAAGTTGGCCAGCGAGGTGAAGGCCAACGCGGCATCGCCGGCCAGCACCTGGCGGCTGACGCTGTCGGCCGCCGATACGTAGCGTACGGTCAACTCCTTGATATTGTTGTTTTTCAGCCAGCGCACGCCCCACATCGAAACCAGTGATGAGGGTGACAGGGCGAGCACGGTCGCGCCATTGAGGTCGCTTGGTTTGCGGTACTTGCTGTCCTTCGTGACCAGGGCGACGGCCTTGAACTCGGCCTTGTAGGTCACCAACGGCAGGTAGCCGGCATCGGTCTGGAAGAGGCGGGCCTGGTGCCCGGTGGTGATTGCCAGATCGTATTCCTGATTCAGTGCCCGGCGGCCGAACTCAGTGAAATCGGGGGCGGTCTGGATGTCGACCGGCTGACCCAGGGTGCGCTCAAGATGCAGGCGCAGCGGCTGGTACATTTCGAGAATGACGCGGGCGCTGGTGTGCGGGGCGATACCGATCTTGAAGCTGCTGCCCTGGGCGTGGGCGACGGAGGCAAAAAGGCTGGCCGACAGAAGCAGCAGCCCGAATATTTTTCTGGCAAGCATGGCGATGCCTCAGCTGTTGAGCTTTTCGAGCGCTTCGCGCAGCTTGGCCGGCTCGTCGAGACGGAGCATGCGGCGAACAGCGGGGGTGAGCTCGTTGATTTCGGATTTGAGGACGTGGCTCTTGACCTGCAGGATCTGCGACGGATGCATCGAGAAAATGCGCAGGCCCATGCCGAGCAGCAGGCGGGTCAGTGCCGTATCGCCGGCCATTTCGCCGCAGACCGAGACCGGGATGCCGACCTTTTCGGCGCTCGCCAGCGTATGCGCGATCAGCATCAGCACCGCCGGGTGCAGCGGGTCGTAGAGGCTGGCGACCTGTTCGTCGGAGCGGTCGATGGCCAGCGTGTACTGGATCAGGTCGTTGGTGCCGATCGACAGGAAGTCGAGGCGGCGCAGGAAGAGGCCGACGGCCAGCGCCGCAGCCGGAATCTCGATCATGCCGCCGACCTGGATGTTCTCGTCGAAGCTGATTTTCTCGCCGCGCAGGCTGGATTTGGCCTGCTCGAGTGCGGCCAGCGTCTGGTCGATCTCGTGAGCGTGCGCCAGCATCGGGATGAGCAGCTTGATCGGGCCGTATTTCGAGGCGCGCAGGATGGCCCGCAACTGCGTCTGGAACATGCGCGGCTCGGCCAGCGACAGGCGGATGGCGCGCCGGCCGAGTGCCGGGTTGGTGTGCACGCGGTCGTTGGCGTTGTTGTCGGGACGGATGTCCTTGTCGTTGCCGAGGTCGAAGGTGCGGATGGTGACCGGGCGGCCGGCCATGCCCTTGACCACCTTCTTGTAGGCCTCGAACTGTTCCTGTTCGTCCGGCATGTCGCCACGATCGAGGAAGAGGAATTCGGTGCGGAACAGGCCGATGCCCTCGGCGCCGGCGGCGAGCGAAATCGGTACGTCGCCCGGCAGTTCGATGTTGGCGAACAATTGCACATCGACACCGTCCAGGGTCTGCGACTTGGCGGTGATCAGGCGCTTGAGCTTGGAGCGTTCGAGCTCGATCTGGTTCTTGCGCAGCAGGTATTCTTCAAGGACGCGCGGGTCCGGATTGACGATGACGACGCCGCGCGTGCCATCGACGATGATCTGTTCGCCGTCGCGGATCAGCGAACGGGCGTTCTCCATGCCGACCACCGACGGGATCGCCAGGCTGCGGGCGAGAATGGCGGTGTGCGAGGTGGCGCCGCCGACATCGGTGATGAAGGAGGCGAAACGGTGATCCTTGAAGGCAATGACATCAGCCGGCGACAGATCGTGCGCGACGACGATGCGGCTTTCTTCCTTGACGCCCTTGGCCGGCTTGAGCACCGCCTTGCCGGGACGGCCGAGCAGCTCCTTGATGACGCGCTCGACGACCTGGACGACGTCGAACTTGCGCTCGCGCAGGTAGGGGTCGTCAAACTGCTCGAACTGTCCGACCAGATGCTCCATCTGCTGCACCAGTGCCCATTCGGCATTGCAGCGCCGCTCGCGGATGATCTCGCGCGGCTTGTCGACCAGCTCCGGGTCTTCCAGGAACATGGTGTGGATGTCGATGAAGGCGGCCAGCTCGGCCGGGGCATGCTCGGTCGTTTCCTTCATGGTCAGCAGTTCGCTCTTGACCAGTGCAACGGCTGCTTCGAAGCGGGCAATTTCCTTGTCGACCATGCGCGGTGCGATGGTCAGGTGCGACACTTCCAGCGTTGCGTGCGACATCAGCATCGCCCGCCCGATGGCGATGCCGCCCGAAACACCCAAACCGTGCAGGGTAAAGCTCATGGCGCCTTACTCCCCTTCGCCGAAGTAGTCGGCAATCAGCGCGAGCAGCGCGGCCATGGCTTCGGTCTCGTCGGCGCCATCGGTTTCCAGTGTGACTTTCGAGCCCTTGCCGGCGGCCAGCATCATGACGCCCATGATGCTCTTGGCGTTGATGCGGCGGCTGCCCTTGCTCATCCAGACTTCGCATTGATATTTGCCGGCGAGCTGGGTCAGCTTGGCGGAGGCGCGGGCGTGCAAACCCAGCTTGTTGATGATTTCGGTTTCCGTGGTCTGCATTTCAGTATTCCTGCATGTTGATGACGCCGTCGCGGCCGCCACTGGTGGCGCGCGTCAGCAGGGTTTCCATGCCCTTGTCGCGGTAGGTCAGGGCGCGCAGCAGCATCGGCAGATTGACGCCGGCGATACCTTCGATGCGACCCGGTTCGAGCAGCTTGAGTGCGAGATTGGCCGGGCTGGCGCCAAAGATGTCGGTGAGTACCAGTACGCCCTTGCCGTTATCGACCAGTTGCAGCATCTGGCGGGCCAGCGGCAGGAGGTCGAGCGGGTCGTCCTGGGCGGCAACGCCGAGCTGGTTGAGCTGGACCGGGCGCTTGTTGAGGACGTGGCAGGCGTTCTGGACGAGTGCCTCGCCATAGCTGCCATGGGTGATGAGTAGAATTCCGATCATGCGTCGGATTCTACCGCCCTTTTTCAGCGCCGGCTGACGATCAGGATACCGACCACGACAAGGGCGGCACCGGCCATCTGGGCCAGCGAAATGTGCTCGTCGAGAAGCAGCCAGCCGAAGGCGATGGTGAGCAGCGGCCCGACCATGCCGAACAGCGAGGCGCGCCCGGCGCCGATCCGGCGGATTGCCGCCGACTGGGCAAAAACCGGCACGACGGTGGCGAACACCGCCATCGCCAGACCCCAGCCATAGACCGGCCAAGGCTGGATGAAGGCGGTCAACGGCTGGACAAGGGCAAAATGCAGCAAGGTGACGGCCGACGACATCAACATCGCCAGCGCCGAGAAGCGCATCGCGCCGAGGCGGGCGATCATCGGCCCGCTGCCCGACAGATAGAGGGCGTAGGAGACGCTGGAGCCGAAGACCAGCGCGCCGCCGATCCAGACATCGCGTGCCTCGTTCAGGCCGAGGTCGTGCATGAACGCAAAGCCGATACCGCAATAGCAGAGCACGACGGCAACGCCCTCGCGGCGCGAGAACGGTTTGCCCTGAAAGAGCACGCCGATCAGGATGGTCAGGGTCGGGTAGGTGAACAGGATCAGACGCTCTAGCCCGGCCGAGATGTAGGACAGGCCCCAGAAATCGAGAATGCTGGCGCCGTAGTAGCCGCAGCAGCCGAGCAGGAAGAGCTTGCCCCAGTCGCCGCGGCTGAGGCTGGCGCCGGCCTTCTGCCCGGCCAGGCCGACCCAGAGGAAGACCGGCAGCGCGAAGCCCATGCGCAGGGCGAGCAGGGTGATCGCATCGACGCCGTAGGGATAGGCCAGCTTGACGAAGATCGCCTTCATCGAGAAACCGAAGGCGGCAAGCAGGGCGAGGCCCGCACCAAGGGCGGCATGGCTGGGCTGGGCGTTCGTTTTTTGCAAAGTCATTCTCGTCGGGGGCGGGCAGGTAGCCATTGAATACGCCGCACAGACGCTTGGCAATTGCTAATATCCAAAGCGAGCATTCGCCGGAGACGAAACCATGTATTACGACCTGCCCGATCTGCGCCTGGTGGCCGCGATCGCCGACAGCGGCAGCCTGACGCGCGGTGCGGCGCGCGTGCATCTCGCGCCCTCCTCGGCCAGCCATCGCCTGACCCAGCTCGAAGCGGCGCTCGGCGTGCCGCTGTTCAGCAGGCATGCACGCGGCCTGGCACCGACGCCGGCCGGCGAGTCGCTGTTGCGCCATGCGCGCCAGATTTTCGCCCAGCTCGAACAGATGCATGCCGACCTGGCGCCCTACGCCAGCGGTCTCAACAGCCAGGTCACGGTGTTCGCCAACACCAACGCGATCAACTGCTTCCTGCCCGAGGACCTCGGTGATTTCCTGCGCGACCAGCCGCGCATCCGGGTCAGCCTGGAAGAGCAGCCGAGTCCGGCGATCATCCAGGCGGTGGCGGCCGGTCAGGTCGAGATCGGCGTCGTTGCCGCGGCGGGCAAGCCGGCCGGACTGGAAACCCTGCCCTACCGGCGCGACCGCCTGGTCCTCGTGGTGCCGGCAGCGCATCCGCTGGCAGCGCGCCCGGCCGTCGATTTTGCCGAGGTACTCGGCGAGCCCTTTGTCTGCCTGCACGCCGGCAGCGCCATCCATACCTTCATGATGAACGCCGCCGCCCAGCTCGGCGGCAGCCTCGATGTGCGCATCCAGGTGCGCAGTTTCAATGCCGTCTGCCGCATGGTCGCGGCCGGCGTCGGGATCGGCATGGTGCCGCGCTCGGCAGCGCCCGGCGTAGCGGTCGACGCGATAAAAACGGTCGAAATCAACGACGCCTGGGCGCCGCGCGACCTGCAGCTGTGCGTGCGCTCGCGCGCCGCGCTGAGTCCGGCGGCCAGCGCCCTGTTCGAGCATCTCGCCGGCAAGGGCATGCCGGATATATTCGATGGTGATTGACCCACTGAATATGCTCTGAGGATTGCTCTGAAATATGTACTGTATTTTTTGATGTTTTTCTCTAATATCGCAGATCAATTCATAACAACAGGAGGAGACCATGAAATATCTATTGAAGCCATTGAGCGCCGCGTTGCTTGCTGTTGCCTTGTGCGGTGCTGCGACGGCGTCCGACGATCATGGCGGCCCGGTCGTGGCCAAGCCCTACAAACCGGGTGTGGCGATGACGAAGGCAGTCCAGGCCGGGATTACGCCGGATAGTGCAATTGCCATTCTCAAGGCGGGCAATGGTCGTTTTGTTGCCGGCAAACCCTTGGCTCGCAATGTTCGGCAACTGGTCACCCAGACGGCGCTTGGCCAGTTTCCCTTTGCCAGCATTCTTGGCTGTATTGATTCCCGCGCCGCGCCGGAACTGGTTTTTGACCAGAGCGTCGGTGACGTCTTTGCCGCCCGAGTGGCTGGCAATACGGTCAACGCGGATATTCTCGGCAGTCTGGAATACGCATCCAAGGTTGCTGGTTCGCGCTTGATCGTCGTTTTGGGCCATACCAATTGTGGTGCGATCAAGGGGGCTTGTGACGGTGTCAAGATGGGCAATCTGACCACGCTGCTGGAAAAGTTCTCCCCGGCGGTTGCCGCCGTCAGCACAACAGGGGAACGCAACTCGAAGAATCATCAGTTTGTTGACGATGTCACCGAGATGAACGTGCAACTGGTGATCAAGAACATCCGCGAGAACAGTCCGATTCTCAAGGAGCTCGAAGACAGCGGCAAGATCAGGATTGTCGGAGCGCTTTACGATACGGCGAGCGGCAAGGTCAGCTGGCACTAAGTGCCGGGCCGGGGTTCGTCAGCGGGTTAAGGGTCTGGCCTGGCGAATCCCTTTGTCATTCTTCGATTGTCCTGTTGTTCGCGGCCGCAGTTCTGCCCGTGCCGGCAAGACGCCCGTAGCCTTTGTTGTCGGCGGGACGCGACAGAAGCTGTCAATGTGCAGCCCAGAATTGAATCTGGAAGAGCGCCTGAATGCTGACCTCAAGCAAGCAATCGGTGCCAAGGTGCCCGTGCGCACCAAGGCCAAGTTGAAATCAGCGACTATCGAACACCTGACTCAACTCAAACAAGATGGCAAGGGCGTTGCCGGCTAGGCGGGCTGCGGAAAAGGCGCGAATTCATTTAACATTGCCGCCGCAACATCGCTGCCGCCGGCCAACAAAAACCAAGGGGCCGGCTTCATGATTCTGGGAGGAATTAGATGTCTTTCATGCCATGGACGGATGCCCTTGCAATGGGCATCGCATCCATCGACAACCAGCACCGCTGGCTGGTCGATGCCACCAACCGCCTGCATGCCGAAATCAGCAAGGCGGAGCCCGAGCGCAGCGTGCTCGGCGAGATTCTCGAGGGCCTGGTCGATTACACGATGAACCACTTCGTGCTCGAGGAAGAATTGTTCGAGCGCCTGGGTTACCCGGAAACGCCCGCCCACAAGGCCGAGCACGACGCGTTCACGGCAACCGCCATGCAGTTGCTGCTGCAGTTCGAGAGCGGTGAAAGCGTCGGCCTGCCGGTCCTTGACTTCCTCAAGGAGTGGTTGCTGCACCACATCCTCAAGGTGGACCGCGCCTACGCGCCTTTTCTCAAGGCGGCCGGCGTTTCCTGAGCCGCTTCGGCTAGAGCGGCCGCTTGACGGTCAGGGCGCCGCGGATCTGGCCCTTGGTATAGCCGGTGGCCTGGTCGTGCGGGTAGCTCTCCGCCAGTTTGGCCTTGAGGCCTGCGTCCAGGCTCTCGGCCGGGCCGTGGCACTTGAGGCAGACATCGCCGGTCGGCAGCGCCTTCATGTAGCGCAGCACGGGCTTGCCGTCGAGCGTGACGATCTCGCTCTTTTCCAGGGTCTCCGGCTTTTCGCCATGTGCGGCGCGGATGTTGAAATCGGCGAGGACGCGGGCTTCCCAGAGATCGGGCGTGCCGCGTTCGGCATTGCGGCTCTTCAGGCTGACGCGGCGGATGTCCCAGCCGGTTTCCTTGCGCTTTTGCGCGATCAGTTCCGGCGCCTGTTCCTTGCAAACCGGAATCGCGCCGGCCACGCCCTTGTCGGCCACGGCTTCCTGCATGGCGTTGACGACCTTGGGCACGACCGGCAGCACGGCCTTCTTCGTTTCTGCGGTCAGGGCGGCAATATCCTGGGCCAGGGCGGGCAAGGCGGCGAGCAGCAGGCTGAGCGGGAGAAGCTTTTTCATGGCGGAGTCCGTTTGAAAATTAGAGAATGCTTATATTAAGCGTTTGTCCGCCGTGCCGGCAAAAGAAAACGGCACGGAAAATTCCGTGCCGTTGCAGCCTCGGGTTGCGCGACGCCGGCTCAGAGCAGTTCCAGTAATTCGCGGGCCGGTGCCCAGGTGCATTGGTTGGGCTTGAGGTTGCTGTCCTTGCCGGCAAAAAAAGCACCTTCGAGTTGTTCGCTGGCGAAGAAGAACAGGCCGCCGGCGGATTTGAGCCTGGCGACGATGTCCTTCGATTTCATGCCGTGCGCCAGCAGGAAGGCGTAGGCCGGCACGCACCAGCGTTCGCCACGGAAGGTCCATTGCTCCCATGGCATGCCGACATCCGGCTTGCCGGTTTCTCCTGTGGGTATCGGGTTGGCGCCGCTTGTCTTGATCAGTTTGAGGAACCAGTCCTTTTTCACCTTGCTGCCCGGGCAGGATTTGCGCGTGGTCGGGTCGTCGCGGTGGAACAGGATGCTCTCGGCGTTGACCTTGAGTCCCAGCCAGCTGCTCAGGGCGCTGCAGCTCGCCGCCGCGGTCTGCCAGCAGGCGAGGCCGCGACCGCTCAACGGGTCTTCGGTGTCGTAGTCACCGAGCACTTCGATGCCGATCGCCGAACTGTTGAAGCTGACCGCATGCACGCCCTTTTTCTGCAGGTCGCACATGCCGAAGATTTCGTCATCGTCGATGAACAGGTGCGGTCCGGCGCTCCAGTGTTTCTCGTTCTGGTAAAAGTCGCGCAGGTTGCGGATGTGCTGCAGCAGAAAGCCGCGTGGTCGCTGGGCAAGCGACGGGGCGCCGGTGTGATGCAGGGTGATTGCCCGGCACCAGGCGGGCGGCTCAATGCTTGCGAGATATTCGACCAGTGAATCAGGGGTCCAGACCAGACCGACATTTTCGTATGCCATGGTGTCATCTCCTTGGGGCAGTGTGCTCCTCAACCCAAGGTAGATGGCGCGCCGGTAATGTCAAGGTCATTCCGGCGGCTTGCTTTACGCAAGACAGAAGGGCGGTGAAAACCGCCCTTTTTTCAGCGTCGACCGCCCAGGATGGAGCCGAGCACGCCGCGCAGGATCTGCTTGCCGAGTTCGCGCCCGACCGTGCCGGCCATGCCGCGCGCGGCACTCTTGGCAGCCGCCTCGATCATGCCTTCGCGCTTGCCACCGCGCGGACCGGTGCTGCCGCCGAGCATTTCGCCGATACTGTCGAGTATGCCGCCGCCAGCCTGCGGCGCCGGCGCGCTTTGCCGTGCTTGCGGGCTGGCAGTCGGGCGGGCCTGGCCGGCGTGGTTGCCCCAGTCGTTGACGTCGGGGGCGGCGGCCGGCGGGGGCGGAATGGCGCCGGGGGCCGGCTGCTGTGCGGCCGGTTTGCCGCGCAGGATTTCGTAGGCCGATTCGCGGTCTACCGTCTGGCCGTAGGTGGCGAGCAGCGGCGAGGCCTGGATCATGGCCTGACGTTCATCGGCGCTGAGCGGGCCGAGGCGCGAGGCGGGCGGGAAGATGATGCTGCGCTCGACCATGCTCGGCCGGCCCTTCTCGTCGAGGAAGGAAACCAGCGCCTCGCCGACGCCGAGTTCGGTGATGACGGTGGCTGCATCGAATTTCGGATTGGCGCGCATGGTTTGCGCTGCCGCCTGTACGGCCTTCTGGTCGCGCGGCGTGAAGGCACGCAGCGCGTGTTGGACGCGGTTGCCGAGCTGGCCGAGGATCTTTTCCGGCACGTCGAGCGGGTTCTGCGTCACGAAATAGACGCCGACGCCCTTGGAGCGGATCAGCCGGACGACCTGCTCGACTTTGTCGGTCAAGGCCTGCGGCGCATCGCTGAACAGCAGGTGGGCCTCGTCGAAGAAGAAGACCAGCTTGGGCTTGTCGAGGTCGCCGGCTTCCGGCAGTTGCTCGAAGAGTTCGGCGAGCAGCCAGAGCAGGAAGGTGGAGTAGAGCGCCGGCGACTGCACCAGCTTTTCGGCGGCGAGCACGTTGATGACGCCGCGGCCGTTGGCATCGACCTGCATCAGGTCCTTGATGTCGAGCATCGGCTCACCGAAGAACTGGTCGCCGCCCTGCTCGTCCAGCGTCAGCAGGCCGCGCTGGATGGCGCCGATCGAGGCGGCCGAGACATTGCCGTATTCGGTGGTGAATTCCTTGGCATTGTCGCCGACGTGCTGCACCATGGCGCGCAGGTCCTTGAGGTCGAGCAGCAGCAGGCCCTGATCGTCGGCGATCTTGAAGACCAGTTGCAGCACGCCGGTCTGCGTGTCGTTGAGGTTGAGCAGGCGGGCGAGCAGCAGCGGCCCCATGTCGGAAATGGTGGCGCGCACCGGAATGCCGCCCTGGCCGAAAACGTCCCAGAAGGCGACCGGGTTGGCATAGGGCGCGAAACCCTCGAGGCCGAGTTCGGCGATGCGCTTGAGCAGCTTTTCGGATGGGGTGCCGGCGACTCCCATGCCTGACAGGTCGCCCTTGACGTCGGCCATGAACACCGGCACGCCGGCAAACGACAGGCGTTCAGCGATCGACTGCAGGGTAACGGTCTTGCCCGTGCCGGTGGCGCCGGTGATCAGCCCGTGCCGGTTCGCCATCTGCGGCAGCAGCGCCGGATAGCCGTCTTCGGACTTGGCAAGGTACAGGGGCTCGGACATGGCAACAGACTCCTCGTGAATGATTTTCACATTCTAGCAATGCCGGCGCTGCCAATTGTCAATGAAGGTAAAACGCCGGCCTGCATGCCGTCCTGACGGGAAACGCCGCTGCAGGTAAAATGCCGCCTTCTTTGTTTATTGCAGTGAGAAAAGCATGGCAGGTCATAGTAAATGGGCCAATATCCAGCACCGTAAAGGTCGCCAGGACGAGAAGCGCGGTGCCGCCTTCTCCAAGATTGCCAAGGAAATCACCGTGGCCGCCAAGATGGGTGGCGGCGACAGCAACTTCAATCCGCGTCTGCGCGTCGCGATCGACAAGGCCAAGGGCGTCAACATGCCCAAGGACAAGATCGATACCGCGATCAAGAAGGGGACGGGCGAACTCGAAGGCGTCGAATATATCGAGATCCGCTACGAAGGCTACGGCATCGGCGGCGCGGCGATCATGGTCGACTGCCTGACCGACAACAAGGTGCGGACGGTGGCCGAAGTACGCCACGCCTTCTCCAAGTTCGGTGGCAACATGGGTTCCGACGGTTGCGTGGCCTTCCAGTTCAAGCATTGCGGCCAGATCCTGTTCGCGCCGGGCACCGACGAAGCGGCGCTGATGGATGCTGCGATCGAGGCCGGTGCCGAAGATGTGGCGACCAACGACGACGGTTCGATCGAAGTGATCACTGCGCCGAACGACTACATCGCGGTCAAGGATGCGCTCGAAGCCGCCGGTTTCAAGCCGGAGTTCGGCGAGGTAACGATGAAGCCGGAAGGCGAGAACGTCTTTGCCGGCGAAGAAGGTGTGAAGATGCAGAAGCTGCTCGACGCGCTGGAAAACCTCGACGACGTCCAGGAAATCTACACCACTGCCGTCATCGAAGACTGATCGGCAACTCGATGGAGCTGCCGATCATCATCGACATCGAAGCCTCGGGCTTCGGGCGCGGCAGCTATCCCATCGAGATCGGCTACTACACACCGGACGGCGTATCGTATTGCACGCTGATCCGTCCGGAAGCCGCCTGGACGCACTGGGATGACTCGGCCGAGCAGGTGCATGGCATTTCCCGGTCGCTGCTTGCCGAAAAAGGCCGCGCGGCAATTGATGTCTGTCTCGACCTGAACCGGCAATTGCGCGGCAAGGTGATTTATTGCGATGCCTGGGCCTATGACTACGTCTGGCTCAGCCTGCTTTTCGATGCGGTCGATCTGCTGCCTTCGTTCCAGTTGAAGGACCTGCGCGAGTTGCTGGGCGATTGCGAGCAGTGTCACTGGCATGCCAGCCGGCAACTGGTCGAAGTACGCCTGCAATTGCGCCGCCACCGCGCCAGCGGCGATGCCCGCACCCTGTTCGAGACGCTGCGCGAAACGCGCCGGCGTTGTGCCGTAAGCCCCATAGTTTGAGCGGCATGCAGCGCTTCTATCCCGTCCTCTTTGTTTTCCTGTGGAGCACCGGCTTCATTGGTGCCAAGTACGGCCTGCCTTTTGCCGATCCCCTGTCATTCCTGCTCGCGCGTTACGGGCTGGTGATCACGCTGATGACGGCAATCGCCCTGCTGACGCGGGCGCCATGGCCGAAGGAACCGGTGCAGTGGCTGCATATCGGGGTTTCCGGCGTATTGGTGCATGCCGTCTATCTGGGCGGTGTGTTCATTGCCATCAAGCACGGCTTGCCGGCCGGCGTGACGGCGCTGGTAGTCGGCATGCAGCCGCTATTGACGGCTTTCGGTGCGGGCTGGCTGCTCGGCGAAAAGGTCAGTGGCCGGCAGTGGACCGGTCTGGCACTCGGTTTCGTCGGCGTCGGGCTGGTCGTCTCGGGCAAGTTCGGCGAAGCCGCCGCGCTCGGCCCGATGCTGCTGCCGGCCGTCATTGCGCTGTTCGGCATCACTGTCGGCACGCTGTACCAGAAACGCTATTGCGCCCGCTTCGACCTGCGCACCGGCTCGGTGATCCAGTTCGTGCCGACTGCCCTGGTGACGGCCATCGCCATCGCGCTGACCGGCGAGTTCCAGATCGAGTGGAACGGCCAGTTCATGTTCGCGCTCGGCTGGCTGGTGCTGGTCCTGTCGATTGGCGCCATCGGCTTGTTGAACCTGCTGATTCGCAGCGGCAGTGCTGTGAACGTCGCCAGCCTGTTCTACCTGACGCCGCCGACCACGGCGCTGATTGCCTGGGCGGTTTTTGGCGAAATCCTGACGTTGACCGCTACGGCCGGCATGTTGCTGGCCGTGAGCGGCGTCTATCTGGTGGCGCGGGCGAAATGAGCGTCCCACGCATCCTCGGTATCGACCCCGGTTTGCGCATCACCGGCTTTGGCGTCATCGAAAAGCACGGTAACCAGTTGCTCTACGTCGCCAGCGGCTGCATCAAGTCGAACGACAAGCAGTCGCTGCCGGAGCGCATCAAGACGCTGTTTGCCGGGATCAGCGAGGTGATTGCGACCTATGCGCCGAATCAGGCGGCGGTCGAGAAGGTCTTCGTCAACGTCAATCCACAGTCGACTTTGCTGCTCGGCCAGGCGCGCGGTGCGGCCTTGAGTGCGCTGGTCCATGCCGACCTGACGGTGGCCGAATACACCGCGTTGCAGGTCAAGCAGGCCGTGGTTGGCCACGGCAAGGCGGCCAAGGAGCAGGTCCAGGACATGGTGGTGCGCCTCTTGTCGCTGCCCGGTTCGCCCAGCGCCGATGCCGCCGATGCGCTCGCCTGCGCCATTTGCCACGCGCATGGCGGGCAGGGATTGGGGGCGCTGGCGACCGCCGGGTATCGCGTTCGCGGCGGCCGGCTGATAGGATGAGAACCTGTGTGAAATTACAGTACCTCGTCCTGAAAGAGATCGCGTCGCAATGATAGGCAGACTGACCGGCATCCTGGCCGAAAAAAATCCCCCGCAGATCGTGCTCGACGTCAATGGCGTCGGCTACGAACTCGATGTGCCGATGAGCACCTTCTACAACCTGCCGGCCAATGGCGAGAAGGCGACGCTGCTCACCCACTTCGCGGTGCGTGAGGACGGGCATTATCTCTACGGTTTCCTGACTGAAGCCGAGCGCTTTGCCTTCCGCCAGTTGCTGAAGGTTTCCGGCATCGGCGCGCGCACGGCACTGTCGGTGCTCTCCGGCCTGTCGGTCGGCGATCTTTCGGCGGCCGTCGCGCAGCAGGAACTGGGCCGCCTGATCAAGATTCCCGGCATCGGCAAGAAGACGGCCGAGCGCCTGCTTCTCGAATTGAAGGGCAAACTCGCCGAAACCACCGGCGTCGCGCTCCGCTCACCGGTCGACGATGCAAAACAGGACATTTCCAACGCCCTGCTCGCGCTCGGCTACAACGAAAAGGAAGCGGCTTCGGCGATGAAGCTGCTGCCGGCCGAAATCGGGACCTCGGACGGCATCCGCCAGGCCCTCAAGCTGCTCTCCAAGGTCTGATGTTCAATAGCGACAATCCCAAGCAGCTGGCGCAGGTCGCGCTGGTCGTGCTGCTCATCGTCGGCTGCCTGGCGGTGTTGTGGCCGATGATTGGTGCCGTGCTCTTTGCCTTCGTGGTCTGGATCTGCACCTGGCCCGCCTACTCGGAAAGGCTGCTGCCCCGCCTTGGCGGGCGCGACACGCTGGGCGCCACGCTGATGACCCTGCTCCTCGTGCTGATCATGCTGCTGCCGACGGTTTTCCTGGCCGGCAGCCTGGCGCACGGCGTCGACAAGCTGATCGCCCTGGTCAAACCCTATGTCGAACAGGGCATGCCGCTTGACCCGCCGGCCTGGCTCAGCGGTCTGCCGTTTTTTGGCGGCGAAATCCAGGCGTTCTGGCACAAGATCGCCAGTAATCGCGATGAATTCAATGCGCTGGTGAAGCAAATCGGCGGGCCGGCCCGGCAGTTTGCGCTGGCGCTCGGCGGCATTGCCGCGAACGGCTTGTTGCAGCTGGCGCTGGTTCTGTTTGTGGTGTTCTTTCTCTATCGCGACGGCGCCAAGGTGAGCAATGCACTGAAAGTGGGGGCTCACAAGCTGGGCGGCGAGCTGGGCGAGGAAATGCTGGAAAAGACGCGTGGCACGGTGATCGGCGTCATGCTCGGTATCGTTGGCACGGCGGCAGCGCAGGGGGCGGTGGCGACAATTGGCTTCCTGGTTGCCGGTGTGCCGGCCGCGATGCTGCTCGGTTTTGCCACCTTTTTCCTGTCGATGATCCCGATCGGCCCACCCCTGATCTGGGGGGGCGCTGCCGCCTGGCTGTACGCCCAGGACCAGACCGGCTGGGCGATTTTCATGGTGCTTTACGGTCTGTTCGTGATCAGCAGCATCGACAATTTCGTCAAGCCCGTCCTGATCGCGCGCGGCGCCGGCATTTCCATCCTGCTGATCGGTCTTGGCGTGCTCGGCGGCGTACTGGTTTTCGGCTTCATCGGCATTTTTCTCGGCCCCGTCCTGCTGGCGCTCGGCCACATGCTGTTCGGGCGCTGGACGCGTGAGGAAGATCCCGCATGATCGAAACTGACAAGCTCGCCGCGGTCGAGCGCATCATCGCGCCGCAAAGCAAATCGGCGCAGGAAGAAGCGCTCGAACGCGCGCTGCGCCCGAAGCGTCTGGCCGATTACACCGGTCAGGTGAAAATTCGCGAACAGCTGGAAATCTTCATCCAGGCCGCCAAGAATCGCGGCGACTCGCTCGATCACGTATTGCTCTTCGGCCCGCCCGGCCTCGGCAAGACGACGCTGGCCCACATCGTTGCCCACGAAATGGGCGTCAACATGCGCCAGACCTCGGGCCCTGTGCTCGAACGCGCCGGCGACCTGGCCGCCATCCTGACCAATCTCGAGCCGCACGACGTGCTGTTCATCGACGAAATCCACCGTTTGAGTCCGGTGGTCGAGGAAATCCTCTACCCGGCACTCGAGGATTTCCAGATCGACATCATGATCGGCGAAGGGCCGGCCGCCCGTTCGGTCAAGCTCGACCTGCCGCCGTTCACGCTGATCGGCGCGACGACCCGGGCCGGCATGCTGACCAACCCGTTGCGCGACCGTTTCGGCATCGTCGCCCGTCTCGAGTTCTACAACGCACAGGAACTGCAGAGCATCGTCAGCCGTTCGGCCTCGCTGCTCAATGCGCCGATCGATCCGGAAGGTGCGCTGGAAATTGCCAAACGCTCGCGCGGCACGCCGCGCATTGCCAACCGCCTGCTGCGGCGGGTGCGTGACTATGCCGAGGTCAAGGCCGACGGCAACATCACCCGCCCGGTGGCCGATGCCGCGCTGCACATGCTCGACGTCGATCCGGCCGGGCTCGACATCATGGACCGCAAGCTGCTCTCGGCAGTGATCGAGAAATTCGGTGGCGGTCCGGTCGGTGTCGACAATCTGGCGGCGGCGATCGGCGAGGCGCGCGATACCATCGAGGATGTGCTCGAGCCTTACCTGATCCAGCAGGGCTACCTGCAACGCACCTTGCGCGGTCGCATTGCAACGCCGGCCATCTATCGCCACCTCGGCCTCGCCGAACCGAACAGCGCCGTCGTGCGCGACCTGCTCGCCGACGAATAGAGGCGCCATACGGTCGACGCAAAAAAGCCCCGGATTTTCATCCGGGGCTTTTTTGTTCGGGAGATGCGCTTACTTGACGGTAGCAGCCGGGGCAACCACGGCGGCAGCTTCAGCCTTTTCCGCCTTGACGGCCTTCTTGGCCTTGTGGGCCTTCTTGGCCGGCTTGCTGTCGGCAGCCGGGGCGACTTCGCTCTTCACTTCGGTCTTGACGGCTTCGGCAGCCTTCGGGGCTTCAACCTTCTTTTCGACTGCCGCGGCGACCGGGGCGACGACCTTGGCAGTCGGAGCAGCGGCGGGGGCGGCGGCCGGTGCCTGGGCGAAAGCGGCAGAAGCGAAACCAGCGGCAACAGCAAGAGTGATGATGGACTTGATCATTTTGAATCTCCTTGAACGGGGTTGTTTGGTTTTCCGGTGCTGCGACAGTGCAGCGCCTTGTGCCGAATAACGCCGCGGGTTACGCCCCGGATGTCAGTGCGAATGTAAGGCGGTGTATCGCTGTGTGACCGGGATGTTTCCAGGCATTGCTGCCGGCGGTCGACGCGAAAATCAACAAGGAAACACACCGTTACATATTATTGTTGCAGCGCAAGGTAAAATCACACGATGAAATACGAGCCCAAGCCCAACGCCTTTTCGATCCCCGTGCGCGTCTATTACGAGGATACCGATGCCGGCGGGGTCGTCTATTACGCCAATTACCTGAAATTCTTCGAACGCTGCCGTACCGAGTGGATGCGTTTTGCCGGTCATGACCAGTCGCAACTGGCGGCCGATGCCGGTATCGGCTTTGTCGCCCGCAAGGCAAGCTGCGAATATCTCAAGCCGGCCCGCCTCGACGACGAATTGACCGTCGGCCTCGAAGTTGAAAAGCTGACCCGTGTCCGCGTCGTCTTCCGCCAGCATGTCCGGCGCGGCGATGAAGAGCTGGTCACCGGCTCGGTCGAGATCGCCTGCGTCAACATGGCGACGATGACGCCCTCCGCGATTCCCGAATTCCTGCACAGCAAACTGGAAACCCTTAAATGAACGTCACCCAGGACCTTTCCATCCTCCAGCTCATCCTGCACGCCAGCGCGGTGGTGCAGGTCGTCATGGCGCTGCTTGCCGGCGTCTCCTGCATGTCCTGGTACTACATCGCGATGAAGTGGTTCTCGGTGCGCCAGGCGCGCGCCAAGACCGAGGATTTCGAGCGCGACTTCTGGTCCGGTGGCGATCTCAACAATCTCTATAACAGCGCGGTCAACGACCGCCACCATGCCGGTTCCATGGAACGCATCTTCGAGGCCGGCTTCCGCGAATTCACCAAGCTCAAGGGCCAGAAGAACCTCGACCCGAAGGACATCGTCGATGGTTCGCGCCGCGCCATGCGCGCCACCTTCCAGCGCGAGATGGATGCGCTCGAGTCGCACCTGTCCTTCCTCGCTTCGGTCGGTTCGGTATCGCCGTATGTCGGTCTGTTCGGTACGGTGTGGGGCATCATGCATGCCTTCCGCGGCCTCTCCAATGTTGGTCAGGCGACGCTGTCTTCGGTCGCGCCCGGTATTGCCGAAGCGCTGGTCGCCACCGCCATCGGCCTGTTCGCGGCAATTCCGGCGGTGCTCGCCTACAACCGCTTCTCGCACGACATCGACCGCCTCGCAGTGCGTTACGAGTCGTTCATGGAAGAGTTTTCCAACATCCTGCAACGGCAGATGCGTTAAGTCATGCGCCAGCGCCGACTCAAAGCCGAAATCAACGTCGTTCCTTACATCGACGTGATGCTGGTGCTGCTCGTCATCTTCATGGTGACGACGCCGATGATGACGACCGGTTCGGTCGACCTGCCGACCACCGGCGCCGCATCGCAGAAGCCGGCCAAGTACGTCAAGGTTGAGGTGCAGGCCGATGGCAGCCTTGCGGTGTTCAATGCCAGCGGCAAAGAGACCAAGGTCAAGGACGTCAAGGAAATGAAGGTGCAACTGGATTCCCTCAAGGAGGGTGACGAGGAAATTGCCGTCCTTGTCGCCGGCGACAAGGAAACCCGGTTCAAGAACGTCATTGAAGTGCTTGATGAGGTCAAGCGTCTGGGCTTCGCCAAGGTTGGCCTGGAAACCGGCAGCAAATAGCATTCATGATCGACCAGCGCCCTGAAGAGCCCGGCAAGAAATACGCATTGGCGTTCACCTTCGTGGTGCACGTCGGGCTGATCGCGGCGCTCTTCCTCGGTGTGCAGTGGAAGCGCAGTCCGCCGGAAGTGATGGAAGTCGAACTGTGGTCGGCCCGTCCGGCTCCGGCGCTGCAACCACCACCTCCGCCGCCGCCCGAACCGGAGATACGGCCGGAACCGAAGCCCTTGCCCAAGATCGAGCCTAAGCCCGAACCCGTGCTGAAAAAGCCGGATATCGTGGTCAAGGAAGACAAGAAAAAGCCCGAACCCAAGAAACCCGAGCCTAAGCCCGAACCGCCCAAGCCGGAACCGAAGAAACCCGAGCCCCCCAAGCCCGAGCCGAAAAAGCCGGAAGCGCCGAAATTCGATTTCGACAAGGAACTGGCCAGGGAAACCAGCCAGTTGAAGGCGTCGACCGCCAAGGCGAGCGCTTCGGCGCAGCAGATGGCGAATGCGGCGGCGGCCGAAGCCGAACAGCGGGCGTCGGCGAACAAGCGCGGCTTGGCGGATTACGTGAACAAGATCCGGGTGAAAATCAAAAGCAATCTTTCCATGCTGCCACCGGGAATACAGGGCAATCCCGAAGCCGTATTCGAGGTCAGTCAGCTGCCCTCGCATGAAATTCTGGACGTCAAACTAAAGCGATCCAGTGGTAACCCCGCGCTGGATCGGGCGATCGAAGCCGCCATCCGCAAATCCTCGCCCTTGCCCAAGCCGGATGATGCTTCGCTTTTCCAGCGCACGCTCGAAATCAAATACAAGCCGTTTGAAGAGTAAAATCGCGCGAAACTTATTGAAAATGAACGACATGCACAAAATCTCCCGATATTTCCTCGTTCTGTTTGCGCTCTGCCTGAGTGCCCTGGCCCAGGCCCAGCTTTCGATCGAGATCACCGGCGCCGGCGCCAATCGCATCCCGGTCGCCATTGCCGATTTTCTCGGCGATGCGACGGCCTCGCGCATCGTGACCTCGACCGTGCGTTCCGATCTCGAACGCAGCGGCCTGTTCAAGCTGGTCGATACGACCGGGGTCGCGCTCGATGAAAATTCGCCGATCAACTTCGCCGACTGGAAGGGCAAGGGGGCTGATGCCATCGCGGCCGGCAGCCTGCTGCGCAGCCCGGACGGTCGCATGGAAGCGCGTTTCCGGATCTATGACGCGCAAAAGGGCGTGGCGCTGGGCGGTGCGGTCTATGTCACCAGCAACCAGCAATTGCGCGCCGCCGGGCATCGCATTGCCGACTATATTTACGAGAAGCTGACCGGTGAGAAGGGTGTCTTCTCGACCCGTATCGCCTATGTCGTCAAGGCGCGTGGCCAGTTCCTGCTGCAGATCGCCGATGCTGACGGCCAGGGCGCCGCCACCGCACTGACCTCGACCGAACCGATCATTTCGCCGACCTGGTCGCCGGACGGCAGCAAGCTGGCCTATGTGTCCTTCGAGAAAAAGAAGCCGGTGATCTACGTGCATTCGATCACTTCCGGTCAACGCCAGATTGTGGCCAATTTCAAGGGCTCCAATTCGGCACCGGCCTGGTCGCCGGATGGCCGCCGCCTTGCCGTCGTTCTCTCCAAGGACGGCAATTCGCAGCTTTATGCGGTCAATGCCGACGGCAGCGGCGTGCAGCGCCTGACCCAGTCGGGCGGCATCGATACCGAGCCGCGTTATTCAGCCGATGGCAGCAGCGTTTATTTCACCTCGGATCGTGGTGGCAGCCCGCAGATTTACCGGATAGGCGCCAATGGCGGCGATGCCCAGCGCGTCACCTTCGAGGGCAGCTACAACGTTTCTCCGCGTCCTTCGCCGGATGGCAAGAGCCTGGCATTCATTGCCCGGCGCGAAGGTCGCTTCCAGTTGGCAGTCATGGACCTGGCCAGTCGCCAGGTGCAGGTGCTGACGGATTCCCACAAGGACGAATCGCCAAGTTTCGCCCCCAACAGCCGCATGATCCTGATCGCCACTGAAGTCGGCGGGCGCGGCGTACTATCGGCTGTGTCCAGCGATGGCAGGATCAAACAGCGCCTCTCGGTCGCCGCAGGTGATGTGCGCGAACCGGCCTGGGGCCCGTTCTATCAATAATCCCTCCCGGAGAATGTTGTGAAAAAATTATTTATCCCCGCCCTGCTTTCCGCCCTGATCGTTGGTTGCAGTTCCACCCCGATTCCTGATGAAAACTCCGGTGCACCGGTCGAGTCGCGTGGCGGCTCGGGTGCCAGCACCGGTGTCGCCCCGGTTATTGCCGGTGGCGTTGATGCCAACGGCCTGCCGCGTGAGCTGACCGATCCGAAGAGCGCGCTGGCCAAGCGCAGCATCTACTTCGATCTGGACAGCTACGAAGTCAAGGGCGAGTACAAGGATCTGGTTGCCGCCCATGCCAAGTACCTGGTTGCCAACCGTGGTTTCAAGGTCCTGCTGCAAGGCAATACCGACGAGCGCGGCAGCCGTGAATACAACCTGTCACTGGGCCAGAAGCGCGCCGATGCCGTGCGTCGTTCGCTGACCCTGCTCGGCGCCCGTGAAGACCAGGTTGAGTCGGTCAGCCTCGGCGAAGAAAAGCCGAAGAGCGATGGTCATGACGAAGCCGCCTGGGCCGAAAACCGTCGTGCCGACATCCTTTACAAGGGTGCCGACGGTCGCGGCGAGTTCTGATCATGCGTCGCCTCCGTCTGGTTCTCCTGATCGCCTCACTGGGTGCCACACAGGCCCAGGCCGGCATTTTTGATGACGAGGAAGCGCGTCGCCAACTGACTGACTTCAGGATCAAGACGGAGGCGCGCTTTGACCAGCAGGCCAAGGCGCAGCTCGAGTTGTCGGCGCAGATCCAGCGCCAGGCGGATGAAATTGCCCGTCTGCGCGGTTTGCTGGAAACCCTGGGCTACAAGCAGGAAGTCGGCGACAAGCGGACGCAGGATTTCTATCTCGATCTGGATTCGCGCCTGCGCAAGTTCGAAACACCGGTTGCCGCTGCGCCAACGGCTGATCCGGCCAATACGCCGGCCGCTGCAATCAAGGGCGATCCGGTCAAGGAAAGCCAGGATTACGAAGGCGCCCTGAACCAGTTCAAAGCCGCCAAGTACAAGGAAGCTGCGGTCGCCTTTGCTGCCTTCGTGCAGAAATACCCGGACAGCTCGCTGGCACCCAATGCCCAGTACTGGCTGGGCAATGCCTGGTACGCGCAACGCGACTGCAAGCGGGCGATCGAGGCACAGAGTATTGTTACTACCAAGTATCCGGACAGTGCCAAGGCCCCGGATGCCTGGCTGGCAATTGCGACCTGCCAGCAGGAACTGGGCAACCCGACCGGCGTCAAACGCTCGCTGGAGACCGTGATTGCCAAGTATCCGAATACCCCGGCTGCCGAATCGGCGCAGCAACGTCTGAAGAAAAAATGAGCGGCAGCGCTTCCGCGTGATGCGGGAGTGCCTCCGTTGCGCGGCCATGACGGCCGACTCGCGTGAGAGTTACCTGTGGCCCTGAGAATCACTGAAATCTTTTACTCGCTGCAAGGCGAGGCTTCCCGCGTCGGCCTGCCGACCGTATTCGTGCGCCTGACCGGTTGCCCCTTGCGCTGTGTCTGGTGCGATACCGAATACAGCTTTACCGGCGGAGCCCCGGCAACCATCGAGTCGGTGCTGGCTGAAGTCGCCAAATACCCGGCCCGCCAGGTTTGCGTTACCGGCGGCGAGCCGCTGGCGCAGAAGGAATGTCTGCCGCTGCTGGCGGCACTGTGCGATGCCGGTTACGACGTATCCCTGGAAACTTCCGGGGCGCTCGATATCGCAGCGGTCGACCCGCGTGTGGCGCGAATAATGGACTTGAAGGCACCCGACTCCGGCGAGAGTGCGAAGAATCGCTGGGAAAATCTCGGCCTGCTCGACGAAAAGGACGAGATCAAGATCGTCATCGCCAGCCGGGCCGATTATGAATGGGCACGTAGCGCCTTGCGCGAACACCAGCTCGATACCTTGAGTCCGGTGCTTTTCTCGCCTGCGCAGGGGCGCATCGAAGCGGCCGACCTGGCGGCCTGGATTCTTGAAGACGGCCTCAATGTGCGTTTCCAGCTGCAACTGCACAAGCTGCTTTGGGGTAACATGAAAGGCAAGTAAGGGGAGAGATCCATGACCAGCAATCGCCGCCAGTTTTCCCGTATTCGCTTCCAGACCGAAGCCAGCCTGTTTTTGCCGAGCGGCGAAATGGCCGTCGAGGTGCTTGATCTCTCGCTCAAGGGGGCGCTGGTGCGTCCGCATGCAGCGGTGTTCACCAAGATTGGCAGTCGCTGCACACTGAAGGTCCAGCTCGACGATGCCGGCCCGATCATCCGCATGGAATGCACGGTCGTGCATAGTCAGGCCGAGTTGCTCGGTTTGTCCTGTCGCGAAATTGATCTCGACAGCATTACCCATCTGCGCCGCTTGGTTGCCCTCAATCTCGGCGACGAAACCCTGCTCGACCGCGAGCTCGGACTGCTGACCCACACCTGACCGGATTCTCCGGATTGAAGCCTGCCGCAAGGATTGGTCTGACCTATTCTTGCGGCATTGTCTTTGCTGGGCTAGTATCTTCGCCGGGGTTGAAACGGACGATCGTTGGCGATCGCTGGCTGATGCCGGGAAATGGGGGAAAAATGTCCTGTGAATCAAGCATGCCGGTTTTCCATCCAGGCTCCTTGCCGCTTGGTTTCATGACCCGCCCGTTGCTTGTTGCCGACCACGATGACTGATCGCATTCCCCCTGCCGCCTGTGTCCTGACCGAGCTCGAAGTGGCGCCCGGCAAGACCTTGCCGGAACTTTGCGAAATCCAGCATGCCATCCTCGAAAATGCCGGGCGCGCCATCATTGCCACCGATACGGCCGGCACGGTCATTTACTTCAATCCGGCCGCCCAGCGCATGCTGGGTTATGCCTGGAGCGAGGTGGTTGGCCAGCAGGTGGCGTCGATATTTCATCTTGAAGCGGAAATCGAGTCGCGGGCCCGCCTGCTGTCGGCTGAACTGGCACGTGATGTCCATCCCGATTTCGGGGTTTTCGTTGCCCGTCTGGCGGACAACCTGGCGGCAAACGACGAGTGGACGTATGTGCGCAAGGACGGTTCGCAGTTTCCGGTCGAACTGACAGTCAGCGCCCTCAAGGATACCGGGGGCAGACTGATCGGCTATCTCGGCATCGCCAGTGACATTTCCTGGCGTATCCGCCTTGAGCAGGACATGCAGATCGCGGCTCTGGCTTTCAAATCGCAGGCGGCCATCATGGTGACGGATGCGGAGCGCCGTATCCTGCGGGTCAATGCCGCCTTTACCACCCTGACCGGTTATTCCGCCGAAGAAAGCATGGGGCAAACGCCGGCGATGCTGAAGTCGGGGCGGCACGATGCCGTGTTCTATCGCCAGATGTGGGATAGCCTGAATGCCAATGGACATTGGCAGGGGGAAGTCTGGAACCGGCGCAAATCCGGGGGCATTTTTCCCGAGTGGTTGACGATCAGCGAGGTGCGCGATGATCGCGGCGTGCTGACCCACTATGTCAGCACCTTCTCGGATATCTCCGATCTCAAGCTGGCCGAGTCGGAGATCCACAATCTGGCCTTTTTCGACCCGTTGACCGCCCTGCCCAACCGGCGTCTGCTGCTCAACCGGCTCGGCCTGGCGCGGGTAGCCGGCAAGCGCAGCCAGCAATATGGTGCACTGCTGATCATCGATCTCGATCATTTCAAGAATCTCAACGACACGCTCGGTCATGATGTTGGCGACCGTCTGCTGGTTGAAGTCGCCAGTCGCCTGCGCGCCTGCATTCGCGAGGGTGATACCGCCGCGCGTCAGGGCGGTGACGAGTTCATCGTCATGCTTGAGGATCTGGGCGGCGAGGCGGCGCTGGCCGGTATCCAGGCAGAAGCGGTGGCCGAGAAAATCCGGCTCAGCCTGAATGAGCCTTTCCTGGTCGGTGGCGATATCCAGCATTACCACTCGGCGAGCATTGGCGTCAGCCTGTTCTGCGGCCATGACAAGACCACCGAAGCCCTGCTCAAGCAGGCCGATATTGCGCTCTACAAGGCCAAGGATGCCGGTCGCAACAGTGTCCGTTTTTTCGACAGCGCCATGCAGACCGCACTCGATACGCGGGCCAGTCTGGAATCCCGCCTGCATCGGGCGCTCAGTCGCAATGAGTTCGTGCTCTACGTGCAGGCCCAGGTTAACAGTGCCCGCCAGCTGATCGGGGCGGAAACGCTGTTGCGCTGGCAACCGCCCGGCAGTCCGATGATCGGCCCGGCCGATTTCATCCCGCTCGCCGAGGAAACCGGCCTGATCGTGCCGATCGGCACCTGGGTGCTTGATACCGCTTGCGCCCGGTTGCGGCGCTGGGCGGACAATCCGGCGACCGAGCGGCTTTACCTGTCGGTCAACGTCAGCGCCCGGCAATTCCGCCAGCCGGATTTCGTCGATCAGGTGCAGGCCGCGCTGAGCCGGCATGGCGTAAAACCCAAGTTGCTCAAGCTGGAACTGACCGAAAGCCTGCTCCTCGACAATGTCGAGGGCGTTATCGCGAAGATGCAGGTACTGCGCGAGATTGGCGTACGTTTTTCGCTTGATGATTTTGGTACCGGCTACGCCTCGCTCTCCTATCTCAAGCGTTTTCCCTTCGAACAGCTCAAGGTCGATCGTTCCTTCATCCGCGACATTGCCGTCGATCCGGATGATGCGGCGATCGTGCGGGCGATCATCGCCATGGGCAACACGCTGCGCCTCAACGTGGTCGCCGAAGGCGTCGAGTCCGAAGCGCAGCACCGCTATCTGGTCGAACATGGCTGCACCTGCTTCCAGGGCTATCTGTTCGGTCGACCGATCGCTTTTGCCGATTTTGAAAAAGCCCTGCCCAGCTACGGTCAACCGCTGGAAACCTCCGATAACTGGATGATCTAGCCCATCCGGCGTGAGCCGAAGGGCAAAATCCTGCTGCAGGATGGGCCGGATGCCGGCACAATCGCGGCTGTTCCGTTTTTTTCTGCCTCAACATGAAACCTGCTGTCGTCCTTCTTTCCGGCGGACTCGATTCCGCCACCTGTGTTGCGCTGGCCAGAAGCCAGGGCTTCGACTGCTACTGCCTGTCCTTCGACTATGGCCAGCGGCACAGCGCCGAGCTCGATGCGGCGCGCCGGGTGGCGTCGGCGCTCGGTGCCGTCGAGCATCGCGTGATCAATTTCGGCCTGGCCCAGTTCGGCGGTTCCGCCCTGACCGATACCAGCATCGCGGTGCCGACCGGCGGCGTGCAGCCGGGCATTCCCGTCACCTATGTGCCGGCGCGCAATACCATCATGCTCTCGCTCGCCCTGGCCTGGGCTGAGGTGCTCGGCAGCCGCGACATCTTCGTCGGCGTCAATGCGGTTGACTACTCCGGCTACCCGGATTGCCGGCCCGAATACATCGCCGCCTTCGAGAAAATGGCCAATCTGGCGACCAAGGCCGGCGTCGAGGGCGTCAAGCTGAGCATCCACGCGCCGCTGATCGACCTCTCCAAGGCGCAGATCATCCAGACCGGCACGGCGCTGGGTGTTGATTACGGCCTCACCGTTTCCTGCTACCAGGCTGATGCCGACGGCCGCGCCTGCGGCGAATGCGATTCCTGCCGCCTGCGCGCCGAAGGCTTTGCCGCGGCCGGGGTGGCCGATCCGACGCACTACGCGGCCTGAACATGGAAGCGCTTTCCGCCACCGCCATCATCTGGCTCGCCTTCGCCCTGGCCTTCTGCTTGGGCGCACTTGGCCAGAAGACCTCGTTCTGCACCATGGGCGCAGTGACCGACATCCTCGTGATGGGCAACTGGAGCCGCATGCGCATGTGGTTGCTGGCGATCGGCGTTGCGGTGCTCGGTGCCGGCGCGCTGCATGCGGCCGGCTTGATCGATCTCGACAAGTCGATCTACCGTGGCAGCAGTTTCAACTGGCTGTCCTGCCTGGTCGGCGGTGCCTGCTTTGGCGCCGGCATGGTGCTGGCCTCCGGCTGTGGTTCGAAGACACTGATCCGCATCGGCGGCGGCAACCTGAAATCGCTGGTCGTTTTCATCGTGCTCGGCCTGGTCGCCTACATGACGATGCGCGGCGTGCTCGGCGTCTTCCGTGTCGGCGTGCTCGACAAGGTGGTGCTGGTCCTGCCCGGCGGCCAGGATGTGCCGGCCCTGTTGCGCTCGGCCGGGGTCGAGGCGCAGACGGCTTTTGCCCTTGGCGTGCTCGGCATCGGTGGCGGCCTGACCGCTTTCTGCCTGCTCAAGCGTGATTTCTGGACGCTCGACAACCTGCTCGGCGGTTTCGGGGTCGGCCTGGCGGTCGTTGCCGCCTGGTATGTCAGCGGCCATCTCGGCTATCTGGCGGAAGATCCGGAAACCTTGCAGGAAAGCTTCGTGGCGACCAACAGCGGGCGCATGGAAGCCTTCAGTTTCGTCGCGCCGAGCGCTTATTTCCTTGAGTTGCTGATGCTGTGGTCGGACACCAGCCGCAAGATGAGTTTCGGGATTGCCAGCGTGCTCGGTGTGGTTGCCGGCTCGGCGGCCTGGGCCTTGCTGACCCGCAGTTTCCGCTGGGAAGGTTTTGCCGGTGTCGATGACATCGCCCGCCATCTGATCGGCGCTGCGCTGATGGGCTTTGGCGGCGTCACGGCGCTGGGCTGTACGGTCGGTCAGGGGATCAGCGGCATCTCGACGCTGGCGCTCGGTTCCATCGTCACCTTCCTGGCCATCGTCGGCGGTGCGGCGCTGACCATACGCATCGAATACTTCGGCGTTTCCGGCGGCTGCACGCAGTAGTTTTTGCCTTTTTCCGGCGGTCGACCGTTCAGGCGCCCTCGTTTTCCTTCAGTTTCTCGATGACCAGCGGAAAGGCGCCGGAGCCGATCAGGGCGACCGCGGACACGACAAAGGCCAGCCCGGCCATCGGGTCTTCAAGCAGCGGATGCAGGCTGGCGCCGAAGCCGGCCAGGCTGATCAGGCCGGGAATGGCGCAAAGCAGACCGAGGCTGCTCAGGGCGACGAAGGAAAACGGATAGCGGCGCATGCTCGGGATACTCGGAAAATGGGGTTGGTCGGCGATTCCAGGCTCGTCAGTGTAGGCAGCCGGCGGGGCCTTGGCCAGCGGTCAACCCGCTGCGGCGGCACATTTTCCTTCGTGAATCGACTGTTTCAGCCAGCCGGCGACGGCCGCGGCCGGCATCGGCCGGGCGAAGTAATAGCCCTGGGCGACGTCGCAGCCCATGGCATCGAGGCGGCGGAAGGTCGCCTCATCCTCGATGCCTTCGGCGATGGTGCTGATGCCGAGCGAGGCGGCAAGCTGGATGGCAGTGAGCACGATTTCATGGCTGCGCAGCGAACTGTCGATTTCCTGGACAAAGTTCTTGTCGATCTTCAGGCACGAAATGGGCAGGCTTTTCAGCGTTTCCAGGCCGGCGTAACCGGTGCCGAAGTCGTCGAGCGCGATCGCGATGCCGAGCGCCGAGAGTTGCTCCAGCACCTGGCTGATGGTGTTTCTATCTTCGATGATGACGGTTTCGGTCAGCTCGATCTTCAGTTCGTGCGGCCGCATGGCGTGGCTGGCGAGTAGTGAACGGATGCGCTCGACGATGCCGAGGTCGCCGAGTTCATCGGCCGACAGGTTGACGCTGACAAAGGGCGGCAGGCCGCCGTCGGGCTGACAGTGCTGGCGCAGGCCGGCCCAGTCGGCGACGGCGCGCTGCAATACCCAGGCGCCCAGCTTGTGGATCAGCCCGGTGCGTTCGGCCAGACCGATGAACTCGAGTGGCATGATCATGCCCAGCGTCGGGTGGCGCCAGCGGACCAGGGCTTCGAAGCCGACCAGATTACGCCGGGAGAAACTGATCAGCGGCTGGTAATACAGTTCGAGCTGGTCGAAATCGAGGGCGTGCGCCAGATCGCGGGTCAGGGCCAGGGTACGCAGGGCGCAGGTGCGGTCATCGCTGCCGGCCGGCGTCGAACTTTCGTCCGGGTGTTCGCTGTTCTTGCTGCGGAAGCGCCGCAGCAGCAGTTCGAGCAGGTGACGGATGACCGGGTCGCTGCGCTTGAGCAGCTCATTGACATGCTGGCGTTCGATGCGGACCAGGGTGGTCGGCTCCAGCGTGCGGACCGTGGCGGTACGCGGCAGGTGGTCGAGCAGCGCGACTTCGCCGAACAGTTCGCCGACGCCAAGGATGGCGACGCGCTGCTGCTCGGGGCCGGCCAGTACTTCGACACTGCCGCTTTCGATGGCATAGGCCGAATCGCCCGGTTCGTCGATGCCGAACACGGTACAGGCGGCCGGAAAATGTTCGCGGGGGAGTTGGTCCATCATGCGCTGCCTTGCCGGATTGCGTGCTGCGATTATGCATCAGCCGGGAACGCCGGGCCGAATTTGTACTCTACCTCTGCATGCTCCCGCCAACGTACCCGTCCCGATCGCCATGAACGCACCTGCCTCGCCCCGTTTCGACAACAGTTTTGCCGCCCTGCCCGAGGCCTTCTACACCCGTCTGGCGCCGCAGCCCCTGAGCAACCCGCATGTTGTCGCGATCAGCGATGAAGTGGCCGGGCTGGTCGGTCTGGAACCGGAACTGCTGAACAGCCCGGAGTTCGCCGAAATCTTCGCCGGAAATCGTCTGCTGCCGGGCAGTCAACCGCTGGCCGCCGTCTATTCCGGACACCAGTTCGGCGTCTGGGCGGGCCAGCTGGGCGACGGCCGGGCGCATCTGCTCGGCGGCCTGCGCAACGAACACGGGCACTGGGAAATCCAGCTGAAGGGGGCGGGTCGCACGCCCTATTCGCGTGGCGCCGACGGTCGCGCCGTATTGCGCTCGTCGATCCGCGAGTTTCTCTGTTCCGAGGCGATGGCCGGCCTCGGCATTCCGACGACGCGCGCCCTGTGCATCGTCGGCGGTGATCAGGCGGTACGCCGCGAGCAGATCGAAACGGCCGCGGTAGTCGCCCGTGTTGCGCCCGGCTTCGTGCGTTTCGGCTCCTTCGAACATTGGGCCTCACGCGACCGGCAGCTTGAATTGAAGCAACTGGCCGATTACGTGATCGACACCTTCCGCCCGGAGTGCCGTGACGCGGACTACCCCTATGCTGCGCTGCTCGCCGACGTGGCGCGCCGTACCGGCGAGATGATCGCGCACTGGATGGCGGTCGGCTTCATGCACGGCGTGATGAACACCGACAACATGTCGATTCTCGGCCTGACCCTCGATTACGGGCCGTTCGGTTTCATGGAAGCCTTCGACCCCGGCCATATCTGCAACCATTCCGATGACCAGGGACGCTACACCTACCGCAATCAGCCGCATATCGGGCAGTGGAATCTCTATCGCCTGGCCGATGCCTTCCTGCCGCTGATCGGCCGCCCGGCGCAGTGCAAGGCCGCGATCGACGAGCATTACGGCCCGGCTTTCGAAGGCAGGTTCGAGCAACTGATGCGCGCCAAGCTCGGCCTGCGCGACGGTTTGCCTGACGACGAGGACTTCATCGGCGAAACCTTCGGTTTCCTGCAGCAGCACCGTCCCGACTTCACGCTGTTCTTCCGTTCGCTGGCCAAGTTGCCGGCAACGGTCGACCGCGAAAATATGGCCAAAACCGACGCCCCCTTGCGCGACCTCTTCGTCGACCGCAGCGCCTGCGATACCTGGCTCGCCGAGTGGCGCGCCCGCCTGGCGCAGACACCGTGGCCGGATGCCGAGCGGCAGGCGGCGATGCGGGCGGCCAGTCCGAAGTACGTGCTGCGCAACTGGCTGGCCGAAGTGGCGATCCGGAAAGCGAAGACTGGCGACTTTTCGGAAGTGCAGCGCCTGCTCGTCTGCCTGCGCCGGCCTTACGACGAACAGCCCGAGTTCGAGGCTTACGCTGCCTTGCCGCCGGACTGGGCGAACGGACTCGCGGTCAGCTGCTCGAGCTGATTGGCAGCGTCACCAAGTCGGCGGACAATGCCGGCTTTAATCCGTGTCGCTTGCCGCTGATGAACCAGGCCGATTCCCCCGTCGTACCGTATGCCGAGAGCCCGGCGGCACTGCTTGCCGCCCATTACCGCGCCGTCTGGCAGCGCGGCGAACCGGACATGGCGGAAATCAATCCGGCGCTGGATGTCGAAAGCCTCGGCTTCGCCCGACATGGCGGCGACTGGTTCGGTGTCGTCATCACGCCGTGGTTCCTGCGCCTTTACCTGTTGCCCGGCGGTGGCACGCTGTGGGGCGAAATTCCGGCCGGGCAGCGCCGCTTTCTCGAACTGCCGGGCGGCACGCTGCCCTTCGTTGCGGCGCGCGAGGAGGAACTCGGTACCTATCAGTTCAGTACGCTGATCACGCCGATGAGTCTGGTGCCGGACATGGCGGCGGCCCGACAGATAGCGGTCGACGCCCTGCAGGCCTTCATTTTCGGCATGCCGTCGGCGGTGCCGCCGAGCCAACCCGCCACCCCGGCGCCCGACACTTCCCGGCGCGGCTTTTTCCGGCGTCTCGCCGGCAAGCATTAGAGTTGGTGATAGAGAACCAGAAACAGAATCAGCGCGATGTAGAAGAGAAAGCCGGCCAGCGCCTGGCCGTCCAGGCTGACCACCCGGCGCCCGGCGTCATCGACCCAGGACAGGCGGCTTGCCCGGCCGGGCGGCGCGGCATCGCTCAGGCTGGCGGTCAGCCAGCGACCGAGGCTGATCACCGGCACGACCGCCTTGCCGGTGTAGTAAAAGACAATCTGGACGAGGACTTCGCCGATCACGGACACGACGAACTCGCCGATGATTGAGGCTGCCATGTGCACCTCCGTAAAAAAGGCCGGCTGGATTGCTCCGCCGGCCTTCTGCCATCTGCTGCGTCGGTCTTACTGGACTTGCTGGATACCGGCCAGCACCCAGCCGCCATTGCCGCTGCGCGGCTTGGTCATGTGCCACATTTCGTCGAAGGCTTCCGGTGCGGCGTTCTTTTCCTCGCGGATCAGGCCGGTGAAGCGCACGCTGACGACGTAACGGCTGGCTTCTTCGGCAACGTCGAGGACTTCGGCGTTGAGCTGGACGACATCGGTTTCCTGCTTTTCAGCACCGCGTTCGCCCATGCCCAGCTTGATCTCGGCAAACATCTCGGGCGACGTGAATTCACGGATGTCGTCGAGATTGCCGGCATCGTTGGCGGCCTGCAGGCGGATGAAGTTGACCTTGGCGTTGCGCACGAAGCCATCGACATCGAAGCCGGCCGGGATGTTGCCGCTGTTCGCTGCATTGGCAGCCGGGGCGGCAGCAGAACCACCGGCCGGAATGAAGTCAGGCTGCGGTGCGGCATTGCCGCCGTAACCGGCGTTGGCATTGGCGTACTGCATGCCGGGCTGGGCACTGGCCGCCTTCTTGCGCATCAGGAAGCCGAACAGCATTACGGCGCCCATGACCAGCAGGCCGATCATCATCATGTTGGCCAGACCTTCGCCAAAGCCGAAGTGGGAAGCCAGCGCAGCGAGGCCGAGACCGGCGGCGAGGCCGGCGAGCGGACCCATCCACGAGCGCTTGGGCTGGGCTTGCGGTGCGGCGGCCGGTGCTGCCTGCTGCTGGGTCGGGGCGGCGTTGGTCGCCTTGTTCGGGGTCACGGCCTGGCGCTGCATGCCGGAAGAGCTGCCGCCACCGAGGCGACGGGCGGCTTCGGCGTCACCGGTGGTCAGCGTAAAGCCGAGGACCAGAGCCGCGGCCATCAAAGCAAATGATTTCATGTTTGTCTCCATCGAGGTGAGTGCTACGGGCCGGATCATAGCCGGCTTATGTTTCCAGAAAAATATGGATTAAGTGCATTAACTCTTCGTAAAAAACGGAGAGTATCAGGCGAACAGGGCGGCGCAGGCGAGCGGGTTCGATGGAAAGTAGAAATGCACGTAGGAAGCGGTCAAGCGCGCCAGCCGGTAAATCGCCTCGCCACTGCGGCCATCCGGAGTATGCGCGCGGAGGAGCGGCGTGAGCGGTGTTTCGCTCTTCGAATAATGGAAGGTGTGGCCGGCCAGTCGCCCTTCCGGCAGCTCGGCGAACTGGGTGCCGAGAGCGGCCAGGCGCGGCTGCATGACCGAGATGCCGGGTAGCAGCCCGGCGAAGGCATGTGTCGTGCCGCTCTTGTCGGTGACCTGCTCGAACAGGCTCATCATGCCGCCGCACTCGGCGAGCAGCGGTTTGCCGGTCGCGACGTGGGCGCGCAAGGCGGTCCACAGCGCCGAGTTGGCCGAAAGCGCCGCGGCGTGCAGCTCGGGATAGCCGCCGGGCAGCCAGACGGCGTCGCACGGAGGCAAGGTGTCGCCGGCAATCGGCGAGAAGAAGTGCAGTTCGGCACCGAGCGCCGTCAGCATTTCCAGGTTGGCCGGGTAGATGAAGCCGTAGGCGGCGTCGCGGGCGATTGCGATGCGCCGGCCGGCGAGCAGCGGCGCGACGCCGGGCGCGGCAAGGTTGGCGAATTCGATGCCATGCGGCAGGTCGACCGTTGCGGTGGCGGCCAGCGCATCGGCGAGCTGGTCGAGGCGGCTTTCCAGGTCATCGATTTCGGCCGCCTGCAAGAGGCCGAGGTGACGTTCGGGCAGCGCCGCCGCGGCATTGCGCGACAGCGCGCCGAACCAGCCCATGCCGGGCGGCAGGCTGTCCTTGAGCATGCCGGCATGGCGTTCGCTGCCGATGCGGTTGGCGAGCACGCCGGCAAAGGGCAGGCCGGGCCGGTAGCTGGCCAGCCCGTGCGCGACGGCACCGAAGGTCTGGGCCATCGATCCGGCATCGATCATCGCCATGACCGGGATGCCGAAGCGGCAGGCGATGTCGGCAGCCGACGGTGTTCCGTCGAACAGGCCCATGACGCCTTCAACGAGGATCAGGTCGGAATCACGCGCGGCGCGCGCCAGCCGCCAGCGCGCATCGTCCTCGCCGCACATGCCGAAATCGAGGTTCTGGCACGGTCGACCGCTGGCCACGGCATGAATCTGCGGATCGAGAAAATCCGGGCCACACTTGAACACGGTGACGCGCCGGCCTTGCCGCGCATGCAGCCGGGCGAGCGCGGCGGTGACGGTGGTCTTGCCCTGGCCGGAGGCGGGGGCGGCGATGAGCAGGGCGGGACAGGCGAGCGACATGGCGGCTTCGGCAGGTAAAACGGGCTTGCGGCTAGGCACGGAACTGGCCGGGACTCACCATTCCAGCCCCGGCATTGCCTTGATGCCGGCCTGGAAGGCGTGTTTCTCATTGCCGATGTCGCTCACCGTGTCGGCGGCGGCGCGCAGGGCGTCCGGGGCGCCGCGGCCGGTGACGATGACGTGCTGCATGAGCGGCCGGGCGAGCAGTTTGGCGATGACGGCGTCGAGATCGAGCCAGCCGTACTTGAAGGCGTAGGTCATTTCGTCGAGCACGACCAGGCCGATTTCCGGGTTGCTCAGGTGCTCGCTGGCGATCGCCCAGGCATGGCGGGCGGCGGCGGCATCGCGTTCCTTGTCCTGGGTTTCCCAGGTGAAGCCTTCGCCGCCGACATGCCAGGTAACGTTGGGCTGGGTGCGGAAGAAGGCTTCCTCGCCGGTGTCCGAGCGACCCTTGACGAACTGCACGACGCCGACCTTGAGACCGTGGCCGAGGGCGCGGGCGACGACGCCGAAAGCAGCGCTCGACTTGCCCTTGCCGTTGCCGGTGTTGATCAGCAGCACGCCGCGTTCGGCCTGGGCGGCGGCGATCTGGGTGTCGATCACGGCCTTCTTTTTCTGCATGCGTTGTTCGTGGGTAACCATGTCTTACTCCGGGATGAAGCAGCGCCGGCCGTTGTCGTCGATCTGGCGCAGGGTATAGCCGTAGAGTCCGGACAGCGTTTTGGCAGTCAGGATGGCGTCGACCGGTCCGAGTTCGTAGCGGCCGTCGCCGTGGATGAGCAAGGCGCGGTCGCAGAAACGGTGGGCCAGGGCTGGGTCGTGCAGGACCATGACGATGCCGGCGCCACAGTCGCGGGCGGTACCGGCGAATAGTTCAAGGGCGGCCATCTGGTGGTTGAGGTCGAGGTGCGACAGCGGTTCGTCGAGCAAGTAGAGCGGCGCCGCCTGGGTGAGCAGCGTGGCGATCGACAGGCGCTGGCGTTCGCCGCCGGACAGCGTGTGGATCTGGCGTTCTTCCATGCCGGTCAGGCCGACGGCGGCCAGTGCGCTGCGCGCCAGATCGGCATCGCGCGTCGTTTCCCAGTCCCAGCGCCCGAGATGCGGATGGCGGCCGGTCAGCGCCGTTTCGAGTACGGTCGAGCCGAACGGGTCGGCATGGAACTGGCCGAGCCAGGCGCGGCGCAAGGCGGCGTCGCGCGGCGGCAACAGCGCGGCATCCTCGCTGCCGAGCAATACGGCGCCGGCGGCCGGCGGGCGCAGGCCGGCCAGCGTCGCGAGCAGCGTCGATTTGCCGGCGCCGTTGCGGCCGAGAATGGCCAGGCGTTCGCCGCCGTTCAGCACCAGATCCAGACGGTCGACGACGCGCCGACCGCCGATTTCGACGGCCAGTTGGCGGGCTTCGAGCAAGGGGCCGGTCATTTCGGTTGCCGCGAGAGCAGGATGAGGAAAACCGGCACGCCGATCAGCGCGGTGAGCACGCCGACCGGCAGCTGCTGTGGTGCGATCAGCGTTCGGGCCAGCGTGTCGGCCAGCACCAGCAAGGAGCCGCCGGCCAGCACCGAGGCTGGCAGCAACAGGCGCTGGTCGTTGCCGGTCGCCAGGCGCACCAGGTGCGGCACGATCAGGCCGACGAAGCCGATTGAGCCGGCGGTGGTCACCGAAGCAGCGGTGGCCAGCGAAGCAAGCAGGAAAATGGCATAGCGCAGGCGGTTGACCGCTACGCCGAGCGCCTGCGCCTGCAACATGCCGCGCGCCAGCAGGTTGAGTTCGCGGGCAAAGGGCATGGCCAGCGCCAGGCCGATGACCAGCGCGAGCAGGCCGGGCAGCCAGCCAGAAGCCTGGGCGAGATCACCCATCAGCCAGTAGAGCATGCCGCGCAGGCGATCTTCCGGTGCAATGGCGAGCATCAGCGCGACTAGCGCGCCGCAGCCGGCGGCGACGATGACGCCGGTCAGCAAGAGGCGCGTCTGCGTCCAGCTGCCGTCGCCGTGCGCCAGCCCGAAAACCAGGAACATCGCACCGAGCGCGCCGGCAAAAGCCAGCCCGTCGATGCCGAGCGCCGGCAGGCCGAGCAGGATGGCAAACAGCGCGCCGCAACCGGCGCCGCCGGAAATCCCCAACACGTAAGGATCGGCCAGCGGATTGCGCAACAGTACCTGCATCAGCGCCCCGGCCAGCGCCAGCAGCCCGCCGCAGGCAAAACCGGCCAACGCGCGCGGCAGGCGCAGTTCGAGCACGACATCGATGCCGGGTACTTCACGCCCGAGCAAGGCAGATAAAACGTCAGCCGGCGGAATGCGCAGGCTGCCCACCGTCAACGCCAGCCCGATACTCAGCACCGCCAACAAGGCGAGACTGGCAAGGATCAGGAAGGCGCGGCGGCGGGTGGGCATGTTTCAGGTGTCAGAAGCTGTAGCGGACGTCGGCAAAGACGGCTCGCCCTTCGCCTGGGTAGTAAGTGTTGCCCCAAATCCCACCATAGAAGCCGGTGGAGACATATTTCTTGTCGGTCAGGTTGGCGACGCGACCGCGTACCGTCCAGTTGGCAATGTGCCAGGTGGCGACGAAATCGGCCGTGGTGTAGGCAGCAATTTTCTCGCCAGCATTGCCGGTATCGCTGCCAAAGTGGCGGGCGCCGACATGCGTGGCAAACAATGAGAGGTTCACGTCGGTGGTCGGCTTGAAGGTGAGGCCGGCGGTCGACTTGTTGGTCGGGACCAGCGGGATTCTGTTGCCGGCATTAGCACCATCGCGGAACTCAGCCTTTTGCAGGTTGAGGCCGGCGTTGATCTGCCAGTGCGGGCTGATCTCGTAGCTGGCAAATGTATCGACGCCCTGGTGGCGGGTTTTCGCCATGTTGACGTTTTCGGTACCGTTGTAGGCGATCTCGTCGGTCATGTTCAGGCTGTAGGCCGTGACCTTGAGTGAATAGCCGTTACCGGTCCATTGCCCGCCGAGATCGACGAAGGTACCGCGTTCGGGACGGACCGGGTTGCTCGCGAAGCCGGCCGGTCCGAGTACGGTGAGTTCATCGAGATTGGCGAAGCGGAAGGTGGTACCGGCGCGCGTGAACAGGCGGAAACCGGGAGCCAGTTTGTAGCTCAGGCCGACCTCGCCGACGCCCCGGCTGTGGTCGTTACTGATGCTTTTGCCGGTGGTGTCACGGGCCGATTGTTCTACTTGCTGGTAGCGACTGCCGGCGGTCAGGGTCAGGTCCGAGGTAAGGCGCGTCTGATTCTGCAGGTAGACGGCCTGGCTGGTCTGGCTGATGGTAACCGTCTTGGTGATCGGACCATGATCGCTGGCGGATTTGTCAGAGGTCAGTTCGCCATCGTAGTAGTCGAAGCCGAAGGTGGTCTTGCTGTTCAGGCCGGCCAGACCGTGATCCCATTGCAGACGCGGCGTGAACGAGACAGTGTTGGTCTTGCGGCGGTCGAAGGAACCCCAATCGGAAATCCAGGATGTGTTGTCGACCTCCGTGTAGCCGAGTTCGGCGGCGAAGCTCAAGCTATCAGCGAGACGCCAGGTAATGCCGGGACGGACGAAGGCGGTGCGACGTTCGGCGTAGCTGTCGTTGGTGGCTGCCTGGCGCGGATCATTTTCATATTGCGCCTTGCTCAACGAGCCGGGCAGGCCGATATCCAGTGCTGACCAGCCAATATCGACGAAAGCTTCACCGCGGTTGAAGCGCATGCCCAGGCGGCCAGAAAGATTGTTGCGTTCCTGCTTGTTGTTCTTCCGCCAGCCGTCTGTTGCCTGATGGTTGACGGCGAGGGTCAGGTCGAATTTGTCGACTTGTCTGGCGATACTGGCCGATAGCTGGCGGCCATTGTCGCTGCCGAGACCGGCTTGAATGCTGGCGCCGTCGCGCTGCTTGCCGGTGATGATATTGATTACGCCACCGACCGCGTTGTCGCCGTAAAGGATGGCGGCGCTGCCGCTGACAATTTCGATGCGTTCGACGCTGTCGAGCGGAATGAGGCCCCAATCGACGTTTGAGGTATCAAGCGGATTCAGGCGCAGGCCGTTGAGCAGGACCAGGGTGCGCTGGGCGGCACCTTCACCAAAGCCACGCATGTCGATTGAAGTGTCGGCGCCAATTGACCCGTATAGCGGTGTGACCTGCAGGCCGGCGTTGTAGCGCAGGACATCGGGCAGCGTCTGGGCGCCGGAGTCGCGGATGTCCTCGCGGGTAATGGTCGTTACGTTCGATGCCGTGGCTAGCGAGGAGTCGCTGAAACGGCTCGCGGTGACGACCACGTCGTCGAGGAGTGCCAATTGCTGGGCAGCGGCAGGAATGGCAAAAAGAGCGGGCAGCAGCACCGCCAAAGGCTTGAGACGTGAATTCATGATTTCCCTTTCCCGACAGGCGTCCCCGCACGTCGGAACAGCATTGAAAAGGAAGTGTGGGGAGTGAATTCAGGTCGGGGACCGGCACCACCGCCCCGTGGCACTTCCGTTGGTGTCCAGGCCGGTATCCGGGCTTGCAAGTCTTGACGCGTCGCCTTCCCAGATTTTCACCCAGTGGCCTGATGACGCGCCCGCACTTGCTTACCGTTGCGGGGGCAGCAGCGGAATGGTCTCGACGGAGACGCACCGCTTTCCCGTTTAACTGCGCTTGGAGATTCCGTACGCAGCACCTGTAACGGCGCGCATTCTACCTTGTGACGTATTGCTGCGCAGCAAAAATTACAGTTTGTCCTTCTACAAACTACTTTGAGAATAAAGGCTTAGTCCTTGACCATGCGGGGTTTTAACATTTATAGTCCGGGCCATGAATAGCGAACTCGAAGCACTCGAAGGCAAGGTTGAACAGGTCGTTGCCCTGGTTCAGCAGTTGCGTGCCGAGAACGAAGTACTGAAGAACCAGATGGCTGCGGCCGAGGTCGAGCGCCTGCATTTGCGCCAGACCATGGCGGCTGCGCGCGAACGCCTCGAAGGCCTGGTCGACAAGCTGCCCGAGGATGTCTGAGATGAGCGCCGAGACCAATTTCCTTGATGTCAAGATCATGGGCCGCGAGTATCGCGTGGCCTGTACCGCCGAGGAGCGCGATGCGCTGTTGCTGGCGGTCGATCTGGTCGACGGCAAGATGCGCGAAATCGCGCAGCGTACCAAGAGCACCATTGCCGAGCGTGTTGCCGTCATGGCCGCGCTGAACATCGCGCACGAGCTGCTTTCCGGGGATTCCCGCAGTGGCGAAAAAAGCTTTGCGGAAGCGGTTGATACTTCCGAAGCAAAGCGTAGAATCGACGACATGGGAGCACGGATAGACACCGTGCTGGCGCCCCAGCAGCAACTGGATCTCTGATCAATTCCTGCTGATCCCGGCGCTATCCGCCGAGTGTCCCCTGCGGTGTTTGTTAAGGCCATATATTCCTTGAGCCAATGCTAATTGGCATCGGTTGCGGACCGTAAATCCGCTGTTGTGCGTGCTCTTCGTCGAGCGTGCCTGATGCGGAAGGAACGTAGCCACTCTGGACTCAGGTTCAGGATGCCGGCCTGACGGCACTTGCGGGGGCCAATCTTCAACGGGTGGCAGAGTTTCTGCCACCCGTTTTCATTTCCGAAATCGCGACATGAACTACTGGTTGATGAAATCCGAGCCTGACGAGGTATCGATCGACGATCTCGCTGCAGCACCCGACCGGACGGTGCCGTGGTTTGGTGTACGCAACTACCAGGCGCGCAATTTCATGCGCGACGCGATGCAGCTTGGCGACCTCGCCTTCTTCTATCATTCCGGCTGTGCCGAGCCGGGTATCGCCGGCATTTGCGAGGTGTGTTCAGGGCCCTACCCGGATGCCACGCAGTTCGCGCCGCAAAGCCCGTATTTCGATCCCAAGTCGACGCTGGATAAGCCGCGCTGGCTGTTGCGCGATGTCCGGTTTGTCAAAAAAACGCCTTACCTGACATTGGGCGAACTGCGCCAGGTGCCGGAACTTGCTACCATGCGCCTCCTTGCCCGCGGCAACCGCTTGTCGATCACGCCGGTGACGAACGCAGAGTGGGCTTGCATCCAAAAACTAATGACGGAGAGACAATGAGCATCTGGTGGCTGGCCTATCCCCTGCTCGGCATCTTTGGTGGTTTCGTGGCCGGCCTGTTTGGTGTCGGCGGCGGTCTGACCCTGGTGCCCTTCATGTATATGCTCTTTGTCGCCCAGAGTTTTCCGCCCGAGCATGTGATGCATCTGGCGCTCGGCACCTCGATGGCGACCATCGTCTTCACCTCGATTTCCAGCATGCGCGCTCACCATGCCCATGGTGCGGTGCGCTGGGATATCGTGCGTACACTGGCGCCGGGACTGGTGATTGGTACCTTCGGTGGTTCGCAACTGGCCGGCATGGTGCCGACTGTGCCGATGACGGCGATCTTCGTGATCATCGTCTACTACGCTTCGGCGCAGATGATTCTCGATTTCAAGCCGCAGGCGCATCGCCAACTGCCGGGGCCTGCCGGCCTGTTAGGCGTGGGCGGTGTGATCGGGGTCGTATCCAGCATGGTGGCGGCGGGTGGTGGTTTTCTGTCCATTCCCTTCATGCTGTTCTGTAACGTCGCCATCCATGTGGCGGTTGGCACGTCCTCGGCGCTGGGCTTTCCGATCGCGGTGGCGGGGGCTGTCGGCTATATCGTGGCCGGTTGGCACGATGCCGGTTTGCCGAGCTATACGCTCGGCTATATCTATCTTCCAGCCTTTTTCGGTATTGTCGTGATGAGTATCTTGATGGCGCCGGTCGGGGCGCGCCTGGCGCATCGCCTGCCGGTGAAAAAGCTCAAGCGTGCTTTCGGTGTCTTCCTCGCGCTGCTGGCAACCAAGATGCTGTTCAGCCTGATTGGCTGAAGCGAGGGCCGGCGGCGTTCAGCCGCCGGCGTTGAAGTCGCGCAGTGTCGCTACCAGGTCGGCGAAACGTTCGCCCTGTACCGTGACGTGGGCCCTCAATTGGGCTCCTGCCAGTTCGCTGTCACCCTTGATGATCGAATCGACAATCGCCTGGTGTTCGTTGAACGAACTGGCCATCCGGTTGCGCACGCGCAGTTGCAGCCGACGGTAGGGGCGCAGCCGGCGGTGCAATGCCGTGGCCTGCTCGACCAGGAAAGCGTTATGACTGGCTTCGTAGATGCGCTGATGAAAAATTTCGTTCAATTGATAATAGACATCCGGCGTGTCGGCATCGCGCGCCGCTTCACAGGCACGGTGAGCCTCCTGCAAGGCTGACTGCTCGGCCGGTGTGATGCGCCGGGCAGCCAGCCGGCCGCACATCGCCTCCAGTTCGGCCATCACCTCGAACATTTCGCAGACCCGGTCGGCACCGACTTCCGGCACGGTCGCGCCACGTCGTGGCTTGATTTCGATCAGTCCGACCGAGGCGAGCTGGATCAGCGCTTCGCGCACCGGGGTGCGCGAGACGCCGAAGGTGTCAGCCAGCTCCTGCTCGTCGAGTCGGGTACCCGGCGGATAAACGCCGGTCACGATGCGCTCTTCGATCAATTCGCCGAGGCGTTCTGACTGGCGGGTGATGGCGGGTATTTCGGCAGGGCTGCTCATGATTCGGACTCCGGCTTTTGGCGGTAATTAAATTATACGAAATTAGTTGACCAGTATTCAATCTCTGATATTGTGTATACACAACGGTGATTTTTGAACACAAAAGATGAGCACTGTACTCCTTTGTCAGGATCAGCAGGCCAGTGAGGTTTCACCGTCCGTGCCTACCTAACTCTGGAGGAGACATCCATGATCAACAAGACCAAGCGCCACCTTTCCCTGGCCATTGCCGCCGTCGCTTTGACCTTCGCCTTGCCCGGCGCGCATGCCCAGGCGTCCCGAGTCATCAAGATTTCCCATCAATTTCCTGCTGCGACCAACGAAGAGGGCGATTTCCGTGATCGACTTGTTCGCCGCTTCGTGGCAGAAGTCGAAAAGCAGTCCAAAGGCAGTCTGAAATTCGAGATTTATCCAGGCAGTTCGTTGATGAAGACCAACAGCCAGATCGGCGCCCTGCGCAAGAGCGCGCTGGACATGAGCCTGGTGCCGCTGGCCTACGGTGGCGGCGAAATTCCGCAGGTCAACATCACGCTGATGCCGACCCTGGTCAGTAGTTATGAGCAGGGGATGCGCTGGAAAACAGCCCCGATCGGCAAGGAGCTTGACCGCATCCTGGCCGACAAGAACATCAAGATTGTTACCTGGGTCTGGCAGGCGGGCGGTATTGCCTCGACCAAGAAAACCGTGGTTGTCCCCGATGACGCCAAGGGCCTGAAGTTCCGCGGCGGCAGCAAGGAAATGGACCAGATGCTGAAGGGCGCCGGTGCCGCAGTGACCGGCATGCCGTCCTCGGAAATCTACAGTGCAATGCAGTCTGGCGTGCTCGACGCAGCATTGACCTCCAGCACATCGTTGATCAGTTTCCGTCTGCAGGAATTCAGCAAGTACGTCACCACGGCCCGTAACAAGAGCTTCTGGTTCATGTTCGAGCCGCTGCTCATTTCCAAAAGTCTGTATGACTCGCTGACGCCGGAACAACAGAAGATCATCAGCGAAGTTGGCGCCAGTCTGGAGAAGTTCGGCGTTGAAGAAGCCAAGAAGGACGATCAGCGCATGGCCGAGGTATTCGCCAAAGCCGGTGCCAAGGTGGCCGACATGGACGAGAAAGCCTTCATGGCCTGGCGCGGTATCGCCGAACAGACGGCGTTCAAGGATTTTGCCGACAACATCAAGGATGGCCGCGCCCTGCTCGACATGGCGCTGTCGGTCAAGTAATCCCCGGCCGGGCATGGCCCGGCCCATCCTTCTTAAAGGTGAATCATGAGCCCCGGATATTTCATCAGCCGAGCGGTCAAGGCCTTCAATATTGCGACAGGTTACCTGTCGGCTTTTCTGATCGTCATCGCTACCTGCGTTCTTGTTTTTGAGGTCGCAGTCCGTTATTTCTTTGCCTGGCCGACCGACTGGGAAATCGAGTTTTGCGTTTATTTGCTGATTGCCTCGAGCTTTCTGGCCGCCGCCCATACCCAGCTCAATCGCGGTCATGTGACGATCGAGATTCTCGACGAAATCACGCCGCCGAGCTGGACACAGTGGCGGATGGCGTTTTCTGACCTGTTGTCCTTCCTGTTCTGTGCATTCGTTGCCTGGAACTGCTGGCACCTGTTCTACGAAGCCTGGGACGAAGGCCGGATGAGCGATACCTCCTGGGCGCCGAAGATGTGGCCGGTTTTTGCCACCATGGCGGTCGGCATGACCTCGCTCACTTTGCAGATTTTTGTCCAGTTCATTGAAGATTCATTGCCGGAAGCCATGCGCTCGCACCAGCCGCCCAAGGAACACAACGCGGCCATTCAGGTGGCCATCGAACGGATCCAGCACGACGTCGAAGGAGAGCGTAAATGAGCGTCGGAACACTAGGCTTGCTCTACGCGGCCGCCACTTTCTTATTTCTCTTTTCCGGGATGCCGATTGCCTTTGCCGTTGGCTCGGTCGCCCTGATTTTCATGTACTTTTTCATGCCGGTGGCGCAGCTGTCGATCATCGCTGAAACCATCTTTTCCGAGTTGAACAGCTTCACGTTGCTGACCATTCCGCTCTTCATCATGATGGGCGCCGCCATCGGCAAATCACGCGCTGGCGCCGATCTCTACAACTCGCTGAACCGCTGGTTGTACAAAGTGCCGGGTGGTCTCGGCCTGGCCAATACGCTGGCTTGCTCGGTGTTTGCCGCGATGTGCGGTTCCTCGCCGGCGACCTGCTCGGCCATCGGTTCCTCGGGCATTCCGGAGATGCGCAAGCGCGGTTACTCCGAGCGTCTGGCCACCGGTTTGATCGCCGCTGGCGGCACGCTGGGCATCCTGATTCCGCCGTCGCTGACGCTGATTCTCTATGGCCTCGCCACCGAACAGTCGATCGGCAAGTTGTTCATGGCCGGCGTCGGCCCCGGCTTGTTGCTGACGGCGATGTTCTCGATCTGGGTGGTGTACAAATCCTGGGCGGAAAAGAACGAGAAGATTTCGGCCAATCGTTCGACCGGTATCGCCATGCCGGCGGAAGAGTCGTACAGCTGGAAACAGCGCCTTGAAACGCTGCCCCGCCTGGCGCCCTTCATCGGCCTGATCATCATCGTCATGGTTGCCCTCTACGGTGGCTGGGCAACGCCCTCGGAAGTCGCCGGCATCGGCGCCTTCGGTGCGCTGCTCATGGTCATGGCGATCTACGGCTGCTGGCGCTGGAGCGACCTCAAGGTCATCCTCTCCGGGACGGCCCGCGAGTCGTCGATGATCATGCTGATCATCGCGATGTCCTTCCTCTACACCTACGTCATGAGTTACTTGCACATCACCCAGTCGGCCGCCGCCTGGATGATTTCGCTGGAAATGAGCAAGTGGGTGTTCTTCTTCTGGGTCAATATCCTGCTCATCGTGCTCGGCTTCTTCCTGCCGCCGGTCGCCATCATTCTGATGGTCACGCCGATCATCCTGCCTGCCCTGAAGGCGCTCGGCATTGACCTGATCTGGTTCGGCGTGATCATGACCATCCTCATGGAAATGGGCCTGATTCACCCGCCGGTCGGCCTCAACCTGTTCGTGATCAGCGGCATCGCTCCCGACATCAAGCTCAAGGAAATCATGTGGGGCACCGTGCCCTTCCTGCTGCTGATGGTGCTCGGCATCCTGCTGCTCTGCGTCTTCCCGGAAATCGCCACCTGGCTGCCCTCGCAGTACAGCGGTTCCTGAGTCAGCGGAAAAACGATCATGAACGCACCCCTCCCGCGTGACTGGGACACTCTGCGCCAAAGCCGCAGCCGCCGCCTTGAGCGGGCGGCGAGCCTCGGTTTTGGCAAGGAAATCCCGGTCGACCGTATCATCGACCTGCTCGAAGCCGTCATCCAGCCGGGCGACCGCGTCTGTCTCGAAGGCAACAACCAGAAGCAGGCCGATTTCCTCTCCGAGTCCCTGGCCGATTGCAGCCCGGAACGCATCAATCACCTCAGTATGGTCCAGTCAGTCCTGGCTCTCCCGAGCCATGTGGACCTTTTCGAGCGCGGCCTGGCAAACCGCCTCGACTTTTCTTTCAGCGGTCCGCAGGGCGCCCGGCTGGCCAAGCTGGTCCAGGAACAGCGCATCGAGATCGGGGCGATTCATACCTATCTCGAACTGTTCGGCCGCTACTTCATGGACCTGACGCCGAATGTGGCGCTGATCGCGGCGCAGGCCGCCGACGCCGAAGGCAACCTCTATCTTGGGCCGAATACCGAAGATACACCGGCGATTGTCGAGGCGACCGCTTTCAAGGGCGGCATCGTCATCGCCCAGGTTAACGAACGGCTGGAAAAACTGCCGCGTGTTGACGTGCCGGCCGACTGGGTCGATTTCACGGTGCTGGCGCCGAAGCCGAACTACATCGAGCCGTTGTTCACCCGCGACCCGGCGCAGATCACCGAAGTCCAGGTGCTGATGGCGATGATGGCGATCAAGGGCATCTACGCCGAGTACGGCGTGACGCGCCTGAACCACGGCATCGGCTTCGACACCGCGGCCATCGAGCTGCTGCTGCCAACCTATGCCGCCGATCTCGGCCTGAAGGGCAAGATCTGCACGCACTGGGCGCTCAACCCCCATCCGACGCTGATTCCGGCCATCGAAGCCGGCTTCGTCGAATCGGTGCACTGCTTTGGCTCGGAAGTCGGCATGGACGCTTACATCTCGGCCCGTTCCGACGTCTTCTTCACCGGCGCCGACGGCAGCATGCGTTCGAACCGGGCGTTTTCCCAAACGGCCGGCCTCTACGCCTGCGACATGTTCATTGGTTCGACCTTGCAGATGGACATGGCCGGCAACAGTTCGACGGCGACGCTGGGCCGCATCACCGGTTTCGGCGGCGCCCCGAACATGGGTTCCGATCCGCACGGCCGGCGCCACGCCAGCCCGGCCTGGCTCAAGGCCGGGCGCGAAGCCTACGGGTCGAAGGCCATCCGTGGCCGCAAGCTGGTGGTGCAGATGGTCGAAACCTTCCGCGAGCACATGGCGCCGGTCTTCGTCGAGGAACTCGATGCCTGGAAACTGCAGAAGTCGATGGGCGCCGAACTGCCGCCGATCATGATCTACGGCGACGACGTCAGTCACATCGTCACCGAGGAAGGTATTGCCAACCTACTGCTTTGCCGCTCGCCGGAAGAGCGCGAACAGGCGATCCGCGGCGTTGCCGGCTTCACGCCGGTCGGCATGGCGCGCGACAAGGCGATGGTCGAGAACCTGCGCGACCGCGGCATCGTCCGCCGTCCCGAAGACCTCGGCATCGACCCGCGTCAGGCCACGCGCGACCTGCTTGCCGCCCGTTCCGTCAAGGATCTGGTGCGCTGGTCCGGTGGCCTCTACGCGCCCCCTTCACGCTTCCGCAATTGGTGACCGCCATGGAAACACTCGATTTTCGTTTCGATTCCAAGCCCGTTCCGCAGGCCGCCGATCCCGCGCTATGCGGCGTGGTCGGTTCGGGCAATCTGGAAATTCTCGTTCAGGCCGGCGCGCAGCCGAATGCCTGCGAGGTCAGCATCAAGACCTCGGCACGTGGTTTCGCTAGCACCTGGCAAGCGGTGCTCGCCAGTTTTGCGGCCAGCCACCCGGCCGGCGGGACGCGGATCGCCATCAACGACATGGGGGCCACCCCGGCCGTGGTCAGCCTGCGCCTGGCCCAGGTGCTGGCCGAATATCAGGGAGGTGGCCAATGAGCTTAGCCCTTGCGGTACGTAAAAGCTGGTTCGAGGCGACCGCCCGGACCCGTGTTGCCGGCTTGCTCGATGCCGGCAGTTTCCAGGAAATCCTGCCGCCGGCGCGATCGCAGCCGAGCCCGCATCTGGCTCAACTCGAATTGCCCGGCGCCTTTGACGATGGCGTGATCATCGGTAGCGGTCGACTGGATGAAAAACCGGTTTTTGTCGTCGCGCAGGAAGGCCAGTTCATGGGTGGTGCGGTCGGTGAAATCCACGGTGCCAAGATCGTCGGCCTGCTCCGTCGCGCGGCGCAGGAAAAGCCGGCCGCCGTGCTGTTCCTGATCGATTCCGGCGGTGTCCGTCTGCACGAGGCCAACGCCGGGCTGATTGCCATTTCCGAGATCATGCGTGCCGTGCTCGACGCCCGTGCCGCCGGTGTCCCGGTCATTGCGCTGGTCGGCGGCAGTTGCGGCGCTTTCGGCGGTATGGGCATCGTCGCCAAACTGTGTTCGGCCATCCTCATTTCCGAAGAAGGTCGACTCGCGCTGTCGGGTCCAGAGGTCATCGAAACGGTGGCCGGCGTCGAGGAATTCGACTCGAAGGACCGGGCACTGGTCTGGCGCGTTACCGGCGGCAAGCATCGTTACCTGATGGGCGATTGCGCCATGCTGGTCGAAGACGACATCGCTGCCTTCCGCAGCGGCGCCGTGGAATTCCTCGCCGGCTGGGCGGAACCAGCCCCGAGCGTCGCCCATCTGCGGGCCGGCCAGCAAATGCTGGAAAACCGCCTGGCTGCCTACGCCAGCTATCGCGATGGCCTGCAAGTCTGGGCCGCCCTCGGCGTCGCCGAGCCGGAAAGCGTGCCGCTGCTTGATCGCGACAGCCTGGTCGCCGTGAAGGAAGGATTACCGACATGAGCCTCAACGACATTCTTGATAACCTGTTCCCGGCCGGCCATGCGGTCAACGTTGAAAACAAGGTGATTTCCGGTACAGCGACGACGGTACAGGGTACGGTCGCCGTGCTCGGCACCACCGATGCGGCAGCAATTGACCACGCCATGGCGCTGGCGCTGTCGCGCTTCATTCTCGATACCGTTGAACAACACCCCGGCCGGCCGCTGGTCTTTCTGGTCGATACCAGCGGTCAGGCCCTGTCGCGCAGTCAGGAACTCCTGTGCCTGAACGGCTCGCTGGCGCATCTCGCCCAGTGCGTCGATCTGGCGCGCCGCCAGGGGCATGCTTCGCTCAGTCTGGTGACGGCCAATGCGGTCAGCGGCGGCTTCCTCTCCTTCGGCCTGATGGCCGACCGGGCTTATGCGCTGGCCGACGCCCAGGTCCGGGTCATGGATTTGCGGGCGATGTCGCGAGTGACCAAGATCGCCCACGAACGTCTGGTCGAGCTGGCAGCCAATTCGCCGACCTTCGCGCCGGGTGCGGAAAATTATTTGCGCATGGGCGGCATCGAGGCGATCTGGCCGGCGCCGAGTGCCGAGTTGCTGGCGGCGGCGCTCGATGCGGTAAGTAGCGCACGGGCGGCCGGCGATCAGCGCATGCAGTCCGGACTGGCCCGTGACGGGCGCCGGCTGGCTGCGGCGGTGGTCAACTCGGTGTGTCACTCGGCAGTCTGAACATGCGTCGCCACGATCTGGTCTGGCTGCAAGCGACGGCCACTTACACGACGCCCTGTGCCGAGCCCGGCAGTGCAGCGTGGTTGGCGCTGGATCAGTGGCTGGCGGCCGGCCGGCCGCTGGTGGCGGCGCGGCAGTCGGCGGTGGCGACGCCGGTGCAGCTCGGCTTGAGCCTGCCGCTGGCGCGGGGACGACAACGCCTGTCGATACTGGTCGAAGCGTCGCAGATTAGCGAAGTTCGGCCGCCTTTGAACGTTCGCCAATGCCTGGCCGGCTTGCCGGCCGCGTCGGCGTCGATCTTGTCGGCCCTCGCCGAGCGCATCGAGGCCAGTGGCGCGCGCTTGGGTATCTACGGTTCACTGGCCTGGGAAACGCTGAGCGGCGAAGCCTACCGCCATGCCGCTTCCGACATCGACCTGATTTGCGATGTCGCCGATCTGGCGCAATACGCGATGGTGCTCGATGCCTTGCGGCAGGCCGTTGCCGATTTCCCCGGTCGGCTCGATGGCGAACTGCGCTTGCCCGACGGGCAGGCGGTCGCCTGGCAGGAAATCCTGATGCTGGGCAAGGCATCGGACAAGAGCGTACTGGTCAAGGGCGAGCGGGATGTCGCCGTGCAGCCGTTGTCCGGGTGGCTGGCAGGTTTGCCGCCGCTGATGCTGGCAGCGTGAAGGAGGCAGGGATGAAGATAGTGCGCTGGATGCTTTGTCTGTTGTGCGGCGTGCCTCTTTTGCCGGCGCCTGCACTGGCCGGGCCCGGCAGCGACAAGCTGCTGATTGGCCAGGTCGCCGGCCTGACCGGGCCGGTCGCCGGCTCGGTGAAGGAACAGGTGGGCGGTGCCCAGGTCTATTTCAAGGCAGTCAATGACAAGGGCGGCGTCGCCGGACGGCGCATCGAACTGCATACCGAGGACGACGGCTTCGACCCGAAGCGGACGCCGGAAGCGGCGCGCAAGCTGATCCAGCAAGGTGTGCTTGCGCTGTTCATGGTGCGCGGCACCGGCAATACCGAAAGTATCCTGCCCCTGCTCGACAAGGAGGGGCTGCCCCTGGTGGCGCCGGCCACCGGCGCCAGCAGTCTGCATCAGCCGGTGCGGCGCTGGGTCTTCAATGTGCGGGCGCCCTACCAGATGGAAGTCGCCGCGGCGGTGCGCCACCTGGCGACGCTGAAGGTCAGCCGGCTGGCGATGTTCCATGTCGATGACGCCTTCGGTGCCGACGCCCTGGCTGGTTTCAACAAGGCGCTGGCCGAGCATGGTCAGACGGCCGCCCTGGTTCAGTCCTACAAGCGGCCGGCCGGCGATATCGCGAATGCGGTGAAAAGCTTTGTCCAGGCGGCACCTGGCGCAGTGTTCGTGATTGGTTCGGCGAGCGAAACCGCCAATTTCATCCGCCTGTTTCATGCCGCCGGCGGTGTCAGCCAGTTGATCACCCTGTCGAACAATGCAGCCCAGGCTTTCTACGATGATCTTGGCAAGGCCGGCAGCGGCGTGATCATTACCCAGATAGTGCCTGATTCCAGTCGGATCAGCATGAGCCTGGCACAGGAATACCGGCGCCTGGCCAAGGAGCAGGGACAAGCGCACAGCGACGCCGGCATGGAGGGTTTCATGGCGGCCAAAGTGCTGGTCGAAGGCTTGCGCCGGGCCGGCAACGAGGTGAGTCGCGACAAGCTGCGGGTGGCGCTGGAGTCGATTCGCGATTTCGATATCGGCGGCATCACGATCAGCTATGGTCCGAACGACCATACCGGTTCTCAATTTGTCGAAACCTCGATCATCTCGGCCAGCGGCCGCCTGATCCGATGAATCGCCCGGACAAGCTGCAATCGGCAGCCCGGCCTGATGCCGGAGCGACAACGCTTGGTGTGACCAGTGCGGATGCCCGGATCGGCCGTCTTGCCATTCGCAGCCTCTATCGCGAGGTGGCGCTGGCCCCCAAGCCTGGCCTGGTGACGCCCTTGAGCAATGGCAGTCATCGCGACATGAATTTCGCCACCTTCCTGCGTAGCCTGGTGGCCCTGCGCGACTATTTCCCGGCGATTACAGCCTGCGGTCGGCAACAACCCGCTTTCGCCGCCCTGCAACAACTTGGTATCGAAGCCGAAATCGCGATGCTGGCGGCGACTGGCGGTATCAATACGCATCGCGGTGCAATTTTCAATCTCGGCCTGCTTTGTGCCGCACTGGGCAGCTTGTTGCGCGAGGGTCTGACGATAACGGCCGAGGCCATCTGCCTGCGCGTCGAGACGCAGTGGGGGGCGGAGATTCTGGCTTCATCGACAAATTTGCCGGTGGAATTGCCGCCCAGCCACGGGCAGGTCGTCGCCCGGCGTTATGGCAGCGGTGGCGCGCGTGCCGAGGCGGCGGCGGGTTTTCCGGCGGCGCGTGAAGTCGGCTTGCCAGCCTATCGGGCAGCGCTGGCCGCTACCGGCGATGCCGAGCGAGCGGCAGTACAGGCCTTGTTTGCGCTGATCGCCGCGCTCGAAGATACCAACCTGCTCTGGCGTGGCGGACCGGATGGCCTGGCTTGCGGGCGCCGATTGGCGGCCGGTTTTCTGGCGGCCGGTGGGGTGCTGGCGGATGAGTGGCAGGAAGGCGCCGCGGTCGTTGATCGCGAGTTCATGGCGCGCCAGCTCAGCCCCGGCGGCAGTGCCGACCTGCTCGGCGTGACGCTTTTCCTGGCCGAACTCGAAGCTGCGGAGCATGCATGCGTCTAGCCCTCCTGTTCAGCGGTCAGGGCGGACAAGGGCCTGAGCACTGGCAGCAGGTTGCCGCCGCGGCCGATGGTCCGCTCGGTGATGTCTTGCGGCAGGCATTGCCGGGGATCGCCGATGCGGCGCCGCTGCTTGCTCCGGAAATCCTGGCCCGCAACCGTATTGCCCAGCCCTTGATCTTTGCCCGCCAGATGTTGTGGTGGGGCGAATTGCAGGAACGCCTGCCGCGCCCGATCTGTGCTGCCGGTTACTCGCTGGGCGAGCTGGCGGCCTGCGCCGCAGCCGGCCTTTTCAGTACGCGCGAAGGGTTGTTGCTGGCGGTCGAACGGGCGCTATTGATGGATCAGGCGGTGCACGGCGAATTCGGCATGCTGGCGGTACTCGGTCTCGACGAAGCGCTGGTCGCCGAACTGGCAGCGGCCGAAGGCCTGGCGATTGCGATCCGCAATGCGCCGCGGCATCTGGTGGTGGCCGGTCCGCGTGCCGGCATTGTCGCGGTGGCCGGTCGTTTCGAGGCGGCCGGCGCCAGTCGCCTGGTACATCTGGCTGTCCAGACGCCGTCGCATACGCCGCTGCTGGCCGAGGCGGCTGCCGGCTTTCACCAGTCGCTTGCTGCCTTGCCCGAGCGTCGTCTGGCATTTCCGGTATTGAGTGCGATCGATGCGACGCCGGCTCGCCTCGGCAGTGCCGCCGGTGCGGCTTTGGCCCGGCAGATCTGCACGCCGCTTGATTGGGCGGCCTGCCTGCAGGCGGTGCTGGAAATGCAGCCCGATGCGGTGCTGGAGATCGGACCGGGCAACGCGCTGGTTCGCCTGTTCGGCGAACTGGCGCCGGATATTCCGGCGCGTGCCGTCGATGATTTTCGCAGTGCCGACGGCATCGTCGGCTGGCTGAAGGGTTGTGCCTGACGCCGGCGCCCTGCTTCAGCGCGCCTTGAACACCGGTTTGCGCTTGGCCAGGAAGGCATCCAGACCTTCCTTGTAGTCCTCGGTGTCGAGGAAGGCGAAGGAGGCGGCTTTTTCCTCGTCGTTGAGCGGTCGACCGTTCTGCAGGCGGCGAATCCATTGCTTGTGCCAGCCGGCGACCAGCGGTGCACCGTTGCAGATGCGGCGGGCGGTGGCGTAGGCCTCGTCCTCGACCTGCGCATCCGGCACGACGCGCGTCACCAGCCCTTTTTCGTAGGCCTCGGTGGCGGTCAGGATGCGGCCTTCGAGCAGGATTTCCTTCATTACCGCCGCGCCAGCCAGTTTGAGCAGGCCTTCCATTTCACCCGGGTACATCGAAAAACCGAGCTTGTTGATCGGCGCGCCGAAACGGGCGTTTTCGTTGCAGATGCGCAGATCGCAGACGCCGGCGATTTCCAGGCCGCCGCCGATGCAGGCGCCCTGGATCATGGCGACGGTCGGGTGCGGGCAATCGGCAATGGCATTGAGCGCTAGGGCGACCTGGCCGTGATAGTGCAGCGCCTGTTCGAGCGTCGTGCGGGCCGTGACAAACTCCTCCAGGTCGCCGCCGGCCGCGAAGGCTTCGTGGCCGGCGCCGCGAATGACGATGCAGCGCACGTTACGGTCGACCGACAAAATAGCCATGTTTTCAGCCAGTTGCTGCCACATTGCGAGGTCGATGGCGTTCAGCTTGCCGGGGTTGTTCAGGGTGAGGGTGGCGATTTCGCCGTTACTGCAGAGGTCGACCGTTGCCATAACGAATGCTTATCCGTGTTGCGAAATTGTGAATTATAGAGCGCCCCGGATTCACTATTAACCAATGTCTTATATAAGATACAATACTGCCGCCGGTTTTCCGGTAATTATTAATTAAGGGGGACAGCAACCATGAGCAGCGCGATGTATGAGCGGATGCGGGCCAATCCGAAATTTCAGGAGCTTGTCGGGAAACGCACGCGTTTCGCAACGATCCTGGCGGCCATTGTTTTGATCATGTTTTACGGCTTTGTGATGGTGGTGGCATTCAACCCCGTCGCTTTGGGGCAGCCGGTCAGTGAAGGTTCGATGTGGACGGTCGGCGTTGCCGTCGAACTGTTCATGTTCATTTTCTTCTGGGTGCTCACCGCCGTTTATGTGAAGCGCGCCAACACCGAGTTTGATTCCCTGACGCAGGAAATCGTCAAGGAAGCCTGGAAGGAGAACAAATAATGCGTCATCTGAGCAAAATTACCAGCGCGCTCGGCCTTTTCGCCGTTGCTGCCACGGCCTTTGCCGGTGGTCCGCTCGAGGGCGTTACCGAGCAGCAGGCGACCAACTGGCACGCCATCATCATGTTCTGTCTTTTCGTCTGCATGACGATGGGCATTACCTACTGGGCGTCCAGCCGCACCAAGTCGACCGCTGACTTCTACACCGCCGGTGGCGGTATTACTGGTTTCCAGAATGGTCTGGCAATCGCCGGCGACTACATGTCGGCCGCGACGCTGCTTGGTCTGACTGCTATGGTCTATGGCAAGGGCTACGACGGCTACATCTACATGCTGGCCTTCTTTGCCGGCTGGCCGATCATCCTCTTCCTGATGGCTGAACGCCTGCGCAACCTGGGCAAGTTCACCTTCTCCGACATCACCGCCTATCGCCTCGATCAGGGCAAGGTGCGCACCATGGCCGCGATTTCGTCGCTGGTCGTGGTCTGCTTCTACCTGATTGCCCAGATGGTTGGTGCCGGTCAGCTGATCAAGCTGCTCTTCGGTCTGGAATACAACGTCGCGATCTTCGCCGTCGGCATCCTGATGATGGTGTACGTGACCTTCGGCGGCATGGTTGCCACGACCTGGGTGCAGATCATCAAGGCCTGCATGTTGCTGGCCGGTGGCACGCTGGTCATGTTCCTGGCTTTCAGCCAGTTCGGCTTCTCCTTCCAGACGTTGCTTGAAAAGGCGACGGCAGCACATGCCCTCGGTCCCAAGCTGATGTATCCGGGCAGCCTGCTCGCCGATCCGGTGACCGCGATTTCGCTCGGCCTCGGCCTGATGTTCGGTACGGCTGGCTTGCCGCACATCCTGATGCGCTTCTTCACCGTGACCGATGCCAAGGAAGCCCGCAAGTCGGTGCTTTACGCCTCCGGTTTCGTTGCCTACTTCTTCAACGTCATCTTCATCATGGGTCTGTGCGGCATCCTGATCGTCGGTCAGAACCCCGAGTTCTTCGAAGGTGGCACGATCGGCGGCAAGCTGATCGGCGGCGGCAACATGGTTGCCATGCACCTGGCCAAGGCGGTTGGCGGCGACATGCTGCTCGGCTTCCTGGCAGCGGTTGCCTTCGCCACCATCCTGGCTGTGGTTTCCGGTCTGGCACTGGCGGGCGCTTCGGCAATCTCGCACGACCTCTACGCCCGCGTCATCATGAAGGGCCAGGCTTCGGAAACGAAGGAAATTCGCGTTTCGAAGATCGCCACCATCTGCCTCGGCTTTGTTGCCATCGTGCTTGGCATCCTGTTCGAAAAGCAGAACATCGCTTTCATGGTCGGTCTGGCTTTCGGTGTGGCTGCGGCTGCCAATTTTCCGGTGCTGATCCTGTCGATGTACTGGAAGGGTCTGACGACTCGCGGCGCACTCTTCGGCGGCTACGGTGGTCTGGTTTCCGCCGTCCTCTTCGTGTTGTTCTCGAAGTCGGTCTGGGTTGATGTGCTGGGCAACAAGGCGGCTTTGTTCCCCTACACCCAGCCGGCTTTGTTCGCGATGCCGATTGCCTTCCTGCTTGCCTACATCTTCTCGAAGACGGATTCGAGCGTGCGTGCCGGCAAGGAAATCGAAGCTTTCGAAGATCAGTATGTCCGTGCCCAGACGGGTTACGGTGCTGCTTCCGCCAGCAACCACTAAGCTGCGCGAATAGCGAAAAACCCCGGGGGCGCGAGCCTCCGGGGTTTTTTTTGATCTCTCCAGCCGGTCGACCGTTCGCCGATGTAGTAAATTGGAAAGACAAGCTACCGAGTGGCGTTTCTCGCCCAGGGGGTCAAATGAAAAGAAAGATCGAACCGACAACTGTCGAGCGCAGCATGCGCGAAGACGATTTCATCGTCTCGAAAACCACGGCCAAGGGCATCATTACCTACGGCAATCCGATTTTCATCGAATTTTCCGGGTATACCGAAGCAGAACTGCTCGGTACCCAGCACAACATCGTCCGTCACCCGGATATGCCGCGGGCCGCTTTCAAGCTGGCCTGGGACACCATAGAGTCGGGGCGGGAGTTCTTCGGCTATGTGAAGAACATGGCTAAGGATGGCAGCTTCTACTGGGTCTTTACCCATATCACGCCGGATTTTGACCGGAACAAGCGAATCGTCGGCTACACCTCGGTGCGGCGTTGCCCGAGGCGCGATGCGATCAGCAAGATCGAGCCGGTTTATCGTCAAATGCTGGCAGCAGAGCATGCCGCGGGGGCCAGGGACGCGATTGCGGCCGGTACCAAGGTCTTGCTTGATCTGCTGCAACAGACAGGAATGAGCTATGAAGAACTGGTCTTTTCCCTCTAGGCGCTGGGCTCTCGCTCTCTTGCTCGGGGCCGGTATTGGCTTCGCCTTTGTCTCGCCCTGGCTGGTCGTGCTTTTCTCGGTTCCGGCACTTCTCGTCTTGTTCTGGCCGGAAAGCACTGCCACCGGGCCCTTGCCCGAACTTGACCAGTTGCTCAGCCGGGTCGGTCAGGGGGATCTCGTTGCGCGCCTGCCGCAGGCTCTCCAGGATAGGCGGCTGGAAGCCATCCGCGTCAATCTGAACTCCTTGCTGGACCAGACCGAAACGGCTTTCCGGGAAATTCTCGGTGCGATGTCGGCCTCGTCCGAAAGCCATAACTGGCGGCGTCTGCAGACCACCGGCCTGCACGGCACTTTCCGCGATGTTCTCGAGCAGATGCAACTGCTGCTTGATCGCCTCAGTGCGGCGCAGGAGTCGGTTGCCCGGGAAGCCTTGTTGTCACGTATTTTCCTGCGCTCCGAGCGTGGTCTTTCAATGGCGATCAAGCATGTTGATCTCACCTTGAACGAAGTCAGCGGCCATTCGGTGCAGGTCGAAGGCATGGCCGGGGAATTTGCACAGTCGGCGAGTGTCATGGCGAATGCTGCCGACCGCATGTCGACTGCTCTGGGTGAGGCACAAGAGGCGGCGGAGAGCGGCGTGAAGGCGCTGGCCGACCTCAATGCCAGGGCGGAGGCGATTCGCGAACTGAGCGGCCGGATTGACGGCATTGCCAAACAAACAAACCTGCTGGCGCTAAATGCAGCAATCGAGGCGGCGCGTGCCGGGGAGGCCGGGCGAGGCTTTGCCGTCGTGGCCGATGAGGTCCGCAAGCTGGCCGACCAGTCGCAGCGCTCGGCCGAGGAAATCACGGTGGCCATCTCTGCCGTCAGCACCTCGATGGCGTCTGCAACCCGGCAAATTGGCGGCTTGCATCGTTCGGTAAATGGCGCACGCCTGACGGCGGCGGAGTTCAGCGAAAACCTGACACTATCGTCGGCATCGGCCGTAGAAGTCGGCGCGTTGGCGGCGACGATAGAAACCGGGGCGCGCGCGATGATTTCTTCAATGCAACTGGTTGCCATGGCCCAGAAGGCCCGGGCTGATGTGACGGCCATCCTGCATGGAGAAAAACTCGACGTGTCGAGCCTGCCGGCAATCGAGCAGGAAGCGATTGCCGTGGTCGAATCGAGGAAATGGGTCAAGGGCAGTGCCGATCGTGATGCATTGGTCGATATTTATGATCGACTGTTTGCCAATATCGAAAGTCAGATGCACTGAGCGGGGATGGCGCAGCCATCCCCTTGTAACGATTACTTGGCCGGGCTGTCCTGCATCTTGGCCAGTGCCTCGCGGCCGGAAAGCAGATGGTCGTGCATCGCCTTCTCGGCCTTGGCCGTGTCGCCAGCCTCAAGCGCGCCCATGATGACGCGGTGCTCGTCCAGCGACTGTTGCAGACGTCCTTCCAGCGACAGCGAGTGCAAGCGTGACAGCTTGAGTACCTTGCGCAGATCCTGGATCACGGTCAGCAGCCAGCGATTGCCCGACAGCAGTTGAATTTGCCGGTGAAATTCCTGGTTGGCCTCGAAGAACGCGTCGATCCGGCCATCCCGCGCGGCGGATTCGAGTTGTTCATGGATTTTCTTCAGTCGGGCGATGTCTGCCGACTTGGCCCGGCCGATGGCTTCGGTCACGCAGCGCCCTTCCAGCATGGCCATCAGCGGGAAGATGTCGTCGAGATCCTGGCGGGAAATTTCGGTGACGTAGCAGCCGCGACGCGGCTTCAGTTCAACGAGTCCTTCCGAGGCCAGTACCTTGAGCGCCTCACGGAGTGGCGTGCGTGAAATGCCGTATTGTTCGGCGAGTTTTTGCTCGTCAATCCAGGTGCCGGGCGTCAATTCATGCGCGAATATCCGCTGGCGAAGTCGCTCGGCGACTTCCTGGTAAAGCGCTGTAGGTGCAATGCGGTTCATTGTTTCCGTCTAGTGTGAATGGGCTGGCCGATACGTTGTCGGCTTGCTTCCATAATTATGGATAAAGTATTATGTGAGGTTTGGTATGTCAAGCTGGGCCTGAAAGCGTAGAATTTTGAATTCTGCATCATCGGCCTGAAAAAATCGAATCAGCGAGGGGTGTGTCATGTCTGAAAAGTTCTTTGATTCCAATAACCTGGATGCATGGGAAAAGGCCGCAGCAAAACAGTCTCCCGGCGGCGATATCGGCAATCTGGTCTGGAACACCCCGGAAGGTCTCGCCGTCAAGGCACTGTATACGAAGGCTGACGTCGAAGGCCTCGAATTTGCCGACACTCTGCCCGGTTTTGCCCCCTATCTGCGCGGCCCGCAACCGACGATGTATGCGGTCAAGCCGTGGACCATCCGCCAGTATGCCGGCTTCTCCACTGCCGAAGCTTCCAATGCCTTCTATCGCAAGGCGCTCGCCGCCGGCGGCCAGGGCGTTTCCGTCGCTTTCGACCTGGCGACGCACCGTGGTTACGATTCCGATAATGCCCGCGTCACGGGCGACGTCGGCAAGGCCGGCGTCGCGATTGACTCCGTCGAGGACATGAAGATCCTCTTCGACAGCATCCCGCTCGACAAGATTTCCGTCTCGATGACCATGAACGGCGCCGTGCTGCCGATTCTCGCCGGCTACATCGTTGCTGCCGAAGAACAGGGCGTGTCGCAGGACAAGCTGTCCGGCACCATCCAGAACGACATCCTTAAAGAATTCATGGTGCGGAACACTTACATCTATCCGCCCAAGCCGTCGATGAAGATCATTGCCGACATTTTCGGCTACACGGCGCAGCACATGCCGAAGTTCAACTCGATCTCGATTTCCGGTTATCACATCCAGGAAGCCGGAGCCAACCAGGCGATCGAACTGGCCTTCACGCTGGCCGACGGCATGGAATACGTGCGTACTGGCGTCGCCTCGGGCATGGACGTCGATACCTTCGCCGGCCGCCTGTCCTTCTTCTGGGCCGTCGGCATGAATTTCTACCTGGAAATCGCCAAGATGCGCGCCGGTCGCTTGTTGTGGGACCGCATCATGACCGGTTTCAATGCCAAGAGCGCCAAGTCGAAGATGCTGCGCACGCACAGCCAGACTTCGGGCTGGTCGCTGACCGAGCAGGATCCGTACAACAACGTCGTGCGCACCACCATCGAAGCGATGGCGGCCGTCTTCGGCGGTACCCAGTCGCTGCACACCAACGCGCTGGACGAAGCCATTGCGCTGCCGACCGAGTTCTCGTCGCGCATCGCCCGCAACACGCAACTGATCATCCAGGAAGAAACCCACATCACCAACGTCGTCGATCCGTGGGCTGGCTCCTACATGATGGAGAAGCTGACCCAGGACATGGCCGACAAGGCCTGGGGCATCATCCAGGAAATCGAAGCCATGGGCGGCATGACCAAGGCCGTCGAATCCGGCTGGGCCAAGATGCAGGTCGAAACCTGCGCGGCCGACAAACAGGCGCGCATCGACTCCGGCAAGGACGTCATCGTCGGCGTCAACAAGTACAAGCTGGCCAAGGAAGACGCGATCGACATTCTCGATATCGACAACCACGCCGTGCGCGACTCGCAGATCGCCCGCCTCAAGCAGATCCGTGCCACCCGCGATTCGGCCGCGGTTTCTGCTGCTCTGGACGCGTTGACCGCTGCGGCTGAGTCCGGCGAAGGCAACCTGCTCGACCTGACCGTCAAGGCGATGCGCCTGCGTGCCACGGTGGGTGAAGTATCGGATGCGCTGGAAAAGGTCTTCGGCCGTTTCCGCGCCAACAACCAGACCATCTCGGGTGTGTATGGAGGCGTTGTGGAAGGTCAGGAAAGCTGGGAATCGATCAAGGCCGACGTTGCCAAGTTCGCCGAAGAAGAAGGCCGCCGGCCGCGCATCATGATCGCCAAGCTCGGCCAGGACGGCCATGACCGCGGCGCCAAGGTGGTGGCCACGGCCTACGCCGACCTCGGCTTCGACATCGACATGGGGCCGCTCTTCCAGACCCCGGAAGAAGCCGCCCGCCAGGCCATCGAAAACGACGTGCATGCCGTCGGTGTTTCGTCGCTGGCTGCCGGTCACAAAACCCTGCTGCCGCAACTGGTCAAGGCACTCAAGGACCAGGGCGGTGACGACATCATCGTTTTCGCCGGTGGCGTGATTCCGGCCCAGGACTACGACTATCTGTACAACGCCGGCGCCAAGGCCATCTTCGGGCCGGGTACCCGGATCGAGGACTCGGCCATCAAGGTGATCGAAGAAATCCGCAAGGCACGCGGCTAAACCCGGCATGCATCCGGGCGAAGCTGCCGTGTTGGCGCATTCCCTTTCTGCGGCTGATCAGGCGCTGGTTGACGGCGTGCTGGCCGGTCAGCGCCGTGCGCTGGCCAAGGCCATCACGCTGATCGAATCGACGCGTCCGGATCACCAGCAGCGTGCGCAGCAGGTCTTGAATGCGTTGCTGCCGCACACCGGCAAGGCGATCCGGATCGGCATTTCCGGTGTGCCGGGGGCGGGTAAATCGACCTTCATCGAGGCGCTCGGCGTCTGGCTGATCGAGCAGGGCAAGAAGCTTGCCGTGCTCGCAGTCGACCCGTCGTCTTCGGTGTCCGGCGGCTCCATCCTTGGCGACAAGACGCGCATGGAACTGCTTAGCCAGCGTGAAGAAGCCTTCATCCGGCCAAGTCCGTCTTCCGGTTCGCTGGGCGGCGTCGCCGAAAAGTCGCGCGAGGCCATGCTGCTCTGCGAGGCTTCCGGCTACGACGTGATCATCATCGAGACCGTTGGCGTCGGCCAGTCCGAAACGACGGTCGCCGGCATGGTCGACATGTTTTGCCTGCTGCAATTGCCGAATGCCGGCGACGATCTGCAGGCCATCAAAAAAGGTATCGTCGAGATCGCCGACATGGTGGTCATCAACAAGGCCGACATCGACAAGCAGGCTACCGCCGTTGTCCGTGCCCAGTGGCGCAATGCGTTGCACATGCTGCGTCCGGCCTCACCGAACTGGGCGCCGCCGGTCATCGCCCTGTCGGCCTTGCACAAGCAGGGCATCGGCGAGTTCTGGGAACAGGTCGAGAAGTTCCAGGCTGCCCTAACGCCGACCGGCGAGTTTGCCGCCAAGCGGCAGCATCAGGCTTTGTCCTGGATGTGGCAGATGATCGATTCCGGTCTGCGCCAGCATTTCCGTCTTCACCCGCGCGTGCAGGAAAACCTGCCCGCCTTCACCCAATCCGTCGAACAGGGTCATACGACACCGGCTGCTGCCGCGTATGCGCTGCTCGACTATCTGAAACACTAATCACCCGATCCACTTAGGGAGTTTTCTATGCACGACATCATCCGCCAGCTGGAAAAAAAGCGTGAACTGGCCCGCCTCGGCGGTGGCCAGAAGCGTATCGACAGCCAGCACAAGAAGGGCAAGCTGACCGCCCGTGAACGTATCGAGCTGTTGCTCGACCCGGATTCTTTCGAAGAATGGGACATGTTCAAGGAGCACCGCTGTACCGATTTCGGTATGGATCAGGCGGAAAAAACTCCGGGTGACGGCGTGGTTATCGGCTACGGCACGATCAACGGCCGTCTGGTTTTCGTCTTCTCGCAGGATTTCACCGTGTTCGGCGGCTCGCTGTCGGAAACCCATGCCGAGAAGATCTGCAAGGTCATGGATCAGGCGATGAAGGTTGGCGCCCCGGTGATCGGCCTCAACGACTCGGGCGGTGCCCGTATCCAGGAAGGCGTAGCCTCCCTCGGCGGTTACGCCGACGTGTTCCAGCGCAACGTGATGGCCTCCGGTGTTGTGCCGCAGATCTCCATGATCATGGGCCCCTGTGCCGGTGGTGCGGTGTACTCGCCGTCGATGACCGATTTCATCTTCATGGTGAAAGACTCGTCCTACATGTTTGTGACCGGTCCGGAAGTCGTCAAGACGGTGACCCACGAAGACGTGACGGCCGAAGAACTGGGTGGTGCAGTGACGCATACCAGCAAGTCCGGTGTCGCCGACCTCGCTTTCGAGAATGACGTCGAAGCCCTGTCCATGCTGCGCCGCTTCATGAACTTCCTGCCGGCCAACAACAAGGAAAAGCCGCCGGTTACCTGGACCAACGATCCGGCCGGTCGCATGGATTATTCGCTCGACACCCTGGTGCCGGACAATAACAACAAGCCGTACGACATGAAGGAATTGCTGATCAAGGTCGTCGACGACAACGATTTCTTCGAAATCCAGCCGGATTACGCCAAGAACATCATCATCGGCTTCGGTCGCGTTGACGGCCATCCGGTCGGTATCGTCGCCAACCAGCCGCTGGTGCTGGCCGGTTGCCTGGACATCAAGTCCTCGATCAAGGCTGCCCGTTTCGTCCGTTTCTGCGATGCCTTCAACATTCCGGTCGTTACCTTCGTCGATGTGCCGGGCTTCATGCCGGGTACGCAGCAGGAATACGGCGGCATCATCAAGCACGGCGCCAAGCTGCTTTACGCTTACGCCGAATGCACCGTGCCGAAGGTTACCGTGATTACCCGCAAGGCCTACGGCGGCGCTTACGACGTGATGTCGTCCAAGCACCTGCGTGGCGACGTCAATCTCGCCTGGCCGTCTGCCGAAATCGCCGTGATGGGCCCGAAGGGTGCCGTCGAGATCATCTTCCGCGAGGAAAAGAACGATCCGGCCAAGCTCGCCGAGCGCGAAGCCGAGTACAAGGACAAGTTTGCCAATCCGTTCGTGGCTGGCGCACGTGGCTTCATCGACGACGTCATCATGCCGCATGCCACCCGCAAGCGTATTGCCCGCTCGCTGGCCATGCTGCGCGACAAGAAACTCGACAATCCGTGGCGCAAGCACGGCAACATTCCTCTGTAAGCGTCAGGGAGAAAAAGGAATATGTTCACTAAAATTCTGATCGCAAACCGCGGCGAAATCGCCTGCCGTGTCATCAAGACCGCCCGCAAGATGGGCATCAAGACCGTCGCCGTTTATTCCGAAGCCGACAAGGATGCCTTGTTCGTCGATATGGCCGATGAAGCCGTCTGTATCGGCCCGGCTGCGTCGAAAGAGTCCTATCTCGTTGCCGACAAGATCATCGCTGCCTGCAAGCAGACCGGTGCTCAGGCCGTCCATCCGGGCTATGGCTTCCTGTCCGAGAACGCCGGGTTCTCCCGTCGCCTCGAAGAAGAAGGCATCAAGTTCATCGGTCCGAAGCACTACTCCATCGCCAAGATGGGCGACAAGATCGAGTCCAAGAAGCTGGCCATCGAAGCCAAGGTCAACACCATTCCGGGCTACAACGAGGCCATCGCGGGTCCTGACGAAGCCGTCAAGATCGCCCAGGGCATCGGTTACCCGGTCATGATCAAGGCTTCCGCCGGTGGCGGCGGCAAGGGTCTGCGCGTTGCCTACAACGACGCCGAAGCGCATGAAGGCTTCTCGTCCTGCGTCAATGAAGCCCGCAACTCCTTCGGTGATGACCGCGTCTTCATCGAAAAGTACGTGCTCGAGCCGCGTCACATCGAAATTCAGGTGCTCGGCGACTCGCACGGCAACTACGTGTATCTGAACGAGCGTGACTGCTCGATCCAGCGTCGTCACCAGAAGGTCATCGAAGAGGCACCGAGCCCCTTCGTCGATCCGGAAATGCGCAAGGCGATGGGCGAACAGGCCGTGGCCCTGGCCCGTGCCGTGAATTACGAGTCGGCCGGTACGGTCGAATTCGTGGTCTCCGGTGCGACCAAGGAATTCTACTTCCTGGAAATGAACACCCGCCTGCAGGTGGAACACCCGGTTACCGAGCTGATCACCGGCCTCGACCTGGTCGAGCAGATGATCCGCGTCGCCTACGGCGAAAAGCTGCCGCTGGCCCAGGCTGACGTGACGATCAACGGCTGGTCCATGGAGTGCCGGATCAACGCCGAAGACCCGTTCCGCGGCTTCCTGCCGTCTACCGGTCGTCTGGTCAAGTTCCTGCCGCCCAAGGAAACCACCGACGCCAATGGCACGACCCGTGTCGATACTGGCGTATACGACGGTGGCGAAATCTCGATGTTCTACGACTCGATGATCGCCAAGCTGATCGTGCATGCTGCCACCCGCGAGCAGGCCATCGCCCGCATGCGTGATGCCCTGAACGGTTTCGTCATCCGCGGCATTTCCTCGAACATTCCGTTCCAGGCCGCGCTGATGCAGCATCCGGTTTTCCATTCCGGCATCTTCGATACCGGTTTCATCCCCAAGCACTACCCGACGGGCTTCGATGCCTCGATGGTGCCGCACGATGATCCGGCCCTGCTGGTGTCTGTTGCTGCCTACGTCTATCGCGCCTTCACCGATCGTTCCGCTTCGATCTCCGGCCAGTTGCAGGGTCACGAGCGTATCGTCAGCGACAACTGGTGTGTCGTTCGCCTGAATCCGAACGGCAACGAGAGTCATCATGTTGTGGCGCGTCCGGTCGCCGGCGGTTATCACGTCGAATACCAGGGCAAGCAATACGAGATCCTGTCCGACTGGAAGCTGGGTGAATCGCTCTTCAACGGCACCTGCAACGGCGAAGCATTCACGCTGCAGGTCGAACGTCACAAGACCAAGTACTCCCTGTTCCACTGGGGTACCCGTGCCGACTTCATGGTGATGAGCGCCCGTGCTGCCGAATTGCTGGCCCTGATGCCCGAAAAGCCGGCACCCGACCTCTCGAAGTTCCTGCTCTCCCCGATGCCGGGTCTGCTGCGCGAAGTCTCCGTAGCCGTCGGTCAGGAAGTGAAGGCCGGCGAGAAGCTGGCGGTCATCGAAGCCATGAAGATGGAAAACATCCTCAAGGCCGACCAGGACTGCAAGGTCAAGAAGATCTCCGCTGCGGCCGGCGAAAGCCTGTCGGTGGATCAGGTCATCATCGAGTTCGAATAAGCCGGATTTCGACCGTTTCTGACGGTCGACCGCTGCGCGGAGGTTATTTCCGCGCAGTACCGGACAAAAGGCCCGTCATGCGACGGGCCTTTTTATTTGCTCAGGCCAGACGACAGCTGTAGCGAACGAAGTCGATGCCGCGTTCGATGACTTCGATCGGTACGAGATGTTCCAGCGTGCCGCCTTCGAGGGCCAGGCCGATGCCGGGACGGATCGGGGCGGCGGAGGGAATGAGCAGCGACACCTGACCGGCATCATGCATCAGGAAGGCCGCCACCCGCGGCATTTTCTGTTCGCGCGGGCCGAGCGGTTTCAGGCGGCAGGCCTCGATCTTGCCGGCATACCAGTCCAGTGTTCCGCTCAGGCTGCCGCCGGCATCGCCGAGCAGCGCCCGCAACACCCCAAGGCGTGCCTGACCATCGCGCAGCGTGGCGATCAGGCAGGGGGCCAGGCGGCGTTCGCCGGTCTCGGGCGGGCGGATTGCGATGCCGTCGAAGACTTTCCACATTTCCCCCGGAATGTGCAGGCGCTGGACGGCGGTCGGCATGCGTGCCACCTGGTCGAAGCCGAAAATGGCCATGCGTTCATTGGCCAGGGCTTCGCTGCTGACGTCCATGCTGGCTTCGGGATTGAGCAGTTCTTCGGTGAAAAGCGCGTAGGCATCGGCCGGGCCGAAGGCGAGCTGGACATCGCCGCTCTCGCCGGCGGGGGCTGGCGGACTGGCCAGCAGATAGCGGTCGATGTCGGTCAACAAGCGGATGCAGGCGCTCCCCGACAGCTCGCGGCCGAGCTTCAGGGATTCGGGAGTTTCGCCATTTTGCAGGGCTTCGACGCGGGCGCTGATCTTGCGCGCGATCGAGCGGATGCCCAGCCAGCGCGGCATGCCTTCCGGCAAGGTGGTGCCGAACAGCGAAGTGAGGGAAATTTCGCGGGCATTGGCGCTCTGGTCGGCTTCCATGTGAAAACTGCACAGCTCGCGCCAGCGGCTGATTGCGCGGTTGGCCACGGCCAGTTGCGGCGCCGTCAGGCGGTAGGGGTCGATCAGGCGGAGCAGGAAGGCCCAGGCCAGCAGTCCGGCGATGTTGCCCTCGCCCAGATGCGGGAAATCCTTGTCCGTCACCGGCTGGCGCAGGATGCCGCTGCTTTCGGCCTGGATCAGGACGCCGAAGAGCAGCTGGTCGAGCTGTGCCGGACATTCGCGGGCGGCCAGGAAATGGCAGAACTCTGCGGTCCGGAAGGCATTGGCGGCGCGAAACAGCAGCCGGCATTTGTCTTTGGGGGCAAAGTGCGGCGCCAGACGCAGATAGGCGATGCCCAGGCGGGTCCACAGGTGTTGTGACGCGACAAAGATGCTTTCGTCGTCGGCCGGAATGGGCAATGGTTTGCGCGTATAGCGTGACTCAAGGGCGGAGAGCGTGGTGACCGATGCGCTGTGCAGGAGGTCGAGTTGTTCGGCAATCAGGCCGGGGGGCTGGCGGGCTCCATCTGTGGCATTGAGTTGCCCGGTCAGCAATTCGAGCATGAGCAGCGGCTGGGTCTGGGGCTGGGCAGCGAGCCATGCCTTGGCGCTGGCCAGGTCGGCAAAGGCGGCATGCCGGGTTGGCTCGGCCGCGGGCAAGTTCAGCCAGTGCATTCAGGATCCTTTCGGGTTATGCTGTAGCCATGAGTGGATTCGAGCATTATGAACGCGAACTGGCCGATCTTGATCACGAGATTCGCCGTTACGCCGCAATCTGTGGGGTCGATCTGGCCAATCGTTACGCGCTGGATGCCTGCCTGCAGGAGCATCATGCCAACTGGGCCGACGACAAGGCACGCGAGAGCCTGCATGGCCTCCTGATCCTTCGCATCAAGCTGGAGGCGGAGATGATCGAACTGGGCTTTGCGCCACCGCCGCTCATTCCGCCTGCCACCTTCGAGACTTGATCAGCCGTCGGCGTTGATCTTCGTGATCAGCGCCTGCAGAGTAGCCGCCGCCTGATCGTTGGCAACCTGACAGGTGCCGGCTGCCTGGTGACCGCCGCCGCCGTACTGCAGCATCAGTTCGCCGACATTGGTCTTGCTGCTGCGGTCGAGGATCGACTTGCCGGTGGCGAAGACCGTGTTCTGCTTCTGGACGCCCCACATCACGTGGATCGAGATGTTGGTCTGCGGGAACAGCGCGTAGATCATGAAGCGGTTGGTCGCCCAGATGGTTTCCTCGTTGCGCAGGTCGAGTACGACCAGGTTCTTGTGTACCGTCGCGCAGCGCTGGATCTGTTCGCTCGCCCGTGCCGCCTGTTCGACGTAAAGATCAACCCGTTCCTTGACGTCAGGCAGGGCGAGAATCTCGTCGATGCCGTGATTGCGGCAGTATTTGATCAGATCCATCATCAGCGTGTAGTTGCTGATCCGGAAGTCACGGAAGCGGCCGAGGCCGGTGCGCGCATCCATCAGATAGTTGAGCAGTACCCAGTCGGTCGGATTGAGGATCTCGTCGCGGCTGAATTGTGCCGCATCGGCCTTGTCGACCGCATCCATCATGTCGTCGGTGATGTTCGGGAAGGCTTCCTTGCCGCCGTAGTAGTTGTACACGACACGCGCTGCCGACGGGGCTTCCGCCTGGATGATGTGATTCTTGCGCTCGCCGGTGTTGCGGATGGTTTCCGACAGGTGGTGGTCGAAGGCGAGGTGGGCGGCGGCGACGTACGGCAGGTTGGTGGTGATGTCGCGGGCCGTGATGTCGATCTTGCCGTCCTGCATGTCTTTCGGATGCACGAACTTGATGTCGTCGATCAGGTCCAGTTCGTTGAGCAGCACGGCACAGACGAGGCCGTCAAAGTCACTGCGGGTGACGAGACGGAATTTCTCTTGGGTCATTGGATGTGTCTCCGGTTGGCGAATGGCTTGTCAGACAGAGCATAGCGCCATTGCTGCCGGAGTGGAACGCGCCCGGCACGGCATTCTTGCCGTACTGCCGGGCGACGGTGTTCAGCCCTTGCCGCCGGCCTTCATCTTGTCGATGCCGCTGCGCAGCATCTGGTCGATTTCCGAACCCGGATCGACCTGCGGCAACAGGGCTTCCCAGTAGGCGACGCCCTGCTTGTTGTCGCCGGCTTCCATGGCGGCGGCGCCGGCCAGGAACAGGGAATGCGCGTGCTTGGGGTCGAGCTTGAGGGCGCGCTCGACGAGCTGGCGCGGCTTGCCCTTGAGGCCCTTGCCACCGGCCATGGCCAGGGTTTCCGCATAGCTGGCGAGAAGTTCGGGGTCTTCGTTGACCAGCTTTTCCGCCTTGCCGTAGGCGCTGGCGGCTTCTTCGTAACGTCCCATGGTCTTGTAGGAGCGGGCCAGCATCAGCCAGCCCTTGAGGTCGTCCGGGTTTTCCTGCATGCGGGCGGCCAGTCGGGTCACCATGTCGTTGATCTGTTCCGGCGTCATTTGCGGCTGGGCGACGGTCTGGGCCGGGTCAAGCGCGCGCGGGTTGCCGAGGATGCCGTAGGTGGCGAGTGCCAGGATGGGCAGAAGCAGGACGATGGCGATTGCCGTCTTGCGGCTCGGGGCGTTGCTGCCGTTGGCATTGCTGGTGTCAGCGGGGACTTCCTCGAGCAGGCGGCGCTGGATCTCGCGCTCGGCCTGGGCGAAATCGGCATCAGCCAGCGCACCGGCCTGATGCTCGGCGGCCAGGTCGGCCAGTTGGTCGCGGAAAATCGCCAGATTCGAAGCCTGGCGGTCGCCGGCGCTGGTTTGCGGGCGGCGGGCAAACCACAGCGGCGGCAGGATGAAGGTGGCGACGACCACGATGAGCAAAATGGCAAAGAGGGCGAACTGAATCATTTTTGGTCGATTTCCTTGAGCAGCGCAGCGGCGCGGCGGGCTTCATCGGCAGTCAGCGGCTGATCGTCGGCAAGGCGCCCGGCACGCTGGCGCAGGTAGCGCAGCAGCGCGTAGAGGCCGATCAGCAGCAGGGCGATCGGACCGCCCCAGAGGAGCAGCGTGATGCCCTTGACCGGCGGCCGGTAGAGCACGAAGTCGCCGTAGCGGACGACCATGAAATCGACGATTTCCTTGTCCGACTTGCCATCCTTGATCATGCCGCGGATCTCGCGGCGCAGATCGACGGCCAGTTCGGCATTCGAGTCGGCAATGGTCTGGTTCTGGCAGACCAGACAGCGCAATTCTTCGGAAAGACCCTGCAGGCGTTTTTCGGCAACCGGATCGGCAGCTTGCGCCGCTTCGTTGATTTCCGAGCCGAAGGCAGCGGTCGACGCGAGAAAAAGGGCAAAAACCAGCGCGCGCTTGATCATTTGTCGAGCTCCGCGATCAGCGGCAGGATCTTGCCGGAAAGCACGTCCGGCGTGATCGGGCCGGTGTGCTTCATGCGGATGATGCCGGCCTTGTCGATGACGTAGGTTTCCGGCACGCCATAGACGCCGTAGTCGATGCCGACGCGGCCGTCGAGATCCATCACGGTCAGCGTGTACGGATCGCCGTGCGTCGCCAGCCATTTTTCGGCGCGCTCGAAGGCGAGCTTCTTCTCGTCGGCAGCGGAGATCTTGCCCATGTCGAATTCGCCGTCGCCGCGCACTTCCTTGTAGTTGAGGCCAACCAGCGGCACCTTGCTGCTCTTCGAGAAATTGACCAGCACCGGGTGTTCCTGGCGGCAGGAGATGCACCACGAAGCCCAGACGTTGAGCAGCCAGACCTTGCCCTGCATGTCCTTGGGGCCGAGCGTCGTGTCCGGCTTGGCGAGCACGTTCAGGCTGAAGGCCGGGGCCGGCTTGCCGACCAGCGGCGACGGGACGTCGCGCGGATTCAGATTGAGCCCGATGGCGAGCAGCACGACGAGGGCGGCAAAGCCGCCGAGTATCCAGAAATAACGGTTCATGCGGTTTGGCTTCCTGCGGGAATGGCGGCGCTGGCGCGCGCCTTGGCGCGGTAACGGCGATCGAGCAGCGCGAGCAGGCCGCCCAGCGCCATCAAAATGCAGCCGCCCCAGATCCAGTCGACGAAGGGCTTGTAATAGACGCGTACGGCCCATTCGCCTTCCGGCTTGTCGCGGTCGATCGGCTCGCCGAGCGAGACATAGACGTCGCGCAGCAGGCCGGCATCGATCGAGGCTTCGGTCATCGGCATGCCGGAGGAGGCGTAATTGCGCTTTTCCGGGTTCATTTTGCGCTGGAATTTGCCGTTGACCGCCAGGTCGAAGTCACCCTGCGCCGCCATGTAGTTGGGGCCTTCGACGGCCTTCACGCCGTTGAAGGTGAAGTGGTAGCCGGCGACATCGACCGATTCGCCGGGCGCCATCTTGACGTCCTTTTCTTCCTGGAAACTCGACACCATGGTGACGCCGACGACGAAAACGGCGATGCCGACGTGGGCCAGGTGCATGCCGACGAAGCTGCGCGGCTGGCTCAGCGCGGCAGCAAGGAAGGAGCGCTGGCCGCGGGTATTGCCGACGCGTTCGACGAAGTTGAGCAGCGCCGTGAACACGATCCAGGCGGCGAGCAGGATGCCCAGTGCGGTCAACGCCGTCCAGCTGCCATAAACCAGCGGCAGGGCGATGGCGACGACGACTGCGGCGGCGAAGGCCCAGCGCACGGTACGGCTGATTTCGGCGATGGAGGCTTCCTTCCAGCGCGCGAAGGGACCGATGCCCATCAGGAAGAGCAAGGGTGTCATGACTGGGACAAAAACGGCATTGAAATACGGTGGACCGACCGAGATCTTGCCGACGCCAAGCGCATCGATCAGCAACGGGTAAAGCGTGCCGAGCAGCACGGTGGCGCAGGCGACGACGAGCAGCACGTTGTTGGTGAGCAGCAGCGATTCGCGCGAGACCAGGCCGAAGCGCCCGCCCAGGCCGACCTTGGGGGCGCGCCAGGCAAACAGCGCCAGCGAGCTGCCGATCACGGCGACCAGGAAGATCAGGATGAAGACGCCGCGGCGCGGGTCGGTGGCGAAGGCATGCACTGAGGTCAGCACGCCGGAACGGACCAGGAAGGTGCCGAGCAGCGACAACGAGAAGGCGGAAATCGCCAGCAGTACTGTCCAGTTCTTGAAACTGCCGCGCTTTTCGGTGACCGCCAGCGAATGGATCAGCGCCGTGCCGACCAGCCAGGGCATGAAGGAGGCGTTTTCGACCGGGTCCCAGAACCACCAGCCGCCCCAGCCCAGTTCGTAATAGGCCCACCATGAACCCATTGCGATGCCCAGGGTCAGGAAGCACCAGGCAGCCATCGTCCACGGCCGCGACCAGCGTGCCCAGGCGGCGTCAAGCTGGCCGGAAAGCAGCGCGGCAATGGCGAAGGCGAAGGCGACCGAGAAGCCGACATAGCCCATGTAGAGCAGCGGCGGGTGGATGACCAGGCCGAAGTCCTGCAACAGCGGATTCAGGTCGCGCCCTTCGGCGGCGGCCGGCAGCAGGCGCTCGAACGGATTCGAGGTGATCAGGATGAAAAGCAGGAAGCCGAAGGCGACCAGGCCGAGCGTGCCGAGGACGCGGGCGACCATCGCTTCCGGCAACTGGCGCGATAGCATGGCGACGGCAAAGGCCCACCAGGTCAGGAACAGCATCCACAACAGCAGCGAGCCTTCGTGACCGCCCCACACGGCGGCGACGCGATACTGCAGCGGCAGCAGGGAGTTCGAATGCTGGGCGGCATAGACGACGGAAAAGTCGTTCGTGACGAAGGCCTGGATCAGGCAGCCGAAGGAAATGGTCAGTAGCAAGGCCATGGCCGAGGCGGCCGGACGGGCCAGTGCAATCCAGGCGGAATGGTTGCGGTGGGCACCGAGCAGCGGCAGGGTGCCGAGGAGCAGCGCGACCAGGGTGGCAAGAATGAGGGCGAAATGACCGAGTTCAGGAATCATGCTCAGTAGCCTGCTTTCGGTTGGGTGCCGGCCGATGAAGGCGAGATATGCTTGTTGGCGCCCTGGGCGTCATTGACCGCCTGGGCGGCTTCCGGCGGCATGTAGTTTTCGTCATGCTTGGCGAGCACTTCGCTGGCGGTAAACTGGTTTTCTGCGGTCATTTTGCCCTGCGCGACGACGCCTTTGCCTTCCTTGAACAGGTCGGGAAGGATGCCCTTGTAATGCACGCTGATGTCCTTGGCGGTATCGGTGATCACGAAGGCGATGGTGACGCCGTCGGCCTGGCGTTGCAGGCTGCCTTCCTTGACCAGGCCGCCGATGCGGAAGGTCTTGCCCTGCGGTGCCTTGCCGGCCGCGACTTCGCTCGGCGTGATGTAGAGGGCGATGTTGCTGTTCAGCGCATTGAGGACGAGCGCGGCGATGATGCCGATGATGGCCAGCGCGCCGCCGATCAGGGCGAGTTTCTTGTGACGGGATTTCATTCTGCGGTGTTCCTGGTTTCAGCGCGCAACTGGCGCTTGAGGCGGGCGATGGTGGTCTTTCGATGGCGGACGACGAGAATAGGTTCAATCGCCATGATCGCCGCGGTGACGCCGAACGACCCCCAGACGTAAAGACCGTAGCCGCCCATGGCGAGGAAGTCGGAGAAGCTGTTCCAGTAGATCATTTGCCGTCTCCCGCGAGCAGGGCCTTGACCCAGTCGGTGTGCCGCTCGCGCTCGAGCATGATGGTGCGCACCCGCATGAAGGCAATCGCGATCGAGTACATCCAGAAGCACATCGCCATCAGCAGCATGCCCCAGAGCATGGTTTCGGCCATCGACGACTTGGTCAGGTTGACGCTGGAACCCTGGTGCAGCGTGTTCCACCATTTGACCGAGAAATAGATGATCGGCACATTGACCACGCCGACCAGCAGCAACAGGCCGCCTGCCTTGTCGGCACGCTTGGCATCGTCGATCGCGGCGGTCAGCGCCATGTAGCCGATGTAGAGGAAGAGCAGGATCAGCTCGGAGGTCAGGCGCGCATCCCAGACCCACCACGTGCCCCACATCGGCTTGCCCCACAGGGCGCCGGTCCACAGCGACAGGAAGGCCATCAGCGCGCCGGTCGGGGCCAGTGCCTGCGCCATCATGCCCGACAGCCGGGTGTTGAAGGCCAGCCCGATGGCGGCCCAGCCGGCCATGATCAGATAGATGAACATCGACAGCCAGGAGGCCGGGACGTGGATGAAGATGATCCGGTAGCCCTCGCCCTGCTGGAAATCGGTCGGCGCGACCAGCATGCCGAGGTAGAGCCCGGCCAGGCCGAAGACGACGGAAATGGCGACAAAGTAGGGAATCAGCGCCCCGGCCAGCGGGTAGAAGGTGGCCGGTGACGCGAAACGATAGAGATTGAAGCGGTCTTTCATTCGAGGGCAATCTTCAAGGCAGCGGCAGACGCCCAGGGGGCGAAGCCGAGTGAGGCAAAGGTAAGGGCGGCCAGCAAGGACAGATGACCTTCCCCCCCGAGACCGGTCACTGTCGCATCGACTGCGCCAGCGCCGAATATTAGCACCGGGATGTACAGCGGCAGCACGAGCAGCGAGAGCAGCACGCCGCCGCCGCGCAGACCCAGGGTCAGTGCCGCGCCGATGGCGCCGATGCCGGACAGGGCCGGCGTACCGAGCAGGATGGCGCCGGTCAGCACGACGAGTGCGTCGGCGGACAGGTCGAACTGGATGCCGAGGATGGGGGCGATCAGCGCCAGGGGCAGGCCGGAGACCAGCCAGTGAGCGATCACTTTTCCGGTAACGACCAGCCCAAGCGGGTGTGGCGCCAGTGCCAGTTGTTCGAGCGTGCCATCGCGATGGTCATCGGCGAACAGGCGTGGCAGCGACAGCATGGTGGCGAGCAGGGCCGCGACCCACAGCACGCCGGGTGCCAGTTTGCGCAGCAGGTCGGGTTCCGGCCCGACGCCGAGCGGGAACAGGCTGACCACGATGACAAAGAAGAAGAGCGCCGAGACGATGTCGGCCTGGCGGCGCATGGCCAGTTTCAGGTCGCGGGCGATGACGGCGGTGACGATTTTGAACATTAGCGGTCGACGCTCAGGAAAGACGCAATTCGCGCACCTTGCCGGCCGGGATATTGACCAGCTGGTGCGTCGTCATCACGGCCAGGCCGCCACGCTGCAGATGGCCGGAAATGATGCCGGCCAGCCAGTCGACCGCAGCGACGTCGAGCGCGACGAAGGGTTCGTCGAGAATCCACAGCGGCCGCTTTTCCTTGACCAGGCGGGCCAGTGCGACGCGCCGCTTCTGGCCCTGCGACAGGTATTTGCAGGCAAGGTCCTCGCGCCCGGCGAGGCCGACCTGTTCGAGGGCGTCGATCGCTTCTTCCTCGCTCAGCTCCTCGTCGGCAAGACGCGCTGCGGCGAGCAGGTTCTCGAGCGGGGTCAGTTCTTCCTTGATCGCGTTGAGGTGGCCGAGGTAGCAGAGATCGGCGCGGAATTCGTCGGATTTGATGCTGGCGCCCTGCCAGCGGATTGCGCCGGCTTCCGGCGGCAGCAGGCCGATCAGCATGCGCAGCAGGCTGGTCTTGCCGGCCCCGTTCTTACCCTGCAGATACAGCAGTTCTCCGGCCTCCAGCCGAAAGCTGAGGCCTGCGAACAGGCGGCGCTCGCCGCGCACGCATTCCAGATTGTCAGCTTCAAGCATCAGGGGAAAAACCGAAATAAATCAGCGGTGAATTATGAGCGCGCAAGTGTACCGGCAGATTGATGGGAATCAAACAAAACGGGCAAGAAAAACGGGGGCCGCAGCCCCCGTCGCGGCATCTATCGATATGCCTATTTCTTCTCGAACGGGGTCGGACGCGGCGTGGCATCGGCCGACGGCGGCAGGATAGGCAGCTTGAAGTTCGGCTGGTCGCCGGTCAGCGTCTTCAGGAAGGCGACGACCTTGGCGTTTTCATCGGCCGTGAACTTCTTGCCGAGCTGGATGCGGGCCATGGTATCGACCGCTTCCGGCAGCGTGTTGGCGGCGCCGTCGTGGAAGTACGGATAGGTCATTTCGACGTTGCGCAGGGTCGGCACCTTGAAGTTGAAGCGGTCGGCATCCTTGCCGGTCACGGCCGAGCGGCCTTCGGCCGGGCTCGAGGCCTTGTAGGCTTCAACCAGACCCATTTTCTGGAAGGAGTTGCCACCGACGGCCGGGCCGTTGTGACAGGCGACGCAACCGCTGTCCTTGAACAGCTTGTAGCCTTCAAGTTCGTTCTTGCTCAGCGCCTTCTTGTCGCCCTTCAGCCACTTGTCGAAGCGCGAGTTCGGGGTGACCAGGGTTTCCTCGAAGGCGGCGATGGCCTTGGTGACTTCCTCTATGGTCACCTTTTCGGTACCGAAGGCCTTCCTGAATTCCGCGACATAGCCGGGGATCGATTGCAGTACGTTGATCGCCAGGGTGTGCGTAAATGCCATTTCGCCCGGGTTGGCGATCGGACCGCCGGCCTGGGCCTGGAGATCGGCAGCGCGGCCGTCCCAGAACTGGGCGACGTTGAGGCTGGAATTGAGTACGGTCGGCGCGTTGATCGGGCCTTCGTTCCAGTTATGGCCGATCGAGGTCTTGATGTTGTCGGTGCCGCCCATCGACAGGTTGTGACAGGAGTTGCAGGAAATGAAGCCGGACTTGGACAGGCGCGGATCGAAGTAGAGCTTCTTGCCGAGTTCGACCAGGGCCGGATTGCTGACCTTGGCGGCGGCGATCGGCTGGATCGGTTCCTGGCTGGCCGCCTGGGCGACCTGGCTGATGAGCAGGCCGGAAATAACCGCGATGGCGGAGGAAAGAATGCTGCGTTGCATGATTATGTTCTCCCTTTATGAAAAATTGCTGCGGCCATTCTCTCTTGTCCGGATGTGTTAACATTGATCCAAGTCAATGATTTTTATGGGTTTTGTATATAGGTGCTATAGCTTGCACCTATAACAGCAAGGGGCGATAGACCCCACCATTTTGCGGAGGATAGTCATGACCTTGACCGAATTGCGTTACATCGTTGCCCTCGCCCAAGAGGGTAATTTCAGTCGTGCTGCCGAACGTTGTTCGGTCAGCCAGCCGACCTTGAGCGTGTCGATAGCCCGTCTCGAAGACGAGTTCGGCGTGCAGCTGTTCGAGCGCGGCAAGGGCTTCGTCAGCCCGAGTGCGGTCGGGCGCCGTGTCGTCGAGCAGGCGCAGCAGGCCATTGCCGAAGCCGACAAGGTGCGGCAGATCGCCATGCGTGGCCGCGACCAGCTGGAAGGGCCGTTGCGTCTCGGCGTCATTCACACCATCGGCCCCTACCTGCTGCCGCAGTTGATCCTGTCGCTGAAGCGGGTGGCACCCGGCATGCCGCTTGCCATCGAGGAAAACATGACGGCGACGCTGGCCGACATGCTGCGCGACAACGAGATCGACGTCGTCATCATTGCCCTGCCCTTTGATTTGCCCGGCGTGCTGACCCGGCCGCTTTACGACGAGTCCTTCAAGGTCGTCGTGCCGCGCGGTCATGCCTGGGAAAACATGGCGGAGATCAGCCCCGAGGAGGTGGCCGGCGACGAAGTGCTGCTGCTCAAGGCCGGCAACTGCTTCCGCGACCAAGTGCTGGGCGCCTGTCCGCAGGTAAGCAGTCCGGAAACCGATGTCCGGCTCGGTCACTCGATCGGCACCATCCGCTGCATGGTGGCCTCCGGGCTGGGCGTCTCGGTGCTGCCCGAAGGGGCGCTCGGGCACCCCTACAGCAACGAGCTGATCAGCGTCATTCCCTTCCGCGCGCCGGCGCCATCACGTCGTATCGCGCTCGCCTGGCGCGCCGGTTTCGTCCGTCCGAAGGCGATCGATGCGCTACTGGCAGCGGTGGCCGGTCTGCACAACCCGGCTTATCACCTGCTTCCCTGATTCGCCAGCAGCACCTCGGTCTGTATCCTTTGCAGGTAGTCGCTCAGTGTCAGGCTGAGCGCTTCCATCTCGGCGAGCAAACGCTGGCGCTCTTGAATATCGGGGTGCACGATCAGTTGCTGGCCGAGTTGGTGAATCTGGCGGTGGACCGCTTCCAGCGCCTGAAATTCGGCGAGAGATGCGTAGCGCTGCGCCTTGGTGCTGGTATACCAGCGTCCGAAACGGCAGGTCTTTTTTTCCATTTCGGGGGGGGCGAGTGATCCGCTTTTGTCGGCCAGCCAGGCATGTAGCTTTTTCAGCCAGCGAGTGTGGTCGACGCCGGCGATCAGCATCGGAATATCGTCGCGCGACCAGTTGAAGGCGGCAGTTGATCCCCAGAGTTCATCCGGGCGGAATTGCGCGACCCATGTGGGGAGTTGTCCGGCCGGCATCGGGCGGGCAATGCCGAAACCCTGTGCCATGTCGCAGCCGAGCAGCAGCAGGACCATGCCGTGTTCGACGGTTTCGACGCCCTCCGCGATCACCTTGCGCTGAAAGGCACGGGTCAGGCCGATGACGCCTTCGACGATGGCCAGGTCGTCCGGATCATCCAGCATGTCGCAGACGAAGGACTGGTCAATCTTGAGCACGTCGGCTGGCAGGCGGCGGAAATAGGTCAGCGATGAATAGCCGGTACCGAAATCGTCGAGCGAGAAGCTGACACCAAAACGCCGGCATTCGACAAAGAGTGCGGCGACCCGGGGAATGTCCTCAAGGGCGGCGGTTTCCAGAACCTCAAGTTCGAGATGCCCGGGGGGTACTGCGGGATGGGCGGCAAGCAGCTCGCCCAGGCGCGCGGCAAAGCCGGGTGACTGCAGGTGGTTGCCGGCAATATTGACGCTGACGGAGATGCCGAGCCCCTGCTGCTGCCAGTCTTCAAGTTGCTGCAATGCTTCCTGCAAAACCCAGTCGCCGAGCGTGATGGCAAGCTCGGTGCCTTCGATGGCGGGCAGGAATTCGCCCGGCAGAAGCAGGCCGCGTTCCGGATGCTGCCAACGGATCAGGGCCTCCGCCCCGACCACGCTGCCCTGGCGCATATTGACCTTGGGCTGGTAGAACAGCTCGAATTCGCCCTGCTCGAGCGCTTCACGGATGCGGCCGACCTCGTCGCGGCGGACGCGGGCGCGCCGGTCGTTTTCCGGGTCGAACAGGTGAAAGCGGTTGCGCCCGGCCTGCTTGGCTGCATACATCGCCTGGTCGGCGTGGCGCAGCAGGGTGTCGCTGTCCGAGCCGTCCTGCGGGTAGAGGGTGACGCCGATACTGGCCGAGATGAATATCTCGTGGCCGGCAATGCGGAACGGCATGGTCAGGACCGAGATGACCCGGCTGATTGCATGGTCGCACTCGCGGATGCTGTCGAGCTCGGCGAAAAGCAGTACGAATTCGTCGCCGCCCAGCCGCGAGACGGTATCGCCGGCGCGGATGCAGCTCTTCAGGCGCTGCGCGACCTCGACCAGCAACTTGTCGCCGACCGAGTGTCCATACTGGTCATTGACCGGCTTGAAACCGTCGAGATCGAGGTAGGCGACGGCGAGCACCTTGCCGTTGCGTTCGGTCTGCGCCATCGCGAGCTGCATGCGGTCGCCGAGCAGCATGCGGTTGGGCAGCTGGGTCAGGGCGTCGAAATGGGCGAGGTGCTCGAGCCGCTGCTGGTGTTCCTTGATCAGCGTGATGTCGGAAAAGATGCCGACAAAATGCGAAATCTTGCCTTCGCGGTCGTGTACCGTCGAGATGTTCAGCAGTTCGACGAAAATCTCGCCGGATTTCTTGCGGTTCCAGACTTCGCCGCGCCAGTAGCCGACCTCGCGGATGGTTTTCCACATGGCGCGGTAGAAGTCGGCATTGTGATGGCCGGATTTGAGCAGGTCGGCGGTCTGGCCGATGGCTTCCTGGCGCGGATAACCGGTCAGCTCGCTGAACGTGGCATTGACCTCGATGATCCGGCCGGCCGGGTCGGTGATCATGATGCCTTCGTGCGCATTGTCGAAAACGCTGGCGGCGAGTTTCTGGCGTTCTTCGGCGATCAGGCGTTCGCGGATGTCCTGCGCGATCGCGAACAAGGCCGGCCGGCCGTCCCAATAGCCGGTGATGATGCGGGTATCGACGGCAATCCGGCTGCCGTTGGCATGGAGCAGCGGCAGCGGGCAGCTTGAACGTTCGCCGGCAAGGATTTCAGCGAGCATCCGGTCGGCCATTTCGCGCGTTTCCAGCGGGTTGACCGTATGGATGTGCTGGCCGAGCAGGGCGACCGGACCATAGCCGAGCTTGTCGGCAACCGTATGGTTGTAATGCAGGATCTGTCCCTGTTCGTCGACGACAAACAGGAAGTCCGTCAGGTTGTTGAACAGGCCGCTCAGATTGTGCTGCAGGCGCTCGGCTTCTTCCTGGGCATTCAGGCGCAGCAGGGTCTGGGCAAAAGTGTTGCTCAGGGTCTCCAGGGCCTGCAGTGTTTCATGCGAAATCTGTTTGACCTGGCGTCCTGCCAGGTAAAGGCAGGCGATCGACTCACCGGCCAGCATCACCGGCAGGATGGTCAGGCAGCGCAGGCCTTCCGCCTCGAGATGGGGGGCGGCGATCAACGGCGGTTCCGTGCAGTGATCTTCCGATTCGCTGCAACTGCAGACCAGCCGGCCATTGCGGATGACCGCCGCTTGCGGGGTGTCGGCGGCAAGTTCGGCATTCAGTCCGGCAAAGTCGGCCGACAGTCCCTGTTCGGCGGCGAGGCGGTAGCTGCCGTTGTCCTGGCGGTAGTAGATGCCGCCGGCGTCGAGGTCGGGAAAGCGCAGTGCGGCCTTGAGAATGGTGTCGAGCACGTCCTGGCGTGGCATCCCGGTCGCCAGCGCCTGCGCCAGATCATGTTCGATTTCCAGGCGCAGTGCGGCCTGCTTTCTTTCGCTGATATCGACCACCGAAGCGATCAGTACCTGGCGGCCAAAGTAGGTGCAGGGGTGCAGGCGGACGTCGACCGGAAAAATCCGGCCATCGGCACTCTGGCCCCAATACTCGAAGTACTGCGGCGTGCCGGCGATGGCAGCGGAAATGCGTGCGCCGGTTTTGCTCAGGTCGTTGAGACCGGGGGCGCCGAGCCTGTGGTGGGTCTGGCCGATCATGGCCTGGCGCGGGTAGCCGAAAATCTGCTCGGCGCCGAGGTTGGCATCGAGAAAGGTCCCGTCTTCGGCCTGGATGAAAAGCGCTTCGCTGATGCTGTCGAAAATGCCGCGGAAAGTACACAGGCTCTGCTGCAGGCTCTCGGCGCCCTGCTGGTGCGCCATGATCAGGGCTGCCAGCTGGCTGGCATGCGTGAAGATGGCCTGCTGTTCATCGCCGGGAGTACCCGGCAGATTGTGATAGGCGCTGAAAGTGCCGAGCAGTTCGCCTTGCGGCGAGAGGATGGGTTCCGCCCAGCAGGCGGAAAACCCGGCTACCTGGGTGGCTGCATCGTAGGCTGTCCCGCTGGCGTGCCGGGCGATATCGGCCGTAGTCGCCCGCTGGCGCCGGGCGGCTGCAGTCGCGGAGGTTGTGAGGCCATCCTGCACCGGCATGGTGGCGGTAGCTGCACAGAAAGTTTCCGGCAGACGGGGGGCGGCGAGATAGCGGAGGCTGTTGTCAGCGGGGCAATAGCTCTGGATGGCGCAACGCCAGGCTGGAATTTCGGCCTCGACGGAAAGCACAATCAACTCGAGGATGCCGGCCAGCGGCTCATTGCGCAGCATGCCGGCGAGCGCGGCGTTGCGCAGCAGGATGGCCTCTTCGGCGCGGCGTCTGTCCGAGATGTCCTGGGCGAAACCGACGGTGCCGAGCAGCTTGCCGTCATCCCCGAAAACCGGGGCCTTGTAGGTTTCGAACCAGTTCAGGTGGCGTGTCCGTCCAATCGGTTCGGTCACCACTTTTTTCTGGCCGCTGCGCATCACGGCCTGATCGTCGGCGCGATAGCGTTCGGCCAGTTCGGCTGGCCAGTAATCGTAGTCGGACTTGCCGATCAGGTCGGCCGGTGAGCGCTCGCCACAAGTATCGGCCAGGCTGCGGTTGGCAGCGAGAAAGCGTGATTCGGTGTCCTTCAGCCAGACGAGAAAGGGAAAATTGTCGAGCAATGCGCGCTGGTAGCGATCATTGAGCTGGATTTCTTCCTGGGCAAGGTTGTTTGAGCGGGTCAGTGCCAGACGGTCAGCCAGCGCGTCATCCACCAGGTCGAGCTCGAGCGGGCGCATCAGGGTGTGTTCGGAGAGCAGGCCAACTGCATGGCCGCTGGCGTTGACCACGACCAGATGCCGGATGCGATGGGTGTTCAGCAGCTGGGTCGCTTCGGCCAGCGAGCGCTCCTCGCCTATCGTGATTGGCGGCCGGGTCATGACTGCCGAAAGCGGCGGATTGTCTTCGGCATTCAGGAACAGGCGCACGACATCGCGCTCGGTCAGGATGCCGATTGCCTTGTGCTGTTCGACAACCACGGCACAGCTGGCGCGCGCCGCCTCCATGGCCGCCAGGGCCGCATCCAGCGAGGCATCCGGCGGCAGGCGGGGGAACATGCGCTCCATCAGCGTATCGACATTGTTCAGATGGCGATAGAAGTCGGTACCCAGGTGGCGGCGGAAATCCGATTCGCTGGCCACACCCAGCGGCTGGCCGCCGGCGTCGGTCACGACGATATGGCGAATGCCCAGATTTGCCGCTTCGCGGTAGGCGGTCCGCAACTCGGTGGTGTCGACGACGCTATGTACCGGTGTCGTCATGATGCTGCTGATCGCCTGCTCCAGGGCGCGGTGCTCGCGCATGGCATGCAGGATGTCGCCCTCGGTGGCGATGCCGAGGATGCCTTCCGGGCCGACAATGATGACCGACGACAGCTTTTCCTTCAGCATCGCCGCCGCCGCTTCACCAAGCGTCGTATCGGGCCGGAGATGTCCGCTTTGTTGTGTAATCAGTTCGGCAATTCTGGGCACTGTCTCTCTCCTAATACGGCGATTTTAGAGCCAGAACGAGACCTTGGGGCAGCCTTGCTGCACAAGGCTTTCGCGCTTATTCACCGGGCATTTTGTGCGAGGTGGCAAAAAACTTTCCATAGTGGAAGCACGGTGATCGATCAAGGCTTCCCGCCGTGCTGCCGGTGTGCGCCCGGATCGACAGGAGAGTGTTGATTTCCTTGAAGAAATGGAAAACCCCGATGGCGTGGCACGCGCTTTGCCTAGAAGGCCCATCGCGACGCGACATAACAACGGGGGAATCGAACGTGACCGAGACATTCTATGAAGTATTGCGCCGCCAGGGGATCACCCGGCGCAGCTTTCTGAAATTCTGCAGCCTGACTGCCACTTCGCTGGGCTTGGGCAGCGCTGCCGCACCGCGCATCGCACATGCGCTGGAAAACAAGCCGCGTACGCCGGTGCTCTGGCTGCATGGCCTGGAATGCACCTGCTGTTCCGAATCCTTCATCCGCTCGGCGCACCCGCTGACCAAGGATGTCGTGCTCTCGATGCTGTCGCTCGACTACGACGACACGCTGATGGCCGCCGCCGGTCACCAGGCCGAAGCGATCCTCGACGAGGTCAAGAAGAAGTACAAGGGCAACTACATCGTTGCCGTCGAAGGCAATCCGCCGCTCAACGAAGACGGCATGTTCTGCATCCAGGGCGGTCGCCCCTTCGTGGAAAAGCTGCGCGAGACCTGCGCCGATGCCAAGGCCATCATTTCCTGGGGCGCCTGCGCCTCCTACGGTTGCGTCCAGGCCGCCAAGCCGAACCCGACGCGCGCCACGCCGGTGCACAAGGTGATCACCGACAAGCCGATCATCAACGTGCCGGGCTGCCCGCCGATCGCCGAAGTCATGACCGGCGTCGTCACCTACATGCTGACTTTCGACCGCATTCCCGAGCTCGATCGTCAGGGCCGGCCGAAGATGTTCTACGGTCAACGCATCCACGACAAGTGCTATCGCCGCGGCCATTTCGATGCCGGCCAGTTTGCCGAAGCCTGGGATGACGAGGGCTCGCGCAAGGGCTACTGCCTCTACAAGATGGGCTGCAAGGGCCCGACCACCTACAACGCCTGTTCGTCGATGCGCTGGAACGGCGGCGTCAGCTGGCCGGTGCAGTCCGGTCACGGCTGTATCGGCTGTTCCGAAGAGGGCTTCTGGGACAAGGGTTCGTTTTACGACCGCGTCACCGACATCAAGGCCTTCGGCGTCGAAGGCAATGCCGATGCAATCGGCAAGGCGGCCGCCGGTACGGTTGGCGCCGCGATTGCCGCGCACGCCGCAGTGACCGCCTTGGCCCGCGCCCGCCAGAAGGCAGGCGAGACTGAAGAACAAAAGGGAGAAAAATAAGATGGCCTACGAAACTCAGGGTTTCAATGTCGACAACTCCGGCAAGCGCGTCGTCGTCGATCCGGTCTGCCGCATCGAAGGGCACATGCGTGTCGAGGTCAATCTCGACAGCAACAACGTCATCCGCAATGCCGTGTCCACCGGCACCATGTGGCGTGGTCTCGAAGTCATCCTCAAGGGCCGCGATCCGCGCGACGCCTGGGCCTTCACCGAGCGCATCTGCGGCGTCTGTACAGGTACCCATGCGCTGACTTCGGTGCGTGCCGTCGAGGACGCGCTGAAGATCCAGATCCCGGAAAACGCCAACACCATCCGCAACATCATGCAGCTGAACCTGTACGTGCATGATCACCTGGTGCATTTCTACCACCTGCACGCGCTCGACTGGGTCGATGTCGTGTCGGCGCTGAAGGCCGATCCGAAAGCCACCTCGACGCTGGCCCAGAGTATTTCCAGCTGGCCGCTGTCGTCGCCGGGCTATTTCCGCGATATCCAGAACCGCCTCAAGAAATTCGTCGAATCCGGCCAGCTCGGTCCGTTCATGAACGGCTACTGGGGCAACCCGGCCTACAAGCTGCCGCCCGAAGCCAACCTGATGGCGGTCGCGCACTACCTCGAAGCCCTCGATTTCCAGAAGGAAATCGTCAAGGTGCACACCATTTTCGGCGGCAAGAATCCGCACCCGAACTGGCTGGTCGGCGGCGTGCCCTGCGCCATCAACCTGGAAGGCACGGGAGCGGTCGGTGCCATCAACATGGAACGCCTCAACCTGGTCAAGAGCATCATCGACCGCGCTGCCGAGTTCGTCGAACAGGTCTACATTCCCGACCTGCTCGCCATCGGTTCCTTCTACAAGGCGTGGAACTACGGTGGCGGCCTGTCATCGCAGAACATGCTGTCCTACGGCGACCTGCCGCAGAAGGCCAATGACTACACTTCGGGCAACCTGCTGCTGCCGCGTGGTGCAATCATCAACGGCAAGCTTGATGAAATCCACCCGGTCGACCTCAAGGATCCGGAACAGGTGCAGGAATTCGTTGCCCACTCCTGGTACAAGTACCCGGACGAAACCAAGGGCCTGCATCCGTTCGACGGCATCACCGAACCCAATTTCGAACTCGGTCCGAAGACCAAGGGTTCGAAGACCGCGATCAAGGAACTCGACGAAGGCGGCAAGTACTCGTGGATCAAGGCGCCGCGCTGGCGCGGTCACGCCATGGAAGTCGGCTGCCTGCCGCGCATGGTGCTCGGTTACCTGCAACCCAAGCAGTACCCGGAAATCCACGGTCTGGTCGAAGGCGCCCTCAAGAAGCTAGACGTGCCGGTCACCGCCCTGTTCTCGACCCTGGGCCGCACTGCGGCGCGCGGTCTGGAAACGGCGTACTGCGTCAAACTCCAGCAGGATCAGTTCGCCAAGCTGATCGCCAACCTCAAGGCCGGCGACCTGAATACTGCCAATATCGAAAAGTGGGAACCGAGCACCTGGCCGAAGGAAGCCATGGGCGCCGGCTTCACGGAAGCGCCGCGCGGTGCGCTCGGTCACTGGATCCGCATCAAGGACACCAAGATCGACAACTACCAGTGCGTCGTGCCGACCACCTGGAACGGCGGTCCGCGTGACCACAAGGGCCAGATCGGTGCCTTCGAGGCGGCGTTGATGAACACGCCGGTCGCCAAGGCCGACGAGCCGCTCGAGATCCTGCGCACGCTGCACTCCTTCGACCCCTGCCTGGCCTGCTCGACGCATGTGATGAGCCCGGACGGCCAGGAAATGACGACGGTAAAAGTCCGCTAAGGAGCACGCCATGCTTTCTCAACAGGACATGCTGGAGGCCGAACGGCACGGTAAACAGGTCCGTTCGATCTACGTCTATGAAGCCCCGGTGCGTCTGTGGCACTGGATCAATGCGCTCGCCATGGTGGTGCTGGCGGTGACCGGCTATTTCATCGGGACGCCGCTGCCGACCCAGCCCGGCGAGGCGGCAACGACTTTCCTGATGGGCTATATCCGTTTCGCCCATTTTGCCGCCGCCTACATCTTCACTGTCGGTCTGCTCGGTCGCATCTACTGGGCTTTTGTCGGCAATCGTCACGCCCGCCAGATCTTCATGCTGCCGCTGACCAACAAGCACTGGTGGAGCGAAGTGTTTTTCGAGGTGCGCTGGTATCTGTTCCTCGAAAAGTATCCGAAGAAATACGTCGGCCACAACCCGATGGCGCAGTTGATGATGTTCTTCTTCTTTACCGTACTGGCCGTCGGCATGGTGATCACCGGTTTTGCGATCTACAGCGAAGGGGCCGGTCTGGGCAGCTGGCAGGACAGCCTGTTTGGCTGGGTCATCCCGGCGCTTGGTGGTTCGATGCAGGTGCATAACCTGCACCGGCTGGGCATGTGGATCATGATGAGCTTTGCCGTCGTGCACATCTATGCCGCCATTCGCGAAGACATCATGAGCCGGCAGTCGCTGATTTCGACGATGATCTCCGGCTGGCGGATGTTCAAAGATTGATGGCCATGCTTGCCAGGGCTGCGTTGTCGGCGCTTGCCGTGCAGGGGCACTGCCGGCGCGCCTCCGCCTTGCCCTGGCGGCGCCTGACCATCAATCGCGGCTGATGGTTCAGCCTGCACAAGCCCCGGTCTGCCAATGTAGCCGGGGCGTTTCTTTCTGGGGATGGCAATGAATTCCAAACGCATTCTGGTGCTCGGTATCGGTAACCTGCTGTGGGCCGACGAGGGGTTTGGTGTGCGCTGTGTCGAGGCGCTCAACGCCGGCTGGGAATTCCCGCCGCAGGTTGAACTGATGGATGGCGGCACGCAGGGCCTTTACCTGCTGCCCTATGTGCAGGAGGCGGATTGCCTGCTGGTTTTCGACGCGGTCGATTACGGCGATGCGCCGGGTACGCTGCGCGAAGTGGTGGGTGACCAGGTGCCGCGCTTCATGGGTGCCAAGAAAATGAGCCTGCACCAGACCGGTTTCCAGGAAGTGCTGATGGCCGCCGAACTGACCGAGAAGCTGCCGGCCGAGCTGGTCCTGATCGGCGTCCAGCCGGAAGAACTGGAAGACTACGGCGGCAGCCTGCGCGACATCGTCAAGGCGCAGATGCCGGCGGCGCTCGAGCTTGCCTTCAAGTGGCTGGAACGCTGGGGGGCACCGGCCCGTGTGCGCCAGGGCGCAGTCGACGGCCTGACCGATCCTGCCCTGGCCATCGACATCTACGAAGGCGAACGGCCGTCGGCCAGCCAGGCCTACCGGCTGGGCGACGCGCGTTTCCTGAACATGGAAGAAGCCTGAGATGTGTCTCGGCATTCCTGTCCAGGTCATCGAATCGGGTGAGCATTTCGCGCGCTGTGCCGGGCGTTCCGGCGAACTGCGCATCGACTTGAGTCTGGTCGGCGCGCAGCCGCCAGGCACCTGGCTGCTCTGCTTTCTCGATGCGGCGCGGGAAATCATCCCGGCCGAGCGCGCCGCTGCGATCAACGCCGCGCTCGACGCGCTGGTTGCGGTCGACGCCGGTGAAACCGATCTTTCCGCCTTTTTCGCCGATCTCGATCGCGAACCCCAACTCCCCGAACATCTGAGGACACAACAATCATGAGCCTCCAACTCGCCGCCGGCCAGACCTCCCTCGAACGTCTCGAAAGCGCGCTCGGTCGCATGGTGCAAAAACACGGTTTTCAGCGCGTCGACCGCCCGGATCCCGAATTTGCCGCCGGTCTGACTGCCCTGCTCCTCACCGACGATCCGCAACGCAATCTGGAAGTGCTCGACGCCTGCGTCATCCTGCCCGAGTCGCTGAAAGGGCTGGGCGATCAGGTTTCGCGGCAGGTGGCCGGTGCCGACTTTGCGCCGGCCCTGATGCAGCAGTACGGCATCGCCCGTGCGCCGGCCGTCGTCTTCCTGCGCGACGGCCAGTACGTCGGATCGCTGAACGGCATCCGCGACTGGGCCGAGTACCAGAACGAAGTGGCCGGCTTGCTGAATGGCCCGGCCCGACCCAAGCCGATCGGCATCGCCGTCCGCAGCGAAAATGCTCAAGGAGCCTGCGCATGAACCCCTCGCAAATGCGTCCCTTCCCGATTTCCGTCGTTGCCATGGGCCCCGGCTCGCAGGGCGACGAAGCCCCGGAATACCTGCCCATGCCGCAGGGCATGGAAACCTTTTCGGCACCGCGCCTGCCGGAAAATGCCGCGCCCGAGACCGTCGACCGCGCCGCCCGCCTGCTTGGCGATCTGCTCGATACGGCGGCAAAGGTCGGCTTCGCCGGCGGCGCCACGCTCGACCTGCTCGGCCTTGATGCCGGTCTGCGCGACGTCATCAACCAGTCGCTCGGTTTCGGCGAAGTCAGCGCCTTCACCGCGGCGCCGCAACACTGGCGCGTCCAGGAAACCGCCTTCGCCGGGCTGTGGCGGGTACTGAAAGTTGAAAATGACGGTATTTTCAGCGTCGACCGCCTGGAAACCGGCGCCATCCCGGCCGCCCTGGTCGATGCCATGCAGCAGACGGCGCAGGCCGAACTGCCGGCCCCCGCTTATCCGGCCGGCTGCATGAACGCCCAGGCCCTGGTCGAGGAACTCCGCCTGCAGGCAGCGGCCTGGCAGCCGGGCGCTGCGGCGCACGTCATCAACCTGACCCTGCTGCCGGTCAGCGATGCCGATCTCGACACGCTGTACGGCTGGCTCGGCCACCGCGAGGTGTCCATCCTGTCGCGCGGCTACGGCAATTGCCGGATCACCAGCACGCGCCTGAAAAACGTCTGGTGGGTGCAGTACTTCAACTCGATGGACACGCTGATCCTCAACTCGATCGAGGTCGTCGGCATGCCGGAAGTGGCGCTCGCCGCCGACGAGGATTTCGCCGACTCGCTCGAGCGCCTGCGCGAATATCTCGACATGATGCTCGAGCCGGTCTAGTCGGGTGGTCGGCTGCGCATGGTCGCCACATGAAAGCTTGTCCCTGCGCCGCTGGCGTTATGGCGCATCCTCGCGATAGCATTGGCGATCGGCCCGGTCCGTGCCCGGCCCGCCGCGCAAAACCGGCGTCGCCCTTTTGTTCCGCCTATCACCAAGCAGGCTATTGATGCGTTTCGAAGGTTCATTTCTCAATGTCCAGCCGCAAGACCGGCTCGAGTGCGGCATCTGCTGGTGGGTCTATGATCCGGCGACGGGTGACGAGACCCGCCGGATTCCGCCTGGCACGCCGTTTGCCGAGCTGCCCGAGGACTGGTGTTGTCCCGGCTGCGATGCGCCCAAGCACAAGTTCATGGTCACCGAATGAAGGGGCTGTCGGCAGCATGAAAATCTGGCTGGACGACCCGTCGACCGATCTGGTTGCGGTTTTTGCCGAAATCGCCCGCACCCGCATGGCCGACGTGCCGCTGTGCAATCCGGCGCTGCAGGTCGAGGCGCTCGGTTTCCGGCGCCGCGCCGATGGTCATTGGGCGGGTGCGATGATCACGCCATGGGCGATCAACCTGCTCTGCCTGCCCGGCAACGAGGACTGGCCGGCGCTCGCGGCCTGCAGCAAATACGACTGGCAGTTTCCGTCCGGCAATTACGAATTCACCGTCGCCGACGAGGCCAGTCTGGGTATTTATCACCTCTGTTCGCTGTTCTCCCCGGCTTTCGATTTCGCCAGCCATGACGTGGCGCGCCTGACCGCGCTGGCCGCCGCCGAGGCCCTGTTTGCCGAGCCGTTGGCAGTGCCTGCCGAGGCACCGGCCCGACCGGCCGGTCGACGTGCCTTCCTCGGATTGCGGCCATGAGTGCGCCGCTGACTTCGGCCGGTCTGCTGACGGTGCGTGCCAGCTACACCGCCAGCGAACTCGGAGAACTCGGTGTCGAGTTGCGCCGGCCACCAGTGGCGCGTCTGTTCATCGGCCAGCATCCGGAAACCGTGGTCAAGACGGTGCCCTATCTCTACACCCTGTGCGCGCACGCCCAGCGTGCCGCGGCGCAGGCGGCACTCGCTGCGGCGGCCGGTGCAGCGCGGCGGCCGGTCGATGATGGCGAGTTGTGGATCGAGTTCCTGCACGAGAATTTCTGGCGCCTGCTGCTCGACTGGCCGAGCGCGCTCGGCATCGAACCGGCCAACGCCGCTTTCATCGCCTGGCGCAGCGAGCGGCAGGGGGCGGATCGTGTTGCCGCGACGCAAGGCCTGATTGCCGGCGCGCTGCGCGAGATGGCGGAAAAATGCCGTTTTTTGCTGGTCGACCGTACGCCGGTGCCAGTGTCCGGATTTCCCGCCCTGGCGCCCGAGCGCTGGCTGGCCTACTGGCAGGGCTGCGCTGCCGAAGCGCCGCAGCCGCAGCGGCCGGCTTCGATCGCCGCCGCCTATGCCCGGCGTCTCGCCGAAGTTGAACTGGCCGCCGTCGCGCTCGCCGAAAACCGGCCGTATCCGGTGGCCGCCGCCGGCGCTGAGGGCTGGGGCGTCGGCCAGACTATGTGCGCGCGCGGCGTGCTGACCCATGCCGTGCATGTCGAAGAGGATAAAGTGAAGAATTACCGCGTCTGGGCGCCGACCGACTGCCATTTTGCCGCCGCCGACGGCTTGCAGATCCTGCTCGCCGGCCAGCACTTCGCCGATGGCGCGGCCGCCCGGCATGCGCTCGAGCAGGCGGTGCTGGCGCTCGATCCCTGTCTGCCCTATGTGCTGGAGCTGAACAATGCATGAAATGTCGCTCGCCGAAGGCGTGCTGCAACTGGTTGAAGAAACTGCCCGGCGCGAAAACGCCCGGCGTGTCAAACTGGTCGTTCTGGAAATCGGTACGCTGTCGTCGGTCGAGCCGGACGCCATCCGCTTCTGCTTCGAAGCGGTGACGCACGGCAGCATCGCGCAGGGTGCGGCGCTGGAGATCGTGGCCTCGCAAGGCGCCGGCTGGTGCATGCCCTGTGCGGCGACGGTGCCGATGACGGAAATCTACGGCGCCTGCCCGCAATGTGGCAGTTACCAGGTGCAGCCGACCAGCGGCACGGAAATGCGGGTCAAGGAAATCGGGATCGAATAACAGGAGACGGGAATGTGTACAGTTTGCGGTTGCGGCGCGGGTGAAACGCGCATCGAGGGTGACGGGCACGAACACACGCATGTGCATGCCGACGGCACGGTGCATACGCACAGCCACACGCATGCCGACGAGCATGCGCACGAACACGCCCATGCCGAGGCGCCGCTCGGCGTCCATTCGCATACGCATCAGCACGCTGACGGCAGCGAGCACAGTCACGCCCACATCCACGACGGCGAGCACAAGCACGAACATGGGGGCGAGCACAGCCACGAACACGGCCACACGCATGAACATCACCATCACGAACATGCGGTCGGTGGCGATCTCGATTTCGGCGCCGGCCCGGCCCGCGCCCATGTGCCTGGCCTCAGCCAGAGCCGCATGGTGCAGATCGAGCAGGACATTCTCAGCAAGAACAACGGCTACGCCGCCGCCAATCGCAGCTGGTTCGACGAACATGGCGTCTTTGCGCTGAATCTCGTCTCCAGCCCCGGCTCGGGCAAGACGACGCTGCTCTGCAAGAGCATCGAACTGCTCAAGGACAAGATGACGATCAGCGTTGTCGAGGGCGACCAGCAAACCTCCAATGACGCCGAACGCATCCGCGCCACCGGCGTCGCCGCGCTGCAGATCAATACCGGCAAGGGCTGCCATCTCGACGGCCACATGGTCGGCCACGCGCTGCAACGCATGCAGCCGGCCGACGACTCGCTGTTCCTGATCGAGAACGTCGGCAACCTGGTCTGCCCGGCCGCCTTCGATCTCGGCGAGCACCACAAGGTCGCCATCCTGTCGGTGACCGAGGGCGAGGACAAGCCGCTCAAGTACCCGGACATGTTCCGTGCTGCCGACGTCATGCTGCTCAACAAGTGCGACCTGCTGCCCTATCTCGAATTCGACGCCGACCTGGCCGAAGCCAACGCGCGCCGGGTCAATCCCGACCTCACCATCTTCCGTGTCTCGGCAACCAGCGGCGAGGGCATGAGTGCCTGGCTGTCCTGGGTCGAAGCCGGGCTGGCCGCACAGGTGGCTGGGCGTTCCGAAAGCGTCGATGCGCTGAAGCGGCGGGTGGCCGAACTCGAGCGCCAGCTGGAGCAGACCCAGGCCGGAAAATGACCGGTCGTCTGCTGCGCATCCGCGGTCTCGTCCAGGGCGTCGGCTTTCGTCCCTACGTCTGGCGCCTCGCCAGCGAACTCGGCCTGCGCGGCTGGGTGCGCAATGACGGCGCTGGCGTCAGCCTGGCGGTCGACGGGGAAAAAACGGCCGAATTCATCGCCCGCTTGCCGCTCGAAGCGCCGCGCCTGGCGCGCATCGATGCCATCACCGAGGAAGCGGTCGCCGTCAAGGAGAGTGATTTCGTCATCCGCGACAGCGTTGCCGGCACGGTGAGCACTGCGATCGGCCCCGACGCCGCGCTGTGTCCCGACTGCATCGCCGACCTCTGCGACCCGGCCAACCGCCGCTGGCGCTACCCTTTCACCACCTGTACGCATTGCGGGCCGCGCTACACGGTCAGCCGCTGTATTCCCTACGACCGGGAGCAGACCAGCCTGGCCGGCTTTCCGCTGTGCATACCTTGCCAGAGCGAATACGAATTACCGGTCGACCGCCGTTTTCATGCCGAAACCACCTGCTGCCCGGATTGCGGGCCGCAACTGGAATTGCGCGCGGCGGATGGTTCTCCGGTCGCTGGCGATCCTTTTGCCGCAACCCTGGCCCGCCTGCGCGCCGGCCAGATCGTCGCGCTCAAGGGCCTGGGCGGCTTCTATCTCGCCTGCGATGCACGCAACGCGGCGGCGGTCGCCGAGCTGCGTTACCGCAAGCGGCGCGAAGCCAAGCCGTTTGCGCTGATGGGCCTGAATGCCTCGTCGCTCGGCGAGTTCGCCGCGATCGGCGCAGCCGAACTCGATTTGCTGCACAGTACGGCGGCGCCCATCGTGCTCTGCCCGAAAACTGCGGCCGAGCTGCCCGGCGTCGCGCCCGGTCTGGCGGCGCTCGGCGTCATGCTGCCGACGACACCGCTGCATCTGTTGCTCTGGCACGAAGCGGCCGGGCGGCCGGCCGGTACTGACTGGCTGGACGCGCCGAACGACTTGCTGCTGGTGATGACCAGCGCCAATCCGCACGGCGAGCCGCTGGTCATCGACAATGCCGAAGCGCAGGCCCGCCTGGCCGGCATCGCCGACGCCTATTTGCTGCACGATCGCGCCATCGTCGTGCGCTGCGACGATTCGGTTGTGCGCGCCACGCCACAAGGCCCGTCCTTCATCCGCCGGGCGCGCGGCTACGTGCCGCTGCCGATCGCGCTGGCCGACGGCGGGCCGAGCGTGCTGGCACTCGGTGGCTACCTGAAGAACACGGTCTGCGTCCTGAAGGGCAAGCAAGCCTTCCTGTCGCAGCACATCGGCAGCCTCGACAACGCCGCCGCCATCGGCTTCCTCGAAGAAAGCGTGGCGCATCTGCTCGCCATCCTCGACGTGCGCCCCGACCTGATCGTGCACGATTTGCACCCGGACTATCCATCGACGCAACTGGCGCTGCGCCTGGCCGAGGAATTCGCCGTCCCGGCGCATGCCGTGCCGCATCATCAGGCGCATCTGGCAGCGATCTGCGCCGAACATGGCGTCAACGAGCCGGTCATCGGGCTGGCGCTCGACGGCGTCGGCCTCGGCCCGGACGGTGGTGCCTGGGGCGGCGAACTGCTGCGCCTGGACGGCGCCGGCTGCGCACGGCTCGGCCATCTGCACGAACTGAAACTGCCCGGCGGCGACCGCGCCGCGCGCGAACCCTGGCGCATGGCGCTCGCCGCGCTGCATGGCGCCGGCCTCGGCTACCGCGTCGGCGGCTGGCTCAAGCAGCGCTACCCGGAGCGCGAGGGCGCGCCGCTGCTCCAGATGCTCGAACGCAATCTGCGCTGCCCGCCCAGTTCCAGTCTCGGTCGCTGGTTCGACGCCGCGGCCGGCCTGCTCGGCGTGCGTGAAATGGCGCAGTACGAGGGCCAGGCGGCGATGGAGCTGGAAGCGCTGGCGCAGGGCTACGGCCCGGTCGACGCGCTGCCCGGCGGCTTTGTGCTGCGCGCAGGCATCCTCGATTTTTCGCCCTTGATTCCCGAATTGCTGATCTGCCATGATGCGGCGCAGGGCGCTGCGCTGTTCCACGCCACGGTTGCGGCCGGACTGGCGGTCTGGGCCGGCCAGGCGGTCGACGCGCAAAACGGGGCAAAAATCGCCGTGGCCGGCGGTTGTGCGATGAATGCAGTGCTGATGACGGCCTTGCGCCGGCATCTCGAAGAAGCCGGCCTGACGCTGATCGAAGCGCGCCAGGCCCCGCCCAATGACGGCGGTCTGGCGCTCGGCCAGGCCTGGCTGGGGCGCAAGTTGTTCAAGGAGATGAAGAATGTGTCTGGCAATTCCCGCGCAGATCGTTGAACTGCGCGACAACGACAATGCCGTGGTCGATCTGGCCGGCGTGCGCAAGGAAATCTCGCTGTCGCTGGTCGACAACGTGGCGGTCGGCGATTACGTCATCGTCCATGTCGGCTACGCGCTGAACAAGCTCGATCCGGAAGAGGCGGCACGCACCCTGGCGCTGTTCGCCGAACTCGGCCAGCTGGGCGACGACGCGACGGTCCACTGATGAAGTACATCGACGAATTCCGCGACGGCGACGTTGCCGCCGGTCTCGCCGAAGCGATCCGGCGCGAGGTGAATCCGGCGCGCAGCTACCATTTCATGGAATTCTGCGGCGGCCACACGCACGCCATCTCGCGTTACGGTGTCAGCGACCTGCTGCCGGACAACGTGCGCATGATTCACGGTCCGGGCTGCCCGGTCTGCGTGCTGCCGATCGGCCGCGTCGATCAGGCGATCCGCCTGGCGCTCGCTGAAGGCGTGACGTTGTGCACCTACGGCGACTGCCTGCGCGTGCCCGCCTCGGACGGCCTGTCGCTGCTCAAGGCCAAGGCGCAGGGCGGCGACATCCGCATGGTCTATTCGAGCGCCGACGCGGTGACGCTGGCGCAGAAAAATCCGGACAAGCAGGTCGTCTTCTTCGCCATCGGTTTCGAAACGACGACGCCGCCGACCGCGGTGGCGATCAGGCAGGCCGCGGCGCTCGGCCTGAAGAATTTCTCGGTGCTGTGCTGCCACGTACTGACGCCGTCGGCGATTTCCAGCATCCTCGAGTCGCCGGAAGTGCGCCAGTGGGGCACCGTGCCGCTCGATGGCTTCATCGGCCCGGCGCATGTGTCGACCATCATTGGCAGCCGGCCCTACGAGTTCTTTGCCGAGGAATACCGCAAACCGGTGGTCATCGCCGGCTTCGAGCCGCTCGACGTGATGCAGGCGATCCGCATGCTGATCCGCCAGGTCAACGAAGGTCGCGCCGAGGTTGAAAACGAGTTCTCGCGCGCCGTCGACCGCAACGGCAACCTGAAAGCGCAGCAACTGGTCGCCGAAGTGTTTGAAATGCGCAAGAACTTCGAATGGCGCGGTTTCAACGTTTTACCCTACTCGGCGCTGCGCATACGCAGCCAGTTCGCCGAATTTGACGCCGAAAAGCGCTTTCCGCTCGATTACCGGCCGGTGCCGGACCACAAGGCCTGCGAATGCGGGGCGATCCTGCGCGGCGTCAAGAAACCGCAGGACTGCAAGCTGTTCGGGACGGTGTGTACGCCGGAGAACCCGATTGGGTCGTGCATGGTGTCGTCGGAGGGGGGGTGTGCAGCGCATTACACGTATGGGCGGTACAAGGATTTGGCGCAATGAATGCCTTGGCTTTGCGTGTCGAACCGCCGGGTTCTGCGCGAGCGTTGTTGTTCGGCGCGCTTGCTGAACCGTTGGGTTCCGCGCTGGCGGCGCGGGCGTACTTTCTTTTGCTTCGCCAAAAGAAAGTAGCCAAAGAAAAGGCGACCCCCGGGTCGGCGCCCGCTGCGCGGGTCCCTTGCGCTACTCGAAACCCGCGGGGGGGGCGGGGCGGGG